>Ga0335072_10002356_pt1 | contig 29412 bp, 19 predicted proteins | sample Lox_Sample_21_FD_206725 | JGI IMG/M metagenome (GOLD analysis project Ga0335072, IMG submission 206725) | Soil microbial communities from Loxahatchee National Wildlife Refuge, Florida, United States - Lox_Sample_2.1 | ecosystem: Environmental > Terrestrial > Soil > Wetlands | place: USA... | reverse complement strand
TGCGTGGCAGCAGTATCCCGGTAGCCCCCGCCGATAGCGTCAACGGCCATGGCAAGCTACGTGCCGCCGGGCAACCCTGGCGGCAGCGGGGGAGGTCGACAGCCTCTACCACACGAGCCGATCCCGGGATGGCGCAAACCGATCGCGTTGGTCGGATGGGGCGTCCTGATCGCGGTCCTCATCGGGGTGATCATCTGGGGCATCATCCAGCTGGCCCAAGGTCCCCCACCCTCGGCGCCGATGACGACCACGCCGACGACCACCACGACGACGCCGACGACCACCACGACACCGACGACGACCACGACACCGACGACGACCACGGCCACCACACCGACCACCGCGGACACCACGGACACCGGCACGCCGACGAACACTTCGTCGTCGCCCGGGGCGTTCCCGCACTTGCCGTCGGTGATCACGCTGCCGTCGCTGCCGGGGCTTCCGACCGAGATCACGTTGCCGCCCGGCCTGTGATGCGGCGGCGCACCTAGACTCGCTGGAATCCACCGCCGCTAACAACAGACACAGGGGTGTGCGATATGAGCGAGTCGCTCGGGTTGTCGCTCGGCGTGGCCAACCTGGTTGCGGCCCGTGGGGGTAGCACCCCGGTGGCCCGCAAATCCGTGCTGACGGTGTACGACCACCGCGCGTCCGAAGTTGGCCTGCCCGACGAGAATCCGAACGCTGGCGAACCCGGCCTGGTGATGCGGGGATTCCTCGAGCGCGTCGGGGACCGGACTCCGTTGGTGGCACCCGACGGGACCAAGTACCTCGGCGAGGCATTGACAGTCGAGGCGCTCGAGGTGATGGCGCGCACGGTCGGCTATGGCACGCCGGTCACTGTCGCCGTCCCCGCGTATTGGTCGGAGGGGCAGTATGCCGCGCTGCGTGCTGAGTTTTTCGCCCAACCGACCCTGGCGCCGGGCGGCGTGCCTCCGGCGTTGGTTTCCGACGCGACGGCCGCGCTGACGGCCCTGCGCGCCAGGCCCGGATTTCCCGCCGACGGCATCGTCGCCCTGTGCGACTTCGGCGCCGGCGGCACCAGCGTCACTTTGACCAACGCCGGGGCGAACTTTCAGCAGATCGGTCCGTCGGTCCGGTACACCGACTTCTCCGGTGACGCAATCGATCAGCTCATCCTCAACCACGTGCGAGCAGCTGCCCCCGATGCGGACACCACCACAGACGTCGCCAGCACCACGCGACTGGGGTCGCTGGCCCGCCTTCTCGGCGAAAGCCAGCGCGCCAAGGAACATCTGTCGGCGGCCACCACAGCCACAGTCCAGGCTGGTTCCGGTGCCGATGTCAGGCTGTCTCGCAACGAGTTCGAACAACTTATCTCCGGACCGCTGGATCGATTCGTCAGCACCGTGGAAGAAATATCGCAGCGCAACGGGATTGCGCCATCCAACCTGGCCGCCCTGGCGATCGTCGGCGGCGGCGCGAGCATCCCGCTGGTCACCACGCGACTGTCCGGGCGTCTGCAGGTGCCGGTCCTCACCACGCCACAACCCATATACAGCGCCGCGATCGGCGCTGCGGTGCTCGGCCAACTGCAGTCATCGGCGGGCGCAGCAACCGCCGCGAGTCCCCTCGTCGAGAACCCGACCGAGACGGTTGCTACCGCCGCGCGCGTCGATATGCCCCAAGCTCCCGTCGCGTGGTCACAAGACGTCGACGCGGCAGAGCCGGTCCCTTACACCGGACCCGAACACACCAGCGACTACGGTAGGGAATCAACGGGATTCGGCGACGCTGACGATGAGCGCTACGGCGCACAAGCCGCACGACTGCCTTGGTACAAACGCACGGCGCTGGTGTTGAGCGTGGCCGGTGCGGCCGCGGCAGTGTTGGTGGCTGCGGTGTTGGCGCTGACGTTGGGCCACACCAATAAGGCCCCGGCGAACGAACCGTCATCCCCGCAGACGTCGCAAACTGTCACAGTCACCGGGCCGAACAACAGCCCCACCGTGACCGTGATCCCTCCCCCGCCACCGTCGTCCGCGAACAGCACCGAGCCGCCCACGACCACAACCCCGCCCCCGACCACGACGACCGCGGCGCCGACCACCACAACCACGACGGCGCCGACCACGACATCTCAGGTGACCACCACCGCGCCGTCGACGACCACGCGAGAAAGACCGACATTCCGGCGTTAACGCGCAGCGGGCCGCTAACGGGGCGGCACGTCGTAACCGCGTGCGGCGAAATCCGCAACCATCGCCTCTGCGCTGCGGACCGCGGCACGGCAGGCCCTGGTGGTGAACGGGTCGTTGAGCGGGTGCTCGGCCCTGCGGCGCCACCGTTGTGCAGCAGCGAAGGCGGCGCGCGGACCCTCACGGTTGGCGAGGGGATCCCCGGCGTCAAGACCCAGCCGGCTAAGCGGGTTGGTGCCCGACCCGCCGATGATGCGACGTAGCGAAACGATCTCGTCCTCATTCAATGTCGTTGGCCGAGAATGCAATTGGCCGAGCAACCGAAGCTCCTCGAAAGCGTGGGTGTCGGCGAGCAGCGGGTCGATGTCGGCGATGATGTAGGGCGTCGCCACGATCGGGAACACCTCCACAAACCTGCGCAACGACACCAGCGCGGTGTGCGCCTTGAGCATCTCGGAGCGCTGCGCGAATTGCTGGTCGATGACATCGCGCAACGCCACCAGCCCGCTGCGCTCCAGGAGTTCATCTGCCAGCCCCGCCGAATCGGTGACCCCGGCCGCCAGCACGGCGATCGAAATTCGGATGCCGAACATGCCGAACCGCTCCAGCAATTGGGCGCGGGTCCCCGCGTCGACCGGCAACGGACTGCCCGCCCGGACGAAGCGGTCCACGCTCAGCATCGCCCTGTTGAGTTCGACGGGGTCGCTGCCGGCGAGCTTCTGCAGCGCGATGAACTCACTCTGGCGCAGAGTGCGCGCGGTCAGCGCGAGCAAGCCGGATACCGGCACCACCGCCTGGCAGATGCCGGTCTCGTTCATCTCGCGGGTGAATCGCTTGGCGACGTCGGCCGCCGAGAGCATCGCGTCGATCCGGCCGGCGCCGATCTCGTCGGCCCGTGATGCCACCCCGATGATGCCCAGCGCTCCCGCCGACCCGCCGACGAGCTGACCGATCTGCTTGAGCAGCGCGATATCCGTGGCGTTGAGGGTGCGCAACAGGAACACCACCGCATCCACCCGCGGCACTCCGTCGGAGGGAATCAGCAACTGCAGCGTGCGCTCGGAGGCATCGCGCGTCAACGACGACGTCCCCGGGGTGTCGATGATGGTGGTGTCGGCGAGCTCTTCGGCGGGCCACTCGACCGACAGGTCGACCACGTCTGCGGGATTGAGCATCCGGAAGTCAAAACTCAGGCCGTCGTTGTGGCTGATCGGCACATTGGAGCGCCGTCCGCCGCGGTGGTTGGCGGTGACCTTCGGGGTAGCTCCGTGCCGGAACCAGGTCACGATGCGAGTCGCCTCGGTGGCATCCGTGGGCGCAATATCCTGTCCCACCAACGCATTCACCAGAGTCGACTTTCCGGCCTTGAGCGTGCCGGCCAGTGCGATGCGGATCGGTTCGGCCTGGCGCGCGCCTATGCGTTCCAGTTCGTAGAAGACTTCGGGACGCTGGCGGTAGGCGGGCTCACTCCGATAAGCCTGCATGGTTCCGCCCAGAATTGCGCGGACTCGATCACTCGTGCTCACACCCGTCCTACGGTCACCGGTGGCGCCAACTTGTCCACATTGTCGATGACTTGGTTCAAGATGTTCAACTGCCTGTCCAATTCACGAACCGTGTTGTCGCGCTCGGCTTCTTCCAGGTGCGCCGCGGCGACGGTCGTCTGCAGCGTTTCGTTCAGCGAACGGGTGATCTCGTTGGCGATGTCGCGGTAATGGTCGCGCAGCGTGCGGTGGATGATCTTGAGTCGGTCGCGAGATTCCTTGCCCACCACGAACGAAACGTCGTCGACGAAGCGTCGCACGTTCGTTTTGGCCTCGGCACGCGCCCGCAGCAGCCGGTTCTCCCTGTCCTCCTTGTATGCCATGCGGCCAAGTAACAGCCCGGCACCCACCGACAGCGGGTTGAACAGACCCAGCCCGGCCACCGACGACAGCATGCCGATCATCACCACACCGCCGTAGGAGCCCCGCAGGCCGGTGACTACCTTTTGCCCCTTGCCGGCCGGCTTGGACTCCAGCTCGGCCAGCGACTTGAGCCGACTGAAATCGCCGCCCATCAGGCGCGCGGTCAGTTCCGGAGACATGACCGAATCCAGCCCCGCGGCGGCGAACGAACGGGCCACCTGGTCAGCCAGATCCTCGGCGCGCTGGTAGGCCCACACGAAATTGTCGCCGACCGCGGTGGCGACCGCTTCCTCCACGTCGCTGCCGATCTCCGCCCAATGCCGGGTCGGGTCACAAGAATCGATCCGACGCTCGATGTCCTCGGTGAGCGCGCGGAAACGCGCGCGCATGTCATGGTCGACGTCATTGCTCAGGTCGGTGAACCCGTCGTTGAGCACCTGCTGCCACAGCGCGGTCTGTTCCAGCGCGTCCAGCGCACCCCGCTTTCGCTGCTCCAGGTCGTCGGCAAGCCGGTCACGAAGGTCCGGGTCGTCGACGACCGCCAGTTCAGAGCCCACGGACAGCGTCAATTGCTCTGCAGCCGAACGGATTTCGCTGAGCACTGTGTCTCGCACCCGGTCGTTCTCGCGGGTGAGCACCTTCTCGCTGAGAAACTTGACGATGGCCGGGAAGTTCGACTCCTCGTTGAGTTCTTTGTCGTTCAGCGTGACCGCGTGACTGCGCAACAGTGACGAGACCGGCACGATCGGCATCGGTATCCGGGCGCGCTGCAAGTGCCCGGCGTTACTGTTGACGACATCACGCCAGTGCGGATACAAGTCGGTTTTGGTGGCCGCCAGCACTCCGACCGGACAGATCCGGTGTGCCTGACGGATGAACCACATTTCGGGTTCGGTCAATTCCTGGCTGGTGTCGCTGACCATCAACAGCGCGTCCGCATCGGGCAGCAGCCCCAGCGTCGCCGAAAGATGGGGCTGCCCATGGCCACCCACACCAGGAGTGTCGATGAACGCCAGCCCGCCCTGCAGCAGCGGGCTTGGCGCACCGACCTCGACCCGCAATACCTCACGGCCGCCGGCTTGTGGCGCTCGACGCAGGTCGGTGTTGATGTCATCGATCGGGATATCGACGGCGGCGGGTTCGCCATCGGGTCCCGCGGCCACAACGAGCCGAGCCGACGGCGGGTCGCCATAGCTCACGATTGTGATCACGACGGTGGCCTCGTCGTCACCGACTCGCGCCACCGGCAGGTTCAGCAGCGAGTTGAGCAGCTGACTCTTGCCTTGTTTGAGCTGCCCGGCGATCACCACCCGGATCCGCGGGTCGAGGATGCGCTCGCGGGCCCGCGAAAGTCGCTGCACCAGATCATTGCGGTCGTTGAGTTCGGCGATGGCAATGGTGTGGTCGATCAATTCGACGATCACACCAACCCCTCGCGGGTCACCGGGTTGAGTCACCGCGCTACCCCACTTTCTCGCGCCGATGCACTGAGGTCACCGTATGCGCGCGAATCGGCGGGAACCAAAATGTTCCCGCCGTATCGCTGTGTCACCCGCGATTACCCGTGCGGGCCGGCCGAGTGCGCCGGCGCGGGATGCGGCGCCGGCGCGGGTGCGTGCGCCGGGGCCGGCTCATGTGGCGTGCCTTCGAAGACCGACGGGCTGTGCGGCGCCGGGGCCGGTGCGTGCTCGACCGGCGCGGGCGCGTGCAGAACCGGAGCTGGTGAGTGCTGGACCGGAGCCGGCGAGTGCTCGACCGGAGCCGGTGAGTGAGCCGGAGCCTGCGCCGGCTGCTGTATTACCGGCGACCCGGTGCCGCCGTGGCTGACGGGGCCACCGCCGCCCGGGCGTTGGATGACCGAGCCGGGGTTTGATGGAGGCGTCGCGTGTCCACCTACCGTGCCGCTGGCACCAGCGCCGCCCTGAATGACCGGGCCTTGACCATCCGGAGCGGTCGGGCCGTGCTGGGCAGGCATGCCGCCGGCGTTGACAGGGCCGCCGCCTCCGAGCGCGGCACCGTCCTGGCCGAGGATCTGTCCGTGGGCCCCGCCACCGGCTCCCCCGGCCATGCTCCCGCCGGGTCCGGCCGAAGGGCCACCGCCAAAGCCGCCGCCCGCTTGGGCGCCGCCGCCTGCTTGGGCGCCCAACCCGGCGCCACCCGCAACCGCTGGACTCTGCGGCGTCGTGTGAGCTCCCAGCGAGTTGCTGTCGCCACTCAGCACGGTTCCGGCGCGCTCGCCGCCGATGCCCAGTCCTGCGCCGCCTGCGGCGGTGGCGCCGGCCTGACCGCCAACACCGACGCCGCCCAGCGGCCCCGAGACGTGAGGAGTAGCAGCACCGTTCAACGCGGCGCCTTCACTGGCGATCAAGCCGGCCTGGCCGTTTGCGGCGGCGCCGAGCGACGCGTTGCCCCCCGCACCTGCGAAGCCACCGGCATTGCCGGCACCCGCAAGTCCAGCGCCTGCGGCGAGACTCGCCTGACCACCCAGACCGCCGGCGCCAGCCAGGCCGCCGCCGCCTTGGCCGCCGAAACCGCCCTGGCCCGCTAGCCCGGCCTGTCCGGCCAACCCCGCCTGGCCGGACAAGCCCGCCTGGCTGACGCCACCAACGCCTGCCTGGCCACCGAGGCCAGCTTGGCCGCCAAATCCGCCACCAGCACCGCCGCCGAAGCCACCCCCACCGGCCAGCGCTGCTTGACCGGCCAAACCAGCTTCACCACCAGCACCAAAGCCCGCCTGGCCACCAAGGCCCGCTTGCGCGCCTACACCGGCTCGGCCACCGCCACCTAAGGCCGCGCCGCCACCGAAGCCGGCCTGGCCACCTACGCCTAGACCACCACCGGCTCGGCCAGCGAGGCCTACACCAGCACCGACGCCAGCCTCGCCGCCGAGACCCGCTCCACCGGCAAGACCCGCACCGCCGCCCAAGCCAACGCCGCCACCAAGCCCGGCTTCGCCTCCCAGACCCAAGCCGGCACGACCACCGAAACCAGCCTCGCCTCCCAGACCCAAGCCGGCACGACCACCAAGACCAGCCTCACCACCGAGGCCTAAGCCGGCACGACCACCAAGACCAGCCTCACCACCGAGGCCTAAGCCGGCGCGACCACCAAAACCGGCCGCACCACCAAGACCGAAGCCGGTCTGCTCACCCAGCCCGGTCACTCCGCCAAAGCCGAAACCAGTCTGGGCACCCAGGCCGGCCCTGCCACCGAGACCAAAACCCAAGCCGGCACTGATCTGGACGCCCAGACCAACCTCGCCACCGAAGCCACCCCCAAAACCCGCGCCAGGCCCGAACACACCCAAGCCCGGACCGAAACCAGGACCGCACTCACCGGTGCCGGGGCCACAACCAGGCCGGAACTCACCCCAACCAGGCCGGAACCCATCCCAACCAGGCCGGAACTCACCCCAACCAGGCCGGAACCCATCCCAACCGGGCCGGAACTCACCCCACCTAGGTCCGCAACCGGGGCCGCACTCACCAGTGCCCGGCCCGAATCCGCCCCAACCGGGCTGCCAGCCGTACCCGGGACCGCCGAATCCGGGATACGCAGCCCCCCATAGTCCAGGGTCGACAGCGCCAACCAATCCGCCGCCCAGGCCGCCAACGATGGCGGCTCCGTCGTCGACGACAGCGCCGGCGTCATACACGACCGGAGCAACAGCATCGGCAACCAGCGCGGCGCCGTCCTCGGCAACTGTGGAAACAAGGCCCGGGCCATACCCCCCGTAGCCGTAGCCGGGGTCGTAGCCTGCGTAGCCGGGGTCGTAGCCGTATTGGGCGGCAACGGCTTGCTGCAGGCCGCCGATGGGATCACCGCCACCAAGGTCCAGACCCGGCATCGCGGCGGCTACCGCCGACGAGAATTCATCCGGCGCTACATTGACCAGTCCGGCATCCGTCATGGCTTGCCCCGGTGACGACAGGAAAGCTTGAGCCGCTCCCGGATTGCTAAACAGGTCCAGGATGTATTGGATCAGCGCGTCCATGATCAATTCCCTCCGAATTCCCCGAAGCCTTCGCCGGGCTGAACCGGCGTCCTGAGATACACGGTATGGATGTCGCGCCTGCGCCGAATCGGGGTCTGATCCCCCAGCCGATCAAGGGCCGGCCGGGATCGGCCCAACCGCTGCATTAGGGGGTTAGGGGATTTTCGAGACCCCCTATGTCCGCCGTGAACCCACCCCGTTGCCGAGCATACGAGCACGTCAGGGATGGAATTCAGCCGTGGATGCCGAAACCGTGGTGATCCGGATCGGCAGTGGGCGGGTGATGGGCGGCGGGGTGGTCCCAGGCGCTCAGATCGTCAGCCGGGAAACCGCCGTGGTCCACCGTCGTATCCGGCAGGTCCATGCCGGTGAGCAGCACGGATGGCTCATGCGGGTCAATGCCCAGGGGGCGCGGATCGGCGGGCGCGTCAGCCGGTGCCGGGGTGGAAGGTTCGTTGATCACGCCGCTTGCCGGGCCCTGATGATCAACGATTCCCGCGGGGGCATGCGGCGTGAACGCATCGAGCGCGGCCGCGGCCGCACCGCTTGCCCATACGTTGCCGTGGTCCGTGACGGGCGCCCCCGAGGCGGCACCGACAGCGGGGTTGGCCATCGACACCGAATCCGACACCACGGGGATCAGGTTATTCACGTCGGCGCTGGTCACGTTCGTAAGATGGGCGTCTGCGATCGACTGCGCGGGGTTGGCGGCGTAGCGCGCTGCGGCGTCGGGATCGCGTACGAGTGAGATCACAAAGTCGAGCAACGAGTTTGCCATCGCACACCTCCTTGCCGTACCAGTCCCATGGCACCGACATCCACAGGGAAAGCCCAGCCAGTTACCAAGATGCTATCGGTTGACACGACCGGTGTGATCGGTGCGCAACCCACCCGCTATACGGCACTATTAGGGGATGCTGCCTTAGGGGAATGAGGGGGTTACGGGGATGTCTGACGATGCGTTGGTGACAGAGCGAAGCCCCGCCGAGGTTCCACCGCCGGCGCGCGCAGTCATCGACGCCCTCACCAACCCGGCGGCAGCACCGGCCAAGCTGCTCATCAGCGGTGGTGTCGGTACCGGCAAGACCACCGTGCTGGCCGCAGCGCGCGACGCGCTACGTCGTGCCGGGCTGACCGTGCTGACGCGACCGCCCGGCAACGGCGATCCGCTCGACGCGGCACTGGTTGTCGACGATGTCCAGTTGCTGACCGAGGCTGAATTGCGGGCCCTCACCGAACGTGTCGCCGATCCGCGCGCGACGGTCGTCGTGGCCGCCCAACCGCAGGAGCAGCTGCGGGACCTGACCGTAATGATCGAACGGGAGCGACCGCGAATTTCGCTGGGTCCGCTACCGGTCGCCGAGCACCTTCTGGGCTGCACGGCGGGACTGCCCTTCCTGGTGCGCGCAGTGGCCGACGAGGCGCACTCCCCGAAAGAGACAGCCAAGTTCGCGCTGATCGAGCGATTGCGCCGGTTCCACGACCGCACCCTGGACACCCTTCTCATCATGTCGCTGACGGAAGAGGCAGGGACCGCCGATGTGGCTGCCGCGCTTGGGGTTTCGGCACTTGACGGGCGCCGGCTGGTCGATGAGGCACGCGCAACCGGGCTCACCGAGCCGTCGCACAGCCCGGAATTCCTGCGATTGGTGCACGACGCCGTCGCGCAGATCGTCGGCAACGCGCATCATCACGAGGTCGAAACCGCGCTGCTGCGTTCACAACTCGATATGTCAACCGTGTCACCGAATCTGGCACTGCGGCTTGCCGAGCACGGATTCAAAGACAACCGAGTGGCGGGCATCCTCGCCGGGCAAGCCGCAGCGGCACACGGCGAGTCCGGTCGCGCCACAAGGCTGTACCAAGCGGCCGTCGACGCCGGCGCCGAAGGGCTGACTCCCCGATTCGCCGACGCGCTGGCACTCAACGGAGACTGCGCGGCCGCGGCAACACTGGCCGACGGTCTGCTGAGCTCGGCGGATTCGGCCGAACGCGCCGCCGGGGTTCGCATTGCGGCCAGCGTTGCGGCCCACGATGGCAACGCAAGTCAAGCGGCGGAATTGTTCGGCTGGCTCGGCCCTCACCCCGACGCGATCGTCGCCGCGGCCGCGGCCATCGTGCTCGCCGCAACCGGGGACCTCGCGACGGCGCGCGTCGCCCTGCGCGTCAAGGATGCCGGTCCGCCGACGATGGCGGCGCGCACCTCGCGCAGTCTCGCCGAAGGGTTGCTGCTGACGATGGATCGGCCGTATCCGGTGGCGATGGCGAAACTGGGCCAGGCCATTGCCGACCACTCGATGAGTGAAGTCCTGCCCGACAGCCCAGCTGCGCTGGTTGCCTTGGCCGCGATACATGGCGGCGATCCGGTCCGCGCCCGCAGCGTCATCGGCCGCGCCGTGCGTGCCGGTGGAGACGCGCTGTTCGAGCGCCGGCACTTGCTGTTGTCCGGCTGGATCAAGATGGCCGACGGACAACTCCCATCGGCCAACGCGGACGTCATCGCCGTGGGCGCCGACAAGTTGCACCGCCGTGACGCGTTGTGGGCAGATGCCCTGCAGACCGCGATCGCGCGTCGCAACGGCGATGCGGGTGCGCTGCAGAAGCACTGGTTTGCGGCCATGGAAGTTCTCGCCGAGTACTCCGTCGATCTGTTCGCACTGCTGCCGTTGGGGGAATTGTGGGTTGCCGCTGCCCGAATGCGCCAGGTCGATCAGCTGCGGCATTCGCTGGATCAGGCGTTCGCCCTGCTCGAATCGCTGGGCAACCCGGCGGTGTGGTCGATACCACTGCATTGGGCCGGAGTGCACGCCGGCATCCTGGCCAACTCACCGGAGTCGGTTGCCCCGCACGGACAGGCGCTCAGCGCAGCGTCGGGCACCAGCGCCCTGGCGCGGGCACTGTCGAGTGCGGGCCGAACATGGCTTCGAGTGCTGGCCAACCAGGTCGACGCCGATGAGGTCACCGCGGCGGCCCGGTCTCTGTCACACGTCGGGCTGACCTCGGACGCGACGCGGCTGGCCGGTCAGGCCGCGCTGCAAACACCCGACGGCCGGGTATCCGGAGCCATGCTGCAACTGGCCCGCGACCTCAAGCTGGGCGCGGCTCCCAACGAAACCCCGAGCGGGACGGACGACACCGAACCGACGGCCGGTGCGCCGTCGGCGCCACACCAGCCACCAGCGGGTTCACCACTGTCCGATCGCGAGCGCGAAGTCGCCGAACTCCTGCTATTAGGCCTGCCGTACCGCGATATCGGCGGACAACTGTTCATCTCTGCGAAGACGGTCGAGCACCACGTCGCCCGCATCCGTCGACGGCTCGGCGCCGGTTCGCGTTCGGAGATGTTGTCCATGCTGCGCGCCATGCTGGTTCCCGAGCAGCGCTGAACCGCAGGCCAGGGCCGCCGATGAAGAGCAGGTTAGGGCAGCCTTTCTCGCGTCGAAAGCGGCGGAGATGTCACTATGGGCAGGCCTAAGCAGCAGGCAACAAACCACCTAGCTATGCATTGGAGAGACCTTCTGTGACCACGCAGATGCTCATCAGGCTGATAGTGGGCCTCGGCATGACCGCGCTGGTGGGCGCGTTCGCGGCCCGCCGGGTCTTATGGCTGTACAAACTGGTGATGTCGGGCCAACCGGCAACCGGGCGCACCGACGACATCGGGACCCGGATCTGGACGCAGATCGCCGAAGTCTTCGGTCAGCGCCGCCTGCTGAAGTGGTCGATACCGGGCCTGGCGCACTTCTTCACCATGTGGGGCTTTTTCATCCTGCTTACGGTCTACATCGAGGCCTACGGGCTGCTCTTCCAGGAGAACTTCCACATCCCGATCATCGGCCGGTGGGACGCACTGGGCTTCCTCCAAGACTTCTTTGCGACCGCGGTCTTCCTCGGGATCGCGACCTTCGCCGTCATCCGACTTCGCAGCGAGCCGAAAGAGTACGGCCGCCAGTCCCGCTTTTACGGCTCGCATACCGGCGGCGCATGGCTGATCCTGTTCATGATCTTCAACGTCATCTGGACCTACGTCCTGGTGCGCGGGTCCGCGGTCAACAACGGCACGCTGCCCTACGGTAAGGGCGCGTTTCTGTCGCAGTTGTTCGGCACTATCCTGCGTCCGCTGGGCCACACCGGCAATGAAATCCTGGAGACCGTTGCGCTGCTGCTGCACATCGGCGTCATGCTGGCCTTCCTGCTGATTGTGTTGCACTCCAAGCACTTACACATCTTCCTGGCGCCCATCAACGTCACCTTCAAGCGGCTGCCCGACGGGCTGGGCCCGCTGCTGCCGGTCGAGTCCGGTGGCGAGCCGATCGACTTCGAAAACCCGCCCGACGACGCGGAATTCGGGCGCGGGAAGATCGAGGACTTCACTTGGAAGGGCAACCTCGACTTCGCCACCTGCACCGAGTGCGGGCGCTGCCAGTCGCAATGTCCGGCCTGGAATACCGGCAAGCCGCTGTCGCCAAAGCTCGTCATCATGGACCTGCGCGACCACTGGATGGCCAAGGCGCCCTACATCCTGGGCGAGAAGACCTCGGATCCGCTCGAGGGTCTGGACCTCGAGACGGCCAAGGAAGAGGGACACCATGTCCCGGAGTCAGGTTTCGGTCGGGTACCCGGGGACGGGCCCGAGCAGGCCAGCCGCCCGCTGGTCGGCACCGCCGAACAGGGCGGTGTGATCGATCCCGACGTGCTGTGGTCCTGCGTGACCTGCGGCGCGTGCGTCGAGCAGTGCCCGGTGGACATCGAGCACGTCGACCACATCGTCGATATGCGCCGCTACCAGGTGATGATGGAGTCGGAGTTCCCCTCCGAGCTGTCCACGTTGTTCAAGAACCTGGAAACCAAGGGCAACCCGTGGGGGCAGAACGCCGGCGACCGCACCAACTGGATCGACGAGGTGGACTTCGACGTCCCGATCTACGGCCAGGATGTGGAGAGCTTTGACGGCTACGAATACCTGTTCTGGGTGGGTTGCGCGGGCGCCTACGACGACAAGGCCAAGAAGACCACCAAGGCCGTCGCCGAGCTGCTCTCCATCGCCGGGGTGAAGTATTTGGTGCTCGGCACCGGGGAAAGCTGCAACGGCGACTCAGCGCGCCGGTCGGGCAATGAGTTCTTGTTCCAGCAGTTGGCCCAGCAGGCCGTGGAAACCCTGGACGGATTGTTCGAGGGTGTGGAGAGCGTCGACCGCAAGGTCGTCGTCACCTGCCCGCACTGCTTCAACACCATCGGTAAGGAATACCGGCAGCTGGGCAGCAACTACACCGTGCTGCACCACACCCAGCTACTCAACCGGCTGGTGCGCGACAAGAAACTGGTCCCCGTTACCTCCGTCTCGCAGGACATCACCTATCACGACCCGTGCTACCTGGGCCGGCATAACAAGGTGTACGAGGCGCCACGCGAGCTGATCGGGTCCTCCGGGGCCAAATTCACCGAAATGCCGCGCCACGCCGACCGCAGCTTCTGCTGCGGTGCGGGAGGGGCACGCATGTGGATGGAAGAGCACATCGGCAAGCGGATCAACCATGAACGCGTCGACGAGGCCCTTGCCACCGGGGCCACCACCGTCGCCACCGCGTGCCCGTTCTGCCGGGTGATGGTCACCGACGGTGTCAACGACCGGCAAGAGGAAGCCGGTCGCAGCGGTGTCGAGGTGCTCGATGTGGCCCAGGTGCTGCTGGCGTCGCTCGACTACGACAAGGCGACGCTGCCGGAGAAAGGCACCGCCGCCAAGGAGGCCGAGGAGCGGGCGGCCAAGGCCGCGCCGAAGGCCTCAGCGGCTGCCCCGGCGGCACCCGCTGAGGCTCCCGCCGAGGCCGAGGAGCCAACCGAGAAGGCAGCGCCGGAGAAGGCCACCAAGGCCGTTACCGGCTTGGGTATCGCCGGCGGCGCGAAGAAACCCGGCGCCAAGAAGGCCGCGGCCCAACCGTCTGAAGCGTCGGCCAGCGCCGCGCCCGCCGCGCCGGCCAAGGGGCTGGGCTTGGCCGCCGGCGCCAGGAAACCGGGCGCCAAGAAAGCGGCTGCCCCGGCCGCCGAACAAGCCACGGAGGCCGCGGAAGCCAAGGCCCCGGCTGCGCCCGTCAAGGGACTTGGGTTGGCCGCCGGCGCCAAGAGGCCCGGTGCCAAGAAGGCGGCAACCCCGACAGCCCCGGCAGCCCCGGCCGCCGAACAAGCCACGGAGGCTGCGGAGGCCGCGGAGAAGGCCCCGGCCACACCCGCTGCGCCGGCTGCTCCCGCCGCGCCCGTGAAGGGGCTGGGTATCGCCGCGGGTGCCAAGCGACCGGGCGCCAAGAAGTCAGTGGCCAGCGCCCCGGCGGCGGAGGCCAAACCGGAAGGCAAACCGGAAGCTGCCGTCCCAGCCGCGCCCGCCGAGGCCGAGCAAAAGGCTGAGGCGAAGCCGGAACCGGAGCAGTCAGCGGACACCGATGGCGACCCCGCGCCGCCGGCGACGCCGGCTGCGCCCGTCAAAGGGCTGGGCATTGCCCGCGGTGCCCGTCCGCCCGGTAAGCGCTGACACGGTTTTGCAACGGTCAGCAAATTTCGGTGGACAGTAATGGCACCATTGGTGACGTGACTACTCACCAGCTGCACCTGCACACTGCCGGTCATCACCGGCAGCGCGCCTTCGCGCAGTCGTCCAAACTTCAAGACGTCCTGTACGAAATCCGCGGCCCGGTGCACCAGCACGCCGCGCGGCTCGAGGCCGAGGGGCACCGCATCCTCAAGCTGAATATCGGCAACCCGGCGCCGTTCGGCTTCGAGGCGCCCGACGTGATCATGCGCGACATAATCCAGGCGCTGCCGTACGCCCAGGGCTACTCCGACTCGAAGGGCATCCTGTCGGCCCGGCGTGCGGTGGTCACCCGGTACGAGCTGGTCGAGGACTTCCCGCGGTTCGACGTCGACGACGTCTATCTGGGCAACGGGGTCTCCGAGCTGATCACGATGACGCTGCAGGCCCTGCTCGACAACGGCGATCAGATCCTGATCCCCTCGCCGGACTACCCGCTGTGGACGGCGTCGACCTCCCTGGCGGGTGGCACACCCGTGCACTACCTGTGCGACGAAACGCAGAGCTGGCAGCCGGACATCGCCGACCTGGAGTCCAAGATCACCGAGCGCACCAAGGCACTGGTGGTGATCAACCCGAACAACCCCACCGGCGCCGTCTACAGCCGCGAAGTCCTCACCCAGCTCGTCGACCTGGCGCGCAAGCATCAGCTGCTGCTGCTCGCCGATGAGATCTACGACAAGATCCTGTACGACGACGCCAAGCACATCAGCGTGGCGTCGCTCGCGCCCGACGTGTTGTGCCTGACCTTCAACGGCCTGTCCAAGGCCTACCGGGTCGCCGGATACCGCGCCGGCTGGCTGGCGATCACCGGACCCAAGGACCACGCCGAAAGCTTCATCGAGGGAATCAGCCTGCTGGCCAATATGCGGTTGTGCCCCAACGTGCCGGCGCAGCACGCGATCCAGGTCGCCCTCGGCGGCCACCAGAGCATCGAAGACCTGGTGCTTCCCGGTGGTCGGTTGCTCGAGCAGCGCGACGTCGCGTGGGAGAAGCTCAACGAGATCCCTGGGGTGTCCTGCGTCAAACCCGAGGGTGCACTGTATGCGTTTCCCCGGCTGGACCCCGAGGTCTACGACGTCAAAGACGACGAGCAACTGGTGCTCGACCTGCTGCTGCAGGAGAAGATCCTGGTCACTCAGGGCACCGGGTTCAACTGGCCGGCACCGGATCACCTGCGCATCGTGACGCTGCCCTGGGCGCGGGATCTGGCCGCCGCGATCGACCGGCTGGGCAACTTCTTGACCAGCTACCGACAGTAGGCAGGTTCCGGCCGCCTCTACGGTGGAGCGGGTGACCCACTCGCACTCGCACAGCTTTTCGTCGGGGCCGTCCGGCCTGGATCCGCTGCCCGCCCGGATTGTCATCGGGCTGCTGGCCGCGATCGGTCTAGCGGTGATAGTCGGGGCGGTGTGGCTGTGGCCCAGTCGGCAGCACGTCGACATCCCGATGCCGTACCAGAACGCCTCCGGCGGCGCGGTGAGCACACAGCGCGGGCACGTGCTGTCCAGCGGGCTGAGCGACTGCGGCAGCCCGTCCGCCGGTCAGGTGCTCACCACGGCGCCCCAGCCTGGAGCCCCGGGCGCGGGACGGTGCGTGCTGACGTTGGTGGCAATCGATTCCGGACCGAACGCCGGCGCGAACACCCTGTTGGAGTCCTCCCCCGGCCCGGGCCAGCCGCAATTCGCGGCGGGTAATCACATCCGCCTCGTCCGGCAAGTCGACGAACAAGGCGCCACCAGCTACGCGTTCTACGACTTCGAACGTGGCTGGCCGCTGGTTGGGCTGGCGGTCGCATTCGCGGTGGTGATCGTCGCGGTGGCGCGCTGGCGTGGGTTGCTCGCGCTGGTGGGCATCGTTGTCGCGTTCTTGGTGCTGGTGGTTTTCTTGCTGCCGGCGCTGCGTGACGGCGCACCCGCGGTTCCGGTGGCGCTGGTGGCATCCGCGGCGATCCTGTACGTGGTGATTTACCTCGCGCATGGGGTCAACCTGCGGACCAGTGCCGCCCTGCTGGGCACCTTGTCGTCGCTCCTGCTGGCGGCGGGATTATCTTGGGCGGCAATCGAATTCGCTCATTTGACCGGACTGTCGGACGAGCAGAACTCCACGGTCACCGCGTATTTGGGCAATGTCTCGATCAGCGGCTTGCTGCTGGCCGGGTTCATCATCGGATCGCTGGGTGTACTCAACGATGTGACGGTGACACAGGCGTCGACGGTATTCGAGCTCGCCCATCTCGGCCGTGACACCTCCAGACGCGCCATCTTCCTGGGCGCGATCCGGGTGGGCCGCGATCACATCGCCAGCACGGTGTACACGCTTGTGCTGGCCTACGCCGGCAGCTCGCTGCCGCTGCTGTTGCTGTTCAGTGTCGCCAACCGCTCGCTGGGTGATGTGCTGATGAGCGAGAGCGTGGCCATTGAACTTGCGCGCTCGGCGGTGGGCGGTGTGGCGCTGGCACTTTCGGTGCCGTTGACGACGGCGATCGCCGCGGTGCTGGCCAAGCCAGGCGGCGTCAGCTCCGCTCGAGCAGTTCCAGCAGGTAACTCCCATACCCGGACTTGACCAAGGTGTGGGCACGTCGCTCCATCTGGTCCGCGTCGATCCACCCCTGCCGCCACGCCACTTCCTCGGGAACGCTGACCTTCAACCCCTGCCGTCTTTCCAGAGTCCGAACGTAGTCGCTGGCATCCAGCAGCGAGTCGAAGGTGCCGGTGTCCAACCACGCCGTGCCGCGGGCCATCACCTCGACCGCGAGTCGCCCCCGGTTGAGATAGATCTGATTGACCTCGGTGATCTCATACTCGCCGCGCGCCGATTTCGTTAGCCCCTTGGCGATCTCGACCACATCGTTGTCGTAGAAATACAAGCCGGGTACCGCGTATTTGGACTTCGGTGTGGCCGGTTTCTCCTCCAACGACAGGGCCATGCCATCGGGTCCGAATTCAACGACACCATAGGCCGACGGGTTGGCCACCCAATAGGCGAAAATGGCTCCGCCGCTGATGCTTTGAAACCGACTCAGACTGGTACCCAATCCCGGACCGTAGAAGATGTTGTCCCCCAACACCAAAGCCACCGAATTGGCGCCGATGTATTTTTCGCCGACGACGAAGGCCTGCGCCAGACCGTCGGGTTGATCCTGCGTCGCGTAGCTGATGTCGATCCCGAATTGTGAGCCGTCGCCGAGGAGTCGCTCAAAGCCGTCCGCCTCGTGCGGGGTGGTGATCACCAGAATGTCGCGGATACCGGCCATCATCAGCGTGGACAACGGGTAGTAGATCATCGGTTTGTCGTAGACCGGCAACAACTGCTTGCTGATGCCCATAGTGATCGGATGCAGGCGGGTTCCCGAGCCGCCCGCCAAGACAATCCCGCGCATGAATGGCTCCTGATAACTCAATCGATGGCGTCGGCTTCGGTGAGTTCGGTGGCCGCCAACGCCGATGCCAAGTCCTGATGATGGAAGACCGAAGTGACATGGTCACGGACCACCCGGAATGCCGAAGCGGAACTGACGACGGCACCAGGGTCATCCTGGGTGCTGAGCTTCTGCTCGACGACGACAACGCCGTCGTGCACGTAGATCCGACCGATCTCGCCTGTCACCCTGCGGGCGGCGGCCCACCTGCGTAGCGCCTCATGACCTTGTGCGGCTCCGTGCGCGTCGCCGATGTCGATGTCGTCGCTGGACAAGGCGACCAACGTTTCGAGGTCGGAGGCGTTGAGAGCGTCCTGCCACGCCAGAACGGTGGCCATCTCCGATGTGGTCATGGTCTGCAAGTTACCGTGTGCCCGCGCCGGACACGTCGCTTACCCGACCCCCGGCTAAAGCGGCGTGCGTTCCAGCCAGCTGTGCCACACCGAGTCGTCGCCGAACACCTCGACACCGGTGTCACCCACCGGAACGCGGCGCAGCAGCGCCAGCAGCAACTCGGTGGCGCCGCCGCGCAGCGCGACGGTGCCCTTGCCGTGCTCGTGCGACCAGGTGATCCGATCGCCGGAGGCGCTGATCGTCCATTCGCCGGGTTCACTGAGACCCGAATCGGTGGCGTGCAGGTGGATGGTGTTGCCCTCCTCGAGCGGCAATGCCTCGTCGCCGCTTCCGGCCTGGATCGCGACCCGTTCGAGCCATTCGGTGATGGCGTCGGACGCGACGTCGGGTTCCAGCGTGAACTCGCTGCCCAGCGCGATGGCGGCGTCGGCCCGGTGCACCGCCACTTCGTGCAGCCGGCGCCGGATCCACCAGTTCGCCGGGCGTGGCCCGAGAAATGTCCACACCGGCGTTTCGACACCCGACAACTCGACGGCATCGACCAGCCGCTGCGCGCCGCCCTGCAACCAGGAGATCGCGTCGGCGGGGTCCGGTGGCGGCTTGCCACCCTCGACGCTGCGCGGGTCGAGGTAGTTGTCGAGTCGATCTCGCACGATCTGGGCCGCCCATCGGTCGCCACGGCCGACATGGCGGAACAGTTGCTGGAGGCTCCACCCCGGGCAGGTCGGCACCGGTGCGGCGTCGTCGACGTCGCGGAAAAGGTCTGAGAAAGCGCGGTTCTCTTCCAGGAATGCGACCGCATAGTCCACGCGGTCAGGTTACCCGCCGGACTATCGACAGCAGCGCCGCTACTGAGAGCGTCGCGCGCCGAGCCGGAACACCCGCCAGCCTGCCTGCTGCCAGCGAGCCACATCGAGGCAGTTGCGGCCGTCGACGATGACCCGGGCCCGCACCCGGTCGCCGAGGTCGTCCGGGTCAAGGTTGGTGAACTCCTGCCATTCGGTAAGCACCAGGACGGCGTCCGCGCCTTCGCACGCCTCCGTCACGGAAACCGCGTAATTCAGCGTGGGGAACAGGCGGCGGGCGTTTTCCAGGGCTTTCGGGTCGTAGACGTTGACCGCGGCGCCGTTGAGCTGCAGCTGGCCTGCGACGTTGAGCGCGGGTGAGTCGCGTACGTCGTCGGATTCGGGTTTGAACGCCGCGCCGAGCACGGCGATGTTGGCCCCGAGCAGCGAGCCTCCGCACGCCGTGGTGGCCAGTTCGACCATCCGGGTGCGGCGGCGCATGTTGATGCTGTCCACCTCACGCAGGAACGTCAGCGCCTGGTTAGCGCCCAATTCGCCGGCGCGGGCCATGAACGCGCGGATGTCCTTGGGCAGGCAGCCGCCGCCGAAACCCAAACCCGCATTGAGACATTGGCGTCCGATACGCGGGTCGTACCCCAGCGCGTCGGCAAGCAGGGTGACGTCGGCGCCCGCGGCCTCGCATACCTCAGAGACCGCGTTGATGAACGAAATCTTGGTCGCCAGAAAGGCATTGGCGGCAACCTTGACCAACTCCGCGGTCTGCAAGTCTGTCACCAGGAACGGCACACCCACGTCTAGCAAGGGCGCGTACAGCTCACGGACGATCGCCTCGGCGCGCGCTGAATCATCTTGCACGCCAAGCACAATGCGGTCCGGCTCTAGGGTGTCGCGCACAGCGTAACCCTCACGCAGGAACTCCGGATTCCAGGCGACTTCGACGTCAACGCCCGCAGGTGCCAGCCCAGCGGCCCGCCGGCTCAGCTCCGCCGCTGTGCCAACTGGAACAGTTGATTTGCCGACCAGCACCGCTGGCCTGGTCAGCCGTGGCACCAGGTTGTCGATGACGGCATGAACATGGCACAAGTCGGCGCCGTATCCGCCCTTCTTCTGCGGTGTGCCAACCCCCAGGAAATGCACGTCGGCGAAATCGGCCGCCAAGTCGTAATCGGTGGTGAAGTGCAGTCGCCCAGCAGCCAGGTTGTCGGCCAACAGCTTTCGCAGCCCGGGCTCGTAGAAAGGAATGTCGCCCCCGGCGAGCTTGGCGACTTTACCTGGATCGATATCGACCCCGATGACCTCGTGTCCCAACTCGGCCATCCCGACAGCGTGCGTGGCACCGAGATAACCGGTGCCGAAGACGGTGCATCGCATACGTCCGGTGTATGTGGCCGCCATGAGCTAATTGCATCGTCTCGCTAAGCGAAAGGCAAACGGGAGATGACAGGTAGCCGCCGGAGCACTACCTACCGTGCCCGCCCCCACCGTGGCCTCCGCCGAAGCCGCCGCCACCGCCGAAGCCGCCGTGACCTCCACCGGGGAATCCGCCGCCACCACCGAAGGGACCGCCACCGCCGCCGTGACCACCGCCGAAGCCTCCTCCGGGCGGTCCGCCGATGCCTGGTATCGGCAACGGGATCGGCACTGGAATGGGTGCCATCTGAGGCGGTGCCGGCGCCGGAGCGGCAGGAATAGGCGCCGGCGCCGGGGCCTCGGGGACCTGGACAGGAGCTGGAACGGGAGCCGCAACCGGCGGCGGGGCCGGAGCCGGCGCCTCAACCGGTGCCGGAGCCGGAGCCTGGGGTATCGGCGCAGCTGGCGCCGGAGCCGGAGCTTCTGGCGCCGGAGCCGGGGCTGCGGGGGCCGGCTGGGCGGGGGCGACGACGTTGTGGCCGGGAACGGGCCGCACACCGGCCGTCGGCCGGATAGCGATCGCCAGCGACACCACCAGCGCTGCCACGCCCACGATGAAGATCGCCGCCAAAACGCTTCCCACCAGACCGAACGACCTCCGGTCACCCGCATCGACATAGCTGGTCGCGGCGGTGTGCTGACCGGTGTAGGCGTGCTGACCGGTGTACGCGTCCGCGAAGTCGTCGCCGACAGCGCTGTAGGCAAGGGCACCTTCGCCGGCCTCGGCTCCCGGAAATTCGAAATGGCCCGGCGCGACCGCGAACGGGTCGATGGCACCGGTGCCGGGGTCCTGAGCGTAAGCACGCGCAGCGGTGGAGGACACGAACAACGGCGCACTCGCCGATGCCAGCGCCGCTCCCCGGGCCAGCGCGGTATGCGGTTCCTCGGGGGCCGTCAACGGAAGCGAGGTTGCCGCCTCCAGCGCCGGCTTGATCAACGGGACGTCGATGCCGGAGCCGACGACGAAAACCGCGTCCGGGCGCGTCTCCAACGCCTCAGCGGAGGAGACCATCGTGGCCAGCTGGGCCACCGCAGCCTCGTCGTCATCCGGGAGGGCCTCGCGATGCACACTGGCGATCGACCCGTCGGCGCTGTCGACGACGGCCAGGGTCGCGGTGTCGGGCTCGATGTACAGCAGCGCCGTCTGCGCGTAGTTGGTTTGGTTGCCGACCGATTGAGCCAGTGCGGCCGCGGCCAGGAAGGCCGAGACCAGCATCACGTTCTCGACCTTGTGGGCGGCCAGCGCGTCACGCAGTGCAGCTGCCTCGATGGGGTCGGTAAAGGTGACACCCGTCGACGCCAATTGATAGCCGCCCTCGACGGCGCCCTCGCGGGTACCCAGGATCGCCGACACCACTTGGTCGGCGGCACTCACTGTTGCTGTATCTTCGTCAGCGGAAACGTCGAAATTGTCTTCGTCGACGGTGGCGCCATCCCCGTTTTCACCCTCGACCAGCACCATCCTGACTGCCGTCGGTGCCATCGACACACCAAGTACGGTGTCCAAAGCTCCTCCATGGTCGTTTTGCTAGCCATTCAAATCCAGGGACGCCGTCGTCGCACGCCCAATTTGGCGGCGAGACGCCGCGAACTCCCCTGTATTCCCCTAATCGCCTCATTTTACGCTTGTTCGGACCGTCGGGGTCTCGGGCGAGGCTACTCCTCAGGGGCCCAGGATGCCCCGCTCGATGTGCCGGTGCAGCCAGTCGTGATCGTGGTCCCTGGGCCGCGTGGACGGATCCTGCTGCGGGGAGTCCGGAGCCGGCGCTTGTGAGGGTGCCGCGGGCGGAGGCGACGCAGGTAGCGCAGGTTTCGCCGGCGCCCGCGTCGCCGGTGCGACGACGTTTTTGCCGATATCCGGCCGTTGTTCCCCATGCGGGCGGATATCGAAGGCCAGGGCAAGCGCCAGCGCAACCGCCCCACCGACGAAGATCACCAGCGCAGCGACAATCGCCAGCAACGGCTTGCGGCTGCGCCGCTTCCCCAGCTCGGCGCGCGATTCGCGGTGCACGCCGGTTTCGTGGCCCGCGACGGCGCTGTAGGCCAGCTCCCCTGCGCCCGACTCGGCGAGCGCGCCCGGACCCACGTAGGGCATCGCCACCGTGGACGGGGCTCCCAATTGAGCATTCGCCGATGCCAGTGCCGCCCCACGCGCCAAGGCCATCTCGGGTTCCTCAGGCGCGGTTACCGACAGCGACGTCGCCGCCTCCAGCGTCGGCTTGATCGACGGGATGTCGACGCCGGAACCGACGAGGAACACAACGTCCGGGCGAGCTTTCATCGATTCAGCACCCGAAACCATCGCGATCAGCCGTTCCAGTGCCGCGTCATCGCGGTCGGGCAGAGGGTGCCGATCCACATCGATGATCGACCCGTCGGAGCTGTCGACAACGGCCAGCGTCGCGGCGGCCGGCTCGACGAATAGCAGCGCGGTGCGCGCGCAATTCGTCGCGCTGCCCACCGCCTGCGCCAGCGCCGCCGCAGCCATGAACGCCGAGACCAGCATGACGTTCTCAATCTTGCGTGCTGCCAACGCATCTCGCAGAGCCGCCGCCTCAACCTGATCGGTCCAGGTCACCCCGCTTGACCGGAGCTGGTAGCCGCTTTCAGCCGCGCTTTCCCGTGTCCCGAGGATGGCGGCGACCACCCGATCCGCCGCAGCGGCGCCGTCCGCCGCGCCATCGGTGACGTCGAAGTCGTCCTGGTCGACGGTCACCCCGCCGGCGCCCACACCTTCAACGAGCACCATGCGGACTGCCTCTGGCGCCAGAGAAACACCAAGTACGATGTCCACGCTTCTTCAAGTCCCCCAACTGGTTTGCTGTATTGCCGCCGCATCGCGGGCCACCCTAGCCCGACGCGGCCGATCCGCTGCGCATGACGCGCGACGGCTACCTGTGCCCGAAGCCCCCGAATCCGTGGCCACCACCGAATCCGTGGCCACCCCCAAAGCCACCGAATCCATGCCCGCCGCCGAAGCCACCGTGCCCACCGCCGAAGGGCCCGCCTCCGAAGGGACCGTGACCGCCACCAAAGGGGCCGCGGGGACCGGGTCCACCGCCGAAGGGCCCGCGGGGCGCCGGAGGCCCGATAACCGGAACGCGAGGAATGGGAACGAGCACGGGCGCCGGGATCGGCGGAGCTATCGGAACCGGAGCCGCGGCTGGCGGACCCATCGGATGGGGCGCCGCCACCGGGGCAGGGGGCTGGATTTTCGGCTGCGCTGGAACCGAAGCCTCGGGTGGTGCCGGCGCGGGTTGGGCTGGGACGACGATGGCTTGGGCGGGGCTGGGGCGCATCGCGACCGTTGGACGGATACTTATCGCCAGCGCAATCTCCAGCGCCACAACCGCACTGATGAATATGACCGCGATTGTGCTCCCTACCAACAACATTGACCTGCGCCGCTGCGCGGCCTCGTCCAAACCATCGACGGTGCCAGATTCAGCAAGGACGGTGGCCGTTTCGGCGTCGTCGTCTGATACCGCGCTGTAGGCAACGTTGGGCTTGCCCGTCTTGGCCTCAGCGGAAGACTCTGGCACCGAGCGATATTCGGGCAGATATGCGGGTAGCAACCCGGGAGACTGACCGGCGAGTGCCAGCGGGTCGACCTCGCCGGTGCCGGGGTCCAGCGCGTAAGCCAGTGCGGCTGTGGACGACACGAACAACGGCGCGTTCGCCGACGCCAGCGCCGCGCCCCGAGCCAAGGCCATCTCCGGCTCGTCGGGCACCGATAGGTCGAGTGACGTTGCGGCCTCCAGCGCCGGCTTGATCAGGGGGATATCGACGCCAGACCCGACGACGACCACACCATTCGGGCGAGTTTCCAGCGATTCAGCACCGGAGACCATCTGGACAAGTTCGGCGACGGCCTGGTCTTCGTCGTCAGGGAGGAGCCTGCGGTGCACCTCGGAGATCGATCCGTCGGCGGTGTCGACCACAGCCAGGGTCGCGGTGTACGGCTCCACGAAGAGCAGTGCCGTGTTCGCATAATCGGTGGCGTCGCCGACCGCCTGAGCCAGTGCGGCCGCGGCCATAAAAGCCGAGACCAGCATGACGTTTTCGACTTTGTGCGAAATGAGCGCATCGCGAAGCAACGCCGCCTCGACATGATCGGTCCAGGTGACTCCAGCCGACAGCAGCTGATAGCCGCCCTCTTCGGCGCCCTCCCGAGTACCCATGATGGCCGAGACCACCTGGAAAGGTGCGGTGCGTGGTGACGTGTCCTCGACGTCGAAGTTGTCCTGGTCGACGGCGGCCCCGTCGGCGCTTTCACCTTCGACCAGCACCATGCGGACCTTCGTCGGCGCCATTGACACGCCAAGCACGACGCCCACCACTGCTTGCAGTTCTCCCTTGGTAGTTTGCTGTGCCACCCGCTGCGGCGCGCAGGCAACACTAGTTCTCGTTATCAGCCACGGATTTTCTCGCCACAGCACCGCGCAGGCTCTAGAATCCGAGATTAGCTGGGCTTTATGAAGTTCTGACGACTAGGCGGCATGTTATCGACCAGCCTTGTCTTTCGAGACTACCCGTGTCGCCGCGAGGGTGGTAAGGCTCCGCGACGTGCCACCGGCGGGCGGCTACCTGTGCCCGCCTCCGCCGCTGTGGCCTCCGCCACCGCCGCCACCACCACTGAAGCCGCCACCACCGTGGTCACCACCAAAGCCGCCGCCGCCAAAGCCGCCGCCGCCGTGGTCACCGCCAAAGCCGCCGCCGTGGTCACCGCCAAAACCGCCGCCACCAAACGGTCCGCCGCCACCTTCGTGTCCACCTCCGCCGAACGGCCCGCCGCCACCTTCGTGTCCACCTCCGCCGAACGGCCCACCCCCGCCAAACGGCCCGCTACCGCCGAACGGCCCGCCACCACCGTGACCGCCACCGCCGAAGGGTCCGGGACCAGCGGGCTCACCGCCACCAGCCGAGGGGCCGCCACCGCCGAAGGGCCCGCCGCCCTGGTGTCCACCGCCGCCAAACGGTCCACCCGCGCCGAACGGCCCGCCACCGCCAAAGGGACCGCCGCCGCCAAACGGCCCGCCACCGCCGAAGGGGCCGCTCGGCTTGGGCAACTCACCCTGCGCCGGCGACTGCGGCAATTGCGGCTGCGGCACGTGGAGCGGCGGTTGGCTCACCTGCGCCGGCAACTGTGGCAATTGCGGCTGCGGCACGTGGAGCGGCGGTTGGTTCACCACCGGCGGCGACAGGCGTGGTGGCTCAAGCACCGGTGGCCTTATTAACGGATCGGGAGCGGGCAAGTGGATCGGCGGCGCGAGTACCGGCGCCAGCGGAGGAACCACAACTGGCACCGGCGCCACCGGAGCGGCAGGAGCCGGAAGAGCCGCGGGAATCGGGGGGGCTGCGGGCAGCGGTGCGGCGGCCGGCGGATTTATTGGCCTGGGCGCCGCCATGGGTATCGGGGCGCTGATCCGCGGCTTCGGGGCAGGCGCCTCCACCGGCGCGGGCGCGGGTGCCTGCTGCGTTGGGACGATGAGGCTTTGGTTGGGGCTGGGCTGCAACGCCACTGTCGTACGGATGCCGATCGCCAGTGCGATCTCCAGCGCCACCACCGCGCTGATGGCGACCACCGCCATCCCGCTGCCGACCAGCAGCACCGGCCTGCGACGCGGTTGGCGCTCGTCCAGATCAGCTAGACCGGACGTGTTTATGACGACAGTCGGGACATCGGCGTCCTCGTCCGGGACAGCGCTGTATGCGAAGTCGTCGTCACCGCCGGGAAGCCCGGAAACACTGAGGTATTCGGGCAACACGTAAGCGTCGACGACACCGGTGCCAGGGTCTTGGGCGTAGGCCAGCGCAGCGGTCGACGAGGCGAACATCGGCGCATTGGCCGATGCCAGGGCGGCGCCGCGGGCCAGCGCTGTCTCCGGCTCCTCGGGCGCGTTCACAGCAAGTGAGGTCGCCGATTCCAGCGCCGGCTTTATCGGGGCGATGTCAACGCCCGAGCCGATCAGGAACAGACCGCCCGGCCCCCATTCCAGCTCCTCCAGCCCAGAGATCATCCCGGTGAGTTGTGCGGTGGCCTCGTCGTAGGACTCGGCATAGATCTGTTCCCTGTAGAGGTCGACGATGGAACCGTCGGACGTCTCGACGACAGCCAGCGTCGCGGCGTCGGGCTCGACGAAAAGCACCGCCGTGCGCTCGTAACCCATTGCGCCGCCGACGAATTGGCCCAGCGCCGTCGCAGCGAGAAAGGCCGAGACCAACATCACGTTCTCGAGCTTGTAGGCGGCCAGCGCGTCGCGCAGGGCCGCCGCTTCAAGTTGATCGGTCCACGTCACCCCGATAGACGACAGCTCGAGGCCGGCATCGACAGCGCCCTCGCGGGTGCCCAGGATGGCAGCGAGCACGCGATCGGACGCACTCGTAGTTGCCGAGTCGGCGGCAGCAGGGACGTCAAACTCGTCCTCTTCTACCGTGGCGCCGTCGGCGTTTTCACCTTCCAGGAGAACCATCTGTATCGACGCCGGTGCCATCGATACGCCGAGCACAATATCCAATACAACCCCCTCCAAAGGTATTGCCGGCCAGGCCATGGTCGAGCGGGCGGTAACCATGGACCAACTCATCATCGCGCAAAAACGCCGTGGCGTCGCGCTGCCTAGGCTATGTACTTCTTATGAAGTTCTGATAGGACCGAGACGGCGTCGGTCCCCGCTGACCCTGATACTTCGAGCCGACGCGCGAACTGCCGTATGGATGTTCAGCCGGGCTGGTCAACCGCAAGATACACAGCTGCCCGATCTTCATGCCCGGCCATAGCGTGATGGGCAGGTTGGCGACGTTGGACAGCTCAAGTGTGATGTGACCGCTGAAGCCAGGGTCGATGAACCCTGCCGTCGAGTGCGTCAGCAAACCCAGTCGGCCCAGCGACGATTTGCCTTCCAGCCGGCCCGCCAGGTCGTCGGGCAGGGTGAAGAGCTCCAGCGTCGAGCCGAGCACGAACTCACCCGGGTGCAAGACGAAGGGTTCTCCCTCGACGGGTTGCACCAGGCTGGTCAACTCGTCCTGCTGCTTGGCGGGATCGATGTGGGTGTAGCGGGTGTTGTTGAACACCCGGAACATGCAGTCGAGGCGGACATCGATGCTGGACGGCTGCACCAGGGCGTCATCGAAGGGGTCGATAGCCAACCGGCCGGCGGTGATTTCGGCCCTGAGGTCGCGATCGGAGAGCAGCACCCGACGAGCCTATCCGCTGGGGCGATACCGGGTGTTAGCCTTCTGGGGCAACTTCGCCGATGTAGTTCAATGGCAGAACATCAGCTTCCCAAGCTGAATACGCGGGTTCGATTCCCGTCATCGGCTCCGTTACTACCTGGGCATTCGGCCCGCTTCCGTTCTTCGTCGTGGGCGCCGGTCCCGTAACGGTCCCCCGTCCCGTCGCACACCGTCGCACACGACGCAAGCGGGTGCCGGAACTTGACAGTCGCACACGACGCATTCACAGCGGCGATGCTGATCGCCTTCTCCGACGGTGTTTGGCGTCGGGTCGGACAGCGAAGTGCAACGGCATCATCAACTGTGCCGTCGATCTGCGAATGAAGTCAGCGGCCTGGTCGTCGTTCCTTCACACCGGTGCGCTGCGCAGACTATCGTCATCGTCAGCGTCGAACGCCCCAGGAGGTTTTGCACAATACAACCCCTAACAGCCACATCCAACGGGCCGGTCCAAGCCACCAAAGAAGCCCCTCAGGAAGTAGTCGTCAGGTGTCCGGCAAATGGCGAGCACGTCGGCACCGTGCCGGTGACGCCACGCGCCGAGATCGAGGCGATCGCGGCTCGGCTGCGCGCGGCCCAGCCCGCGTGGCAGGCCATGGGGCCGCAGAAGCGCGGCGAATGGCTTGGTAAATGGCGCGACTGGCTGCTTGACCACAGCGATGACCTGTCCACCTTGGTGCAACTCGAAGGCGGTAAGTCCTGGGGTGATACGTCCGCCGAGCTGCTGTTGGGGATACAGGCCACCAACTATTGGATTGACAACACCGCCCAATTCTTGGCCGACGAGTCGGTGCGCCCGTGCGGAGCCGCGAACGCCACGAAAAAGCTGACCGTCGTGTACGAGCCGTACCAGCTCGTCGGGGTTATTACACCCTGGAACGGGCCGTTGGCGGCGCCGCTGCTAGATATCCCCGCGGCGCTGATGGCGGGGTGCGCGGTGCTGTCCAAGCCGTCGGAGTTCGCGCCGCTGGCGTGGCAGCACGCGGCCGACGGTTGGAAGGAGATCGGTGGCCCTGGCGTACTCGACGTGGTCAATGGTTTTGGGGAAACCGGTGCCACGTTGGTCGACATCGTGGACTACGTGATGTTCACCGGATCGGTTAACACCGGGCGCCGCATCGCTACCGCGGCCGCGCAGCGCCTGATCCCCTACAGCCTGGAACTCGGCGGCAAGGACGCCATGATCGTCTGCGCCGACGCTGACATCGACCGCGCCGTCGACGGCGCGATGTGGGGCGGGTTCGGCCTTACCGGCCAGGCCTGCATATCCGTGGAGCGCTTGTACGTCGAAGAACCCGTCTACGACGAGTTCGTGCGGAAGCTAGTAGCCAAGACCTCGCAGCTGCGTCTCGGGATGGACACCAAGCACGACTATTCCTGCGATGTCGGATCGATGGCGACCGAACAGCAACGGTCCATCGTGGCGCGTCATGTCGAGGATGCGGTGAGCAAGGGCGCAAAGGTGCTCACCGGCGGGAAGGCACGCGACAACGGGTTTTTCTATGAGCCGACGGTGCTGGTCAACGTCGACCACGATATGGA
>Ga0335072_10002355_pt1 | contig 29412 bp, 30 predicted proteins | sample Lox_Sample_21_FD_206725 | JGI IMG/M metagenome (GOLD analysis project Ga0335072, IMG submission 206725) | Soil microbial communities from Loxahatchee National Wildlife Refuge, Florida, United States - Lox_Sample_2.1 | ecosystem: Environmental > Terrestrial > Soil > Wetlands | place: USA... | reverse complement strand
AGGTCGCCGGATTTGATTCCCCTATTTGGGAAGATTTAACTACCTAAAACTTGGGTGCCCCAGGTTCGCGCGGCTAACCTGGGTAGATATCCCGTCATCGCAAAGCGATGACGGGACCACCGAAACTATCTCTTCGAGAACTGGAACCGCTTACGAGCGCCCTTCTGACCGTACTTCTTGCGCTCCTTGGCGCGTGCATCACGGGTCAGCAGGCCGTCGCTCTTCAGCGTCTTGCGCAGCTCGGCGTTGAACTCAAGCAGGGCGCGGGCAATGCCCATCTTCACCGCATCGGCCTGCGCATTCACGCCGCCGCCGGCGACACGCGTTATCACGTCGAAGGCCGCCGTCGTCTCCGTCAGCACCAGCGGACGCTTCGCCGCCACACGCTGCTGTTCGGTGACGAAGTAGGTCTCATAGGCCTTGCCGTTGACCTTGAACTCGCCGCTGCCGGGACGCAGAAAGACGCGGGCAATCGCCGACTTGCGGCGTCCCGTTCCGTAATACTGAACCAAATCTGCCATTATGCCTGTCCTAAACTCTCTTTACGTTGTCATCCTGAGCGAAGCGACGGATCTGCTTTTCCTCCTCGCCCGACAGGATATTTAATTATGCCGGGTGCCCCATTCAAGCCCTCATTTGGCTTGAGTGGGCGGCCACCTGTTATGCCTTTACTTCCAGAGGCTGGGGCTTCTGCGCCTGATGGGGATGCTGGTCGCCGCGATAGACGTTCAGCTTCGAACCCATCTTGCGGCCCATCTTGGTCTTGGGCAGCATGCCCAGGATCGCCTCTTCCACAATCTTTTCCGGCTTGCGCTCGAGCAGGCGAACAAAAGACTCTTCGCGCAGGCCGCCGGGAAAACCGGTGTAGCGGCGATAGACCTTCTGCTGGCTCTTCAGGCCGGTCAGCCGAACCTTCTCGGCGTTGATCACGATGACGTGATCGCCCATATCAATGTAGGGCACGTATTTGGGGTTCCTCTTACCGCTCAGCACGCTGGCCGCTTCGGTCGCCAGGCGGCCAAGGGTCTTGCCGCTCGCGTCCACCACGAACCATTTGCGCTCAATCTCATTCGCGCTAGGAATGTACGTCGACATCTCTCTCTATCTCCAGCAAAAACTTGCGTTCAAACGCAATCCACCCACGCAAATCACAGCGCGGATTCAAAACTTACCCACGACGGAACTTCTTGTACGCGTGAGATCCGGGGCCCCGACGCGCGCGGTGTCCGCGTGTTGGGGTAATCAGGCGCAGGCTCAACCGATTGGGGTTTTCCGGGTTCGGCGCCCAGTCAATCTACGAGATGGTCGCAGACATACGGACAGGCAGACGCGGAACTGCGCAAGGACTCTAGAATACGATATTTTCGGAGCGGAGTCAACGAAAACGAATTAGAACCGACCCCTAAACACCCTAGCGTTCTCGACAGCTTTCGAGATAGGCGCAAAAGTTTCCAACTGCATCCATCCCCACTCGCCTCAAAATCAGCCACATTCCGAGTAATCACAGTCATCCCATGCACCAAAGCAGTCAAGGGAATACGCTATTCGAAACTTTGCGGCAAACGCATCAGAAATCTAATAATGGCTGAATCGCCCACTCATGACCCCAATCCTGGAAACCACGCGCCTGCTCCTCGCCCCAACCACCCTCGCCGACGCCGAGCAGATCCAGCGCATCTTCCCGCAATGGGAGATCGTGAAATATCTCGGTATCATTGTTCCGTGGCCCTATCCACCCGACGGAGCGCTCACTTTCTTCCGTGACCAGTTGCTGCCGGGCGTGGAACGCGGCGATCGCTGGGCCTGGACGCTTCGCCTTAAGTCTGAGCCGAACCAGGTCATCGGCTCCATCACCCTCCAGCGCGACAAGGAAAACAACCGCGGCTTCTGGATCGCCCCCGAGCACCAGAGACAAGGCCTGATGACCGAGGCCTGCGACGCCGTCACCGATTTCTGGTTCGACACCCTCAAAATGCCCGTCCTGCGCGTGCCCAAAGCAGTGCTGAACACCGGCTCCCGCCGCATCTCCGAGAAACAGGGCATGCGCATCGTCCACACCGAAGAGCGCGACTTCGTCTCCGGCCGCTACCTCGCCGAAATCTGGGAAATCACCGCCGAAGAGTGGAACGCCCGCCAGAGAGAGCAGGGCTAGAAGCACCGGGCTTTTCGCCTTCTTTTCTTCCTCAAGGAGACAACCGCAAAAAGCTCTCAGACACCCTGGTACACCAGCGCAACAAAGTCACTCGGGCCCTGGAACAGTTGGCCCCATTCCGCGTCATAGCGCGCACCAGGTTTAGCTGCAATAACTTCGGGCAGCGGCTTACCTTGTTTTTTGAGAGCTGTAACTTTGTCGCGGACATCAACCAATACGTCTCGGAATAGAATCAGGTCGGCTTTGCCGCCCAAAGCGCCGTGCCCGGGAATGACGATCGTATGGTCAGTCGCTTTTGCGATGTTTGATTCTGCTGCGCGTATCTGGCCGTCGATGCTGCCCCCGGTTCCGTAGTCGATAAAGGGGTAATCGCGGTTCCAAAAGGTGTCTCCGGTAAGAAGAATGTCGGCCTCGGTAAAGTACACAGAGATATCGGAGTCCGTGTGAGCAGGTAAATACCACTTGAGCATGAGAGTCGTGTCGTTGACCTGTAGCGTGTAGTCGTCTTCGAAGACTGTCGTGGGCATCGCGCCCGCCGGTGCGGGTGGAAACGTATACTGCCAGTTGCCTTCGACGCGAGTCTCTTTGGAAAGATGTTTACGCGTGTTCTCGTGCGCAAGAATGCTCGCTCCGGCTTCATGGAGCCACTCGTTGCCGCCGGTGTGGTCGAAATGCCAGTGAGTGTTTATCAATTGCTTCACGGGGTCCGCGTTGATGCTCGCGAGGGCTTTCGAGACGTTCGGCCGTGCGGTGACGATTTCCGCATCCACCAGCAGCTTTCCGTCAGGGCCCGTGAGAACAGCGATATTTCCGCCAGCGCCTAAAAGAACACTGATGTTGCGGCGAAGGTTCTGAACCGTGACTTCTGCTGTTGCCGCTACCTTGAACGCACCTCCAACGAGGCCGCCTGTCGCTTCGGGAACCATATAAGATGCTCCTGTCTCTTTCGCCTTCAGTTCAGTCAACGTGTTCGCCGGGCGCGCCGACGCTGAGGACGATCCCGTCGAAGTTGTTTATTGCGGCAGCTCTTCGCCCGCCTGCTCGCGCATCATGTACTCGGCGTACCAGTCCGGCCAGTTCTCGTCGCGCTGCCCGCCAGTGCGTTTCTCGTGCTCGCCGTGCGCAGCCTCGGCGCGCCGTAGCGCCTGCGCCAGATCGCTCGCCGACGCGTAGGTTGTGTCACCGGCAACACGCCCGGGAAGCCGCGTCGTGATCTCCTGGAAGAACCAGCCGTTGCCGTCCGGATCATGGAACGAGGCGAACGAGCGGTAGCTGCGCTGCTCGGGATCCGGACCGCTGACACGGACCCGCCCAAAAAGGTAGGTCTCGTCTGGGCCGGAGTACACGCCCTCATTGTGGAAAACCTCGCTGACCTCAACACCGCGACCGAGGAACTCTTTGCGAGCCGCCGCGATGTCGGAGACGATCAGGTACAGGCCCTGGGCGGAGCCGGGTGCTGCCCCGGTGACATTCCTGCCGAAAATGACCGAGCAGCCGGAGCCGGGCGGCGTGAACTGGATCACGCGGAAATCGCTACCGTTGTCGTAGTCGGCATCCAGCCGCCACCCCAGTTTCGCGTAAAACTCCTTCGCGCGGTCGACATCCGAGACGGGGATGACGACAATCTCGAGCTTCGTGTCAACTCCAGTCGCGTCGTTACGGCCTTCGTCTGGGCTCATGGCTCCTCCTCAGTTGCGCGCCAAACACTACCACGGCATTGAATTGTGGATCAAGCAGCGCCAGGGAGGGGGATAATCCCCTCCCTGACCAGCAACTTAAGCGCCCGTTTCCAGCACCACGCGGAAGCGCGCCTTGCCGCTCATCATGCGCTCGTAGGCTTCCGGCGCCCGATCCAGAGGATACTTCTCGATCAGCGGCAGCACTCCCATCATCTCGCTGAACTTGAGCGTGTCCTCCGAGTCGATGGAAGTACCGCTCGGCCAGCCATGGACCGACTGCCGCTGCAGGATCAGCGGGATCGTTGCCACCTCAATCGGTTTGCCCGAGACGCCAAGCAGGATGAATTCTCCGGCGTAACCGAGACCGCCAATCGCCGCCGACATCGCATCCGCGTCCGTCACCGTAGAGAGAACCACTCTCGCGCCACCCAGCTTCTTAAGCGCCTCGGATACATCCTCCGCCGTGCTGTCGATGTAGTGCCGTGCGCCCAGTTCGTGCGCGAACTTGGCCTTGTCCGCTCCGCGAGCGACAGCGACCGTGTTGAAGCCCATCTTCGCGGCGTACTGCACTCCCAGATGTCCGAGACCGCCCAGCCCAAGAACCGCGACCGTGGCAGGCGGCTTCGCGCCGGTGTTGCGCAGCGCGTTGAAGGTCGTAATTCCGGCACAGAGCAGAGGCGAAGCCTCGGCGGTCTTAAGCGAATCCGGCACCGCCGCCAGTGCCTCTGCCGGAACGACAATATAGTCCGCGTAGCCTCCGTCATAGGTCACGCCGGGAATCAGCGCGTTCTGGCAAGCCACCATATCGCCGCGGCGGCACGGTTCGCAGTGCCCGCAATGGCCGCCATACCAGCCAACGCCAACGCGCTGCCCCGTCTTCCACGGCACAACCCCTTCACCCATTGCATCGATCACGCCGATCACCTCGTGTCCCGGTACGCGCGGATACGTGATGAACGGGAAAAGGCCCTCAACTGTGACGGAATCACTGTGACAAACCCCGCACGCCTCAATGCGGACGCGCACCTCTCCCGTCTTCGGCTCGGGAACCTCGCGCGTCACAACTTCCAGCGGCGCACCACCCTTGGCAACCTGCACATATCTTCCCTGCATTGTCATTTCTCCTTCGCGCAGCATTATGCCAGATATCCGTGAACGGCAGGGAATGCAGGCAAAACAGTTGGTGCCTGGGAGAGCTATACTCAGCGCATGAGCCAGCATTTCTTCGACTTGATTCGCCAGGGAAAGACCGCCGAAATCGCCGAGGCCGTCGAGGCGCAGCCGTCGATTGCCAGGTCGCGCGCCGCGCAGGGAATCTCAGCGCTCATGCTGGCCGTGTACACGCAGCAGCCGGTGATCCGCGACTTCCTGCTGACGCACCTGAAAAACCTGGACATCTTCGAGGCCGCAGCCGTTGGCGATTGCGCGCGCCTCTGTCACTTGATCGCCGAGGATGCCATGTCCGTCCGTGCCGTTTCTCCGGACGGATGGGCTCCGCTGCACCTCGCCGCAGCCTTTGCCAGCGCAGAACCGGTAACGCTGCTGCTGGAGCACGGCGCGCACGTCCACCAGTTCTCGCACAACCCCATGCGCAACCAGCCGCTGCACGCCTGCATTGCGCTTAATGGCTCACTTGATGTCGTTCGCGCTCTGCTCGAATGCGGCGCAGACGTAAACGCAACCCAGCATGGCGGATACACACCACTTCTGCAGGCTGCGGCTGCAGGCAGAAGGGACCTGGTTCTGCTGTTGCTCGAACATGGGGCGCGGCCGGACTGCGTCTGCGATCGCGGCAGATCGCCCATCGACTACGCCCTGGAGCGCGGCCATACGGAAGTTGCCGAGCTGCTGGCCTCCTATGCTGTAAAGGCCGTTGCATCGTAGGCTCACCGATTCTGGTTCGGAGCGATGGTGAACGACATCTAACGGGCTGGGGGTGCGATATAAACCGCATCCGGGAGGAAATTACATGGAAAAAGCAACATTTGGCGCAGGTTGTTTCTGGGGAGTGGAAGTCAGTTTCGCGCAGATTCCGGGTGTTCTTGAGACGGCCGTAGGATATGAAGGCGGGAAGCTCGACAATCCGACCTACAAGGACGTGTGCACGGACGGAACCGGCCACGCCGAGGTAGTCGAACTGACCTTCGACCCGGCAAAAGTCAGCTACGAGCATCTGGTGGAAGCATTCTTCTCGCTGCACGATCCGACGCAGCTCAATCGCCAGGGTCCGGACTGGGGCACGCAATACCGCTCGGTCATCTTCTACCACTCACCAGAGCAGGAAGCGACCGCGAAACGAGTCATCGAAAAATTGACGGCGGAAAAGAAGTTCTCAAAGCCGATTGTGACGCAGGTGGTTCCAGCCCAGTCCTTCTGGCGCGCTGAAGAATATCACCAGAAGTATCTGGAGAAGCGCGGGCTGGCCAGCTGCCATATCTAAAGTCGTCGACATCTTAACGAAAGTCAACTTACTAGAAATGATGTGAGATGCCGACGATCACAGTGTAGTCGGCAAAGAAGGCATCACCATTCTTGGTTCCGTTCTCCAGTTCGGGAACGCTCGGTTCGCGGTTGCGGGCCAATGCCCACGGCCCGTTGACAAAGATGGTGTCCCGGCGATAGTTGAACAACAATCCAGGATCGAATGAGACGATATAGCCCGGGCGACGGAAGCCATCGTTGCCGCCGATAAGGTCGTGCGCGGGAACACCTTCATCGCGAATGCCTGCGCTGAAAGCGAGGCCGTGAATCTTCGGCAGCGGCACTCCCTGGGAAATGCCCGCCCGCCAGAGATATTGGTCCGGAATAGACATAACACCCTGTCCAGGCTCGGTGCGGAATGTCGGGACGCCGCTCGTGTCCATGGGATTCACGAGATATTGTCCCTGCAGGTATCCGAAGGAGCGATGCCAGAAAGATTTGTAGGCCTGTATCGCGGGCATGAATCCGTATCCGCCATCACCCGGCTGCAAGGATTGGTCAGCCGTTGCCTTGATGATCTGGCCGTTTAACAAGGCGGAACCGGTGGCATTATTGATGCCGGTAGGCAGCTTGAGCGACAGGCTGATGGCAATATTGCCGTTGTTTTCAGTGGGCGGGCGAAAGAGCCATGCCTGTGCGCCAAAAGTGAGATCGCCAAGCCCGCTGACCTGATAGATGCCGCTCGGCGCGTAAATCTGATTGCGCGTGCCGTTGAAGACGGGAACATCGGCGATCAGGCTCCAGCGCGGATTGAGACGGTATTCAATGCCGATATCGAAAATATTCTGATGGTTGCGGACAGCGGTGGGGCGGCTGATCTCTTCAGTCCCAATGAAGTACTTATTAGAATTGAAAACGCGGTAGCCGATGTTAACGGTCAGGTTGTGGATGGAAAGACCGCCGGGCGTGTGGTCGTCTGCGACTGAAACCAACTCGTCCATAGTGCGCTGATTGGAGTGAGCGGCAACACAGCCCTGTGCGTACATTCTTCCTGTGAAAACCGCACTGATGGCGAGCGCGAAAAACACCTTTGTTGCTTGCTTTACGAATCCTGCTTGCATATTTGGCCTCAAAAAATTGGGGTGATGCTTATTTCGCCGTTACGACGAGTTTTTCAGGCCAAACAGTAGCGGGGAGGAACGACACTTGTCATGAGAGTGATGACGGAGAGGAGAACCCATCGAAAGATGGGTGGGATGGTGCGCCCGGAGAGATTCGAACTCCCGACCTAATGCTCCGGAGGCATTCGCTCTATCCAGCTGAGCTACGGGCGCTTGTTTTTAGGATACTATACCGGCGATTTTGACATGCAGGCATCTTCACGGTTTGATGGAAGTGCCGCTTCCGGCATGGAAAAGGAGAATTTCCGATGCAGCGCAGGACATTCGCGAAAACATTCTGTTGCCTACTGGTCGCAACTATGATCGGTTCACAAGCCTTTGCACAAAATGATAAAAAGCCACCCCTCAGCCCTCCGGCAAAGGCCAGCGTCAGTTTCGGCAGCCACACGGTGACCATTGACTATAGCGCGCCGTCGATGCGCGGACGGAAGATCTTCGGGGGTCTCGTTCCTTACGATCACTGGTGGCGGACGGGCGCGAATTCCGCAACGACGCTCAAGACGGATATCAATCTAAAGATCGGCGATCTCAACGTGCCTGCCGGAACTTATACGCTCTACACCCTCCCGGCAAAAAGCGGCTGGACGCTGATCGTGAACAAGCAGACCGGCCAATGGGGAACGAAATATGATGAGACGCAGGACCTGGGACGGGTGAAAATGCTGGATGGAGTCATCCCAAGCAGCCCGGTTGAAACCTTCCAGATCAAGTTCGAGCACACCCAGGACCTTTCGACCGAATTGCATCTGGAGTGGGAGACGACAAACGTCTATGTGCCGGTGAAGGCTATCCCTTAGCCCGGCCTGCTTCCCGTGCTTGCTCCAGCTCCTGCATGACGGACTGGATCAGATCTTTGGCCCCGTTGATTTCGTTCATGACAGTTTCGAGGTCGAGCGCGGGCTTCGACGGATTGCGGTTCGAGGTGCAATAGACTCCATGCTGGCCGATGAGAATGAGCGCATCGGTCAGCGCGTCGAGCGATACGGCAAGTCGCCCCCGCGCCGGCCCCATCATGAATTCATACTTCTCAAGCTCATCGCGCCGGTCGTGAAAGATGGACATGCCCGGCTACCACACTTTCGCCGGAGTGTCATCCGGAGTGGGCGGCGTGCCTGCCGGATGGCCTTTCCAGCGAAGTACGGGTTTGCGGGCTGCCGTCGTTTCGTCGAGGCGCGAGACGCGCGTTGAGTGCGGCGCGTTGAGGATGAGCTGCGGATTTTCGTCGGCTTCGCGGGCAATCTGACGCATCGCGTCAACGAAGAGATCAAGCTCCTCACGCGATTCGCTCTCCGTCGGCTCAATCATCAACGCGCCGGGCACGATCAACGGGAAGGCCGTCGTGTATGGATGAAAACCGTAGTCGATGAGGCGCTTGGCGATATCTCCGGTCTTGATGCCGTTCTTTACCTGGCGGCGGTCACTGAAGACGACTTCGTGCATCGACGGCGTGTTGTACGGCAGGTCGTAGACGTCTTCGAGCTTCTTGCGGATGTAGTTCGCGTTCAATACCGCATCTTCCGTCGTCTGGCGCAGACCGTCGGGACCGTTCGCCAGCGTGTATGCCAGCGCACGGACAAACATGCCGAAATTTCCATAGAAGGCGCGCACGCGGCCTACGGATTCCGGACGGTCGTAGTTCCAATGAAGCTGGCCGTCGCTTCCCTCTTCGACCACTGGAACCGGCAGGAATGGTTCGAGGATTTTTTTGCACGCGACCGGTCCGGAGCCGGGACCTCCGCCACCGTGCGGCGTCGAGAACGTCTTGTGCAAGTTCAGGTGCATTACGTCCACGCCGAAGTCGCCGGGGCGAGTCTTGGCGCAGAGAGCATTCATGTTGGCTCCGTCCATGTAGAGGAGCGCGCCTTTCGCATGGAGAATGTCGGCGATCTTGTGGATCTGGTTTTCGAAGACGCCGATGGTCGACGGGTTGGTGAGCATCAGCGCTGCAGTATCTTCGTTGACGATCTGCTCAAGCGCGGCGACATCAATTCCTCCCTGCGAGTTTGATTTCAGGTTGATGACCTGATAGCCGCAGACTGCAGCAGTTGCAGGATTTGTCCCGTGGGCAGAGTCGGGGATGATGATGTTCTTGCGCGCGTTCCCTTTTGACTTGTGGTACGCGCGGGCGAGCAGAATGCCGGTGAACTCGCCATGCGCCCCGGCAGCGGGCTGCAGCGTGATCGTGTCCATGCCGGTGATTTCGATCAGGCAATCCTGCAGCAGCTTGACGATCTGCAATGATCCCTGCGAAAGCGATTCCGGCTGATAAGGATGGGCTTCGGCAATGCCTTCAAGACGCGAGACAAATTCATTCACGCGCGGGTTGTACTTCATCGTGCAGCTGCCCAGCGGATACATGCCAAGGTCGATGGCATAGTTCCACGTCGAGAGGCGCGTGAAGTGGCGAATGATCTCGATCTCGCTCAGCTCGGGTAGTGTGCCTGTGCTTTCACGTGCGGCTTCGCCGAGAAGGGCAGCAGGGTCTACCTCCGGCACGTCAAGCGGGGGCAGCTTGTAGGCCTTTTTGCCGGGCGAAGAGATTTCAAAAGATAGTTTTTCGTTCTGCGTGAGATGCGCAGTGACCTTGCGCGGCGTACCGACAAAAGCTTGTTCTGTTGATGCCATTTAGATCGTTACCTTGGAGACCGGAGTCTCTTTCTATCTGTAAATCAAAAACGTTCCACCACAGAGAACGCAGAGTCCACAGAGTCTCTGTGTTCTCTATGGTGCAATCTTCGCTTGCTAAGCCGATGTTGCCACCGGAACTTCAGCCACCACAGCCGCAGCCTGGTCAATCTGCTCTTTGGTTGTCAGCTCAGTAGCGCACCAGAGCGTCGCGTTGCCGAGTTCCGGATACCACTTCTTGAGCGGCACTCCGCCGATAATCTTGTTTTCCAGCAAGCGCGCGTTGAGGTGTTCGGGCGACTCGCTGGTTTCGAGAACGAACTCGTTGAAGCGCGGCGATCCGGCAAAGAGCAGCTTGCTGCTTTCGCTGATCGTCTTCGCCGCATATTGCGCCTTGGCAAGATTCTGCACTGCCAACTCTTTGATGCCCTCTTTGCCGTAGACGGTCATGAAGACAGTCGCCATCAGCGCCACCAGCGCCTGATTGGTGCAGATATTCGAGGTGGCCTTCTCGCGGCGGATGTGCTGTTCGCGCGTCGAGAGGGTGAGCACGAAGCCGCGCCGGCCGTCCTTGTCTTTGGTTTCGCCTACGAGGCGGCCGGGCATCTGGCGCAGATATTTCTCCTTCGCCGCCAGCACGCCGCAGAACGGACCGCCATAGCTCGGCGCGACGCCGAAAGACTGCGCTTCGAGCGAGACTATATCTGCTTCGACCGGAGGGCGCACAATGCCGAGCGAAACAGCTTCCGCAATCGAGACACCGAGCAGAGCGCCTTTTTTATGGGCGATCTCGGCGATGGCGGGAATATCTTCAACGACGCCGAAAAAGTTCGGGGACTGGACAAGCACGCAGGCAGTATTCTCGGTCACGGCCTGATCGAGTGCTGCAAGATCGATGCGGCCGTCTGCGCCATAACCGACCTCGTGCGCCGAATGTTCCTGATGCTGCGAATAGGTTTCCATCACCTCGCGATATTCAGGGTGCACGGTGCGGGCGACGACCACGCCATCGCGTCCGGTGACACGAACCGCCATCATCGCGGCTTCCGCAGCGCCCGTAGACCCGTCGTACATCGAGGCGTTGGCGATGTCCATGCCGGTGAGCTCGCAGATCATCGTCTGAAACTCGAAGATGGCCTGCAGTGTGCCTTGCGTGATCTCGGCCTGATAAGGCGTGTACGAGGTCAGGAACTCGCCGCGCTGCACGAGCGAATCGATAATCACTGGACGATAATGGCGATAGACGCCCGCACCAAGGAAGCTGGTGTAGCCAACAGCATTGTGCGCGGCAGCGCCTTTGAAGTGGTCGATAATCTCGGACTCACCCATCTGGCGCGGGATATTGAGGTCGCGAGCAAGGCGGTACTCCTCGGGAATGGTTGCAAAGAGGTCATCGATGGAAGACACGCCGATCTCGCGCAGCATCTCGGCGCGCTCGGCGGGTGATTTGGGTAGATAACGCATGTTCGATCCTGACTAAATAGGAGAAAATCTTGGGTGCCCCATCCTTTGCGTAGCAAAGGGTGGGAGACCGCGGTCTTAAGCCTTAGTGGCCGGTCTCTTCGGCGATGAACTTCTCGTAATCCGCTGCGCTTAGAAGCGAATCGACTTCTGCCGGATCGCTCAGCTCGACCTTCATGATCCAGGCTTCGTGCGCGGCGGTGTTGATCTTTTCCGGAGTTGAAGCCAGCTCTTCATTCACTTCTGTAACTGTTCCGGTCACCGGCGAATACAGGTCGGAAACAGCCTTGACCGACTCGACGCTGCCGAAGACTTCGCCTTTCTTTACGGCTGCGCCTACTTTGGGCGATTCGACGAAAACGATGTCGCCGAGAGAGTTCTGGGCGTAATCGGTGATGCCGATCTTGCCGGTTTTGCCGTCGACCTCAATCCACTCGTGCTCACGGGTATAGCGGTAATTCGCAGGATATGCCATGTGATTTTCTCTTTCTATTGTACGGTCTATGGTGGTTACGACTGCTTTTTCGGACGACGGTAGAACGGGATGGGCACAACTTTGGCGCGGACCATGGTATTGCGTATCTGCACGAATACTTCGCTGTCGAGCGCTGCGTGGTCGCGCGGAACAAAGGCCAGCGCGATGTTCTTCTTCAGGAATGGCGCGGGTGAACCGCTGACAACCTCGCCAATCTGCGTGCCGCCCTCGTTGAAGACGCAATAACCGTCGCGGGCGATGCCGCGTTCGATCACTTCCAGCCCGACGAGCTTGCGCGTTGGACCGCCTTCGGCGATGACGCGCTGCAAGGCTTCCGAGCCGATGAACGGGCCTTTTTCGACCTTGCAGAAGCGGTCAAGCCCGGCTTCGAAGACGTTGATGGTTTCGGAAATCTCGTGGCCGTATAGCGATAAGGCCGCTTCCAGACGCAATGTGTTGCGCGCGCCTAATCCGCACGGGATAATGCCAAATTCCTTGCCTGCTTCGAGCACTTCATCCCAGACGCGCTTGCTCGTCGTCTCGTCCGACGGAATGTAGATCTCGAAGCCGTCTTCACCGGTGTAACCGGTGCGTGCAATCAGCGTATTGGGCAGGCCGCAAACGGTCCCCCACTTGAACCAGTAGAACTTGATCGTTGAGAGATCAACGTTGGTCAGCTTCTGCAGCGTTTCTGCCGCCTTAGGGCCCTGAATCGCAAGCTGCGTGTAGTAGTCGCTGTAATCGCTCACGTGGCAGTGAAATTTCTGCGCGTTCCCTTTGGCCCAGCCGAAGTCTTTTTCCCGCGTGCCTGCATTGATAACGATGAGGTAGTCGTTGTCGGAAAATTTGTGCACGATCACGTCGTCCACAAACGTACCCTGCGGGTAAAGCATCGCCGAATACTGCGCCTGCCCTACCTGCAGCTTCGCGGCGTCGTTCATGCATATATGCTGAATTGCATCAAGCGATTCCGGCCCGCGCAGCTGGATATCGCCCATGTGGCTCACGTCGAAGAGCCCAACGCCGGTGCGCACGGCCATGTGCTCGGCAATCAGACCCGAATATTCAACAGGCATGTCCCACCCGCCGAAATCGACCATTTTTGCGCCAAGCTGGCGGTGGACGGCGTTCAAAGCGGTCTTGCGCAAAGCAGGAGCGGCTGTGGAAGTAGACACGGCAGGGTCCTTCGTCGGGAGATGCGGAACCTTCTAACTTACCACGCTGCTGCGCGCAGGGCGATACGCGCCTGCGGCGCCGTTTCAACCGCTATTTGTCTGCGTAGTAGCCGTCGCGGGTCTGCACGATGAGGTCTTTCTTCTTCGCCGTCAGCGTGATCTTGTGGTAGCTATCGTCGGCGCTGGATTTGTCGGGCGTATAGCCGAGCATATATTGCGAGCGCAACTCTTCGGCGATACTGGCGTACACCTGGTCGAAGTTCTCCTTCTTCTTGGCCTCATACATGCGGCCGCCGGTCTGCTCGGCGATCTGGATCATGATCTTCTTGCCGTCTACGTGCGGTTCTTCGGACGGGCGCTGCCCGCCGCGGCCGCCGCCGGGATAACCTCCGCCGGGATAGCCTCCCGGATAACCGCCGCCCATGCCAATATGCGGACGGCCATAGCCGCCACCACGATTTTCGTAGTCATGCGGCTGCTCGCCCTGGAAGTAAATGGTGTAGACAACGGTATTTGCGCGCTGCGCGGCTTCAATCGCCGAGTTGAGCGTCTCGCGGCTGCCGCGGTCCTGCCCGTCGCTCAGGACGACAATTGCCTTGCGCCCCTGCTGCTTCTTCATCAATTCGTCCGAGGCAAGGAAAATAGCGTCATAGAGTTGCGTGCCGCCACCGTGATGCATGCGCTGCTGGCCGGAATCTGAGTCGCTGGTGGTTTGATAAGGCTGCTGTGTGGGGCCAAGGTCTTCGAGTGCGGCTGAAAGCTTGTCCTTGGAGGGAGTCAGATCCTGCAGCAACTCCACTTCACGATCAAAGTGGATGAGGAAGGCCTTGTCCTGAGGCTGGGTAAGCATCTGGTTGAGGAAGGTCTTGCTCGCCGTTTTTTCCTGATCGAAGGCATTGCGCATGCTCATGCTGGTGTCGACCAGCAGGCCAAGCGTGAGCGGCAGGTTCGTGTCCAGGTTGAAATACTTGATCGTCTGCGGGCGATTGTCTTCCAGCAGGGTGAAATCGTCTTTCGTCAGATTGGTGACGATCTGGCCCTTTTTGTCGCGAACCGTGACCGGCAGGGTGACGACTTTTACGTCGACCGAAAGCGTGGTGGTTGGCGCTGTCGCCTTCGCCGCGTCCGGAGTGGCGGTTTGGGCAAGGACGGAAGTAGCAGCAAACAGACCGGAGAGGATCGCGAAACGAAAGAGCGTGAACTTCGAGTTGAGCATAGTGGGTGTCTCCCTATTAGACGAAAAAGTTGTCCAACAGTTGAGGCCTGGCTTCCAGTTGCAGGAATGAAAATTCATATTCGCCAGTGGCAAAACCTGATGAAATCTGGGAAAATGTATTTAGTAAGCCGGCTCGTCTTCATTTCCCTCAAACGAGGTCCTACTTATGGAACGCCGCGACTTTCTCAAGCAGAGCGCTCTCGCCGCTGCTGCCGCCGCCACCACAAAACTCTCCGCGTCTGCAACGCCAGCCAACCCCATCGCGCGCCGTCCTCTGGGCAAGACCGGCGAGCACCTGTCGATCATCGGCTTTGGCGGCATCGTTGTGATGAACGAGGATACGCCACAGGCAAATAACATCGTGGCGGAAGCGGTCGACCGGGGCATCAACTATTTCGACGTCGCGCCCAGCTACGGCGACGCGCAGGAGCGTCTTGGCCCGGCGCTCGCTCCGTATCGCAAGAATTGTTTCCTCGCCTGCAAGACCGAAGGCCGGATGAAAGACGATTCGCGCAAGCAGCTGGAAGAGTCGCTGCGCCTGCTGAAGACAGACCATGTCGACTTGTACCAGTTCCACGCGCTCACCAAAATGACCGATCTCGACAAGGTCTTGGGGCCGGGCGGGGCGATGGAGACCATGGAAGCGGCGAAGAAGGAAGGCAAGATCCGTTACATCGGCTTCTCGGTGCACTCGCAGGAGACGGCAGTGGCGGCAATCAACCGCTACAACTTCGATACAGTGCTCTTTCCGCTGAACTTTGTGCTCTTTTCCCAGGCGAATTTCGGCCCGCAGATTTTGCAACACGCGCAGGAAAAAGGCATGGGCATTCTGGCGCTGAAGTCCATGGCGAAGACGGTCTGGCCTGCCGGAGAAAAGACCCATCCTGAGCCGAAGTGCTGGTATCAGCCTGCTGCCTTCCCTGACGAAGCTTCACTAGGACTGCGCTGGACGCTGGGTCATCCCATCACAGCCGCGCTGCCTCCGGGTGACGAGAAGTATTTCCGCCTGGCCATGGATGTTGCACAGAACTACAAGCCGCTGGAACTGCATGAGGAGCAGGCGTTGATCGCTCGTGCAACAGGCGTCGAACCGATATTCCATCTCGGAAACGACGTCTAGTCGATGAGTAATTCGTCTTTAACGTAATGTCGTCATCCTGAGAGTGATGTCATCCTGAGCGCAGCCAAGGATTTGCTTTTTCTACGCACTCATCGCATAGCTAAATCTGCGAAAAATCCGTTGGCGTCAGGATCAGGTTTGTGACGTTGCTCACGATTGGCTCGAATGCGTAGCGCGGTGATGCCGACAGCTTCTTCCAGTCCGGGTCATTGCGGAAGGCGTCCCATTTCGCGTCCATCTCGCCGATGTCGCCAAAACTGAGCATGTAGGTGAGGTTGGGCAGGCGAGGGCCGATGAGCGAGTCTCCGTAGAAGACCTGCGCAAAGCCTGCCTTCTGAAAAATTTCAAACTCGCCATTGTGGAACATCTCCACCTTGCGCACGTGGTCCTGGTTGGTGGGGCTTTCATAGGTGCGCAACTGGAAGACGCGCTTGGCGTGCTGCGCTGTGGCAGGTGGAAGCGTGAGCCTGGGCCAGCCTTCAAAGGCGATCATCAGCGAACTTTCGATGCGAATATATGGCGGCTCTTTCGCCGAGGCGTTCCAGAAAGGCTCGGCTGCCTGCATGAACCGTTTGTCCTGCACGAGATGCAGATCGGCGGTGACCAGCGCTTCAACCGAAGTACTGGGTATGAGCACATACAGCGTTGGCGTCTCCGGCCCAATGCTGAGGTTGAACACGCCTACAGGAGACATCCCCATGCGATTCAGCGCCGGAATCAGCGCGTCGGAAAGATAGCTCTCAGTCAGCTTCGTTTGCAGGCCGGACTGCATGAAGTACTTGCGCAGTTCGTAATACTCGCGCGGCTTGCCCACGGATTGCTGCGCGCCCGATTTACCAGCGAATGCCATTGCCGATGCTGCCAGAGACGAAGTAAGAAAGCGACGTCTTTCCAAAGTGCCCCTCCTGATACGTTTGGATTGTATCGAAGAGTGCAGGAAAACACTCAAATCACCACCGACTCCTGATGCTCCCCGAACACCTCGCGCATCGCAGCAGCGATCTCGCCCACCGTCGCATAGCTCTCCACCGCTTCAAGAATCGCCGGCATAAGATTTTCGCCAGACTTGGCACAGTCTTTCACGCGTTCAATCGCCGACTGCCAACGAGACTTGTCGCGCCGCAGACGCAGAGCCTGCACACGCGCGACCTGCTTCCGCTCCAGCGCCTCATCAATCCGCTGAATCGGAATCCCCGGCTCGTCTTCACGCGTGAAGCGGTTCACGCCCACGACCGTCGCTTCACCCGAATCGACGGCACGCTGGTATTCGTAAGCAGCGTTCTGAATCTCCTGCTGCACCCAGCCCTGCTCAATGGCGCGCGGCATGCCGCCGAGCGATTCGATACGGTCGAGGTACGCTCTCACCTGCTGCCCGATGTCATGCGTCAGCGATTCGACATAATACGACCCCCCGAAAGGATCGATGGTCTGGGCAACTCCTGATTCCGTTGCGATGATCTGCTGCGTGCGCAGGGCGATGCGCGCAGCCTCTTCCGTCGGCAGCGCCAGTGCTTCGTCGTATCCGTTGGTGTGCAGCGACTGCGTGCCTCCCAGAACCGCAGACAGCGCCTGGATCGCCGTGCGGACAATGTTGTTCTCCGGCTGCTGCGCCGTGAGCGTCGATCCGGCAGTCTGCGTGTGGAAGCGCAACATCCACGAGCGCGGATTCTTCGCGCCGAAGTGGTCGCGCATTAGATGCGCCCACACGCGGCGGGCGCATCTGAACTTCGCGACCTCTTCGAGAAAATTATTATGCGCATTGAAGAAGAACGAAAGGCGCGGTGCAAACTTGTCCACATCCAGCCCGGCGTCGATCGCCGCCTGCACGTAGGTCATGCCGTTGGCCAGCGTGAAAGCGACTTCCTGTGCAGCGGTCGATCCGGCCTCGCGCATGTGATAGCCGGAGATAGAAATCGTGTTCCACTCAGGCACTTGGTCGTTGGCCCAGGCGAACATGTCGGTGATGATGCGCATGGCGTGGCGGATGGGATAGATATACGTCCCGCGCGCGATGTACTCCTTGAGGATGTCGTTCTGCACCGTGCCGGAGAGCTTCTTCACGTCGGCGCCTGTGCGTTTCGCGACAGCGACGTAAAGCGCCAGGAGAATACTCGCCGTCGCATTGATGGTCATCGAGGTGGAGATCTTATCGAGCGCGATGCCGTCGAAGAGGCGCTCCATGTCTTCGATCGAATCGATAGCGACGCCCACCTTGCCCACTTCGCCGAGCGACATCGGATCGTCCGAGTCATACCCGATCTGCGTCGGCAGATCAAAAGCCACCGACAACCCCGCCGTCCCCTGCTCCAGCAGAAACTTGTACCGGCGGTTGCTCTCCTCCGCGTCGCCCATCCCGGCGTACTGGCGCATCGTCCAGAGCCGTCCGCGATACATCGTAGGCTGGATGCCGCGCACAAAGGGAAACTCGCCGGGAAAGCCCAGGTCTTCGACCGGATTAAAGCCGATGGCCTCAAGGTCGGTTCGCGTATAGACGGGATTTGAGTTTTTTTCAGCCGGCATGAGTGAACTGAGAAGAATACCTGCTCCTCAGCGCATTCGCGAATCGCCGCGAAGACTAGCGCCCTGCCTGCCGCTTCAGTTTCTCCTTCTTGCGTGCCCGATAGAACGAGCTGAAGGTAAAGTAGGCAAACACCACCGTCACCACCGTATATACAAGAAAACGCTGATGATCTGGCCCGATGGCCCATTCGTGGCGCAACTTGTAGGTATTGATTCCGAAAAACAGCGTGAAGATACCGAAGAACAGCCCGGTCACCTCAAGCCACAGGACACCACTGGCATGGGCGAACGGCTTCCACACCGCTTCGCCGAATTTGCGCGTCCCCTTGGCGACAGCCTTCCCGCGCACAGCGTACACTTGAGACTGAGGCTTGGCCTGCTGCGCCGGTCTTGCGGCGTCAGCAGCGGGAGATGGAGGGTTGCCTTGAGCTGCGCGGTCCAGCAGCATTTTCGACGCGATGCGAACGCCAATTCCGAATTTGCGACCGAGCGTATTCGGCTCCATAGGGAAAAGTTTAGCAGCCGCGCCGAATCCGGTTGCTCTCCGGGCACATCTGAAAGTAAGGTAAAGAACAATTCCAGCGCGCTCCAGGCCGTTCGGTGGCGAGGAGTAAACGGAGACACACCTTGAACGCAAAGCTGCGAAAACTCGTCCAGCAGTTGGGAGAAGCCATCCACGAGACTGTCTCCGAATCGGAGCACATAGCCGGAGTCGTGCAGGACATCCGCAAGCAGGGCTTCGACGTGCTGCTGATGCTCGAAGCCACCATCGGTCTCAACGAGCTGGAACAGCAGCCCGAAGCTATGCTGGAGCCATCCCATGCCGCAGGCCTGGAAGAAGCGCGCGAAGGCAAAGCGTTTTCTTCCCAGGACGTGCATTTTCTCCGTTCGCTCCGCATCGCCATCCAGGGAGACGAACGCAACGACTAGGCCCGGCCTTCATTCAAGACCCACCGTTCCACTGCCTCTCTACGTATTGACTCCTTTGCATGCATCGATATGCTAGTATCGCCAGTTCCGGCGAGGGGTGAAGGCTGCCGTATCGAATCATGCCGAAGCTCCGAAGCTGAGACCAGCAACCAGCGTAAAAAGGGGCGTCGTACCCATGAAAGATACACTCGGAGTACTTTTAGCAGGCGGCGCAGGCGAGCGCCTTTTTCCCCTGACCCGCGATCGCGCAAAACCGGCAGTTCCCTTCGGCGGCAACTACCGCATCATCGACATCACCCTCTCCAACTGCATCAACTCCGATCTGCGCCATGTCTACATCCTCACCCAGTACAAGGCGCTCTCTCTTAACCGCCACATTCGTGAAGGCTGGACCAGCGTCGTCGCCCAGGAACTCGGCGAATTCATCGAAATCCTGCCGCCGATGCAGCGCGTCAGCGCCAACTGGTACATGGGGACCGCCGACGCCGTCTACCAGAACATCTATTCCATCGGCTCCGAGCAGCCCAAGCATGTGCTCATTCTTTCCGGCGACCACATCTACAAAATGGACTACGGCAAGATGCTGCAGCACCACAACGATTCCAGCGCCGATGTGACGCTGGCCACGCTGTCGATTGATCCGGCAGAGGTGTCGCGTTTCGGTGTCGTCGAAGTGGCCCGCTCGGGCGAAGTCATCGGCTTCCACGAAAAGCCGAAGACCACCGATCTGCGCTCACCCTTTAATCCCACCATGGTGGACGCCTCGATGGGCATCTACCTCTTCAATACCGATGTGCTGCTACCCGCGCTGATGAAGGACGCTGAAGACCCGACCTCGAAGCATGACTTCGGGCACAACATCCTGCCTTCGCTGCTCGGTAAGTACAGAATGCACGCCTACAACTTCGTCGACGAAAACGGCAAGGACGCGCTCTATTGGCGCGATGTAGGAACGCTGGACGCCTACTTCGACGCGAACATGGATATTGCTTCGGTGTCGCCTACCTTCAACCTGTATGACAGCAACTGGCCCATGCGGACGCGGGTGCGGCAGTACCCTCCGGCAAAGTTTGTCTTTGGTGAGCCGGGGCGCACCGGCATGGCCATCAACTCGATTGTGTCCGCTGGCTGCATCATTTCCGGTGCAGTGGTGCGCAACAGTGTGCTTTCGCAGGATGTGCGCGTGAATTCGTATTCGGAGCTGGATTCGAGCATTGTCTTCTCGCATGTGAATATCGGGAGACATTGCCGTATTCGCCGCGCCATCATTGACCGTGATGTGCATCTGCCGGAAGGTACAGTCATCGGGTACGACCAGAATGAGGACAGGCGCAACTACTTTGTCACGCCGTCAGGGCTGACAGTCGTTACCCGCGACTATTCTCTTTACGAAAACCCGGTATCGGCTGATTTCCTGCAGCCAGTTTAGCCAACAACGGAGAGCTCAGGAAAAGAAGCGGAGAGCTGACCGCTCTCAGCGCTTCGTTTTTTCGCAGCGCTATTCGTAGGCCAGCGCGTCAATTGGGTCTTTGCGCGCGGCCTTGAGGGCCGGATAGAGCGCACCCAGGATTGCCCCGGAAAAGGCAATCAATGTGGCATTGATGCGCCAGCCCAGGCTGACTGGAAACGGCAGCGTCGGGAAGCGGTAGCTCAGCCCGAGTTTGAGCAGATAGGTCAAGGAAATGCCTAAAATAATCCCCAGAATCGAAATCAACGCAGCCTCGCGAAGAACCACATTCGCAATATAAGCCCGCGATGCGCCCAGTGATTTGAGAATGCCAATTTCGCGCGTCCTCTCCATCACCGCGGTATACATGGTCTGGAAAACAACGATGAAGCCGACGATGACGGCAATGCCTATGACGCTGCTGAGCGCGGCATTGAATCCGGGCAAGTGTTCCGGCGTCATCAGTGACATCCACTCAGCCAGCGTCTGCACCTGGTATTGGCTTAAGCCGGGCGTAGCCAGGATTTCCTTGCGGATGAGTTCCTGGTTCTGGACGTTGTCGCTGCGTAAATAGAAGAGCGAAGCGTTGTCGGGATTGCCGATCAGGGTGCCAAGCGTGTGAATGGGCACAAACTTGCGACCGCCTCGACCGTGCTCAACGATGCCGCAGATGCGGAAGGGATGGCTCTTGATCTGGACCGTGTCGCCGACGTGATGGCCGCCATCGGCGCGGGCGAAAACGTCGTCCACGATCGCGTCATTCGGGCCCTGAAAAGGCCCTCCGGCAACAAAAACAAAGGGCTTAAGGGCGTTGAAGCTGGCGTAATCGATGCCCCAAATGACCTCAGGCGAACCGCCCAGACTAAAGTCCTGAATCACTGGAGTGGCCACAACAACATGTGGCAGCTTAGCGAGGACACCGGCAACCTTGGCTGGCACAGGCGCGCCGCCAACACCACTGATAAAGCTGGCATTGGGAGGACGCACGATAAGGTCGGCGCCGATGCCGCCCGTCTCATCGCGACTATGCGCAACCTGCCCGACAAAAATGCCCACAATGGACAGGATCATGACCACCTCAACCGCGACCGCAAAGATGCCGATCAGGGTGCGCAGAGGACGGTAGAGTAGGTTGCCAAGTACAAGCTTGTTCATTTTCATGTCCCGGAAAAGCTCAATCTTTGAGCTGGAGGGCCGTTCCTAATGCGGGAAAGGCGAAAATCTTTCGAAATTTGAGTGTAACAAAGCTGGCGAACCTGCCGATAATCGCAGGAAGAGCAGCACATGAACGGCGGACAAGACAAAAAATTGGGATCAGACCGGCTGCGGGTAGGGTTTACTTTAGATTTATGAAAAGAAAAGGATACTGTCCTTTTTCTTTGACTTGTTTTATCCGGAGTTTTATGTTTTGCCCTAGAGGTTGTGCATCCGGGTGTGCAGGTGCGCAACCTATGGTTGTAAGATTTTACTAACCCCCAAAGCGTATCTGCGCAGGAACAGAAGCATGGGTCAGTTCGGTGAAGAGTTGCGGAAAGAGCGGGAAACCCGCGGTATCGCGATCGAAACGATCACAGACGTGACCAAGATCAGCGGCCGCCACCTGCTTGCCCTGGAAGAAGAACATTTCGATGCCCTCCCCGGCGGTGTTTTCAACAAGGGCATTGTGCGTGGCTACGCGCGCGTGGTTGGTCTGGATGAAGATGCCTGGGTGGAGCGTTTCATGTCTGCCTACCAGAACAGCGGCCAGCTCAAAGACGATGACGTCAGTTGGATCGAATTCGCGGAAAATGTGAGCAAGAGCCGTCTCGATGAGGATGCACCGCGCCCGGATGTGCGACTGCGGTGGGCAGGTGTCGCCGTCTTGCTGGTGCTGCTCTCTGCCCTTGGCTGGTTTGTCTGGCATTACGTGAGCAACCGCATGTCGGCGGAAAATAATGCAGATCACCCATCGCTTTCCCTTTTTGATGCGACGGGCGCTGCGCTGCCCAGCCCTGTCCCGCCTCAGCTGGCCATCTGAACATTCCTGCAGGGGGCCTGCCGTTCAGTGGACGATTTCCCCACTGAGAGCGCCTGTGTCTCCTCTGGCTGCAAGACTTTGCCCAGCTTCCTGCCCTTTAGTACCATCTAATGTCAGATGCCTGTGCGCGGTCGGGCTAAACCAAGGTTGCTCCTCCGCCCCCGCACGTCTCGTGACAGGCCATCCGCAAAATTATGGGAGGACTGTTTTGTCTATTCGCGACAAGTTTCTATTCACCTCAGAGTCGGTAACTGAAGGGCATCCCGACAAAATTGCAGACCAGATTTCAGATGCCATCCTCGATGCCTGCCTCGAACAGGACCCTTACAGCCGCGTCGCCTGCGAAACACTCACAGCCACCGGCTTCGTCGTCATCGCCGGTGAAATCACCACCAAGGCCTATGTCGATTTCCAGACCCTCGTGCGCGGCGTCGTTGCCGCCATCGGATACGACAACGCCCTTTACGGCTTCGATTCAAACACCTGCGCCGTAATCTCCTCGATCAACAAGCAGTCCGGCGACATCGCCATGGGCGTTGACACCGGCGGCGCTGGCGATCAGGGCATGATGTTCGGCTACGCCACCAATGAGACGGAAGAGCTGATGCCGGCCCCCATCTCGTTTGCCCACAAGCTAGCCAGGCGGCTGAGCGAAGTCCGCAAGAGCGGCAAAATGTCGTACCTCCGCCCCGACGGCAAGAGCCAGGTCACAGTCGAGTACAGCGCCGAAGGCAAGCCGGTCCGCATCGACGCTGTCGTCATCTCGACCCAGCACTCGGAAACGGTCTCGAACGATGAACTCCGCGCCGATATCCTCAAGCACGTCATCCAGGCTGTTCTTCCTGCTGAACTTCTCGACGAAAATACCAAGTACCACATCAATCCGACGGGCCGCTTCGTCATCGGCGGGCCGATGGGCGACTCCGGCCTGACCGGCCGCAAGATTATCGTCGACACCTACGGCGGCATGGGCCGTCACGGCGGCGGCGCCTTCAGCGGCAAGGACCCGACAAAGGTCGACCGCTCGGCTGCCTACATGGCGCGCTACATCGCCAAGAACATCGTTGCCTCCGGCCTCGCCGACCGCTGCGAAGTCCAGCTTGCCTACGCCATCGGCGTGGCCGAGCCGGTCAGCGTTCTTGTAGATACCTTCGGCACTGGAAAAATCGAGTCCGAGAAACTGCAGGAGCTGGTCCGCGCCAACTTCAACCTGACGCCCAAGGGCATCATCGAGAGCCTGAACCTGCGCCGTCCGATCTATCACAAGACCGCGGCCTACGGACACTTCGGCCGCTCCGACAAGGAGTTCACCTGGGAAGCGACCGACAAAGCCGCAACTCTGCGTGAACAGGCCGCAACAACCGTCGCCGCAAAGTAGATAGGCGAGGGCTTCAACGGTTGTTGGGAAAGTAGTTGTTTTGAAAGGGGCACGACTTTAGCCGCCGAGGGATGGTTTAAGGGCAAGCTCTTGAGCTTGCCCTTTGCTTTTTCCGTCCGAATCGCGGAAGATGCCTCCGGGAATCGATTACAAGGAATGCCGGGAACAAAAAAATTTAACGGCAAGAAGCGGAGTGCCGCTGCGGACCCGGAAGCGCGAAGATTGAAACAGCATGAGGAGGAGGATATGAGTGCTGTTCAGGTTTGGGATCGGGCGTGGCAGATGGTGGAGGCGCGCAAGCCCGCCGCGGATATGCTTTTCGTCTACGCCGTGCGGACAACGGGCGTCTATTGCCGCCCATCATGCCCCAGCCGCAGGCCCCTGCGTTCATCGGTCGAGTTCTTTGCCACCAGTGAACTTGCAGAGCGCGCCGGATACCGGGCGTGCAAGCGTTGCGCGCCAGGCCAGGCGCATCCGCAGACGCACATGCTGACGCAGGCATGCGATTACATCGAGCGGAACATCGACAACACCATCAAGCTCGACAAACTCGGCAAAATCGTAGGCTTGAGCGGGTTTCACACGCAGCGGCTCTTCCGCCGCTACCTCGGCATCTCGCCGCGCCAGTACCAGCAGGCCCGCCGCATGGAGCACTTCCGCAACAACCTGCTCACGAACGACAGCGTGACGACGGCGATGTACGAGGCCGGCTTCGCATCAAGCAGCCGTCTGTACGAAACCGCAAATAAACACCTGGGCATGACGCCAACCGAATATCGTCAAGGCGGCAAAGATGTGACGATCCGCTATACGATTGTTGACTCCCCATTAGGGAAGATGCTGGTGGCTGCGACCGACGCCGGCTTGTGCGCGGTAGCTTTCGGGTCGCTTGAAAGCGAGCTCGAAGATGATCTTGCCTCACGTTTTTCTCTCTCTGAGAGAGAACGCGACGAGGTCAATCTTGGCTCGATGGTGAAGCAGATACTCGCGCAGATGACCGAGCATCCCGTAGCGCTGGAGTTGCCGCTCGACGTGCGCGCCACGGCTTTCCAAAGGCGCGTATGGGAGGCTCTGCGGCAGATCCCGCGTGGTCAGACCCGAACCTATTCGCAGATCGCGCAGGAGATCGGCCAGCCCACGGCTGTGCGGGCCGTGGCGCGTGCGTGCGCGACGAACCCTGTGGCGCTGGTCGTTCCCTGCCACCGCGTCATCGGCAGCGATGGCAAACTCACGGGCTATCGTTGGGGGGTCGAGCGAAAGAAGAAATTGCTCGATCTGGAAGGTGTTACAGCCAGCAAATAAAATAGGGCCGCCCAATGCGGCCCTTGAACCGACCTCAGTCTTACCGCAGACCGCCGGTGGCCAACAAAAGCTCGCCCGACAGCCATCCTGAATCCGCCGAGGCCAGGAAAACAGCGATGTTCGCAATGTCTTCCGGCTGTCCAATGCGGCCAAGCGGAACCTGCGCTTCGTGCTGCTTCTGAAACTCGCTGCCGATGAAACCGGCGGAATGAACGCCTTCCGTCTCCACCATGCCCGGATTGATCGAGTTTACGCGGATCTTCTTCGGACCCAGTTCCTTTGCCAGAGTCTGCGTGATTGCATCCACAGCACCCTTCGTCGCGCTATAGACCGACGACGTAGGCGGTGTGACGCGGCTGGCCACTGAACCGATGTTGATAATGCTTCCACCCTCGCCATTGAAGTGCTTCACTGCCTCTTTCGTCGCCAGCAACAACCCAAGGACGTTAGTATTGAAGTGACGATGAAAGTGCTCTTCCGTGACGTTTTCAATGGGCGAGAACTCGTAGACGCCGGCGTTGTTGACCAGGACATCCACCTTACCGAAAGCCTTCGTGGTCTCGGCAAAAATGCTCTCAACGTCGGCTGCGTTCGCGACACTGCCCTTCACCGCGATGGCCTTGCCGCCCTTGCTCGTAATTTCCTTCACGACGCGATCCGCACCTTCCTTGCTGGAGGCGTAGCTCACAACCACTGACGCGCCTTCCGCAGCCAGGCTCTTCGCGATTCCCGCGCCAATACCCTTCGATGCGCCGGTGACCACGGCGACTTTATCCTGAAGCTTGCCCATTTCCCTTGCTCCTGTATCGAAATGTCTTCACTTCGACATTTCGATGATTATCTAATTGATGACCTGAGCATGAAATAGTTGCACAGTCCCTTTTGTTAAATTGTCGCTAATTGATCGAGGTAGGCTTGCCAGACATCGCGGCAGAGCGAGAGATTCGCAAATTTGCCCTCGCGCTCAATCGCGATGAGTCCGGCCGCCTCTAACTCCTTGATATGATGCGACAACGTAGCAGCCGAGATGGGCAGGAGTTCCCGCAGGTCGCCACACGGCAGCGTGTGCTCGCAGGCGCTGACTTGCTTGAGTATCTGGAAGCGGCGCGGATCAGCGAGGGCACGTGAAATTAATGTCATTTGACGCGGCGTGAGGCGCGGGCTTTTTCCAGAGGCCACGCCTTCCATGTTACAGGAGGTTACTTCTGGAGGTGCCTCTAAAGGTGGTTACGGCGATAACTACCGATGGTATCCTCAGTGAAGAGCACCCGGAGGGTCTGCCCCCAAACATTTTGTCTTGACCAGGTGACTTTTGGAGAATCTATGGCGACAACGATAGCAACGCTGCACCACGTAAAGAATCTTGACCTGGCCGACCAGGGACGCAAGCGTATTGAATGGGCAAACCAGTCGATGCCTGTCCTGCAGACGATCCGCAAGGAGTTCATCAAGAACCAGCCGCTCAAAGGGATTCGCGTCGCGGCCTGTCTGCACGTAACCACGGAAACGGCGAACCTGATGATCACCTTGCGCGATGGCGGCGCCGATGTGGCCCTGTGCGCATCCAACCCGCTTTCCACGCAGGATGATGTGGCCGCATCGCTGGCCCGCGACTTCAACATCCAGACCTACGCCATCAAGGGCGAGGACAACGAGAGCTACTACTCGCACATCCTGGCGGCGATCGATCACAAGCCGCACCTTACCATGGACGACGGCTGCGACCTTGTGCACCTGCTGCACACCAAGCGCCAGGATGCGCTCGAAGGCGTGATTGCCGGCACCGAAGAAACCACGACTGGCGTCATCCGCCTGCGCGCCATGGCCAAGGACGGCGTCCTCCGCTACCCAGTGGTAGCAGTCAATGATGCCCTGACCAAGCACCTCTTCGACAACCGCTACGGCACCGGCCAATCGACAATTGATGGCGTGGTCCGCTGCACCAACGTGCTGCTGGCTGGATCGAAATTTGTCGTCGCCGGCTACGGCTGGTGCGGACGCGGCCTCGCGATGCGCGCGCGCGGCATGGGCGCTGAGGTCATCGTGACCGAAGTTGACCCGACCAAGGCGCTGGAAGCGGTCATGGACGGCTTCCGCGTGATGACCATGATCGAAGCAGCCAAGCAGGGCGACGTCTTCGTGACCGTCACCGGCAACAAGAGCGTCATCCGACAGGAGCACTTCGAAGTGATGAAGAATGGCGCCATCATCGCCAACTCTGGTCACTTCAACGTCGAGATCGACATCCCGGCTCTCGAACGCTTTGCCTCGTCCAAGCGCCCAACCCGCGACTTCGTCGATGAATACGCGCTGCGCGATGGCCGTAAGATTTATCTGCTCGGCGAGGGCCGCCTGATCAACCTCGCCGCCGCTGAAGGTCATCCTGCCTCGGTGATGGACATGAGCTTCGCCAATCAGGCGCTTTCAGCCGAGTACCTGATCAAGAACCACGCCAGCCTTGAGAAGAAGGTCTACGCGGTTCCGCAGGAGCTTGACAAGCGCGTTGCCCGCCTGAAACTCGAAGCTATGAGCATCGGCATCGATCGCCTGTCGTCCGAGCAGGAAGAGTACCTGGCCAGCTGGTCAGAAGGCACCTAGCCTGAACCTAAACCTTAGAAGGCCTCGATCCCATCGGTCGAGGCCTTTTGGTTTGCGCCTGAGCCGCCAAAAGCGGGATGATGAATGCTATTCAGCAATTTGCCCTGCTGCAACGTCATATTATCTATGAACCGTCTGTACCCTGTTCGCAGCACTTTTATACTGGCAGCTACCTGCCTTGCGCTTTCCGGCGTCGCCTGCAGCCAGCAACAGCCTGCATCCGCTCCTGCGGCACGGCCCGGTGTGCAGCTCATCGAGTTGAAGACGCCTGACTCGAGCGCGCTTACATCACGCAAAGGCTCTTACACCTTTAAAGTGCCTGCCGGAGACTGGGTGGACACGGGTGTGCCTGTCACACTCGGCGACCACCTCGACTTTACTGCAACCGGCACAGTTACGATTTCCGATGGCCACTCGTCTACTCCCGATGGCAATGCGCGCGGCTGGAAGGACCTGATCCGCCAGTTCCCGCTGAACGACGCCAACAGCGGCGCTCTGATCGGCCGCATCGACAGCGGCGACGCGGCGGTTCCTTTCCTGATCGGCGCCAGCAAACAGCTGGACGTGACAACAAGCGGCAAGCTCTATCTCAATGTAAATCTGAGCAGTGACTTGAGCGGGGACGGCAGCTATTCGGTAAAAATGAAACTCTCAAAATCCGAAACCGCAGCAACGCCCGCCACCGCGATCAATCTTGCCGACGCTCTATCGCCCGGTCTCTTCGCCAATATTCCGCGGAGGGTACAGGACCAGCAAGGCAATCCCGGAGACATGGTGAACTTCGCCATCATCGGCACGCAGGACCATGTGCAGAAGGCCTTCGCTGCGGCAGGATGGACCGCAGTCGACAAAACGACGCAGGACGCGATCGTCCACGGCCTGATTGCAACCCTCTCGCATGAAGCCTATACCGAAATGCCGATGAGCATTCTCTACCTCTTCGGCCGTCAGCAGGATCTTTCCTACGCACGCGCGGATCCCCTAGCCGTCGCGGCAATCCGCCATCATCTGCGCGTATGGAAGTCAGCAGAAACAGTGGACGGCAAGCCCCTGTGGGTCGGCTCAGCCACACATGACAATGGCTTCGAGAAAGATCAGCGCAACGGCAACGTGACACACCACATCGATCCCAACATCGATGCTGAGCGCGACTTCATCGAGCAGAGCTTTGCTGATGCCGGCACAATCACCGGCGCCGCTTACGTTACTCCTGCCAATCCGCTGAAGACGGCCCTTACCGCAACCGGCGGCAGATTCCACTCCGATGGCCGGATCGTGGTGATGGCCCTGCGCTGATTCCACCCTTTCTTCATACTCCCTACGCCAAAACAGGATAGGATGATGGCGCAGCCGTGATCTAAAAACAGACCCATATGCGAACTCTTGATCTGCTGTTTGGCCGCCCACTGGCCACCTCAGAAGAACGCGCTGAACAGATCGGCCCTTCTGCGGGCATTCCGATCTTCGGCCTCGACGCTCTCAGTTCTGCCGCGTATGGACCTGAAGCCGCTCTCACCCTGCTGATCCCGCTTGGCATTGCTGGCGTGCACTATATCGTGCCTGTGAGCATGGCGATCATCGGTCTGCTGGTGATCGTTTATTTTTCCTACAGACAGACCATCGAAGCCTATCCTCACGGCGGCGGCTCCTACACCGTGGCGACGGAAAACCTTGGCAAGGGCCCGGGGCTGTTGGCTGCAGCCGCACTCATGATC
>Ga0335072_10002354_pt1 | contig 29412 bp, 25 predicted proteins | sample Lox_Sample_21_FD_206725 | JGI IMG/M metagenome (GOLD analysis project Ga0335072, IMG submission 206725) | Soil microbial communities from Loxahatchee National Wildlife Refuge, Florida, United States - Lox_Sample_2.1 | ecosystem: Environmental > Terrestrial > Soil > Wetlands | place: USA... | reverse complement strand
CGGCACTGGGGGCGTCGGCAGCGAGTGTGCTGGCCGGGGCGAACTACAGACCGAAGTTCGCCACCGGGTCAGCGGTCATGGTGAGGGTGCTGGTGTACAGGCCAGCCGGGGCGGTGCCCGGGATGGCGAGGGTCAGGTTGGCGCCAAGCTGGAAGCTGCCGTCACCATGACCTTCCGCCGCGGTCGCCAGCGTCTGGGCGGTGCCGAGACCGCCGGTGGAGGCGCTGCCCAGGCTGAAGTCACCCGAGGCGGGCGTGGTCGGCGTCCAGTTCAGGGCGCTGGCCGGAATGCTGCCCACCGGGTTGGAGGTTGGGTTGGAGAAGCTGGTCGCCTGGCCCACAACGGACCAGCCCGGGTAACCGCTGAACCCGTTCACCAGGTTCGTGGCGGTGTACTGGTTGGCCGCGATACCGGTGCGGCTGTCGGCCAGCGTGCCCGGGGTTAGCGCACCGGTCGCGGAGGATCCGCTGACGCTCAGCGTGACCACCGGCTCCGGCGTGGGAACGCTCCAGGAGAACGTCCCCGTCGGGGGCACGGTCACCTGAATCAGCTCGCCCTGCGCGAGCGGGTTGTTCGCGGTGACCGTCTCGGTGACCGCGGCGGAGGTGGCGTTGTTGAACTGGGTGGTGTTCGACGACTCATAGTTCGCGGTCAGCGAGGGCGTCCCCGTGGTCGTGAACGTGGTGGTCGTGGTGGCCACGCCCGAGGAGTTGAGCGCCACCGGCGTCCCAACGTTGTTGCCGCCCTCTTCGAACTGGACTGAGCCGCTGGTCACCGCGGTCGATCCGGCCATGACGGTCGCCGTCAGGGTGACGGTGCTGCCCTCCTGGACCGGGTTCGGCGTGGCCGACAGCGTCACGGTCGGGGTGACCGGGCCAGCCGGCGGCGTCTGGGAGTAGGTGAACCCGGTCGCCGTCCAGGTGATGAACCCGTCCACCGGGAACGCGAGCGTGCCCGCGCCCGCAGGCCCGGAGGAGCACTGCAGGGCGACCTCCGTGGTCTGCCCGGCGGACGCGCCGACCAGGTTCTCGATGGTTGACATCGTGACAACGGTCGACGACGCAGAGTTACCAATGAAGTACTGCGGCGTGGTGATGGCGCTGGTCACGCTGTTCAGGAAGTTGGACAGGTTCTGGACGTCGTCGTTCGCCGTCGTGTAGTCAGGCATGACCACCGTGAGGACGGCCGACGTGGTCTCCCCCGTGGGGCAGCCCGCGGTGGTCGTCCAGGTCGGGGCGTCGGACAGCGAGCCACTCGTCTCGCTGAGGCTGACACCGCCCGTGCCCGGGCCGGCGTAGGCGAAGGCCGGGATGCTGCCGATCAGGGACAGCCCCAGGACCGCGACCGCCGCCACGCCCCCCAGGGTGGACTTGCGCCCTAGGTGGGGCGCTTTCAACTTGATACCTTTCATGAAGTGGGTCCTTTCCCGCTTCCGAGGTGATGGGCGCGCGTCGCCGCGCGTCCCTTGTCGCCGTCCTGGCCCGTGACCCGGTGCCCGTGCCCCGGGCCAGGACGGCCGCCCGCGCCTGCCCGGACGTACCGGGTCCGGGCAGGCAGCGGGACGGCTAAGGCTCGACGCCTAGGCCTGCTGGCTAGAACTGAGCCGCGTCGAACGCGCGCAGGTTGGTGGTGTCGATGGCACCGCAGGTGTGACCAAGCGGCGAGCTGCTGAGCAGGCCGAAGCCGTACTGCCCGATCAGGATGCTGTCGTGGCACAGCGTCGACGATCCGCTGACCATCAGGCTGGCCAGGTTCGGGTCGTAGTTGCCGTCGCTGCCGTTGACTGCCTTGTCGTAGGGGATAACGAGGTAGACCTCGCGGATGAGCGGGAAGGTCGTGTTGAGGGCGGTGCCGTTGGTGGGCGAGACGCCGCCGATGTCGAGCAGGACCGCCTGGTGGAAACGCGGGTTGTGGCCGTTCTTCTGCGCGATGTACTGCGCGATGGAGAACGGGGTGAGGCCGTTGGGGTCAACGGTGACGTCGGTGCCGTCGTGCTCCTCGACCTGCTGGTTGACCCAGTCGCTGACGGTCTGGCCGCCGTCGGACTGAATCGTCTGGTAGTCCCAGGCCGGCGGCGTGGTGGCGCTGAACCCGAGCTTGCCGGCGAAGAAGCTCAGCGTGCCTGAGCCCGCCTGCGGGATGTACAGGTCGATCGCCGTGTCGCCCGCCGGGATGGTGCCCCCCGGGGTCCGCGGCGCGTAGGTGACGCCGTTGTTGGCGGCGGTCTCCGGCGTCGCGTTGTCGTACATCGCCTCCAGCTGCGCCAGGGTGAAGTCCGGTGCCACACCGGTCGACGAGAGCAGGTTCGTCGCCGGGGTCGGCTCCGTCCCTGACTCGTTGGTGGACGCCGGGTGGCCGATCGTGCTGGCGGTCGAGCCGATCGCGACCGTCACCGCGTCGAGCGCGAACGGGATGTACTGCAGCAGGCCGCTGGTGGGCTCCACGTCCGCAGTCGGCGGCGTGCTCGAGGACCGGGCGATGTCAATGCAGCCCGGGCCAGGCGCGACGCTCGGCAGGTCACCGGTCACGGTGTCTGTCGTGCCGCTGGCGTTGGTGCCGGTCAGCGAGATGGACTCGCCCGCCGGAGTGGTGTAGGTGGTAGAGGTGGCCCCCGAGTTAGGCAGGGAGGCCATGGACTGGCGCAGCGCGCCGGCGCCCTGGGTGGACCCGTCGGGCCGGGTGAAGTAGCAGACCGACGCCGGGACGGTGTTGGTCAGGTCGCTGATGCCGGTCTTCGAGATCGTGACGGGGTCGCCGATCGCGTTGGTCGACGGGTTGGTCGCGTTCTCCGACCCGATCTCGTTGGTGCCCAGGGACCCCGCGAACGCGTTCATCACGTCCTGGATCGTGTCCGAGCCCGCCATCACGTAGGTGACGCCAGGATCGGCCAGCGCCGGGGTCTGGCTAAGCACCAGGCCAGCGACGCTGCCCAGCGCCACGCCCGTAACGGCGAGGCTGCGGATAACCCGCTTGCCGGGGGGTTTGAGTTTCATGGATGGTTATCCCTTCCAGAGTTGGACAGGGCGTAGCCTGGGAGGCGACGCCCACACCATTGCCCGCAGCGTGAACTGGCCGGGCTTGGGTGTCCTTGGCCGGCAAGCTCCACTTTTTGCCGGCCAAGCTTTTACGTGGCGACGCTGTGCGGCGCTCACGGTCTCGACCTCCCGTGCCTGCGGGGCAGTCGTCCGCGACGTGACAGGATGCCGCCGCCCGCCCCCGCGATCCCCACGATCAGCACGACGACGAGCACGTCGCGAACGGGACCGACCGGCGGGGCCGTCGTGGTCCCCGCGGCTAGCGAGGCCGTGGGCGGCACGATGACCGGCCCGGTAGGACTCGCGCCGCTTGACCCCACCGCGGGCGCCTGCGAGGGGCCGGAGGTCGGGCTCGGTGTGACAGCGGTCGTCGGGGTCGTGGCCTGATTCCCGCCTGCTCCCGAGCCGCCGCCAGGTCCAGCGGCGCCCGTGCTCGGGCCGCCGGCCGATACCTTGGCCGACGAGGACGAGCTGCCCGTGGACGGGGTAGTTGAGCCGCTGCCCCCGCCTGCGAGCGCCCGCAGTTGCGCCACGGCAGCGGTCGCCTTCGCCTGCAGGCTGGCCGGCAGCGGCAGGTAGCCGGCGGGCAGATCGCCCGCCGCCTGGCCCGTGGTCTGACCCTGGCCGGCGGCGAAGGTGATGAAGTCCGCGTAGTCGTTGAGCTCTTGCTCGTATTGCTGCCGCGTCTGCTTGCTGGCCTTCAGCGTGTCCACCGCAGCGTAGACGACCTCAGTCAGCGGGTACGCGCCCGGCCCCGGGTCGGCCGGGTTGACCTCAAGCAGGCCATCGCTGTCCGGCTTGGCGCTGGCGACCGCGGCCCCGACGCTGGCGATCGTAGGACCGACGCAACTGGTGCCCGAGTCGTTGCAGAGGTCCGCGGGCACCAGCCCGTAAGCGGCGGTGTCGGAGGTGTCGTCGATGGCCCACTCGAAGGTCTGCCCCGGCAACTGCGGCGGGTTCTTGTCCCAGTATCCCGTCCCTTGGATGGGGTTGGGCGCGAACGGATCCCAGTGGTTGTTGTAGGACAGCGGGTTCGCGGCCAGCACGTCGGCCGACGCGGTGTTGAAGTCGGTGACGTAGGGGAGCTCGTCGGTGGAGCACCGTGTCTCCTCCAGCCCGTTACTCGCCGTCCCCAGGTCCAGGCAGGGGGTATAGGACCGGGGCATGGAGTCGATAGCGGGCGGGGTACCGAGCTGCTCTGCCTCGTACTGGGGGTCGATCGTCACGTTCGACTTGACCTTCCCGTCCAGCCACCCGGCGGTGGCCGGATCCCCTTCCATCCACTGCCAGACCTGCTGGTTGTTGGCGCTGTCATCGTCGGTTTCCAGCGGTGCCAGCGGAAGCTCGGCGTAGCCGTGAGAGATGACCTCGGGGTTGAGCTGCTGGAACGTCGGGTCAAAGCTGATGTCCTGCGGATTGCCCTGTGCCCAGGACGGCCCATCGTAAGGCTTGCCCGTCTTCGTGTTGACGGCTCCCGGATCGTAGTCGGGCAGGTCGAGCAGGTAAGACTGGGTGACCGCCCGGGCGAGCAACTGCGGTGACAGGTTGACCGGCTGGGTCAGGTAGCCCTGGGCCTTGCCGCTGGACTCACCGGGGGTGCGCTCGTCAATGTGAAAGCCAAAGTCGATCGCCACCACCGCGACCGGCGCGTACACGATCTTGGGCAACGACGGCAGCGGAAGGCCCGCCCGCAATCGGTCGCTGCCGATCGGGTCGGTGGTGAAGGCCAGCCCGTTCTGGTTCGGTGAACTAGTGAAGTCTTGGGTGACCTGCTGCTCCGACGTCCCGGCCATGTGGAAGAGCCGCTGGCACTTCGACTGCTGGTTAAGCTCGAGCTCCCAGGAGTTGACCGCGCGGAGCGCGAGCTGGCTGCCCTCCATGTAGGAGTCATCGGGTATCCCCGTCGTCTGGCAGAACGTCGGCAGCGGCGCATAGTCCAGGTGCACCTGGATCCGCTGCGCCCAGTTTCCCGCGCTCAGTGGCGAGGAGGCGATCTCGTGCCCGAAGCCGGCCGACGTGCCTGCGCCGATGTTCTCGGCGAAGCCGTTGGGCTCGTAGTGGCCGCGCGGCACGATGACCAGCCAGCAGCCCTGGGGCGTGCCGTCCGACTGCTCCTGGCCGCAGCCGAGCCCGAGGGCCTGGGCGCTGGTGAGGGTCTCGAACTGCTGCTGCCCTGTCCCGTCGGCGCCGGACGTCGCGACGTCCACCTCGTTGGTGCCGAACTGGTCGAAGGCCGAGGTCAGCTCGGGCTGGTACACCGGGTCCGCGGGGTCGTTCTGCGGCACGAACGGAATGCTGAAGTCGTCAGGCAAGCAGTCCGAGCCGGTGCCGTTGGTACACGGGTAATCCTCAGGAGACGTCGGCTCGTTGGGGTCGCACCCCTGGTTGGGCGCACCGCCCCCCATGGAGCCGGTGGGGTTCTGCGAGCTGAGGGTCCCGCTGGCGCACAGGAAGCCGTCCCTGGTGGCCACGGTCACCGGCGCGCCGGCCGGCGGCGTTCCCTCACCAAACATGCAGTCCTCCGGGCTGGGACCAGAGGCCGCGCTCCCGTAGCACTCCATCATCTGCAGGTAGTTGCCCTGGATGCCGCCGCTGTCGGCGGTGGCGTGGCCGGGCCAGTTCCAGCTGACCGTGATGCCGCCCTGGCCAAGGTCCTGAGTCTGGCTGACGGTGACCGTGAGGCCACTGAGGTCGGAGTCCTCGAAGCCGTACAGGCCGGTACCGGCACTGCGGTCGCCATTGGGGTTCAGCTCGCCGGGCGCCGGATCGGCCAGTGGCTGGTTGTCCGGGCCGAGCAGTCCGCTGTCCCAGCCGACGGTGACCGCGGACGCCGTCTGGCCGGCCCCGGTCATCTGGTTATAGCCACTGGCGGCGGCCGCCCGGGCCGGGCTGAGCCCGCCGACGAGGCCAAGCGCGGCGAGGGCACCGGCCGCGACCAGCGCTCCACCCCACCGCAAGGCGGCAGACAGTCGCTCTCGAGCGGGCATTCGGCTACGGCGAGTAATCAACGCGGGTCCCCGGGAGCCTCGTTCGGGTCGGCCGCCTGGACCCACTGCGCCCGGCGGCGCTGCCGACGCCGGTCACTGGCCTGGGCCGCGAGCGGCGGGACGACACACAGGGCAAGGAAGATGGCGCCGCACAGCGCCATCAGCGCTATCTCGACGCCGTTGTCGTTGCTTGATGCCAGGGAGACCGCGACCGGGCTGCCCGACTGCGTGCCAGCGTCAGCGGTCGTGCCATCCGATCCGGTGGTGCTGCCGCACACACCGGTGTTCGGGTCGCAGCTGGAGCCCGAGCCAGTGGTGCCGTTGGTCCCTGTCGCACCGACAGCGCCCGCGTTGGTGCCAGAGGCTCCGTTGCCACTCGCGGTTCCGTTGTTGCCACCGGACCCACTGGTGCCACCAGTTCCCCCGCTGGATGAGCCGCCCGACCCGGTCCGGCTGGACCCCGACCCGCCAGTGCTGGTGATGGTCCCGCTGGCGCCCGACCCGGTGCCTGAGGCCCCCCCGCTGCCCTGTGCCCCGCCGGTCGCGCCGTTGCACTGGGTCGATCCGGCCTTATCGCACGCCGCTGGGTAGGGGTCGGTGTCCGCCAGCTCGTTCGTCCCGTTCGAAGAGAAGGTCGGGTTGTTGCAGCCCTTGATGAACGAGGCGGTGGCCGACGGGATCACCGCGCCGGGGATCTTGCTGAGCTGGTCGTAGCCCGCCTCCACCAGGTTGATGGGCAGGGCCGAGTAGCCGAGGGAGTCGACCTGCTGCTGCCCCTGGCAGAGCAGGTAGCTGCCGAACGCGCCCAGCGAGTACCCCTGGTTGGACGTCATCGGGAAGTAGGTGTTGGTGGGCAAGATGAGGTAGGAGTACGCCGACAGCTCGTAGGTGCGCGGGTCCGAGTCGGTGAAGACGGGGGCGAGGTTCTCCGTCAGGTAGAGCGGGTCGCTCTTGTTGTAGTCGATCTGGGCCTTGAGGAGCGAGACGGCGACGTGGCCGGGGGTCGGCTCGGTGTAGTACCCAGCCTGGTTCTCCACCAGGGCGACCGGCATGTCCTTGCCGAGGGCGAAGGAAAACTGGGTATAGCCGATGGCGCCGTCGGAGGAAGGCTGGGCCACGTAGGTCGACACGCCGGTGTCGCCGTCCTGGAGGACCATGTTCGGGTCAGCGCTGTCCTGCGGGTAGGACGAGGTCGGGGTGCACGGATTGCGCCCGGTTGCCGCGCAGTACGCCTTCCAGGTGCTGGGGTACAGGTAGTCCATCCACTGGGTGAAGTCGGCGGTGGCGCCCGAGCCGTCCGACCTCACCACCGGGATGATCTGCCTGTCCGGCAGGGCGATGTCCGGGTTGTCGGCCTTGATCCTTGAGTCGTCCCAGTTCTGGATCACGCCGGTGAAGATGTCGGCGATCACCTGCCCAGACAGCCGCAGGTTGGTCACCCGGGTGTTGCCGATCTTGAGGTTGTACTCGAACACCGTGCCGCCAGCCACGTCGGGCATGTAGGCGTAGCCCCGGGCCGGGGCCGGGTCGGTGGTGCTGCCGTCCACGACGTTGTAGGGGATCTCCGACGCGCCGAATACCACGGTCCCGTCGGCGAACTCCTGGCGGCCAGTGGTCGAGCCGAGCGCCGCGTAGTTGACCGTCAGGCCGTTCTGGTGGACGTCGTCGACCCAGTCGTTGATCGCGTTGTACGCCCAGGTGGATCCCGCGCCGCTGATCGTCTGGTACCTGGGCGCCGCTGCCTGCGCCGGTTGTGCCGCCGGCGTCGCCGAGGCTGACGCCGTCAGCGTGAGCAGGCTGGCGCAGGCGAGGGCGACCGTTCCGCTGACGGTGGCCGCCGCGATGCGGACACGCCGCAGGAGCGTCCCGCGCCCCCCTGGTCTGGTCCGTGCTATCACTTCGAAACCTTCCGAGTTCCAGATCAATCTCATGAGCGTCACGTCCCCTGCCGCCTTCGGCGGGGGCCGGGTTCCTGGACCAGGAGGTCCAGCCCAGGCCCCCAGGCATACGGGCCCGCGGATTGGGCGCGCCGGGCGAAGCGCTCGAGGTCGCGCCGTGACCGGGCCGCGCGCCGGCGCAGCTGCCCGGCGCTGAGCTGGCCCGGCCCGCGGCCGCCGATCACCCGCGCGATGATGAACAGCAGCAGGACGAGGACGAGCAGCAGGGCCGCCGTGGCGAAGCCGCGGGTGATGTAGTTCGCCTGGCCGCTAAGGGTCAGGGTGTAGGCCAGCAGCGGCAGCGACATCATCGCGTTGTGCAGCGGGTCGTAGTTGATGACGTTGGTCGCTCCGGCCGTCAGCAGCACCGGGGCCGTCTCGCCGATGGCCCGGGCCGCGCCGAGGATGACCGCGGTGGCCAGGCCCGACCGGGCGGTCGGCAGCGTCACCAGGCGGACGGTGCGCCACTGGCTGGCGCCGAGCGCGTATGAGGCCTCGGTCAGCCCGCCGGGCACGAGGCCGAGTACCACGTCGGAGGCGCGGCAGATGATCGGGATGACCGTCACGGCCAGGGCGCAGGAAGCGGCCAGCCCCGAGGGATTCAGGTGCAGGATCAGGATCAGCGTGGCGTAGATGAACAGGCCAGCGACGATGTCGGGCAGCGCGGTCATCGCGTTGACCACGGTCCGCACGAACCGGGAGAACGGGCCGGGCACCTCGCGCATGAAGACGGCGGCCAGCAGGCCGAACGGTACCCCAACCCCCATCGCGATGCCGAGCTCGATGAGCGTGCCGATGATCGCGTGCAGGGCCCCGCCCTGGGTGAGCGGGGCCTGCGAGTTGGCCGAGCCCAGGTCCTGTGTGTACATGTTCAGGTGAATCAGCGCGCCCCAGCCCTTGTGGAACGTGTAGTAGATCACCGCTGCGAGGGCGAAGATCACCACGAAGGCGAGCGACTGCACGACGACGACGGCGAGCTTGTCCCGCAGCGCCGGGCCGCTGTCCTCGAATGAGACCAGGGCGGCGTAGAAGGCCACGAACAGGAGCCAGGTCACGATGATCATGCCGAGCAGGCCGGAGAAGAAGGCGATCTGGGTCCATAGCAGGAACATGGTGCACAGCGCCGCTGCCGCCGCTCCAAGCACCGACAGTGCGTCCGCGGCGCGGAGCACACCCAGTTGCCTGGGCTGTGGCGGCCGTACCCGGCGCGCGGCCCGCTGCGGAAGCGCGGTGCGCGGCCCGGGTAGTCCGCCCGCCGGTGCCTGGGTGCCAGGCTGGTCCGTGCTGGTGCTTGTGCTGGCCATCGGCTCAGGCCTCGCTCAACGCGCCGGACCGGGACCTTGCCACGATCTGGGCCGCGATGAAGTTGACGATCAGGGTCAGCGCGAACAGCGCGAGGCCAGCCGCCATCAGCGCGCTCACCTGGAACGGGGTCGCCTCCGAGTACTTCAGGGCGATCAGGCTGGAGATGGAGCTTGTCCCGTTCTGCAGGACGTGGAGCTGAATCTGGAACACCGGCGAGATGATCAGGCTGACCGCGATCGTCTCACCGAGCGCACGGCCAAGTCCGAGCATCGTCCCGCCGATGATCGCGCCCCGGCCGAACGGCAGCACGACCGCGCGGATCATGCCCCAGCGTGTCGCCCCGAGGGCGTACGCGCCCTCGCGCTCGCCCAGTGGGGCCTGGCTGAAGGCCTCGCGCATGATCGAGCAGGCGATCGGCAACACCATCAGCGCCACCACCAGGCCAGCCGCGAAGGTCGACGAGGTGTAGTGCGTGACGGCGATCGTCGGGTCGTCGCGAGGCGCACCGCTCACCTGGAAGATCGGGATCCAGTAGAACCAGTCGTAAATCCACCGGGCCAGCGAGGTGAGCTGCCATTGGAAGTACTCGAACCCCCACAGCCCGAAGACCACACTGGGCACCGCCGCCATCAGGTCGATGAGGCTGACCAGCCCCCGCCGGATGGGCAGCGGCGAGTACTCGTTGATGTAGAGGGCGGCCCCCAGGGCCAGCGGGACCGCCGCCGCGACCGCGACGAGCGCGATGAGGACGGTCCCGACGATGACCGCGGCGATGCCAAAGCCGCCGGCGCCCGGGTTCCACTGCTGGGTGGTCAGGAACGACCAGCCCGCCACCTTGAACGCCTGCCAGGCGCGGATGAAGAGGAACGAGCCAACGAGGAGCATCAGGACCAGTACCCAGGCGCCGCCGGCCCGCAGGACGCCGCGGAACACCCTGTCGGAGATGCTCGACCTGGACTTGAGGCTGCGTGCCCGCCGCCCTGGCCGATGAGCGCCGTCGGTGTCAGGCCACGCGGACCCAGCCCTCCCAGGCGGCTGCGGTACCGCATGGGAAGACAATCCAAGGCCCTCGAGGCCGGCGTTTGCGCCAGCCATCGACGGCTCCTCGCTCTGCACGAACGGCTCCCCTCCTGCGTCCGCTGAAAACGCCCGACCCTCGGTCCCAGTGGGGTCTCAAGGCGATGGTGATGAAGTTTTAGGGTGGGTCACAGGGTACCTAGGTACCTGTTCATGGTGCTGATTCAATCACCCTGGCTGTGGTGTTATGCGACCTGAGATGGAAGCGCAGGTGAACAGTGAACTTCAGGTCCCGCTGATGGGTTTACAGCCGGTTTACGACCTAAGGATGCCTTTTCTGTGGCCTGTTCCGCTAGGGGGACCCGGCCGGCCGGCCGCCAGCCCCACGGCCGCCAGTCCCACGGCCACCAGGCTGACGATGACCCCGGCGAGGACCACGATGAGCACGACCCACAGCATCCGCTGGGGCATCCGGTGGGCCACGAGCAGGCAGCCCAGGGCGTCGAGCCCGCCCGCGGCCAGGCCGCCGACCGAGCCGAGCAGGGCCGCCTCCTGTATGGCCATCCAGGCCAGCCCGCGGGCCGACCATCCCATGGCGCGCAGCGTGCGCGACTCCCCAGCTCGCTCGCCCATGGCCAGCCAGTCCAGGTCGGCGATCGTGCCCACCGACACGCCGGCGATCACGATGACGGCCGCCCAGTCGACAACACCGACCTGCCAAGGTACTGAGTGTTCCCGCCAGGCCCAGCGGGTGGCTAGCTCCAGGCTCAGGGCCATCCCCGTCCCGGCGATCAGGGCGCCCTTCGCCATCCACCGGGCTAGCCCCCGGCCCGCCTCGTCGCGCGTAACCCGCCGGGCAGGCACCCAGGATCCAGCCACCACCATGAGCAATGAGCCTGGCATGATCACCATCCGCCAGCCGTCTTGTCGTGCGCCCGGATCCAGCCCAAGCTGAGCCGACAGGGACAGCAGGAGCGCGAGCATGCCGACAATTGCCCCGACCGTGACGAAGAAGGCCAGCAGCGGCCGTCGGACACTGCACCGGGGCCAGCCAAGCGCGCGCAGGGTAGCGAAGTCCGCCCGCCGTGGCCGCAGGGCGGCCATGGCCCCGACCGAGAACGCTACCTCGGCCACGATCACGGCCAGGCCGAAGAGCACCAGGCTGCCCGCGTCAGGTCCGCCTGGCTCCCCCACGGCCACGCCAGGCACCGTGAACGCCGCGGCGGAGGCCAGCACCGCCATGGCCACGCTCGCCCGCCCTCGGGGGGTGCCAAGGTACCACCGCGTAATGTTCACCGGGGAACTCACCCGATCCGGTCGATGCGGCCCCGGGTCCACGGGTCATCGCCGCTGTTGAGCTCGTCATCGGTGATGGCCCAGCCGGACAGGGTAATCACGCGCTGGCAGCGAATGGCGGTCGCGGCGCGGCCGGCGGCGACGAGCAGGGTGAACCCGAACTGGGCGTGCATGTCAGTCAGCAGGTCCCAGATCACCGTCGCGGCCCGTCCGTCAAGGCCGGAGGCGTGCGATCCGGCCGCCGGGTCCTCGGCGAGGACCAGCCGTGGCGCGGGCAGCAGCGCCCGCGCGACCAGGACCCGCCACCGCTGCTCGGCCGTCAGCGCGGCGGCTGGTCCGGCCAGGCTGGGAGCCGGCAAGCTGGCCGCGCCGACGAGCCGCAGCAACTCGGCGGCCCGCGCCCGCGCCCGTGGGTCGGCCCGGCCAGAAGGCAGCGCGGCCAGCACGTTGTCAAGGACTGACCTCGTGGGCAGCAGAGGGAACCGGGGCGACAGCAGGCCCCGGCTCGCCCGGTAGCGGTCGAGCGCCGGACCACGCAACCGGTCAATGGCGTCCCCGTCAACCAGGACGCTGCCGACGGGGACGCCATGGTCAGGCCGCAGACCCGCCACGAGGTCAAGCAGGCCGATCGCCACCTCGGGCGGCTGGCTCATCAGTGCCACGCTTTGCCCGGCTGGCACCTCAAGCCGAACGCCGGCGGCGATCCTTAGTTCGGCCCCGTGCTGAAATACCCCACCACCGGATGGTGGCCCGCTCTCCACCACCCTGCCATAGTGCCCCATATGTGGACTAGACAGGTAGTTGGCTACCGAACGTAGCCGGTCAGGCCCGTTCGCAAGCCTTTGGGTTTGCTGAGACGTCTGCGTTTGCGGCGCTATCGCCTCAGCCGGCTCAGGTAGGGTCGTCAAATGGCTTTCCAACACGTGATCCTCGCGCTCCTCGAGGGCGGACCGAGCCATGGCTGGCAGATGAAGGTCCAGATCGAGGCTGCCCTAGGTCCGGAGTACGGCGGCCTAAATAAGGGTTACATCTATGAAGTCATCCATAAAATGGAGCGTGAACAGCTCATAACCTCCCGGGTCGAGTCCCAGGAGGGGATGCGGCCGGACCGCTCGGTCCTTGAGATCACCGACGTCGGCCGGGGGCAGCTGACCGACTGGCTGGGCGATCCGGTACGGCGCAGCGCCGGATTCCGCGACGAGTTCGTACAAAAGGTCCTGGCCGCGAGCCTGCGGGGTGAGGAGGCCGTCCGCCAGGTCTGCCGGACCCAGCGCCGGTCGCTGCTGGCAGAGTCGAGGACCCTGCAGACGCTGCGCCGCGAGCGTGCGAGTGATCCCGGCGCGGCGTTCACCATCGAGGTCGCCATCCTGCGCACTACCGCGGAGCTCGAGTGCGTCGAGGCCGCCGAGGCCCGGGCCGGCCAGCAACTCATCGACCTTTCCGTAACACCGGCCGAGCCGACCGCCGAAGAGCTTCCCGCCCCGCAGCGTCGTCGCCCTCGCCGCGCCAGCTGACCCATTGCCGCTAGTCAGGGCCTGAGGCAGGTCAGAACCGGGTTAACGGGGAAGCGAACCACAGCCAACGCGCGACCAATGCGGTATGACTTCTTGCCCAACTCCGGCTCTCGCGCTGGCGTCCTTCGCACGGCTCTCACTAGGGTGATTCGTGCTGGAATCGCCATGAGCAGGGAGCAAGGGTGCGTCATTCCATCCGGGCAGTGGCCGGGATAGCCCTCGCGGGGGCGTCCCTCGCCCTCGCCGCGTGCACATCATCCGGCTCGACCGGCCCAAGTTCGGGCGTCGTCACAGTGCCTGGGCAGTCAGGTGGTGGTACGCCGGTCAAGGACGGTACCGTCACCGTGCGCGGCGCGAACGGCAAGGTGGTCTGCGTCATGACCATCGCCAATGGGAAGGGAACCTGCAAGGTTCCGGCCAAGAACCTGGCGGCCGGCAGCAACAAGCTCACCGGGACCTATGACGGCTCGGGCAACAAGACAGCCAAGTCCCAGCCGGTCTACGTCACCGTTACCGAGCCTGGCTCCACCGTGAGCCTGAGCGCCCCCGGCCAGGTCACGTACGGCCATGAGCAGTCGGCGAAGCTCTCGGTCCGGGTCACCGCCAGCGCGGGCGGGACCCCAACGGGGAAGGTCACGGTGCTCTCCACCGGGAAGATCATCTGCACCGTCACGCTCTCCGGTGGAGCCGGGTCGTGCACGCCGTCACCGACAGCGCTTCCCGCTGGCGCTCACTCGCTGGTCGCCAGCTACTCCGGCGACAAGGCCCACACGGGATCCTCCTCAGCGTTGCTGAAGATCACCGTGGCCGGGTAAGTCGCCGGACGGGGCCTGAGCCCGCGGTGAGCGGCCGGGTGGGTTTACTCTTCTCCCCCCAGCAGCCCGCGGATCGTCTCGACCTGCGTGATGCGCTCGGCCAGTGTGGAGGCGAGCGGCGTGAGGTTGAGGGTCGTCACGCCCGCCTCGCGGTAGGCCTCCAGGCGGTCGCGGACGTAGCCCTCAGGGCCAATGAGCGAGGTCTTCTCGAGCAGTTCCTCAGGGACAAGCGCGGCCGCGTCCTCCTTGCGGCCGGACAGGTAGGCGTCCTGGATGTCCTTGGCTTCCTTCTCATAGCCGCACCGGACCGCGAGGTCGTTGTAGAAGTTCCTGTCCTTGGCTCCCATCCCGCCGATGTACAGCGCGAAGACGGGCCTGGCCAGGTCGCGCATGTGCGTGACGTCGTCCCCGATCATCAGCGGCGCGGCCGCGATCACGTCAAGCGGGCCGACCTCGGGCGCCCGCTTGGCCATGCCCTGCTTGAGGTTCTCGCCCCAGATCGCCGGGGCCTTCTCAGGGAAGTAGAAGATCGGCTGCCAGCCCTCGGCTATCTCCGCGGCCAGGGCGACGTTCTTGGGCCCGAGCGCGGCGATGATGATGGGGATCCGCTCCCGCACGGGATGATTGATCAGCTTCAGCGGCTTGCCCAGGTGAGTACCGCCCGGGTAGGGCAGCGTGTAGTGCCGTCCCGAGTACTCGAGCCGGTCCCGGCGCCACACCGCCCGGCAGATCTCGACGACTTCCCTGGTCCGCCCGATGGGCGCGTCGTAGGGGACCCCGTGCCAGCCCTCGATCACCTGCGGTCCCGAGGTGCCAAGGCCCAGGCTGAACCGCCCGTTTGACACGAAGTCAAGGCCGGCCGCGGTCATCGCGGTCAGCGCCGGGGTGCGGGAGTAGATCGGCAAGATGCCCGAGGCAATCTGCAGCGTGGAGGTCTTCGCCGCGATGAAGCCCAGCTGGCTGACCGCGTCGAAGGAGTATGCCTCCGGCACGAAGACGATCTCGAGACCGGCACTCTCGTAGGCGGCAAGTCCGGCGACGGCTTCCTGGAAGCCGCCGGCGTAGTCGAGCATCATTCCTAGGCGCATCAGGTAATGATATTTCCCAGTGGTTCTCAAGTGAACCCGGCTGGCTGGGCCCCCGGGAAAAAATGGACTAGACCATTACACGTATCCTGCACCTTGTGGTTAGTACCGGGAACGCGCTCTCGATCACCGCCGCCGACCTGTCCGTGCGCCGTCTTGGCACGCCCAGGCTCGTCTCCCCGATGGCCCGCTTCCTGCGCGGGCGGGCAAGCTCACCGCACTACGTCCATGAGTCCGACCGTGTCCTGCTCGATGACACGGTGGGGATCGCCACCACCCGCGACTGCGATGTCGACGGCCTTCCGTCCCTGGAGCCTGGCGGCCCGCGGATGCGGATCTTCTTCAACCCGGCCACGACCACGGTCGGCATCGTGACCTGCGGAGGGCTGTGCCCGGGGCTGAACAACGTCATCCGCGGCCTGGTTCTCGAGCTGGCGGACAACTACGGGGTGACGGAGATCCTCGGCTTCCGCGACGGCTACCGCGGGCTGGTCGGCGAGTCCGAGCCCATGCGGCTCACCCACGCCCTGGTCGCGGACATCCACAACCGGGGCGGCACCATCCTGGGGACGTCGCGGGGTAGCCAGGATCCTGAGCGCATGGTGGCCACCCTGCGCAAGCATGGCATTTCTGTCCTTTTCGTGATCGGCGGGGACGGCAGCCTGCGTGGCGCCGAGCGCATCACCGAGGAAGCCGACCGGCAAGGCTACGTCCTGTCGGTCATCGGCGTGCCGAAGACCATCGACAACGACATCCCCTACATCGAGCAGAGCTTCGGCTTCCAGACCGCGTTCGCCCGCGCTACCGAGTCGATCAAGGCGGCCCACACCGAGGCAAGGTGCACTCCCAACGGCGTGGGCCTGGTGAAGCTGATGGGACGCCACTCCGGCTTCATCGCCTGCTACGCCGCACTGGCGAGCCACGATGTCGACTTTGTGCTGATTCCCGAAGTGCCATTCAGCCTGACCGGCCAAACCGGGTTCCTCGCCGTTCTGCAAAGAAGAATGCAGCGCCAAGGGCACGCCGTCATCGTGGTGGCGGAGGGGGCGGGCCAGGAGCTCTTCTGCTACGACGGCGCGGTGGACGCGTCGGGCAACGCCAAGCTCGCCGACATCGGCGCCCACCTGCGGGAGGCGATCATCGAGGAGTTCGCCGCCAACCACGTCGACATCAGCCTGCGCTACGTCGACCCCGGGTACGCGATCCGCAGCGTGCCCGCCAACGGCTACGACGCGGTGTACTGCCTGCGGCTGGCGCAGGCAGCGGTGCACGCGGCGATGGCGGGGCGGACGGCGATGGTCGTGGGCCGCTGGCACGGCCGGTTCGTGCACGTGCCGATCGCGCTGGCCACCGCGAGCCGCAACCAGGTCGACCCGAACGGCGACCTGTGGATGTCCGTCCTTGAGGCAACCGGCCAGCCGGAGCGGTTCTGCTAGGGCAGGCGGGCCAGGATCTCCGCCACGATCGCCTCGGGCTCGAGGCCATCGACGTCGACGATTGCCGTCGCCACTGACTCATAGGCGGCCTGGCGGCTGGCGTAGACCGCGGGCAGGTCGGCGCGGGCGAGCATCGGACGGTTGCCGTCCCCGCCGACACGGCCCACCGCCCCGTCGTAGCTGACCCGCAGGAAGGCGACAGGGACGGCGGCCAGCAGCTTGCTGGTCTCCTCGTGCTCGGCGGCGCCGCCGCCCAGCGCGAGTACCACGTCCGGGCCGCGCAGCAGGTCGGCGATCACCTCGTGCTCAAGGGCGCGAAACGCCGGCTCACCGTCGGCCGCGAAGATCTCGGGGATCGCGCGCCCGGTCCTGGCCTCGATCACATGATCGCTGTCGAGGAAGGGCAGGCCAAGGGCGGCGGCGAGCAGGCGGCCCACCGTGGTCTTGCCCGCGCCCATGAACCCGACGAGGACGATCACCGCGCTCCCGCGCGCTGCTCAAGCAGGCCGGCCACGGCGCGCAGCGCCAGCTCGTACCCCTGGAACCCGAACCCGGCGATGATCCCGTCCGCGACCGGCGTGATCACCGACTCGTGCCGGAATCCCTCGCGGGCGGCGATGTTGGAAATGTGCACCTCAACCACTGGCGCGGTGCGCATCTTCAGCGCGTCCATCAGCGCGTAGGAGTAATGGGTGAGCGCCCCGGCGTTCAGTACGATCGGCGTGGCACTGTCGCAGGCCTCGTGGACCCAGGTGATGAGCTCGCCCTCGTGCTCGCTTTGCCGGACGTCCACGTCAAGGCCGAGCAGCGTGCCCGCCGACTCGCACTGGGCGACGAGGTCGGCGTAGGTCGCCGAGCCGTACACCGATGGCTCGCGCTTGCCGAGCCGTCCCAGGTTCGGGCCGTTGAGGACGAGCACCCGCGGCCGGGGCTGCTTGCCGTGCGCGATCACGTTGCTGACACCGCCAGGTACGCCTCCTCGAGCAGGTCCTCGGGCGGGCTGGCCAGGATGCCCGGCTTCCCCTCGCCGTCGAGGACCACCATGCGCAGCGTCGCGCCGCGTGACTTCTTGTCCAGGCTCATCGCCGCGCGCAGCTGGGCCCATCGGCCTCCAGGGTAGGAGACCGGCAGCCCGACCGAGGCCAGGATCGCGCGATGGCGGGCGACCGAGGTGGCATCGAGCCGGCCGGCCAGCAGGCCGACGTGCGCCGCGAACACCATGCCGATCGCGACCGCGTCGCCGTGCCTGCACCGGTAGGCCTCGACCCGCTCGATGGCGTGCCCGAGCGTGTGCCCGTAGTTGAGCATCTCGCGCAGTCCCGCCTCGCGCAGGTCCGCCGACACGACGGCCGCCTTGACCCGGATCGCGCGCTCGGCAAGCTCGCGGGTGCGGGAGCCCGCCACCAGTGCCGCGTCCGCCGGGTCCTCCTCGATGAGCCGCAGGATCGTGGCGTCGCTGATGAACCCGGCCTTGATCGTCTCGGCCAGGCCAGCGACATAGTCGGCCGGCTCGAGCGTACTCAGCGTGTCCAGGTCGCAAAGCACGCCGGCGGGCGGGTGGAAGGCCCCGACCAGGTTCTTGCCCTCGGGGATGTCGATGGCCGTCTTGCCGCCCACGGCCGCGTCAACCATGCCGAGCAGCGTCGTCGGGACCTGCACCACCGGCACGCCGCGCAGCCAGGTCGCCGCCACGAATCCGGCCAGGTCGGTGGCCGCTCCCCCGCCGATGCCCACGATGGCGTCGGTGCGGGTCACCTTCGACTGGCCAAGCCAGGACCATAGCCTCGCGGCGACGTCGATCGTCTTGGCCGCCTCGCCTGGCGGCACGTCCGTGGCCACCACCGAGAAGCCCGCGGACTCAAGCGCCTGCCTGGCTCGCTGCGCGACTGGGGAAAGCCTCCCGTCGTGGATGATGGCGACGGTTTCTGCCTTATCGCTGATCAGCGAGGCAAGCTCACCGAGCACTCCGGTGCCGACGAGCACCTCGTAGGGTGACTCGCCGCCGACGGCGATCCGTGTCACGCCGGTCATTTAGGCCCCCCGGGGGATAGCAGCTTCACCAGCTCGGCCGCCACTTCTTCCGGAGCCAGGTCGTCGGTCGGCATGGTCAGCGTGGCCAGCGACTCATACACCGGGCGGCGCTCCTCCAGCATGGTGCGCAGCCGCCCGCGCGGGTTGCCAGGGATGACGACGCGCGGCTTGTCGAACCCGGTTCGCTTGGCGACCGCGCCGAATCCCGTCTCCAGGTAGACGATAACCCGCCCGGCGAGCATTCGCCGCACGTCGGGGTCGAGCACCGCGCCACTGCCAAGCGCCAGGACACCGCCGGCCGGGCCGAAGCCCTCAAGGCCCCGGGCCACGGCCGCCCGCTCATGCTCACGGAAGACCGCCTCGCCATCGTCGACGAAGATGTCGCCAACGGGCTTGCGCGCGGCCTCGCTCACCAGGACGTCGGTGTCGGTGAACGGCAGGCCGAGGGCGGCGGCCACGAGCGTCCCCACCGACGACTTGCCCGACGCGGGCGGCCCGATCAGCACCACCACCGCCGGGGATCTCGCCGTGTCACTCGCGGTCACGAGATCACCAGGCTTTTCAGGTAGCCCTCCGCGTTGCGGCGCATCTCGTCGGCGCTGTCGCCACCGAACTTCTCGATCGCCGCCTCCGCCAGCACCAGGGCCACCATCGCCTCGGCGACCACGCCGGCCGCGGGGACCGCCGTCACGTCGCTGCGCTGGTTGATCGCCTTGGCCGACTCGCCGGTCAGCACGTCAATCGTCGACAGCGCCCGTGGAACCGTCGAGATGGGCTTCATGGCCGCGCTGACCCGCAGCACCTCACCGGTCGTCATGCCGCCCTCGACGCCGCCGGCCCGGTTGGTCTCCCGGCGCACCCCGGTGGCGGTCAGCGAGATCTCGTCGTGGGCCGCCGACCCGCGTCGTCCGGCGGTGGTGAACCCGTCACCGAACGCCACGCCCTTGATCGCCTGGATCGACATCAGCGCGCCTGCCATCCGGGCGTCCAGCCTCCTGTCCCACTGCGTGTGGCTGCCAAGGCCAGGCGGCAGGCCGTAGGCGAGCACCTCCACCACACCGCCCAGGGTGTCGCCCTCCTGCTTGGCCGCGTCGACTTCCGCCACCATCGCCGCGCTGGTCGCCGGGTCCAGGCAGCGCACCAGGTCCGCGTCGATCTTTTGCCGGTCCGTCGGCAGCGGCAGGTCGGCGCCGTCCGCGGTGCCCACCGAGCCAAGCTGGACTACGTGGCTGAGGATGCTCACGCCGAGCACCTGGTCAAGGAGGCGCCTGGCCACCTCGCCGAGCGCGACCCTGGCGGCCGTCTCACGGGCGCTGGCCCGCTCGAGGATCGGCCGAGCGTCGGTGAAGCCGTACTTCTGCATGCCCACGAGGTCGGCGTGGCCGGGCCGTGGCCGCGACAGCGGCGCGTTCCGCGCCTGGCTGTCCAGTTCGGCGGCAGGCACCGGGTCCGGGGACATGACCGTTTCCCACTTGGGCCACTCGGTGTTGCCGACCCGGATCGCGATAGGCCCGCCGAGCGTCAGGCCGTGCCGGACGCCACCGGTGATCTCGACCTCGTCCTGCTCGAACTTCATCCGCGCGCCGCGCCCGTACCCGGCCCGCCGCCGGGCCAGGGCCGCCGCGACGTCGGTTGAGGTGATTCGCACCCCGGCGGGCACCCCGTCGCAGATCGCGGACAGTGCCCGCCCGTGCGACTCTCCCGCGGTCAGCCATCGGAACATGGATTCAACCCTACTTTCACGTGGTGACTGACAGCTCGATGCCCTGACGCAGCCGCGAGGCCAGGTGCATCGCGATGACCTGCGCCGCCCGCTGGGCGGCCGCTATGTCAGCGGAACGAAACGAGATCGCCAGCTCTCCCCCGGCAGCGCCCATCCCGAGGCGATAGCCGGTTACCCCGGCCTCCGCGGCGACGGCCGCCGCCACGACCGACACGACATCGGGGTCTTCATGCGGAGGCGGTGGCGGCTGGCCCGCCGCGAGCGCGGCCAGCCGGGCGCCCTCGACGACGAACGGCACCGGGCCGGCGACGTCGATGACGGCCGCCTGGCCCTCGGCCACTGCGGCGTGCCAGACGCGCGCGGCCGGAGTGGGCACCGGACGGGCATCGGGCCGCCAGCGCCTGAGCGTCTCGATCCCGGTAAAGGCGATGATCGCGGCCCGGCCGTCGTTGCCGATGAGGGTCGGGAGGGCCATCTCGCTTTCCTTCTCCGCCCCGGTGGTGGCGTCTGCCTCGGTCAGCATCGCCACGACAGGGACGAGCAGCCGCGCGGACGAGAGGGCCAGCAGGGCCGCGTGCTCGCTCGCGGCCGAGCCAGCCCAGGCGGCAAGAGCGGACGTCACGGTCGGGTCGGGACGGCCATCGTCGCCCGGGGGACGACCGATGCCGGAGGAGCGCGCGGTGGCCATGTCCACCGACATTACCCTCCGCACGACGACTGCATGACGTAAGTGACTGACTACGACACGTACTGGTCGTCACGAATGCGGCGCTTTACGGCGGGTGGCGCCGCTCTACCAGGCAGAATGTATGGCACCTAGGGGGAAAGCCGGGAAGGGAGCACGTCCGTTGGGTTCCGCGGTACGCGAGCCAGCGCAGCCTGCGCGGATAGTTCCTGGCACGCCAATCCGGAAGATCATCCCGCCGCGCATGGTCGGTCCCTACATGGGCGGACAGCGGGATGTCATCGCGGGCTTCGTGCACCGCTTGCGCGACGTGCCATTGCGCAACCCGGGCGACGCGTACCACGCCCTCGGTCTAGGGTACGAAGGGTCGGAGTTCCGACCAGAGATGACCGAGCTGTACTTTCTGGTCTGGCAGGCGAGGGAGATCGACGGGTACGTCCCGGTATCCGGCAGCCAGCGAGGGGCGGTCCCGCCGGGGCCCCGGGGCGTAGAGGCGGTCGAGTTCTACCTGGAGCCCATCCAGATACCAGTAGGCACGATGCTGTGCAGGCTGACCGACGCCGGTGAGGAGTCCGTCGCGCGATACGACGGGCTCGCCTGGCGGCGCACTTCGAGGGAGGGGTAAGGCATGCGGTACCGGCTGATGGCGTCCTACCTGGGAGCGCCCTACCAGGCCGGCGTGGGCCCCTCCGACCGCGACGTCACGCTCTTCGCCGCCGCCCCGCCTCCTGAGGACCATGGCTTTTCTCCCGCCGTCGGTCACTGGCGCAAGCAGGTGACGATCAACGACATAGACGCGCTGTGGGAGTCCCGTCCGGTCGGCACCTACCGGGGCGAGCCGTGCATCGTGCTCGACGACCTCGGCGACCGGCTGCACATCGCCTACCTCGGCATGGACGAGCGCCGGGCGCTGCAGCTTGGCTACTGGCAGGTCGACCGCGGCGTCTTCGAGGTCGTCGTGCCGCGTCAGGAGGTCCGCGACCTGGCTGAGGATCGTCACGAGTTCCCGCTGGCCACGCTGCGCAACTCCCTGTCGCGCCCCGCGCCAGAGGGGCCGGGGCAAGGCTGGGGGCAGCCCGGGCCGAAGCCCGCCGCCATCTCAGGTCCTCATCCCGGCGCTCCGTTTGCCGCGGCCCAGGTGGGCAGTGCGGCGCCCGGGGCGCAGGGCGGATTCCCCGGGCCTGGGCCGATGTTGGCGCAAGGGTCCCTGGGCGGGCCGGGGTCGTTCGCCGGGCAGAACGGGATGGCTAGCCAGGGACAGGGACAGCCGGCGTTTGCCAGGCGCGGCGGGCAGGGCGGCCCCGGTGCGCAGGGTCCGATGGCCGCGCAAGGTGGCTTTGGCGGGCAAGCCGGGCTGCCCGGGCAGAACTCGATGGCCCCGCCCAGCCCGATGGCCCCGCCCAGCCCGATGGCACCGCCCAGCCCGATGGCCGGGCCTGGCGGCTTTGCCGGGCAGCCGGTGATGCCAGGGCCGGGCCTGATGCCAGGCGGGCAGGGCCCCATGACTGGAGAGCCGTCGATGGCGGGTCCTGGCAGCTTCACCGCGCCACCCATGATGGCCGGTCAGCCCGCGTTCCCCGGGCCGGGCGCGTTCGCGGGTCCTGGCGGCTTTCCTGGCCAGGGCGTGCTGCCTGGGCAGGCCGGCTTTGCCTCGGCGTCACCGGGTGGCTTCCCGGCCCAGCCGGTCATGGGCGGCCAGCCCTTGATGGGCGCACAGCGCCTGCCGGGTGGCCCCAACGGGGCCAACGGACGGCGCGGCCCGCAGCCACGGGCGGCACTTCCCGCCGCGCCGCCAGCGCTGCCTGCCGCCCCCGCCACGTCATCCCCGGCTGGATCTGGGCCACCCGAGTCCGGGGGGCAGGCGGGCCTTCCGTCCCCGGCGGCCGCGGGTGCCGGCCCGGCCGCGCAGCTCCCGGCCGCCCGTCAGATCACGGCGGGCGGCCCTGGCACGGCCAACGGACTCACGCCTGGCCAGCAGCCCGGCGGTGCCGCCGCCTGGCACGGCTCCCCCACCCCAGGCGGCAACGGAATGTGGTACCGCCCGGGCGAGGAGAATGGCGCCGCTTATCCCGGCGGCCAGCCGGCCAGCCCGATGGCGAACGGCTTCCCCACGGCCAACGGCTATCCAGGCGGGAATGGCCAGTACGCGGGCGTCCCGGGGGCGGACGGTAGCTCCGCGCCGAGCGTCCCGGCGTCGTATACCAACTTCACGCCCTACAACGGCGCGACGGCCTACAACGGCACGCCAGGCTACAACGGGGCGACGGCCTACAACGGGGCGACGGCCTACAACGGGACCGGGGCCTACAACGGCACGACGGGCTACAACGGGACGGCGGGCTACAGCGGGGCCGGCGCCACTCATGGCACTGGCGCCTACAACGGTGCTCCCGGATTCAACGGCGCCGCCGCGCAGCCCGGACCGTTCCTTCAGCAGCCAGTGCCGCCAGCCGGGCAGCAGGCCTTCCCCGCTGCCCCAGCGGAGGTGTCCGCGCCACTGCCGCAGATGGCGGCCGTCCCCGTCGCGGTGCCCCAGGGCACGCAGCCACCGACGGTGCGCATCCAGACAGCCCCGCAAGTCGCGGCTGTGCCCTTCCCGGTGGCCCCGGTCCAGGCCATGCCGCAGGCCCAGGCGACGCCGCCGGTGGGCCTTCAGGTTCCGGCCGCGTCGGCCCCGTCAGCCCCAGCCGCCCCTGCCCCGCCAGCCCCTGTCCTACCGCAGGCACCGGCCGCCCCGCAGGTTGTCGAGATGGCGGCGAGCGTCGCGACTCCGGCCGCGGCTCCCCCCGCTCCGGCCGCCCCGGCACCGGTGAGCAACGCGGTCCCCGCGAGCAGCCCGCCGGCCGCTGTCCCGTTGCCGCCCGCGCCCGCGCCCCCCGCGCCCGCCCCGGCTGCGGCACCGGCTCCGCTACCGCCAGCTCCGCTACCGCCGGCCACACCCGCTTCCCCAGCCCCCACGCCTCCGACGTCGCCGTCCCGGCTGCCCGATGTCAACTCGCTCATCGAGTCCGTACTGTCCTCGCAGGCCAACGGCACGCCGCGTGGCCGCAGGGCCGCCCGCAAGCCTCGCCTGGCCATGTCGACGGTCTTCGCGGACCTCGTCGACATGGCTCACATCCCCAGGACCGCGTACGCGGTCGACGATGAGGTCACGGGCGCGATGTGCCTGTTCAAGACCGACGGCGGCTACGAGGTCTTCAGCTGCGCGGAGGACGCCCGCCACGAGGTGCGCTTCTTCGAGGAAGAAGAGGCCGCCTACTTCTACCTGTTCGGGGTTCTCGCGGCCGAGGCGCTGCGCAACGGCCGCCTCAAGCCGCCCCGCTAGGACGGGCACCGGTCATCAGCCGACGGGGTCAGGGAAAGCCCGCGGGCACTTAACCAAGCGATCACTAGACAATCATTAAGAGATACTTACGTACACCAAAAATCACACCATCCCCTCCCGCTGAGGAGTTGTTGCGGCTAGAGTTTAAATTGCCGACGGGGCTGACGGTCCCCCGCTCCCCAAGCAGCCCCGTCGGCGCTACAAGCGGACGTCTGTTAGCGTGAGACTGGCACGCAGGAAGCCACCGCCTTATCACCGGGCAAGCCTGGTAATTACGCGTCCATTGTGACGCAATTGCGTGCGGCCAGGCAATTCGTTGCGTAGCTTGCCGAATTCACATTCCAGAATTCCCGGTGACAGCCCGCAAGGACAGGCCCCGGCCTCGGCGGAGGCCTGTGCACGGCGCTCTCATCGCGGTACGGTTACGGTCATGGCGGCCGGGCAGCAGGGCACGACAGCCGCGCCGGGGGCCGGGCTCGTCCATACGCCCGGTACCACCCGCGGCAGGGCACCCAGCGGCGCCATTCCCTTCCAGCGAAGCGTAGTTGCGGCTGAGCTCACGGGAATCGCAAGCCTCGGGGTCCGCGATTTGCTCAACGGCCCTCGCCGCGAGGGCCGGGTCATCGCCACCATCAGGGGAACCGTCTTCGCCGAATTCCCCAGCGCCCCCTATGAGCCGAGGGTCATCGCGCTGTGCGGCCCGGAAGCGATGCGCCTGCCTAACTCGATCATCGCCATCGAGCCCTTGCGCCTGGCGCCGGGACCTCCGGCAGCGCCCGCGCCGGCCGGGCCGGCCCCGGTGACCGACCTCATCGTCGCCGCCGCCACTCCGCGGCCGGCCCGCGGCAGGCGACGCGAGCCTGTGGTCTATAGCGGCGGCGGCATGCTGCGGATCGGCGGCCTCGTCGTCAGGGGGCGCCGCTGGTGGGATCCGTCGCCGGTCTTCGGGCCCCTGTCGCGTATCCGCCTCGATCACGGGGTCACCACGCTGAGCCGGATGATCACCGAGCCCGCGAGCCGACCGAACGAGCACGCCGGGCGGCCACCGGAGCAGACAGGCCGGCCGTCGATGGCGGGCGTGCCTGACGTCAGGGCGCTGGCGGCCTGCTGCGCGAGTGGCGACCTGGCCAGAGCGGTCGAGCACGCCGAAATCCTCGTCGGCCTCGGCCCCGGCATCCTGCCCGGCGGCGATGGCGTGCTGTGCGGGATGCTGCTCGCGCTGCGCCTGCTGGGCGGGGCACTCCCTGGCGGCACGAGGGCGGTCTGGCTGGCTGACTGGCTGAGTGCCGCCGTCACCGGATACGCACGGCAGCGCACCACCCCCCTGGCGGCCTCCGTGCTGCACTGCGCGTCGAAAGGCCAGGCTACCGCCGAGGTCTCGGCCGTCTTGCGCGGAATAACGGGCGAGGAAGCGCTTGAGCCCGCCGTCCGGCTGCTCGTTGGCAGTGATCCGTCTGGCATCCTGGCCGCGGCCGACCTCGCCTGGGGACTGGTCTCCGGTTGTCGCGCGGCCCAGGTCCTCTCCGTATCCTGAGACGCATGACGATCCCGCTGACTGGTGAGCAGTATGAGATCAGGGCAGGCGAGTACGCCGCCACCGTCACAGCCCTCGGCGCCAACCTCCGAGCGCTCAGCCACGGCAGCCGAGACCTTGTTACCACCTACGACCCTGACGTCCTGCCGCCGCACGGCGCCGGCATGCTGCTGTCCCCGTGGCCGAACCGCGTCGATCACGGCACCTACACGTTCGAGGGCACGACCTACCAGCTGGCGCTGTCCGAGCCGAAGCTCGACAACGCGATCCATGGCCTCACCCGGTTTGAGCCCTTCACCCTGGTGACCCAGGACGGCAGCAGCGTCACTCTTCGCAGCCCGGGCCACGGCGCGCAGGGCTACCCGTTCGCCGTCCAGGTCGACGCGACCTACAGCCTCGACGCCGCGACCGGCCTCACCGTGGCGATCACCGCCACGAACGTCGGTAGCCGCCCCGCCCCGTGGGGTACCGCGCACCACCCGTACCTCGCGATCGCCGCCCCGCTCGTCGACGGCTGCGACCTAACCCTCCCGGCGGGCAAGTGGCTCCCCGTCGACGACCGCCTCATCCCGGCGGGCGAGCCTCGGGACGTCGCGGGGGGCGAGCTTGACTTCAGGACCCCGAAGAAGATCGGCGCGATCCAGCTCGACACCGCCTTCACGGACCTGACGCGCGACGCCGACGGCCTGGCCTGGGTTCACCTCGACGGCGACGGGGCGCGCACTGGCCTGTGGATGGACGCCAGCTACGGCTGGCTGCAGGTGTTCACCAGCGACGCGCTTGAGCCCGAGCACCGCCGCGCGGCCTTGGCCGTGGAGCCAATGACCTGCCCCCCGAACGCCTTCGTCAGCGGAATTGACCGTGTCCGGCTCGCGCCCGGCGACGCGGTTACCCACCAGTGGGGCCTGCGCTCGCTTGACTAAGGAAAATCCAGCCGCCCGGCATCTCGCACCATATACCTGATTAGCCCGCCATAACGGATCCTCAATGCCCTGCAACACCGGGGGCTGCCCGTTTCGCAAACCTAGCGGAAATGCGAGCCAGGTCGTCAGGAGTGTCAATGTCAAAGGGGCTTCCCGTATCCCCGCACTCGATCTGTGTTACGAGTTCTGGGTGCGCTCGCAGGAAGGGGCGGGCCCCGGTATCGCCGACGGCCATCTCGATGACGGCGTCCCAGTGCTCGCGGGCGATGAGAACGGGATTACGTGGCTGGCCATCGTAGGCAGCGACGGCCACCGGAACGCCGTCGGCGTAGGCGCCGATCAGCCGCCTGACCGCGTCGGCCCCGACCAGCGGCTGGTCAGCCAGTGCGATGACGGCCGCGCCGACCTCTCCCCAGTCACCGTCGGCGGGTACTGGCCCGACCGGCGCGTCTCCAGGACCGCTGTCGAGGTCTAGAGCGTGCAGCCCGGCCGCCAGTGACGACCCCATCCCCGTTCGCCAGTCCAGGTTCCGCACGACCCACGCTCCCGGCACCGAGGCCCGCACCGGCCCGGTCACGACCAGGACCGGATCCGCGCCCGCGCTCGCGAGCATCGCCGCGCCCCGCCGGGCCAGCGTCTGCCCGCCCAGTTCGACCAGCGCCTTCGGCTGCCCGAGCCGAGAACCCTCTCCAGCCGCCAGCAAGATCCCCGCAACCCGTACTTTCACGTACTCAACGGTAATCGGCCGGCGGGGGTGGCATCGCGTCAGGAGAGCTTCTTCTCGAAGAAGTGGGTGGCCCAGGGGTTGTCGTTGTAGCGGTGGACCGGCTGGTAGCCCGCCCGCTCGTACATGCCGATCGCCTCGGTGAGCGCGCCGTTGGTGTCCAGCCGGACCAGCGTGTGGCCCAGCCCGCGGGCCTGGTCTTCCAGGTGGCGCAGCAGGCGCGAGCCGAGGCCGACGCCCCGCCAGTCGTCGTGGACCCACATCCGCTTCAGCTCCCCGACCCCGTCGCCGATGGTATGCAGTCCCCCGCACGCCACCGGGACGCCGTCGGAGACCGCGAGCACGAAGACGCCGGCCGGCGGGATGAGCAGCTTGGCGTCCTTGTCGGACTCGCCCGCCGAGTCGAACCCGAAACGCCGCCCGATCTCGGCGAAGTAGCGCTCGACTGCCTCCCGGGCCTTGCCCTCGGCCGGGTCGGCCGGCTCCAACGACACAGTGGCCGCGCGGACCAGCAGGTCGGCCTCGGCCAGCGCGCGCGCGAGCCGCTCCCGCTGCCGGCCGGTCAGCGGATCGACCAGCAGCCGGGCCCGCTCGTCGGAACGCCGCTCGAGCTCGGCCCAGCGCTCCCGGCCCGCCGCGGTCAGCGAGACCTGCCGACGCCGCCGGTCGGCAGGGTCAGGTTCAAGCGCGATGAGGCCCTCGCCCTCCAGCGTGCGCAGCAGCCGGCTCAGGTAGCCCGAGTCCAGCCCGAGCCGCTCCCGCAGGGCCTGCACGCTGGCCGGCTCGGTGCCGATCTCAAAGAGGACCCGAACTGGCCCGAGCGGCATCCCTAGTCCCAGGAAGGAGTCCTCGAGCGCGCCGATGCGCTGGGTGTATGACCGGTTGAAGCGGCGGACGACAGAGATGGCATCGATCACAATGCCTGACTTTAGTCAGGTAATTCGCGATCCGCAACATCGTCACCCCGCAGCCTCTTGGCGATCGCGACATTGTCACCCGGCGGCCGCCAGGCGCATCCGCCGGATCTCCGCCGTCTCCAGATGCGGCAGCCGACGATGCCTGGCCGGGTCCATCCGGCCGAAGCCCGCCTGCAGGATCTGCAGCGTGTCCCCGTGCGAGACCAGCAGGATGTCCCGGTCGGCGTGCTGCCCTTCCAGCTCCAGGAGGAAGGCGGTGGCCCGGTCGAGCACGGCGCAGGGTGGCTCAACACCGTTGCTGCTCGCCGCGGCCTCGTCGGCCGCCCAGACCTTGCGATAGTTCTCTACCGACGTTCCCTCCCAGGTCCCGAACGACCGCTCGCGCAAGGCCGCGGTCTCCCTGACCGGTGAGGACCCCAGGTACTCGGCCATGATCCGCGCCGTCTGGACCGCCCGGGCGAAGTCGGACGAGCAGACCAGTGTCCCGGCCGGCAACTGGCCAGACCGGGCCGCCGCGAGCACCTGGTCTCTTCCTGCCTCAGACAGCCCGTAGTCACCGGAGGCATCCGTCTCGACCCGGCTGACGATGATTCCGGCGAGGTTGGCCTTGCTCTGGCCGTGCCGCATGACGAAGTAGCGGTTGTTCAGCCGCCCCACGGAACCCAGGTGATTCACGAGGCCGCACCTTACCAAGGCATGCCGCTCACCTTATGCACCCCTGTTGCCTCAGCGGCACCAGCAGCCAGTCCGCTTAACATGGGCCGCTCCGGGGTCCGCCCGGAACGGCCGGAATAGCCGCCTCCTGCCATGAATGCTGTTGAATAGACCGCGTTTTGCGGTACAACCACCAGCATTGGCCGCTGGAGCTAAGCGGCGTTGCGCTATCGCGTGGTAAAGTCTGCCATAACGGAAAAGTATTCGATATCCCGGAAAGGATGATCGGCCATAGCCAGGGTCAGGCTGGACGTGGGTGAGTTCTTCTACGCTGAGTACGGTGACCCGGCGGGCATGCCGCTCGTCTTGTTGCACGGGATGCCCAGGGATCATGCCAGCTGGGCGCCGCTCGCCCCGGACCTCGCGGCCGAGGGCTTCTGGGTGATCACGCCCGATATGCGCGGGCACG
>Ga0335072_10002353_pt1 | contig 29415 bp, 26 predicted proteins | sample Lox_Sample_21_FD_206725 | JGI IMG/M metagenome (GOLD analysis project Ga0335072, IMG submission 206725) | Soil microbial communities from Loxahatchee National Wildlife Refuge, Florida, United States - Lox_Sample_2.1 | ecosystem: Environmental > Terrestrial > Soil > Wetlands | place: USA... | reverse complement strand
GCCGGCCGTCGCCGAGCAGCCCGGCCGAGGCCACCGGAACCGCGACGCCGCGCGCGGCCAACCGGGCCGTCAGCAGGGCCTGGGCCATGACCGACCGGCAGGCGTTGGCGGTGCAAACCAAAAGGATTCCCGTCACTGCGCCAATCCAATCACGCAAAGTAAATATCCGTGTACTGTTAGCTCGCAATCAAGGAATACCTGGGGGACAGAAGATGTCTGAGCTTGGGGCGGAACCGACTCTTCGGGGCTATCTGCGCGTTATGCGCAGAGGGCGCTGGTGGGTGGCTGCCTTCTCGCTGCTGGGCCTGGTTATCAGCCTCGCGCTTTCGCTGACGGCGACCAAGCAGTACGCGGCGACGGCGCAGCTCCTCGTGCAGTCGGTCGGCAACGTCAGCATCGCCACCGGCTCGAATCAGACTATTGTCACTGCTACTGACGTGCAGACCGAGCTGCAACTCGTCACCAGTGCGCAGGTGCAGAGCCAGGTCCGCGCGCAGCTTGGTAGCGCCCCCGGGGTTTCGGCCTCGCAGGTTGGTGAGACCAATGTGATCGCGGTGACGGCCGTAAGCTCCGATCCTGCGCGCGCCGCGCAGGTAGCCAACGCCTACGCTAAAGCCTTCGTCTCCTGGTCGACCGCGACCTCGATAAGTAGCCTGGCCTTGACCGAAAACCAGTTGAACGCGCAGATCAGCACGATCGGCAAGGAGATCGGTAAGCTTCCCTCGAGCTCCGCCACGCAGCTTAACGCGCTCTCCAATCAGGCAGCAGTGCTCAGGGGCCAGCTCGCCCAGCTCCAAGTGGCGGGCGCGACCGCGAGCACGGGACTTGAGCTGGTCACGCCCGCCACGGTGCCCACGTCTCCGAGCTCTCCCAAGCCCCTCCAGAGCATGCTGGTTGGGCTAATTGCCGGACTCTTCCTCGGCGTCGGTGCCGCGTTCCTGCGCGACAACCTGGATGACACCCTGACCACCGGCGAGGCGGTGGAGCGGGCCGGCGGAGGGCCCGTGCTCGCGACGGTGCCGATGGTGGGCTCGTGGCGGAAGAACGCGAAGCCCGTGATGATCTCGGTGACTGACCCCAGCTCACCGCCAGCTGAGGCCTACCGGTCGCTGCGCACCTCCCTTCAGTTCGTTAGAAATGACCCCGCCATGCGAATCATCCTGGTGACCAGCCCAAGCGCCGGGGACGGGAAGACTGCCACGGTGGTCAATCTGGGCGCAGTGTTCGCCCAGACCGGCGCCCGCGTCGTGGTCGTCTCCTGCGACCTGCGCCGTCCGGGGCTCAACCAGGTCATCGCGCCGGGCGAGCACGCCGAGCTCTCTTCTGTCCTGGCCGGCCAACAGCCACTCGACCTGGCGCTGAGCCCGGTGCCCGGCGTAGACGGTCTTTGGGCGTTCGGCACGCGGGAGGTCGCAGCGAACCCCACCGAGTTGCTCGGCGGCGACCAGATGCGGTCTCTTGTCAACGACCTCGCCGGCCGGTTCGACATCGTGCTGGTCGACAGCCCGCCGGTGCTGCCGGTCGCCGATGCCCTGATTCTGTCCCGTTACGTCGACGCGGTGCTTCTGGTTGTGGCGGCGGCCTCGACGAGACGCGCCGAGTTGCGGCGCACGGTGGAGAAACTGGCGCAAGCGAGCGCGCCGGTGGTGGGCGCGGTGCTGAACAAGGCCACGGCGCAGGACGGCTACGGCTACGGCTACGGTTCCGGCTATCGTCCCTACGTCCTGCCGACCGGGACGCACAACGACAGCACGGCGAACCAGAACGGGCACGCCAAGCAGAACGGCTCCCCGCTTTCGTCGGGGAAGCCGGGGCGGCACGGGCGCTGACCTGCCGATGCGCCGTTTCATTGCTTCGCCATGCGAAGTTCAGTCACCAATAGTTGCCAATTGCAAACAGAAAGTGATAGCCGCTGCTAGCGTGGCGCACGTGATTATTGGGGATGGAGTGGTGCGGGCGGGCCTGGCTTGCGGCGTGATCGTCGCGCTCGCAGAGCCGCCTACGATCGCGCTGCTGCGCAGGCTCACGGTGCTTGACCTTCCCGGGGAGCGCTCGTCGCACTCGGTGCCGACACCGCGCGGCGGCGGGGCGCCGATCGCCGCGGGCCTGCTCGTGGCAGCGGCGCTGACGCCGGGCACCGATGACGCGAAGCTGGCGTTCGCGGTTGCGGTCGGCTTCTTCGGCCTGCTCGGCCTGCTCGACGACCTGGGCGGGCTGCCTGCCATCTTCCGGCTCGCGCTCCAGACGGCCGGGGCGGCCTGCGTGGCCCCGCTGCTTGTCCTGCATCTCTCGCTGACCGCGTTCGCGATGGCCGCCGCGGCCCTGGTCGCGGCGGTCTGGCTGGTGGGCTTCGTCAACGCCTTTAACTTCATGGACGGGGTCAACGGCATCTCGGCTGCGCACGCCGTGATCGGCGGGGCCGCCTACGCGTGTCTCGCGGCGTGGCGGCAGGACGGGTTCGGCATCGCGGCGGGACTAGCGCTGACGGCGGGCGCGTGCGCCTTTCTGCCGTGGAACGCCGGCCGGGCGCGGGTCTTCCTCGGTGACGTGGGCAGCTACTCGATCGGCGCGGCTCTCGCGGTGCTGGCGGTCCGGCTGATCGCGGACGGGGTGCCCGCCGAGGCGGTGGCCGGCCCGGTCGCGCTGTATCTGGCCGATGTCGCCTGGACGCTGCAGCGCCGGATCAGGCGCGGTGAGCCGTGGCTTGAGGGCCATCGCACCCACGTCTACCAGCGCTGGTGCGACGCGGGGTGGTCGCACCAGGAGGTCACCCTGCTGACCTCGGCCCTCACTATCTTGCTCTGCCTGCTCGGCGTGCTCGGCATGCTCGGCGGGACATCGGCGCGGGTGTCGGCCGACCTGGCCGGCCTCGTGGTGGTCGCCGTGTATCTCGGCTCGCCGGGACTGTTCGCGCGCGCGGGTCTTCGCGGTGCCGACGGCATGGCCGGCCGACTCGGCCGGATGGAAGCGATGGGCGAAATGGAGGAGTCCTGACGTGCGGGTGCTCATTGTCACGCACTACTTTCCACCGGAGACCGGCGCGCCCCAGGCGAGGCTGTCCGGGCTGGCCGCGACCTGGGCGGCGGACGGGGACGAGGTTACGGTGCTGACCGGCATGCCTAACCACCCGACCGGGGTGCTGCCGCAGCAGTACCGAGGGGCCGTTCGCCGCCGGGAACATCGTGACGGCTACCGGGTGATCCGCACCTGGCTGTACGCCACGCCCAACGAGGGGATTGCCCGCAAGACGCTCGGCCACCTGAGCTTCATGGTCAGCAGCGTGCTCCTCGGCTGGCGGGCGAGCGGCCCGGCCGACGTGGTCGTGGTCTCCTCGCCGACCTTCTTCTCCATCCTGTCCGGCTGGCTGCTCGCCAAGCTGAAGCGGGCGCGGTTCGTGGTCGAGATTCGCGACCTGTGGCCCGCCATCTTCGTGGAGCTCGGGGTGCTGACCAACCGCCGGATCATCCGGATGCTTGAACGGCTCGAGCTCGCCGCCTACGCGGCCGCGGACCAGGTGGTGGTGGTCAGCGAGGGGTTCCGGGCCGACCTGCTCCGGCGCGGGGTGCCGCCGGAGAAGGTGCACACGATCAGGAACGGCGTGGAGCTGGGCCGGTTCACACCCGCGGGGGATTCGTCCGCTGAGCATCGTGAGCTGCGCGCGCGCCTTGGCGCCGGGCCGGACGACTGCCTGGTGCTGTACGCGGGAACCCACGGGATCTCGCAGGGGCTGTCGGCCGTCGCGGACGCGGCGGCGCAGCTCGACGGACAGGCCATCGCGGGCGGGACCGTCAGATTCGCGTTCGTCGGGGATGGCGCCGACAAGAAGCGCCTGCAGCGCCGGGTCACCGAACTCGGGCTGCGCAACGTAGCTTTGCTGCCCGGCGTGCCCAGCGCCCAGGTGCCCGCGCTGCTCGCGGCGGCCGACGTCTGCCTGGTGCCGCTGCGCAACGTGCCGCTGTTCGCAGCGTTCATCCCGTCCAAGCTGTTCGAGTACCTGGCCGCGGCCAAGGCGGTGGTCGGCTCGGTCACCGGTGAGGCGGCGCAGATCCTGGCGGAGGCGGGCGCGGTCGTGGTCCCGCCGGAGGACAGCGGCTCGCTCGCGGCCGCCATCGCCGCGCTGGCCGTCGACCCGCAGTTGCGGGCGGAGATCGGCCGGGTCGGCCGCGTGTTCGCGGAGCGGTACTACGACCGGGCGGCGCTGGCTCGGGAGTATCGCAAGATCCTGGACCTCGACTCGTTCGCGAGGTCGCGATGAGGCTGCTGGTGACCGGCGGGAGCGGATTCCTCGGCGGGTACGTGCTGGCTGAGGCGGCCCGCCGTGGACACCCCTGTGTCGCGCTGGCGCGCTCGGCCGGGGCCGCGCGGACGGTGGCCGCGCGCGGTGCCGCCCCGCTGGTCGGCGATCTTGACGACGGTTCTGCCCTGCGCGGCATCTTCGCCCGGGCGGAGTGCGACGCGCTGGTCAACCTGTCGTCGCTTGGCTTCGGGCACGCTCCCGGAATCGTCCGCGCGGCGGTCCGCTCCGGGCTTGACCGAGCAGTCTTCGTCTCGACGACCGCGGTGACCACCACGCTTCCGGCTCGGTCGAAGATGGTGCGGCTGGCCGCCGAGAACGAGATCCGCAGCTCCGTCCTGAGCTGGACGATCCTGCGGCCGACGATGATCTACGGCGCGCCCGGCGACCGGAACCTGTCCCGGCTGCTCGCGGTGCTCGCACAGCTGCGAGGTCTCCCAGTGCCGCTGGTCGTGCCGGTGCCCGGCGGCGGCCGGCAATTGCAGCAGCCCGTCCACGTGGCGGACCTGGCGGCTGCCGTGCTGACGGCGGTGGAGCGCCCGGAGGCGGCACGCCGTCTCTACGACGTGGCCGGTCCCGAGCCGCTGACGTTCGGTGACGTGCTACGCGCAACGGCGGCCGCCGTGGGCGGCCGGGTGCACCTCCTTCCGGTCCCGCTGGCGCCGGTGATCGCGCTCACCCGGGGTTATGAGCAGATGAGCCGTCGGCCCAGGATCCGGGTGGAGCAGTGGCAGCGGCTGGCCGAGGACAAGGCCTTCTCGATCGACGCCGCCGGCCGTGACCTGGACTACGCGCCCCGTCCTTTCGTCGAGGGTATCCGCGCCGAAGCCGCCGCCATGGGCTTTACCCTTTCTTCCCCCACCTCTGCGACCTTCGCGAGCAGCAGCTCGCGGGCGCACTAGAAGGTTCTCGTGCCCCCCACATGGTCAGCTGGCGACCTTGGCCGACTGAGCCGAACCGTCATCCGGTTGCAGCCTGCTCAAGTCGCACAGCGAGTTCGGCTTCGCGCGCAGCGGATGGCCCTTAAACATTCGGTGCCGTTGGCCGACCGCTGGCTGCTATCGGGTCAAGACCCGGCGGCCGGGACGGGCTGGCCCTGTGGATTCACTCCGCTTGACGCGCGGCTCTGGTGCGGTGGGCAGGACGGCATCGCACTGCGCGCCGGCGTGCTTCGCCTGATCGGTGCTTCCCGGGTCATCGCTGAAGCCGGTGAGGCAGGCACCCCCAGCTGGGCGAGCGCGGACTGGGAGGCGGCAGGCGCGCCGCTGCTCTGGCGTTACCACCTCTACTACTGGGATTGGGCCTGGGCGCTAGCAAGCGTGCACCGCGATCCGGACGCGCAAGCGTTGTTCACTGCCATCTGGGAGTCGTGGCACTCGGCTGTCGTACCCGGGCGCGGGTCAGCCTGGCATCCTTATCCAACGGCACTCCGCGCTTGGTCGTTCTGCGGGATTTACCGCCACCTCGTCCAGGGCAGCCCGATCGAAGTCCCGTTCCGCGGCGAACTCGCCGCACACGCTGGTTTCCTGCGCCGCAGCTTGGAGATGGACGTCGGCGGCAACCACCTCATCAAAAACCTGAAGGCGTTGGCCGGCCTCGCCGTCTTCTTCGGCGACCACACGCTGCTGACCAAAGCGATCAATCGGGTGCGCCGCCAGATCGCGGTGCAGGTGCTGCCGGATGGCGGCCACTACGAACGAGCGCCGGCGTACCACTGTCAGGTGCTCGGGGATCTCATGGACCTTGCTGGCCTGCTGCGGGCGACAAGGCAGGATGAGCCGGCTGGGCTTACCGAGGCGATCGCGGCGATGCGCCGCTGGCTCGGCGCGGTACTGACCCCGCAGGGCGATGTGCCGATACTGAACGACGGGTTCCCGGTAAGCCGTGAACTGCTTGCCGGGATAGGACCCGGCGCGCCGCCTGCCGGCCCACTCCACATGCTGCCAGCTACCGGGCTTACCCGGATCACAGCTGGCGGCTGGCATGTGCTGGCCGATATCGGGGCGCCTTGCCCGCGCGAACTGCCGGCGCATGCGCATGCCGACACCCTCAGCTGCGTGGTCCACGTGGGCGCCGAGCCACTGATCATCGACACCGGCACCTCCACCTACGCGCCTGGGGCGGCGCGCGACCGCGAACGGTCAACCGCCGCGCACAATACCGTGGAGGTTGACCGCAGCGACTCCACGGAGGTCTGGGGCGCGTTCCGGGCCGGTCGCCGTGCCCGGGTGCTTGCCGTGTCGGCCCATGCGGATGCGGGCGAGGTGACGGTCGAGGCCGCGCATGATGGCTACCGGCACCTGCCAGGTCGGCCAATTCACCACCGGCGCTGGTCGGTCCGCTCGGGTGAGCTACGGATCGACGACACCGTGACCGGGCGGGGACGGCATCACGTCACCGTCCGCTGGCACCTGGCACCCGGAGCGAGGCTGCGGCTCGTTCCCGGCGGCGCTGCCGTCGCCACGCCAGCCGGCGAGATCGGTGTAACGGTCACCGCGACAAGCGAGCCGGCCATGACGGTCGCCACGGCGCAGGTCAGCCGCGGCTTTGGCAGCACCGTCACCGCACCGGTGCTCGCCTGCACTCTCCACCTCGAGCTGCCCGTCCGGATCAGCACCGTCTGGCGGCGGGCCGAACCCCTACAGGAGACCTAGTGAAACAGATCGTCCAGCCGGTTAGCGGCGGCCCGGTAACGCTGCTCGAGGTGCCGCGCCCGGTGCCTGAGCCAACCGAGGTGCTAGTCCGCACGCTCTGCTCGGTGATCTCTCCGGGCACTGAGCGGGCGGTCACCGCCCTGGCGCAGTCCAGCCTGCTCGCTAAAGCCCGTGCCAGGCCCGACCTGGTCCGCCAGGTGGTCGGGAAGGCGCGCACCGAGGGGCTCGCGACCACCCGCCAGGCGGTGCTGGGCCGGCTTGCGCAGGACGTGCCACTCGGCTACTCCGCCGCTGGGGTGGTCCTCGAGGCCGGCCGCGCGGTCACGGGGGTGCGGCCCGGCCAACTCGTTGCGACCGGCGGGGCGGGAAAGGCGAATCACGCCGAGCTCCAGGCGGTGCCCGGGCTTCTTTGCGCACCCGTGCCCGGATGCGTCAGCGTCCAGGACGCCGCGTTCACCGCAATTGTGTCTATTGCTCTGCACGGATTGCGCATCGCGGACGTGGGTCCCGGAGCGAAGGTCGCGGTCGTGGGCCTCGGGCTGATCGGTCAGCTCGCCGCTCGGCTTGCCATGGCCGCGGGATGCGACGTTACGGGGATCGACCCGGCCGCCTACCCGCGCGCCATCGCCGCGAGGAGCGGCGTGCTGGCGCTCGACGAGCGCGGTGAAGAGACGACCGAACAGGTGCTTAGCTGGTCCCGCGGCCGGGGCGCGGACGCGGTGATCGTGTGCGCGGCTGGGCCGTCTCCGGCCGCCGTGATGCGGGTACCCGCACTGTGCAGGGACCGGGCCGCGGTGGTCGTCGTGGGGGACGTCGGGCTCCAGCTCAGTCGGACCCCGTTCTACGAACGCGAGCTGTCACTCCGGTTCGCTCGCTCCTACGGTCCTGGCCGTTACGACCCGTCGTATGAGGCCTGGGGCGTCGACTATCCGGCCGGGCAGGTGCGCTGGTCCGAAGGGCGGAACTTCGAGGCCGTACTCGACTTGCTGGCCGCTGGTCGGCTGGTTGTCAGCGACCTGGTGACTCACACGTTCGACATTCGCGACGCAGCGGATGCGTACCGGCTCATCGAGGACCGGCCAGAGCCGTACCTAGGCATCCGGCTTGACTACCCGGGTACGGCCGATCCGGACCGTCCCGTTCAGGTCAGGCGTGCCTCGGCTGCCAAGGATCGACCGGGGGTAGGTCTCCTCGGCGCTGGCGCGTTCGCTACCGGGACGATGCTTCCAGCGCTCCGCGACGCGGGCTTCAGCCGCATGGTCGCGGTGGCCTCGGCCGGCGGCCTGACGGCGACCCGTGCGGCGCAAAGGCACGGGTTCGAGAAGGCCGTCGCCGGGGCGGAAGCAGTCATTGCCGACCCCGACGTATCCGTCCTGGCGATTGCGACACCGCATGACACACATGCATCGCTCACCGTCCAGGCTCTTGCCGCCGGCCGCCACGTGTGGTGTGAAAAGCCGGCCGCGCTGACCGAGGACGAGCTTGACGCGGTGCGTGCCGCCTGGCACGAGTCCGGGCAAGTGCTTGCCATCGGCTTCAACCGTCGCTGGTCCCCGGCCGTCGCAGCGGCGCGGCGGGCGCTCGCTGGGGTCGCCGCGACGAAGTTGGTGGTCTACCGGATCGCCGCCGGTCCCGTCTCTGCGGACCATTGGTACCACGACCCCCGTCAGGGAGGGCGGCTGCTCGGTGAGGTATGCCACTTCATCGACACCGCGCAGGCGCTCGTCGGCGCGCCAGTCGAGGACGTTACTGCACTGTCAGGCGGCAGTCCCGGTGGTTCGGCCGACGACGCGGCGGTCGCGCTGCGTTTCGCTGACGGATCGCTGGCCAGCATTGGCTACACAAGCGCTACCCCGTCGGCCGGGAAGGAATGGATCGAGGTTCATGCGGGCGCGCACCGGATCGTCATAGACGACTTCCGGTCGGCCACCGCTGACGGCAAGCGGCTCTGGAAGGGCCGCCAGGACAAGGGCCACCACGCGCTGGCCGGGGCCTTCAGGCAGGCGGTGATCAACGACACGGTCCTGCCCACAGAGGACATGCTCGCCACCATGAGGGCGACCATCCGCGCCGCTGCGGAGTGCGGCGGCTCCACAGGAGGGCGCGGTCAAGGGTGATTCCACGCTCGAACGGCCGACTGCTCGCCATCACCAAACCCGACGACATCGCCGGGCACCAACTCGACACCATGGGGGGATACCTGTGACCACAGCGGTCACCATTGACCTGGCGGGAGGCCAGCGAGGCGGGGCGGCCAGGTACCGGTCCGAATTGAACGGCTACCTGAAACGCTGCGCGCGTCATGACATAAGGGTGATCGGCATGCGCCGACACCTTGGGCCGGCCTGGCTGGCGGCCAGAGAGGCGACGGCGATGTGGCGAAGCCGTCGGATCGCGCTGAACAACGTCGGGTTCCTGACTCCTGGCGGTGCACGGTTGACTCTGCTTGCCAACGCGCTGCACTTCCTCACCGGTCCCGAGATGGCTGCGCTTGACCCTCGAGTGCGCGCGGCGACGTCGCGTCAAGTGGGGATTGTCCAGCGCGCGGCCCGGCGATCCGATGTCCTTGTCGCGCCCTGCACGGCGATGGCAGAGCGGATTAGCGCGGCGCTGCCGGACGTCGCGGATCGCGTGGTCGTGCGCCTGCACCCGGTGTCGGCCTCTGCGGTCCCTATTCGGCCGCGCGGCACCCTGATCCTCTGCCCAGTGCTCTTCTCGCCTTACAAGCACATGGCAGATCGGATCGCCGAGTGGCTCGCTTCGGTCAATGATGTCATGGATGACTCGGTTCGTCTGATCGTCACCGCGAGTCCCGCCGAGGTGCCGGCGTCACTCGCCGCCAACCCGCGGCTGCATTTCGTAGGACGGCTGACAGTGGAGCAGATGCGCGGTCTATGGTCTCGTAGCCGGGCTGTCTACTTTCCGACAGGACTTGAGTCGTTCGGCTTCCCGTTGGCAGAGGCGAGGGTGGACGGGGTGCCGGTCATCGCCAGGGACACGCCGCAGAACCACGAGATCGCCGGTGCGGCTCTTTGCGGTTACACGCTCGGTGACAAAGACTCGCTGCGGCATGCGACCAACATGGCCCTTACCGCCAGGATCACTCCTGACCCGGAACCGTTCGACCCGACCGCTTACTTCGACTGGATGCTGGGTGATAACTGGTGACCAGAATCGGCCTGCGGCCGTGGCGCCAAGGCGACGATCCGCCGCCGCGCAGTGTCCCGGTCGCCGTCGTTGTGCTCACACGCGACGAGGAGGTAAACATCGCGCGGTGCCTGAGCTCGGCCGCCTGGGCCGATCAGGTGGTGGTAGTCGACTCTGGGTCGGCGGATGACACGGTGCCGATCGCGCGCTCCCTCGGCGCGGCAGTCGTCGAGCAGGCGTGGCTCGGGTTCTCCGGTCAGCGGGAGTTCGCGCTGCGGCTCCCGGAGATCCGCCATGATTGGGTCTACTTCGTCGACGCGGACGAGTGGGTGTCACCGCAACTGGCCGCGGAGATAGCGATGCAGTTGAGTTCGCCGCAGTGCGCGGCATTCTCGCAGCGGCTCCGGCTGGTCTTCATGAGTAAGTGGATGCGGCACAGCGGCTGGTACAGCGGATCGTGGGTCGTCCGGCTTGTTGACCGCCGGTATACCAAATACAACGAAAGCCCGGTGGGCGAGCGAGCCAGCGTAGACGGACCTGTAGGCCGACTGGCCAACGACATCGTCGACGAAGACCTTAAGGGTCTCGCACGCTGGCTGCACAAGCACGTGCGGTACGCCGAGTTGGAGGTGGAGAAACGAGGCAGGCCGGTCCAGCTGCCGGAGCGTATCCGCCGGTTTCGCTCCCGCGACCGGGCCAGTACCCGGCCGCTGGCCCGGGTCATCCTTAAGGACCTGGTCTTTCCTTCACTGCCCGCCCGGCCGGTGGTCATGTTTCTCTACATGTACGTGCTCCGTCTCGGCTTGCTTGACGGGCCCGCCGGGCTCCGCTTCTGTTTTTTCCACGCCTGGTGTGAGGCGACCGTAGCCGGGCTGCGAGCGGAGATGCTGCTGCGGTCCCAATCTCGCACCAGATAGGGGAGCGACGCATGCCTATCGCGCAGCGGGGGACGCGAGGCCGCGACGAGGACCGAACCGCGCTTCAGCCCCGGCTCGGGGTGCTAGCGACTCACCCCATCCAGTATCAGGCGCCTCTTTACCAGGAGCTTGATCGCCGCGGCGTAGTGAACCTCGATGTCGCGTTCCTGAGCAGCGCCGGGGCCACGCCCGTCCATGATCCAGGCTTCGGCGTCACCCTGGCATGGGACATTGACTTGCTTGGCGGCTATAACTCGACCGTGCTGGCGCGCAGGCCACTGGCCCGCAAACCGGCCTGGCTTGTTTCGGCGAGCCGTTGGCTGCGTCAGCAGGACATCGTCGTGCTGCACGGGCACCGCGACCCCGACACCCTCCTCGCGGCGGCCTCGTGCCGGCTGCTCGGGGTCCCGTATCTGCTCCGCGGCGATTCACAGGCGGAATCATCGGCGGTGGGTATACGCCAGATCGCACGACACCTGCTAGCTGGCGCGGTCATCCGGAACGCCGCGGGTGCGCTGCCCATCGGACAGCGGAACGCCTCCTTCTACCGGCGCTACGGGCGCATCCCGCATTACTTCGCTCCGCACAGCGTGGACAACGAGCGCTTCATGGCTGGGGCCGACGTCGCCCGGTTGTCACGGGCCGATCGCCTGATGTCGCTGGGGCTAGATCCGGGGCGTACAACGGTCGTCTTCTCGGGAAAGCTCACCGCGCAGAAGAGGCCGCTGGACGTGGTCCGGGCCGTCGAACGTTGCGGCGCGCAGTTCAACCTGCTGCTCCTCGGCGATGGGCCGTTGCGGGCTGAGGTGCGCGGGTACGAGGGGAGCCTGCCCGTGCGCTGCGTTGGCTTCATCAACCAGGCTGAGATGCCATGGTGGTACGGGAGCGGTGACATACTCGCTTTGCCCAGCAGTCGCGAACCCTGGGGCCTGGTGGTAAACGAGGGGATGGCCTGCGGCCTGATCCCCGTGGTCAGCGAGGCGGTCGGTTGCGGACCGGACCTCGTCCACGGCGTTGGGGAGGTATTCCCCGTCGGCAACGTCGACGAGTTGGCAGCCGCTCTTGTCAGGGTCTCACACGATGTGCGAGGCCGGAGGGACAGGCTTCAGGACAGGCTAGAGGGGTTCAGCGTCACCCAGACAGCGACCGGCTATGAGCAGGCGGCGCTGGCATTGGCGCGCCGTCGGCAGTTACGACGCCGGAGCCGAGCGCCGAGTGAACGACAGGGCGACGACGGCGAGCCAGAGCAAGACCACGCCAGGAACCCCGGCCAGGAGCGTCGCGCAATCCGACTCGGCCTCCACGATGCTGGGAAACAGCAAGACGATCAGGAACGCGCCGTGCACGCTCCGGCGCAAGTCGGTCGTCTCATCGAGGATCCGGAGCGCGCACCCGATCAGGAACATCCCGAAGACCAGCGGGATCCAACCCCCGTGCCGGTACAGGTCTCCTTCCGGAGTGACATCGGAAGCGGTGTAGATCTGCGGCGGAAGATCGTAGTACTCCTGACTAATCTGGTATCCCGGGGTAAGGATCGGCTTTCCCGGCCAAAGAATCCTCGGTATTAGGTCGACGACCGGCGCGATCAGCAGCTGAGCCGAGCTGCTGTAAGGGATCTCGGTCGGCGTGCGCTGCATGATGATCGCCGGGCTGTCGATGGTCCGGATGCGTTCGGCCAAGTAGTCGACTGACTGGCCGAGCACTGCCGGGGAAAGGTCGCTTTCCGCTACCTGGCTTGCTATGGCGGGCGAAGAGGCTACCGCCTGGCCGGTACTCAGGGTGACCTGACCCCGCGCCGTCGAGCGGTAAGCCTGGTTGAACGGGATGACGATCAACAAGAAGAAGAGGACCGAGGCAATGATTGCAACGATGGGAGGTCGCCGGCGGGCGACGGTGCGCGGGATAAGGGCAGCCAGCATGACCACCACGAAGCTCTCCTTGCCGCCAGCGACTGCCCCGACGATAATCGCCGTCACGAACAGGATGCCCAGGGAGAGCCACGACCCGGGTGTCCTGGTTTGGTACGCGCGTATCGCTGCCGCCACGACTGCCAGTGGCACACACTCCCCGGCCACCGCAAGGTACTGGCTATAGCCTGACGCTGTTCTCACAGAGGCGGCGGCGTCGCCTACATATCCGAGGCGACCGGTCAGGATCGCGAACCCCGACTGCGCCACGATTCCCACCCCGAACAAGACCCAAGGCACAACCGCGCTGCGAATCTCATTGGTGAAACGTCGGCTGAGCGCGTCGGAGCCGCGTCGCGCGTGGGCCGCGGCAAGGCGGTAGGGGCCGACGCAGTACCCGGCGGTGAGCATCGTGAGGGCCACGCCGATCATCCACAGCGCGCGCAGGATGCTGTCCGCCCAAATCGCGACCGGCGTCCCGGTCTGCGGGCTCAGCCAGCTGATGGTGGCCAGGCCGAAGGCGATTGCGCCCCAAGTCAGAGACCACGGGCCGATCCGCCAGCTGGTAAGTCCGAGATCGCCATAGCCGGCGGCGGCCGACATGAGCAGCAGGAGGCCGATGGAGAACACCGCGAGCGCAATGGATCCCCAGACGATCTTGCCACTTGGCAGCACGGTGGATATCGATACGACGACCAGGGCGGCCGCGCCGGTGAGCGTGAACAGCCCCGCGACCAGCGACAGGTGTGCGACCGCGTTGGCCGTCGGCGCTGTCGATGGCATCCGCCGGTTGATGACTGTCACCTGCAAGGAGCTCCCTTTGCCACTAACGGTTACGTCCAGGAATGGCGGACGATCAGAGAAGGCGGTCGACGGCCAGGGCGGCGTATCGGTCAGGATCGAAGCGGACACGCGCCCAGGCGGCCGCGCGCGCTCCCATCTCGCGGAGCCGGGACGGCTGGCGTGTCAGTTCGTCGAGCACCCGGGATAGCGACGACGCGCCCTCGTCCCCTGGCGTAGCTCCGGTGACGCCATCCAGGTAGGCATCCGGGGATCCGCCGTGCGCCGGCCCGACTACCGGGACGCCGGCTACCTGGGCCTCAAGCAGCACGAGACCGAACCCTTCGCCACATTGCCGACGGCCCGCCCTGGTCCGGGTGGCTAGAACGAAAAGGTCTGTCTGCGCGTACTGCGCAGCCAGTTGAGTGTCGGTCAGCCCGGGGCGAAGTCTGCACCATGGGTGGCCGCCTACGTGGGCCAGCAGGTCCGCGGACGGCTCGCCGCTGCCGCAGACGGTCAACCGGATATCGGCCCGGCGAAGCGACGCGATTGCGGCTGTCAGCTGCGGAAGACCTTTGTCCCGCCAGTCGCTGAGCCGGAACGCGGTCATCACTTCAAGGGGTGCCTGGGGTGCGCGTTCGGGCGTGGCACTGGCCTGATCTGCGGTTCTGATGAGCTCGCTGAACCAGGTCCTAGACAGTCCTGGGGGCAGAATAGTCGCCAGGCAACCGGGGAACAGCGCACCTGCCGTGAAGCTGCTCACAGCGACGACTCTCACGTCATGGCGGCGCATCAGCCGACTCTCAATCCGCCAGCGGGGTGTCCAATGGGGTCCCCAGACGTCGCCGCCGTGGCAGATGACGGAGATGCCCTTGACAGCGCGCCTACAGGACAGCACCGTCGCCACTGGCAGGAGTGCCCGGTGCGCGACGATTGCCCTGGTCGGCCCGGCCGCGCCCGCTAGCGTGGCCGCGGCCTCCGCAAGTAGTGCTCGGTGCCCGGCTGGCCCGGGCGTGGACAGGTCAAGTCGCCGACTGGCGACCCCCACGTCGCCGAACGCCGACTGCACGGTCTGCACGTACCGTTCGATTCCGCCGCCCAGCCCTCGGGATGGGGCAAGCAGCAGCACCTGACCGGGGTGCGCCCCGGTCCCAGGTGGTGCTTCGGCTTGCTTCCGCTGCACGAGCACGGCCTCGCTGGTCACGAGCGCTCGTACACGAAGAAGTCGGCCCGAGCCGGTTCGGTGTTGGGCCCAGGGGTGATCCCGGTGAGCTTCCAGCCAGGAGAATTAGCCTCCACGCAGGGGGCGAAATGCCGGTGTCGCACATGTGGAGCAGTCCCGCTGATCTCCGCGTTGGTGGAGTAGATGACGACAAGTCTCCGGCCCGCAGCGAACAGATGTGTCAGGTATGTCTCGAAGACCGCGTCCTCGGTCAGGTGATAGATGACGTCCAGGGAGAGTGCCAGATCGGCGGTGAAGATCCCTGCCCGGTCGGTGAAGCATGCCCGGTCGTAGAGAAAGAAGCTCTTGGACGCGTCGCCGCTAAACCGCCGCTGGCACATTCCGATCGCGGTCGGTGACACATCGAGCCCGACGTAGCTGGGATACTCCGCCATCGACAGTTGGTTGCCGTCCCCGCAGCCGAACTCGATCACACTGCGAACTGCTCGTTCGCGAACGAACTCGTTGAGGAACCGACTCTTGCCCTCAGCCAGTGCGCCGTACGACCCGTTGCCGCTGGTTTTCCCCTGCGCGTAGTTCTCCTCCCAGAAATTCGCCGAGTCGCTGTAGCTCATGCGCTGGCGTAGCAGCGAAATCTGCCGTACCCCCGGCAGCGGGCGTATTAGCTCCTTCATTGTCATTGGCATTCCCTCTCAACGATCGGGGTCTTGGGTCAAGCGCTCAGGACAGCTTCTCCAAGATGACCTCGAGGCGATTCTCATGTGTGTGGTTCTCGTGCGCGCGCCTGGCTGCCGCATCGCCGAGCTTCGCGCTCAGCCCGTGTTCGCTTAGTAGCCGTTTCGCGTGGTCGATAAGCTCATCGAAATCGTGGAAGGCCAAGACCTCGTCCTCGACTGAGAAGAGGTCGGGCAGCGTTGACCTGAACTCGGTTAGTACGGCCGCCCCACAGCCGGCCGCCTCGAACAGACGGGAATTTACTCCATGTATCTCTCCCGGATGCATAGTGTTGAGCACCGCTGCGGCGGACCGGAATACTCGGGCCTTCTCCTCCCCGAAGACGGGCCGCCCGGTATGGACCGCGCGTAGCGGGGTGTTCCCGACCCATCGGGGGAACCTTGAGCCGTAGAGCCTGAGCGGAATGCCATTGGCGAGCAGGCGTTCCAGCAGCAGAAGCCTGCTTGGATACATGTTCCCGGCGATGACCAGATATGGCTCTGTGCCGGCGGCGGTCAGTGGGCGGTGGGACCGAGGATTGCATGCCTGAGGCAGATAGAACAGCGGCAGGTCAAGAAGCGCCCCCAGCCGGTCCACCAGATGCGGCTCCTTGACGAAAACCGCGTTATATGGGGCGATCAGCATGAGTTGCCGCCCCATATTTGCCAAGTGGTCGGGGAACCACAGTGCGACCTTGATACCGTTCTGCCGTAGTCGGCGCACCACGCCGGGCATGAGGCGCTGCTCCAGGTTTATGACGATCTCGCATTCGGCGCGGAGCGCCGCGTGTACGACAGGTAGTTGCGCGCGTTCGTCGACCGCGGGCAGCGCGTTCCTGATGATCATGTTGACCGCTGAAGCGTAGGGGCCGCCTGCCGAATGTGAGGGGGAACCGAGCGCGACAGGAGCGTGCCCCATAACGAGCAGCGCCTCGATGATGTTCGCCGCGGAGGAGTCCGGAGAGTTGGGTCCGACTATCCCTATCCGCATAGGATTTCCCTTTCATGAAGATCTCGGCTGACGTGATTCGGGACTAGGCGCTCTGCTGCGCTTATGGCGCGCTCTGCCGGCACGCGGCGGTCGCCATAGCCATCGGATCATCGCGGCGAGCGCCACCCCGTAGGCAACGGTTGAGGCGATGGCTGCGGCAGCCACCCCTGTGCTCGGGAGCAGCGCGACGAGCAAGATCACGGTAAAGACTGCTGCCAATCCCTGGGCAGCGGCCACACGTCCCGGCTGGCCGAGTCCGCGCAGCAGATCACCGACCACCCCACTGCACGCCAGGAAGATGCCCCCCGGGGTGAGAATCCAGACAAGCGGCACTGCTCCGCGGTAGGCCGGGCCGAAGACCCCGGGGATCAGCCAGAACGCGATCGCGGCGATGGGCAGCAGGATGGCGCTCGCCGTGAGCGCGCTGACCAGTACGGCCGTCAGCTGCAACCTGCGCCCCTCCTTCAGGGTCGCGCGCCTGGCCGCTAGCCGGGGGAAGGCCACGTTGCCGATGGCAGACACCAGGGGCACAGGGACCATGGTGATCGAGACGGCGATGGCATAGCGGCCCAGGTCCGCCGGCGGGACGAGCTGGGACAGAACGAGCTGGTCCAGGTATGCGTTGACCGTCGCGGGAGTGACCGCGGCGATCTGAGCCAGCCCGTACCTCACGAGCGGCCGAACCAGGTCCGCCCGGGCATGCCCAGGGGCCAGTTCGCTCCTGCGGCACCAGTAGTACGCGTAGCCGAGCTGGATCGCCATCGTCATGATGAGCACGCCCAGGGCGGTGTCCAGGGTGAGCAGATGAAGTCGCCGTAGCAGGAGGACCCCGGTCAGGGCAAGAACCGGCTGGCTGACGCGGACAAGATTCCACCGCGCTGTGCTCCTGGCTTGGAGCGAGAACGTGTAGCTCGCGCCGATGAAGGCTAGGACCGAGCCGGCGAAGGCGATCCGGTATGCATCCGCAAGCCCCGGATGCCCGTGGGCGAGGACGGGCGCCACGCCAAGGCCAGTCGCTAGCGCGATAGCGCCGGTCGCTAGCATCATCGCTCGCGAGGTGGCTACGTAACCGCGGGCATGCCCCGGATCTCGGGCGACGTGGAAGCAGACCGCGGCGGGCTGGCCCACCCCACCTACCGTAAGGAGCACGCCAAACCAGGAGGTGACGGCGGCGTACTCACCGCGCACGGTGGGTCCCAACGTCCGGGCCACAATGATTCCGGTCAATGCCGCGGCGACGGCGGCGCCGATGTTAAAGCCCGCTGTCCTAACGATTGCGCCGCCGACGTGGCGCTTGAGCAGAGCGGAGCGGGCTACCTGGAACTGGTCCGCGAGAGTGTTGGCGCTCAACGTTTCGTGGCGCTCGCCTTGACCGGGCTCCGTCGGCTGCTGTCTGGCGGTCTTACGGCCGCGAAGATCAGGTTCTGGGTCACGATGTGCCCGTGCAGAGCGCCCGTCTCCACCGCGAGCGCCAGCTTGAGCAGCCCGCTGACCGGCTTCCAGAGCGTTGCTCTGACCATGCTAGCCATCCCGTGCGCGGGTGGCGGGCAGCCGATCACCTCGACGGGGTGGAGCCCGGCGGCAGCCGCCAGTTGGCGGACGCTGCGCGCGGTGTACCAAGTCTCGTGCGTGAAGTCGCCGTACCTAACGTGCCCGCCGAACGGGCTGACCGCGTTCGGAACTCGGGCGACGAACATGCCACCCGGCCGCAGTGCGGCGACCACCGCGTCGAGGGTGGCGAGCACCTCCGGTTTGGTCAGATGCTCGAGAAGGTCAGTCGCGGTGACCGCGGCCAGTCCGCCGGTGCGTTCCCTCAGCAGCTCGTGGTAGTCGCCGAGGCGGACCTGCTCAAGGCCGGATTGGCTGGCCAGAGCTACTTGCTCAGGGCTGACGTCGATACCGGCCGCGTCGTATCCGTCTGCTAGCAGGCAGCGAACGAGATGGCCGGAGCCGCAGCCGATGTCGACGATGGGCCCGGCCGATGGCGGGGGAAGCAATGGACGGATATCGCGCCGGAAGATGATCTTTGTGACACCAGCCGAACCCGCCCCGCTGTGCTGAGATGCATACGACTGGTATAGCCGGTCGCGCATCGACGAAAGATCATCGGTTACGATCACGCAGCGAGTATAAGCTGATGCGTTAAGTAATCGCTACCACTTCCGTCACTCCTGTTAAGGAGCGCCGTGCGGTGAGCAGATGTTGATTGGGTATGTCATCGCCAGGAATGGTGATCGATCCCCTGAGCGGGCTAGTCACCACGTCGGCGAACCCGCTTCGCATCACAAGGTCGACCATCTCGGCTGGTGATCGCCCGAAGCAGTTCAGGCCGTAGCGGATCTTGGCGCGCCCGACAAGGGAGCCGTCGGACAGCCACTGCCTCTCGGTCCGGTAGCCCTGCTCGCCCGTCACAGCGAAATGCAGTAGCAAAACGCCCCCCGGACGCACCGCCCTGGCAAGCAGAGCAAGCACCGAGATGAGGACATCGCTGCGCAGATGTTGGACCACTGCGAATGAGTACGCAACGTCGACAGGTTCGCCCGAGTTGTGGAACTCTTCTGGCGTCTGGTACGTAATGTTGGGCAGGCCGTTGAGTGCCCGAGCACAGGCAAGCGCGCCCCGAGAGATGTCGATCGCGTCGACATGCGCGACCTGCCGTGCTACTGCGGCGGCGAGATACCCCGGGCCGCACCCGTAGTCGACGACCCGCGAGCCCGACGTCAAATGCGGCGCTATCAGCTCGTCGGCTAGGATTTGGCGGGAACGTCGGTTCCTATCGGCTTCGGCAACCAGATCGCGATCGTAGAAATAGTGCGGGGAAAGGGAGAGGAAGCGGAGTGCGACGCGCGCGCGGGCGGTCGCCGGCGCGTTAGAGACGGTCCATTCGACCCAGCGGGCGCCGAGAAAGTTCTGCCTCCCGCCACCGGTGGCCAAGCCGATCAGCACATCTGTCGTGGTGCGCGCGAGCTTGCTAATTGTGCGTGCGGTAATACGATGCGCGGGCGGGATGCTCATGGGCGGAGCTCCTCTGACGCCGGACTGGCAAACACATCGGACCCGAAGCCGGGTTGGGTCACGGGGATGAGGCGTCCTGTCCCGTCAGGGCGGTGCAGCCGGTACCCGTAGTTGGCGAGCAACTCGGCGACCGGTCGGCGGTCCGCGTCGACGGCGACGGTGGACATCTCATTCCACTCGATCTGGATAAGGCCGATCCTGCGCTCGGCTAGGGCGCGGGCGGCGCCGCGGAGCACATCGATCTCGAATCCTTCGACGTCCACCTTCATCCCCGTCACCTGCCGGTCACCGATCAGCGCGTCCACCGTGACGAGCTCCGTCTCTACTGGCCCATCCAGGGTCAGGCTGTTCCCCGTGTCAAGCCCCGAGGTGAACCGGGCTGTCCCGCAGTGATCCCCGGCAGCCGCTTGCAGGGCCGTGACCTGGTAACGGTTTAGCGCAATGTTCTCCTGGAGCAGGCCGAAGGTATCGGCGGCGGGTTCGAGCGCGATGACCTCGGCGCCAAGCTCGGCGGCCCAGATCGTGTAGGTGCCAACGTTCGCTCCCACGTCGATGAAGAGGCTCCCGTCTCGGAGCGCCCGCCGCCACACGAGCATCTCCGGCCAGTCGGGCGGATTGGCGTAGAGAACCATCGAGGCAGCCGTGCGGTGCAGGTCCACCCAGAGCCACGACCGATCGCCAAGTCGCGCCATCGAACGGTGGCCGAGCAGACGGGCCTGAGCCTGATACCGGGCGGCGCTGAACACCGCGCGCAGCCGCCGCCCAGAGTTAGCCGGGTGTCCCCAGACATACCTGACGATTCCCGCGCCGATAGAGAACTGCCCACGGGCAGCGGCCAGCGGCGTGCTCATGTCAGATCCCTTCAACATGGGCGGGATTAAGCCAGCCCTGGATGGAGCATAGCCCGCAGTCAGCATTTATCTTAATGTCCGAATTTGTCCATGAGACATCTGTCCTCGTCATTCCCGAAGAATATCGAATTACAGACGACGCTTGTGTAATATCGCTCCGTGTCCACTCCGAGAATCACAAGCCGCAGGATCGCCGCGACCGCCACTGACGTCGCCTGCCAGGCTCTGGGGCGGCGTGCCGTCATCCGCGCCGCGCGCTACGTCCTGCTCCGGGCCCGGCTCGACTACCCCAACAACATGACGAGTAATGGGGAGTCGGCCCTGCAGCGCTGGGTGCTCGAACTAGCGCCTGACGGGGAACTCCACGTGGCTGACGTGGGCGCGAACGTTGGCCTTTGGTCACGATCGTTGCTGGTCGCGGCGTCGACAGCGGGCCGCGCGGCAGACGTTCGCCTGCACGCCTTCGAACCGGATGCGGGTGCTTACGCGCGACTCGAGAGGGCACTACACGGCGCTCTCGCGGTTCTCAGCCCGGTAGCGCTCAGCGACCGTCCTGGCACCTCGACCTTTCACACGGTCGGTCCTGCTGCCGGGACTAACTCGCTGCACCTGGCTCCAGGCACCTTGGCGACTGCAGCGCCCGTCTCCACGATCACTCTCGACTCTTACGCCGCGCAGTCAGGCCTCTCCCGTTTCGCGCTCGTAAAGATCGACACAGAAGGGCACGACCTAACCGTCTTGCGTGGGGCGCGCGCAATGCTCGCTGAGCACCGCATCTCTGTCGTCCAGTTCGAGTACAACCACCGCTGGGTCTTCGCCCGTGCGTTCCTTCGCGACGCGTTCGAGTTCTTGGTCGAACTCGGCTACCAGGTTGGCAAGCTCACCCCGAAAGGCGTCGAGTTCTACCCAGGATGGGATGCGGACCTGGAGACGTTCGTGGAAGGCAATTATGTAGCCTGCGATCCGTCTGTGGCAGGACGTCTGCCGATTGTGCCATGGTGGAAAACGCGATGACGCGCCGGAGTGTAAGCATTCAGGTCTCCCATTTCTGACTCTGTCCGCCGGGGTCTGAGGTTACGGTTGCGCCGCGTTCCGGCTGTTTGCCGGCGGGGCTGCGTCGGCCCTGGGGAGAATCTCGGGCCGTGACCGCGCCGCCCGATGATGACCTCGCTGCCCTCGCGCAGGTACAGGGCGTTCTGATCGAGGTCCTGGAGGCGCGGAACTCAGAGCTGTCTGCTCAGGTCGCGGGCTTGGAGGATCGGCTGGCCCGGCTGGAGCGGCTGGCGTCGCGGAACTCGGGTAATTCATCGATGCCGCCGTCGTCGGATGACCTGCCCGGCCGGAAGGCTCCTGGCCGGCGGAAACGCGGCGGGTCCGGGAAGCGGCCGGGGAGGCAGCCCGGTGCGCCCGGTGCGCATCTCGCGTGGCGGGACGATCCGGATGACACGGTGCCGGTGTTCCCGTCCGGGCCGTGCCGATGCGGCCGCGACCTCTCGGAAGCCGCTGACCTAGGGGTTTCCGGGTCGCGGCAGGTGATCGAGGTGCCGCTGGCCGCGGCGAGGACGGTGCAGTACGACAGCCACGCGGTCGCGTGCGCGTGCGGCAGGGTGCACGAGGCCCCGGCGCCGGCGGACGCGGGCGGGGCCGGGACCGTGACCTGGGGGCAGAACGCCCGCGCCCTGGCGGTGTTCCTCATGGTCATCCACCATGTCCCGGTCGAGAGGTGCGCCGCCGTCCTGGAGTCGCTGTCCGGGATCCGCCCGTCGGACGGCTTCATCCACGCGCTCCTGGCCCGCGCCGCGGCGGCGGTCCGGCACGTGAACATGCTGATCAGGGCGCTGGTCATCACTGCGGGCGTCGTCTGCGCCGATGAGACGCCCATCCGGGTCGGCCCGGGGCCGAAGACCCGGAAGCGGTACCTGCTGGTCGCCTGCACGAACCTGCTGACCTGCTACTTCCTCGGCGACCGGTGTTGACCCTCGCCTCCTTCGACGCTTTCGTCTTCCGGACCTGTCCGGCAGCGCGATGGTCCACGACCGGGACCAGAACTACGACGCCTTCACCTCCGTGGCGCGCCAACTTCGCTGCGCGCACATCCTGCGCGACCTCGCCGACTGCGCCGAGAGCTACCCGGACGCGATCTGGCCCGGCCAGGCCGCGGATGCGCTCCGCGCGCTCATCCACGCCGCGAACGAGGCCCGGGCGCAGGGCCGCGACGCCGTCCCCGGCGAGACGACCGCCGCCGACCTGCGCCTTTTCAGGTCGGCCATCCGTGGGGCTGCAGGATGTCCGCCGCGTGCCCGGCGCGAAGGCGAGGCAGAAACCCGGCCGGGCCCTGCTGGAATGCCTGCACGACCGCGAGGCAGACATCCTCCGCTTCCTGTCTGACCTGCGGATACCGTCTACCTCCAACCAGGCCGAACGCGACCTGCGCCCGGCGAAGACCCAGCAGAAGATCTCCGGACGGCTCCGCTCGGAGAAAGCCGCCCGCGACCGTTACGCCGTCCGAGGCTACGCGTCCACCGCCGTCAAGCACAGCGCCGACTCCCTCACCGCGATACGCGACACCCTCGCGGGAAAGCCCTGGATGCCGTCCGTCGCCGCAATGGTCTGACCGCACCCGACACCAGTCACACAGCGCAAGCGACCATAACGCGAAAGGAATGGCCTGAATGCTTACGCCGGAGTCCCTGGTCGCCATTGTCACGCGGGGCGCAATTCTTCCGGATCACGCCTTCAATGTAGGCCTACTCATCAACTCCTTAGTAAGGTGGTCAGCCAATCTCAGCGCGAGAACGATGAGCATGAATGTTGGATTAGCCTGACTTGAAGTCAGGAAAACTGAACTGCTTGCTACGAATATATTTGTCATGCCGTGGACGGCCAGATGCTCGTCAACAACGCCATCTTCGGCCTTGGACGTCATCCGCGTTGTGCCCAGTTGATGCGTTCCGCCGCCCATCATGCTCCAGGCGACTGAACTGGGATCGGGCGACACATACTCTAGTCGCCCGCAACCACTTTTCCGCAGGTAGTCATCCCATATCTCGTGGCATCCAAGAATGCCGTCGACGTCGGCCTGCGAGAACCGTAGGTCGATCTTGAGCCGGCGCATTCCAACCGCATCTCGGTCGCTAGCCAGACTTATGCGGCTCTGACGGTTGGGGATCTGCTCGGAATTGTACTGAAGGGGATAGAAATTTTCTCCGCTGTATGCCGAGAAGAGACCGGGAGTTTTACGTCCACGGGCAGCAAGGCGTCGGGCAGCAAACTCAAGAGCGAAGCGGGCCACTGCGGGGGAGTCTCTGGCCACATTCGTAAGATGCGCGCGCACTGATCCCCCGCCTCCGGCCTCGGCCGACCGGCCTGCGCCAGCAGCGGCCGAGAAGCGCTGCGCGGTCGGTGTAACTAGCTCTGCGAGAGGTGATCGAAGAGTGAGATAAGCAAGCGAGAGAACCCCATTTCGGTGCCGGTGGTTAGCGAGATCAGGATTAGCGAGGTAGGCAATCGCGTTCGGGAGCTCGCGCCTGCGTTGCGTCTCGCTTGCGATCGAGAACCTACGGCGTACGTACGTGCCATCGGTATCACGCTCGTAACCAAAAACCGTGGACCGCGGCGGCGTACAGAATCGCACGCTTGCGATCACCCCTCCAACATGCGACATGTACCATGAGCCTAGATGACCAGAATGATCGCCGAGCGCCTGGCCACGCGGCCCCCGAGAGGCGAGCAGAAGGCGAGTCGTCTCCAAGCCGCCGCAGGCGAGGACGTAGCCGCGGGCCCGAATCGAGACCCGCTTGCCTTCAAGCGTGCGGCAGTCGAGGCTTTCGACACGTGTGCCGCCAAGGTCGGAGAGTACTTCAGTGCAGGTAAGGCCGGTTACTATGCGAACACGGCGCGAGTATTTGAGCACATCGCCATATTCGCGCGCAAAATTTGTTGCCAGAGTCCACCGTTCGAATGTCGCGCTACTGGCCGCGCCGTCCCGAAGTCCTGGCACGACGGCGGGAGGCAGGTGCGTCATCTGCGTTTTATGGAATGCTGCCCTTCCGCACTTAAGCCAGCTGCAAGCCCGTTGGTAATAGGACATCAAATCGTTGTAATTGATTGGCCAAGTCACGTTACTAATATAATCGCGGCGCTCAAAGTCGACACCGTCATATGGAACGCAACGGCCTCCCCATATGTTAGAAGTACCACCGAGTTGGCGGCGGACAGACATGGACATAGGCGCATGCAGCGCAGTGTTCCACTCTCCCGCCTCAGCTAGCAGCTGGGTGTCCGAGTCGAGTTTCTCATTGCCGCTCTCGATCAAGACGACATCGAAGCCCTTGCTGGCTACTTCAATCGCGATTGCAATGCCGGCCGGGCCAGCCCCAACCACGGCTAGGTCCGCAGACAGCGCGGAACCGTTCGGAAGGGCAGCGACTGATGTAATCAAATTTATCGCCTTTCAACAACGCCCGTCGTACCTAGTTCAGAATTGACCAGATACATGAGGGCGGCGGTATCGGACTTGTCGGAGACAGGCGCAAGATGCTTCTCAAGAGCTGCGGCGGCCGTTCTTATATGGGACAGCTGAGTCGCGCCGAACAGCACCACCCCGGAACTGTTGGCTTGAAGCGCTGAGCGGAGAAGCAAAGATGAAATAATGTCCGGATCGCCGCAGTCGGCACCGATGGCATTCTGCCACCTGAAGCGCGTGGACTCATTGGCCCTCATGTGTTGCGCGATGCGAGCAAGCGCGTGACTGATGACTCCGAACGTGATGAATGAAGACCCGGCCGCCGCGCGTCGGAGCGATTGTACGAAGATGTTGTCCGGGAGTTGCAGTACCGGAATTCGGGGAAGAATCTGAGCAACGTCGCCGGTGGTCTCCGGTGTCCCGGTGATCCCCCATGAGCGAATCAGGCCAGCGGTGCGAGCGTCTTCGAGGAACGAGGACACTTCATCGGAACGGACAGACCCCGGAAGCGGATCATGCAGGAGCAGCAGATCGACGTAATCAGTCTTGAGCGCCCGCAAGCTGCGTTGCAGGCTACGCTTCGCTCCGCTGGCATCATAGCCACTCGTGTCGTAAAGGAGTCGACTCGGCGTCGCCGCATGGACGCGCGCTTGGTCGCGGATTGCGGGTTTGGATTCGAACACCCGGCGAGCAGGCCGCTGTGCGTAGGCCAGGACTCGCGCAGGAAGTGTCGGTCTGATGCCGAATTTGGTCGCAATGGTGACTTCCGACCGACGCGGCCGAATGAAACTACCCAGTTCATGCTCCGCTCGACCCAGGCCATACATCGGCGCGACATCGAAATGACGTATGCCTGCGTCGTAAGCCGCATGCAGAAGGCGTGAACGTCGCGCTGGGTCTGAAGCGCGGAAGAGGGTTGCGCAGCCAAACCCGAGAGGCGTCGTCCGGATCCCGCTGCTGCCAAGGTCAGGTCTGGGTAGGGGCACGAACCCTCCACTGTTAGGAATGGGCGCTACCGTCGGGCGACAAAGTGGGATACGTCGGTCCATTTGACCGTGAAATTATGCGCTTCGACCAGCTGCACTAGTCTGGTGGGTTCATGCGGTTTTCCCCGCTCATTGAGTGCCCGGAAATGAACTTCGACACATAGCGCTCTCAGTGAGGGAAGGTTAAGCACGGACGTCATGCCGTCGAAGACCTCTCCTTCGAAACCCTCGACATCAATCTTGATCACTGCAGGGGCAGTATTTCCCGCAGCGACAATCGAGTCTGCTCGGTACGTCCGTACTGGGACAGTTGATGCTCCAGCGCGGCTTGCGAGATGATTGCGCGCAGCTGTGCATCCGTCTGCCACCGAAAGCCACGCGTCGCCGTCTTCATCAGAAAGAGCTCCGGCGATCACCTCCCATGAGGCGCCAGCGGGGCTGCTCTGGCGCCTTTCCTCGATGATTGCGACGCACTCCAGGGAAGGCTCAAAGGAGATGACTTGCCCGCTCGGTCCGACTGCGGCGGCGAACAACTCGCTGTAGAGGCCGACGTTTGCCCCGACATCCCAGACGCAATCGCCGGGACAAATGCACTCGAACATCGCCGCACGGAAACTCTCCTCGTATTTTCCGTCGCCCCGCCCGAGTGAGAGGGCATGCACGAGAGCTCCGTGTACTCGTGGATACTGACGGAGCTTCGAGCGGACAGTAATAGCAGGGCTAGACGAGATTAGGATGTTCACGATTAAAGGCCTATTCTTGCTTGTCTGTGGTCTCGATGTCTTTCGTCCCATACAGAATCCGATCGCGAAGGCGCCTTACCCTGCGATCGCGGCAACGTCGTCTTGCCACTGCCTTGCCTGAATGCCAGTGAGCGAGGTAACCCGCCAGCCTGCCTCAAGCCAGGCGGTAACACTGATTCCTTGGCACGCATCGACTATGACATTGGCTCGGATCACCTCGGCTACTTCTCCGACGTGCACCTGCTTGAACTCCGGCCAGGCGGTAAGGACCGCGATCAGGTCCGCATCGGCCGCTGCGGCAATCGCAGAGTCGGCATAGGTGAGTCCAGGAGAGACGGCCAGCGCATTGGCACTGCCCACCGGGTCATACACGGTCACAGTCGCGCCAAACGAGTGCAGCTGGTCCGCGATCAATAGGGCTGATGATTCACGTACGTCATCGGTTCCGGCCTTGAAAGTTGCGCCCCAGATGGCGACCTGCTTACCCTCGATATCGCCGGCGGCCTCCTTGATGAGACTTACAACTTGGGCGCTGCGGGAAGCGTTGATATCGTCCACTGCACCGAGTAGCAGTGCCGCGTTACTCGCGCCGATCTCTTGTGCGAAGGCTCCGAGCCCGCGGACGTCTTTGGGCAGGCACGCCCCGCCGTACCCGATTCCGGCCTTGAGGAACGCCGTGCCGATACGCGGGTCTAGGCCCAGCGAAAGCGCGAGGAGGGAAGTGTCGCCGTCCACGGAGGCACAGATGTCCGCCATGGCGTTGATGAATGAGATCTTCGCGGCGAGGAAGGCGTTGGCCGCCCCCTTGGCGAGTTCCGCCGTAGCAAGATCGGTGAGGAGCAACGGGGTGCCGGCATCGGTTAGCGGTTGGTAGAGCTCTCGCATCGTCTCTACTGGGCCGCAGCGCCCGGTACCCACAACAATACGACTCGGCCGCAGCGTGTCCTCGACGGCGCAGCCTTCTCGGAGGAATTCCGGATTCCAGACGATTTCGACACGACCCTGACCAGGTTCAAGCATGCCATCAATCATGGATTGAAGATGGGCGGCGGTCCCAGGTGCGACCGTGCACTTCCCGATGATGAGATGATCACCACGCAGGTGAGGGATGAGCGCGGACACGGCCGCACGCAACATCGACAAATCGTATGATCCGTCTTCGCGTCCTGGTGTCGCCACCCCAATGAAATGGACGTTAGCAAAATGTCCGGCATCGGCCAAATCAGACGTAAACCGAAGTCGTGCAGCCTTGATGTTCTCATCTAGCAGCCGGTCGAGCTCCGGCTCATGGAACCAGCTCCTTCCTGAATTGAGCAGCCTCACCTTGCCCTCGTCAATGTCAACACCGACGACCTCATGACCGAGCGAAGCCATGCATGCCGCATGGGTGGCGCCCAAGTGTCCGCATCCGATTACGGTCATCTTCATCTCTACGATCCCTTCATGAGGAGCAGGTCATCCATGATTTGCGTCGGCCAAACGACACTACTAGGACGCGCTGCAGAATTCCGTTGGTAAGAATTATCTCTAGGTATAAACGATCTTGCCCAGTTACTAGGGCATTGCGAGAAACGCGGCTTTTCGATGATGCGGGACGATGGTGCCACCCGTGCTGAACTGGCGTCAGCGTGCCTTCCGGCTTTCGATCCGAAACCGCTGGATATGCCTGAAATGAGATGATGGAATTCCGTTGCCGGTATCTGAATCGCATACAGCGGGTAGTCGTGATGCGCTACATTGCTCTGCGCAGTCGGTATTTCTAACCAGAGGGGAAGGAAATGGCTGACACGCAGAGCCCTGGTGACCTAGTCGAGTCTGAAGACGGGCTGAACGCCGATGAAATTTCACCCAAACGGCGCCGTAGCGGCCTGCGTATCGCCCTGCTGTCGCTGGCATCAGTGATCGTTTTGCTCGGCGCGACGGCGGTTGGCGCTTTCATCTACGTCAATAACGAGCTGGGAAGCATTCCCCGCATTCCGGTCAGGTACCTGGCAAAGGCCACCCCGTCCGCAGGCATGACCATCCTTCTCACCGACACCGGCGAGGGTACAACCGCCGTCACTTCCGTGAAGCAGACCCCCGCCGCAGGCGGCATGATCCTGCTGCTGCACATCGACGCCGGCAACCGGGCCACCGGGGTGGTGACCATCCCGCCTGGGACCGTGGTGAACGTGCCGGGGCACGGGGCGATGCCGATCGACGCCGTCGACGCCGTTGGTGGCCCGTCGCTTCTGGTGGAGACCATGCGCGACCTGACCGGCGTGCCGATTAACCACTTCGCGCGGATCGACTTCGTCCACGTGTCTGTGCTGGTCGACGCGCTGGGCGGGGTCTCGATCAGGCTGCCGAGCGCAACCGAGAGCTTCGGCCATCTGTTCCGGGCGGGCGTGAACCAGATCGGCGGCATCGAGGCCCTGGAGTACACCGGCGATCCCGCGCTGACCGACGCGGGCCGTGAGCAGCGCCAGCAGTACCTCACCCGCGTCATCCTCGACAAGGTGGGCAGCGAGCACGTGCTCATCGACCCGCTCAAGATGAACGGGGTGCTGCGCGCGCTGGTGAGCATGCTCACCGTGGACAGTAACTTCAGTAACTCCCAGGTCGAGAGCCTGGCCACCCAGCTGGGCGGCCTAGCCGGGTCCGCGAGCACCTACATCACGGCGCCGACGCAGGTGGCCAACGGCTCGGAGGTGCTCGCACCCGCGCAGAGCGCGGCCCTGTGGTCCGCGGTCAGGAACGGCACGATCGCCGCCTTCGCGGAGAAGTACC
>Ga0335072_10002352_pt1 | contig 29417 bp, 24 predicted proteins | sample Lox_Sample_21_FD_206725 | JGI IMG/M metagenome (GOLD analysis project Ga0335072, IMG submission 206725) | Soil microbial communities from Loxahatchee National Wildlife Refuge, Florida, United States - Lox_Sample_2.1 | ecosystem: Environmental > Terrestrial > Soil > Wetlands | place: USA... | reverse complement strand
ATTCTTGGGCTCCGTTCTCTGGTCGCAAAGCTCCACCCTCCTTTGCTCAAGACTCCTCGTGAATCCCAGCAGCTTCTCTCCGTCCTGAACTCTGCGTTCAAGCGACAGCTCGATGATGTCCATCCTCCGGTCAATCCTGTCAAGAACCGAGAATTTGATCGATCTCGTTCAACCGATACAGTCTTCGCCAACCCATCAGCAAATGCTGCCAATGATCATCTCCTCTCCATCCTTCATCATCCGCTCCTTGAACCAAAACATGGTGAGAGCACAGGCCCAGCGTCTGCGGCCGCACGAGCAGTAATGCTGCTGGACAATGCAATCGTCGAAGGGAATGTCACTCCAGCGTTACTCGAGCAATGCCTCATTACCTACACACAAGACGGGAAACACATGCCCAGGGTCCCAGAAGGCCATCGGCTTGGCTATAAGATTGTTGCATGGTTCAATACGATTGATGCAGCGAGAAGGGAGAGTTTTCTTACGGGCCGGCTTATGGACAATGTTGTGCCCCTGATGTACAGTGAAGGCCAAGAGCAAGTTGTGTGGGAGTGGCTTAGAATGCTATATGAGGGAGATTTTGGAGGCCAGAACGACAAATCAGCTTACGATCCGAAGTCACCCACATGGCAGGAGAACGAAGCCAATCTGGTGCGATTGATGGTGAGGGAAGCTCTGAGAAGAAGGAATCTACCTGGTGCCATTCATGAATACGCTCAGGCTTGGAATTACATGATTGAGTCAGGTCGCTTATCGCAGGGAATTCATCATCTTCGTTCCAGTTCTCCCAACTCGTCGATGTCCAGGACTTCCGCAATGATTGTGCATATGATCATTTACAGACGGCATGACCACGGTCTCCCATCCGCGTTATATGATCAGATCACGAAACTCGACCATCATTGGTCCAGGCCAAAATATTGGCAGCAGATGTTCCTTCCGATTTATCACCCCACTCGAGCAAGTGCAGAACTTCTTCTTCAGAGCTTGCGCTCAAGCGACTTCCTGCAACATAAGCTGCCTTCAATTCGCCAGAGAGCCAAGTCGGGCACACCAAAATTGGCGACAATAGCAATGATCGATGCCGCCCAGCTGCTCCTTGACCAAGAGCAGCCCATGAAGGCGCAATACGTTCTTGATGAAACTGAGAATCATTTCCCTGAATTCGTTTCAGAAAGGAAGCTACAAGACAACAAAAGCCGTATCCAGGCTGCCCGACGTGAGGTAGCTGCTAAACCAGTGGTATTTGCGTTTGGATGAACTAATCAACAATTCGGCGATGCCTAACTTTCATATGGCCTGCGCGTCTCTTCCATAAGGTGGAGAGTGAGAACGAGTCAGGCGCTGAACCTCGTGGTCATTACAAAGGCTATGCAATAGATCGGCCTCACAGTCACGGCTTGCAAGGCAACCCTGGGCAGAGTGCGAGCTTGCTGTGACTTGTATACCGCTACACAATTCCGCTTGCGCATACAGCTTAGATGTGCGAGACCGGCCGCCATTCGCTGCAGAAGAGACTCCGAAACCGAAAGAAATATGTTTCTGCAAACAACCATGACCATGTAGGGACCGCCGTCGATCTCTGTTTGCCTTGCCATGGAGATGAGTTGATGTGCCCCTTGCCCCACAAGTACCAGATTGCTAGGCCACCAGCGCGAAGTAGTGGTGAGTAGCCAAAAGACTCTCCGAGAACTCGAATGACTCTCAGCCAACCTCTCCGATTTGGTCTTCTATTTCCTCCTTGACTCCTACCAAATCGCATGCGTTCGAAAAACCCTAACGCTACAGGCTAGTTCAGCTACTGGTTCTCTCAAATCTAGGATACGTTCTACATGTCCAGTACACACAACGAACGAAACAAAATCTGGGCTGCGATAACTCAATAAAATGCAACCTCTCCAACTCCTAGTCTTGGTATGCCTGGGCGCGTTCGGTAGTTCTCAGCCAAGACAGGTAGAGATTTCCGCTGGATACTTCACTAAGGCAATGTCAATGTTGAGCAGCATTTTGACCTCGATGATGTCGACTTCATCTGCAAGTCCAGCAGAACCGCTCATTGACGGGGTCGCTGCAGCTGGGATGAGGATGCCCGGCGCTGGACCTGCAAGCGGAAAGATTTCGTCTGCGACAGGCTATTTGTGCTTTGACCCGCGCACGGAGCTGGAGAAGATACCCAATAGGCGAGAGGCCGCTGACCACAAGAATGGAAGATGTCTGTACAGCCACGAGTCGAATATGAGGTGCTGTGTGTGGAAAGATAAGGACAAAGGGGTGAGGGGTGAGGGCCAAACAGAAGTAGTGTGTGAGAGACGCAGCAATAGGAGGAATATTTGGAGGAATACTCGGAATTTCGGTCCTCTGCTTCTATTGTTGCTGTTGTTGCAACAGTGGGCGGAAGAAGAAGCCGGAGACGGACACAGAAGGCACGGACGCAGTGCGTACAGAGGGCGTGAAAGCGGGACGTTAGAGACGCAATAAAGCTCGAGAGAATCCGCGTGAAGGAAGAGCAGAGACAGGCAGAACTTGAGAGGGAGGTCGAAGATACCATAGGGAAAGCGATCCAGAAGCGAAGGTGGGAAATCCGGGGCAGAGAGACCTGAATGTGTAGTGGGAGAGGATTAGAGCTGCAAAATGGGGACACAATGTGGGTACCCGTGCGTGATGGAAAGGCCAATACTAATGAAACCTATCCCGCATGTGATTACGGCCATCCACGCATACGAGCTGATGGTCATCAAGATTGCGATAAAGAGTGGCTGCCGGAATACACTGCCTAAATGGTTTGAGGTGCAAACGAGCCTCGATTCAATCGTAGGCCGAGACGTGGCTATGAGCTACTATCCTGACTCAGAGCCCATGTCACAACTTACCGGTCGGCAGGTAGCTGGTATACAAAAGCTCAGGCGAGCAAACAAGATTCATACAGTGTGAGATGATACCATGTTGCTCGATTCACACAAAAACTGCCATTACAAATCGACCAAACATAACGCCAGGCACCGCTCCCTTGAACATCTCGTCCCAAAAGTGCACTGCCCTTCCTGTCTATCCCAGCCATCCTTTGCTTCACTATCAGTTGCCGGTCCTTAGCTGCCTGTTTTGAGTCGTCCACCTCCCCTCTCAATCCAGCTAACGCAACTGCCGCAACCCTCGACCTCCATATCCAAACCCGCTCATGCCCCCATACCCGAACGGGCCCATACCAGTCATGCTCAGTCCACCCATTCCATACCCCATTCCTAGTCCACGTCTTCTACCCATCCCTCCTATGCCGGGATAGCCTCTCAACCCACCCATACCCATGCCACCATATCCCATACCCATTCCTCCCATACCTCCCATACCTCCATATCCCCAGCCCGGGTTCATCCGTCCACCGCCAGCAAGCCGTCCCACCCCAGGATAGTCGATCATACCGGGCAACGCAAGATCTGCTAGATCGTCCACCCCCATACCCTGATTTCTCAACACGGGTCCATAAATTCGGTCAAGTCCACGATCAAGACCTAAGCCGTCTCCCAATCGCCGCAAACCTAGTCCACCAAGCCCAATTCCATCGAAATTGCTGCGCCCCAGATTTCGCAAAATTGGTTCCATTTCGTCCCTTTCAATCTCCTCACGGGCTCGTCTTGCTCCACATGCTTCGGCGAGAGCAATGGTCTGAAGCGTGTCTACCGCTTGGGGAGGGTAAGATAGACCTCGTGGGTAGCCCGTTAAGTCGAGTAGTTCGTCTAGCTGGTACGGCAGGCCATAGTCGCGAAGCATACGTTCACGTTGTGCGCCTATAAGTGTGTCATAACAGTTAGCATAAAAGGCAAACATGTATGGTCAGACTGAGTGACGCAAATCAGAAGACTGAGAATTACTTACGATCGAGCTCTCTTCTTAGCCAACGTATGGATCGCGGCTCATCGAATCCATGTGGGTAATCCCCATTCCTGTTCCGGATCGGGTATAGCAACTCATCCATATCCCGTGGACGGAGCTCGCGATTGCGCAAACAAGCGTTGAGATTACTTCTGAGAATCTTCTGTGCTGTCTCTAAGTCTCGTGCTTGACAAATCAGCGCAAGAAGTTCTAGGTGCTCCCAAGAAGGTCGGCTGTAGAAGTTGGGGATGTAGTCACGCCCGTATTCGCGCCAACACGAAGGGCAACCGTGGACAAGGGAATCGATAGGATCGAAACCTCTTTGGGGACACAGATCATGGCCTGTGGAATGTCTTGTGAGTGGACACTCGACGACATGGCCGTCATCGGAATAAGACGGACCAGGACGATTGCGAAGGTAAGCAACGTCGTCCATGTCGGGCTGCTGCTGGCAGAGTCTGCGGTCGTGTGACTCGAGATGACGACGATCAGGGTTGTAAGGATCAGACAGCTGGCGGAATCCACTATCGTACGAGTAGTTACGTCGATGATCAGGTGTCTGGGGATCAGAATGGGCAGGGTGTAAAAACGCGTCCTGAGGGCAGCCGGATACATGAGTACATTTGTCGCTGGTATTTGGATCCAACCGAAGATTCTCAAAGCAATAAATGTGATACAACTCCACGAAAGTACGGTAAATGGAAACATCGGGGAACAATAACAGGGTGCAAGAGACTTATTACTTACCATGAAAAGGTATTTGCTACTTTGAGCTAGTTTCGCATTTATCGAGGCAGGGCTTGTCGATAGTCAAAAGGGTGATAACAGTAAAGCCGAGCTCGAACTGCGAGCAGCGGGATTTTGTAGAAGGAAGGCTGTGATGCTTGGTGTCTCAAGGCGAAGCCAGAGTATGAACTCCTTGTTCAATCGGACGTGGCCCGCATCCAAGCTAGAACCTCGAGAGAGTACATCTGTGCTTTGAGCCTCCACTCGGAAACAAACATGAGATCTGTCGTGCAAAACACGGCATGTGGAAGCCACCTTCAGGGCGCGTGGTCAGATCGTGTTCAATGTCGGTGCCTGATTAAGACGAGGATTGCCGAATCTGCACGCACACAAGGGAGGCTTCAGATTAGACAGACACCAACATAGGTCACACTTTGCGAACCTGCCGTCTGCCGTCGTGTGATTGGCAGCAGGTGCTTGATTGTGGGAGATGGCCCATCGTCGGATCTGATAGATGAGGGAACTTCAAGCCGGAAACAGTGTTACACTCAGAGTGGAATTGTCCAATGTTTGTCTTGTGGTTGTCATATTGTACGCCCGTGGAGCCAACTCTGAAGCACACCGGTCTTTGAAGTGTCATATGCCACCTGCTAACTGTTGGAAATCGCAGATCGTAGCGGATAGACCGCTATGCGAGGTCACACAGCGACAGAATAACTGCTTCCCCGGTTCCGATGTGTAACCCAACAAGGCAGAATTTGAATTCAAGTACGTCAGGTGAAGGAAAGTTCTTCGTTCCACCAATGTCTCGTACATTAAACATATGCGGGGAGTTCAGACACCTGATGTATTTCTGAATGCAAATCCTGGGAAGGCGGTGAGCCAGACGCCTTGCTCCACAGGACAGGTCATATGGCCATGAGATCAAGAGGCTGTGGTCAGGCCGCAGCAGCAAACAATGGAGAAGTCCACTCGAACAGGTACAACGGACGGAGCCTGAGGGGTCCTCGACTAGGGATATCGAAGCACAAACTCGTGCCACAGGCGGAGGAAAGCGCCAAGACCTGTGGTTCTGAGTACTCTCCTCGTAAATGGCACTGAGTCTGTCCTTGGTAGTCTTACAAAAAGAAAAGAGATCGTAGGAGATTTGATTCTCACTAAACCGGACTAGGCAGCCTCTCGTTTTGATTGATAACCGAGTCAAAGGAAAGGTCTCCATTCCAATCAACTCGAGGCACAAATTATATTAGTGACTCGCGCGCTCCCATCTCAACACTGCGTATGAAATCAAAACGAGCCCTTGGTCGCATCATATCGCTCATCGATAGGCTTAGCCCTCGTGTCCTCACTCTTGCCAGTAAGAAGATGAATCAATGACAACAGTGAGCCAGCCGATGGTGACTCCTAGTGTTCTAATAGCAGCAACCGGAGTTAATAGCCGTGAAGTCTCTGCCGGAGATTTGCTTCAGAAGAATGGTCAGTCAAGAATGGGGCGACAACGACAGCCTTGACTGTCATCTGGAAAATGTTGGTCCCAAACCAAGTATAATAGGCGGAAAACTGGGAGGAAGTATTGTAAAGTCTCGCTTATTTAGTCCTCCTTCGTGCCTTCATCTACCTCTTGGATGCTTTCGTTGCTCGTGTTCCGCGTATGACCACTTCGTCTTGCATTTTCTTCGTGGATGCTTGTAGTACTGGCGCCGCCTATGATTCCCGCGAGACTCAGTGTTCGTCGTCTTCTGCCGTCAGCCAAACTTGGGGCTCTGGGTCTTGTCTCTCCGCGAGCTCTGCCTCCAAATACTGGAACTTCATGCCAAATGCGGCGAGCGATGTAGAGGGCCAGGTCGAAGAGGAGGGCAATTAGCCACGGCGAGAAGTTCAGAATAGCAAGGAAAATCTATCACGGACGGTCTGTCAGAAGAATATACTGAAAAGTTACAGAATGGGAGTGGTAAATGTTGGCAAGCCCCAAGTCTTAAGGCTGTGGCGCAGTTGTAGGATGGAGACACAACTTACAAATATGCGAATTATCCACGTCTCATAAAGCGTAAGGTGTGAAGGGAGGATTGAGTACCAGGACATGCTGGTATGCCTCTGCGCAGTAAAGCGCCTGTAAGTAATCTTGTGAAGTAATGAATGCCCGCCTAGGCGCTATTACAATAATGTTGACGAAATGCTTGGGCGATGTCTAATCTGGCTGCATGGTTGGCAGAATGTAGCAGGAAGTTGACAAGTGCCGGACGCGCATTGTGTCGAGTGGCTATGCGCGTCCACAACAAATTTCACTTTTGCCCTGTTCAGATATCAGTAAGTTGAGCACTTGCCCAACATTTCGAGCAGACCAAGGACATTTCCGCCAAGACATGCTTATGTAAGTAAGATCTAGCCCGATTTTGAACTACTACTGTTTGCCAACGATCACAATTTGCTTGCTTCGAATACTTCGAATGTCGGGCACGCTTTACAATGTTATTCAGAGCGGCGCCAAAGGGGTTGTGGTGAGTCTTCAAAATTCTTTACCCCGTTCTAGCAATGAATGAACGTGGCTTTTGGATTCCGCGTGCCGGCTTCACAGCAATTTTCAATTCAGCAGTCCAAGAGGTGCTAAACCGCTGCGAGATCACGGTCGTCGATAGCATGCGGGCCAAATTGGTGCCGCTAGGCGATGTCTCCAACCGGACCGCCATCCAGTGAATAACCTCCTTCCGAAGAGGGCTCGAATCCTGCACTGCCTGCCTTTTTGCTTAGGGAAAGAAGATGGCTGAGATTGCTATCAAGTTTGCAGATTCGCTTGAGACTGAAAATACTGAGATGACTGGTGATTTAGACCATTAGATAGCCGCGAGTTACCAAGTGCAAATACATTATACAGTCCACATAAAGACATCATTCCTTGGTAAGAGGAGCACAAATCATATTCCAGCATTTCTATTCCCGCTCTATAAGAACTCCCATATGCCAATATATATGTATTAGCCATTTCTTAACACCAGCCCAATGCAGGAGGCAACGTAGATCAGAAATGTGGCAAGAAGCCAGCCCAGTTGACAGTATCGAAGGCACTCGACGGCAATTTGCGAAGTCCTATAAAGTCTTCAATAAGGATGTAAAACCGTGAGAGGATGTACAGAAAGCACAGTGTCGAGGCTGGGATAAGCATCCTCAATGGCGTCTCCAAGGCTGGGTCATGATCAGGCGAGTTGTTCCTCATCCAAGAAATTGTCTTGTGTGCCATCCGTCGGTACCACTTTGTTTTCTGCGCACGGGGTACTCTTTCTGCCTTCTCAATTGATGGATCATAAACACTCTGGTGCGGCAGGGAGAACCGCTGGAACCAACCTGCAACTCCAGAACCGAGCCACATATATACCATGTTGTAGATGCTCATTACTCGCCACATTGTACGTTCGGTTGCGGTCGGAAACGAAAGATTCCAGCCACCAAGGAATATGGTAGCATAGACGATCAAGACGACAGCGATCGTGGTCCCATGTTGCGTCGCGACGACTTCCGGCCAATTGTCGCTCGGTATGCGGTCAGCCGGCCGGACTTTTATAGGCCGTGAGAACAGGCCGATGCGCAATTTTCTTAAACTGCGGATCCAGTGTGCCCAGAGACAGCTTATGAACCATTCTTTGCGGCTAACGAAGTCAAGGGGGGTTCGTTTATAGGGATATTTCGCGGCAGGGCCGGCCTGTGGACGCCATTAGTAAATCCACAGCGTGAATACAAGTAGTGAGTACTCACCTTCGTCAAGATCTCAGCAATGGTGATATCAGTTTCTAGGGTGATTGGGTAGGAAACGTCCAAGGGCTTGTGTCGCCAACATACTGAAGTAGCGAGCATGGAATAGATAAATGCAAGCGTTGTAAGTTCGAGCGTCGTCAGTGCCATCCGCTGAACCAGTCGACCGATGCAGTTTATGCTAAACCAAAGCACTTGAATGACTGTAAGGACTCTTTTCCAACTGCTTAGCATTGTGTCATGCTACCAAAATGAGAATTTGTGGCATACCTTGCAACGCCGTCCGCTTTATCTTTATCATCGATGGCCTCCTTGTCAATCTCGGGATATTCCAGGTACCCTTGCGATATCATGTAGTATAGCTGCTCCGAGTCGAGCGGAAATGGCTTCCAGCCAGGAGTTTTCAACACAAACCCGCCCATGTCGGCAAAGAATGCGTGCGTCATGGTCCAGCTAGAGTAACCGCCAGCATGGAATACCTGATGCATAAAATCTGTCAGTAAATCTCAGGTCATCTGTTTGAAGGAACGTATGACTTACTTCCACTGAACGTTGTGCCGAAATCCATTGCCCCATGGCAAGAGTGAAGAGGAACTCGGGACCGATGATGCCTAAGCAAGCAAGGTTCAATTTATCCCAGAATCGCTCCATAAAGGTATCATTTCTGCCCGGAATGTTCGCGCAGACGGATGTCCAGCAGCACAAGAAGATTGTGATGATGCAGGACCACAGGATATCCAAGGTACCCCGTCCGTCCGGTTGGGGAACCCATCCGTGAGTGGTGTTGTGAGAGTAATTCGCGGTACCATTCCCATTCATGGTATCAAGACCAAATCGAAAGGCTTGAAGTCAACCAAAACAACACCGCGTCTTACACGAAAATGATCGTAAGGGTCTATCCTTCTGCCCCTGGTTGATAGAGGAAGAGGCTTCATGTTGGATATATGACGAGCGCGAGCCACCCTGCTGGATTGGCATCTGGGCGGCAACAAGTCTGAAGCAGCCTGAGTAGAACCTAGTTTCAGAAAGCCTGCGTCTTTAGGTCGCTAGCCGGCGATGGGGCTGCAGAGGCGCCGAGTGCTGACGCGCTGCCGTGTGGCGCCCACAAAGTACAACCACCCCTGCTCCTTAGTTCAACTGTGGGAAATTCCCGTGGCAACTCTCCCCACAGCATCTGCAAGATATGCACAAGGCATTCATGCTCTCCAGATAAGAGATGTCCTCAAGGCAACATGGTAAAAGAATTCGATAGGTCAGTGGCGTCGATGTCAGCCTTTGGGCTCTGTAATGTGGAACCCAGCGTGATCTGCAATGCTATATGGCTACCCCTTGCACTGCCAGCTACTGGAGCCTAAAGGACCTCATGCTTAGAGCTATTTAAGGACAACTATTTTGACCACCATCATTTTGCTGATAAACACAGCAAAGCTCTTAGCGACCTGCAACCAAAGGGCTCGCTTCAAGACTCCGCTGCGAGCGTTGACGAGGCAATTTCTTACCCAGTTGACCGTGTGATGAACATGTTCACTTCCAAGATATCGCCAAAAAAAAACAAGCCCAGAACAAAAGTCCCTGAGGCTTGAGGGAAAGCCCGCTATGCAAGCCTGGGAATTCCTAGCCGCCTAGTGGAAGGCGACAGTCCTTGCCCCTAGTCTTTTGTTCCGGCTAATCACGCGGACATAAAAATTGGGACTAGTTTGAGTAACGCGATGGGAGATTGGTGGTGGAAGACTGCAAAGATGACGTACGTTAGCGAGATTCACACTTTGGGAAAAGCTGAGGCACCAAAGCGTAAGTGTGGGCTTGTGAAGCTCACGCTTCAACATACGCAAGCTTTTGCAACGCTTCCACTTGCCAGAAGGTACAATTCGCGAGGCACTTAGGCTACCGACAGCAATAATCGTTGTTTGACGTTGACGCCCGTGCAAACGCACGACTCAGGCTTGCAGGACCTCCGGTGGTCTGCGGCCCGAGCCAGCGCTTCGAACAAAGAACCACCTACCGCAGACTCCATGAGTTCTGAATCGACATTTTCGTCATCTCCGTTTCAAGAAGTAGAAATGATATATAGAGCGCTAGTCATAACGAGCGTTCATCGTATGAGCACTAGCTAGCAGTAGAGATAGTCATCTCTGTAACATCGCTGTGCACATGTTCAATGCCTTGTAAGCTTTTCCCAGTTCTTAACAGTGATTTGGCATCCTATGCAAACAATAGCCATCCAAAGCATTGAGATTGATGGGCCGCATCTTGCCCAGCGCAACCTCACCAGGACGCTACTTTAGGCATTGTTTCGACCATAAACACCTAGGGTGTCGCAGGACTTAGAAAATCGTCGAATCAGGCTCGAGAATTAGCCACCAAGTAAATCTCAACTCACCTAGAAAGGCTAGGCTAGGCTAGACAGGACCGCCGCATGAAACAAAATGACCAACCGTGTAAAGTCCGTCCAAAGGTGCAACTAGAGCCATAAAACCGACAAAGACTATTGCGCGCACAAGATACAGCCCTCTAATGCGAAGGAAGTCTTCCTAGGATGTCACCAAATTTCCTTCAGCAACCCTCCTCTCCATCGCTCTCACAGCCCTGAACAACATACTCGTGCACCCTCTTGGCCCCAATCCTACCTTGCCTCCACAAAATCAATGATCTAGAGGTCTTGACAGTCGACAAGGTCGTTGCATTTCTGGATCCATGCCTTCTCGACCTCTGTTAGGCCAGCTCCGGCGTCGTATTTTTGCACCATTCGTCGTGTAGTGATCGCGACACGTTCAATGCGATGCTCCGGGAATTTGCTATGGCGAGGTTGCTCTTTTTGCCAGCTGAGAGAAGAGGATCTAGGTTATTTGGGCGGATGTCGATGGCGTTGAAGTCATCTTGAAGAGGAAGAAACGTTCAAGTTGCGTGAGAGTGGAATATACATCAGCATTTAGAAAGAGAGAGGCAAGAACCTCACTAAGATGCAAGAGGGATGTTACCAGCCACAGAGACATTTCAAATAATACATGCACCTGTCAGCTTAACAGCTGACAGAAAGTCCTCGCAACAAGACCCACCACCCTCTTTCGCCTTCATTACAGGGCCCCTCCATTTCGCCAAAACCAAGATGCACTGTTACAACTAAATAGAAACGGCGTGCTGAGCTGACACTGTTGCAGCTTCTCCTTGTGCTCTGCAGATCAAGGCGGTCCGTGTCATTGGCCATCGAGCCAACATATTCAGTCTCCTCTCATGAAGTAGGGAAAATTTTCGGTGGTGACCACAAAGTTCGTCTAGCCACTGGTGCTTAGCAATTCGTTGGTGCAGCACATCGTCCAGCGGGTTCTTCCATCTTTGCCCTAATACCAACTGTCTCGTACCAAGCAGACTATGGCGAATGTGGCATCCTGATGAATAGAACTGTCGATTTAAAGTACAGACTGCGCATCTTTACTCGGGTCGAGGCCATACTCCTGATGCAATAAATATACCAGATCTATGATAGCGACTGCAAGGTCTGGTGAGCCGGGATGCGAGAGCTAGGGATCTGTGTTGCCCTCTTCAAAGTCAAAATTGAAAAATTCGCTACCATCCCACAGGGTCGGACATGTCCGGCCAACTTCGTTTGTCGAGTCCGAAGCAGCCTGCAAAGGAGGTGGATGTGGCCCCGCTTGAGGCGCAGACGCAACAGGCTGCGTCATGCCGAATAATTCTTCCATCTCTGGGTGATTGATCGGTACTTGCAGGGGGTCGTTGCCGGTGGCTTGAAATGACCTAGGGTGCGAGAAAGGCCTAGCATTCTCTGTGGGATACGAGACAGCATTAAAACAGGTCCCGCTCAGAGCAAAGTCCGGAGATTCTCCATGAAGCAGCGTAGCATCCTGTGGTTCAAAATGGGACACCTCTTGCTCGGGAAATGCGCTCGGGTAGGAAGGTGAAGGGGCGCATGTGGCGCAGGGCAGTGAGCCGTTTGCATAGGTGCTCGTTGTATGTTGGAGCTGCAGGCAGCGTTCCGATTCCCGATTCTTCTCGCTAAAATAGCATTCTTTTCTCGTTGACGTCTGCAGGAGACTCGCAGTTGATTCCAAGGTTCTGTGGACCATCGGACCGGCCACGGCAAGTGAGCGAATCGTCTGAATGTGAACACGAAGGATTTCGCCAATGTAGTCTGTTTGGCGCCCCCGGATTATGACTGGATCATTTGGCCGGATCTGTGTGGTCATCGACTCTGTTACGAGCTGTGGTCTGAAGGGTTGCCTATTGTCCGTCAGCGCTAGATTGTCCTCACCGGACCTGACTCCATCCATCAATTCTGCACCAGGCTTCTCTGCTTGCCTGGCAGTTTTGGTATTTCGAATCAAAGCCTGGCGCGTCAACTTCAGCTCAGAAAACCCGCTCTGCAGGATTTGAGATGAAGAACAATTGTGAAGATGACCTGCAGTACCATGTCGAGATCGGCTAGTTCTGATCACAAGTATTTTTGCGCAAGAAGTGGTTGGTTCTGGCTTGTACACAGACTTTGTACCAAGCGACAACAGCGAGTCTCTCCTCAGCGTAGAGCGGGAACTATGGGTGCCATCGGAAACACACCCTCGACCAAGACTCCTCTGATCTGCTCTTCTGTATTTCCATTCTCTGAGCTTTTCCCGATATGTACGAATCCTGAAAGATGATTAGAGTAGAGGCTTCATCGTGGGAATTGCGGGGGTGACAGACTGGATGTCAAAGCCATAGCGCTCCCTAATTGCACGAGCGACCTGTACCAATCTCTGCTTTCTTACCACGTAGGACTCGCGAATCTCTGGTTTAATGAGGTCCCAATCGTAGGTCATGTTGAGGAAACCTTCGGAAAGATTATGTTGATGGTGTGTAGAGTTGTTGCGTCGAGTTGAACTAGGTTTGGTGGGTAGAATATCGTGTCCTACAGGAAAATTTGAGGAATGGCATGTGACTAGAGACAGTGATGGAAACTTCCGGAGGAGGTGGAGCGGTGATTAGCAAAGATCGAGAAAGAAAAACCCTCTTTGACGCGCCGGAAGCTTGTGCTTCCTATGAAACCTACCCGGGTCAATTCTATGGTTCCGGGGCCAGCTTCTCCAAGTTATTCGTACTGACTTTAGCCACGATACAGTTAATTGTCCATCAAGTTCATTTGGGATACCGCTATAATTTCGGTCGACCAATATCGGAACTCAACACAACCCAGCCTCTGTTATTGCACACTTGTGCCAACGTATCCCAGGCAGTGAATACCGTAAAATTATTTCACTGGAGGCTGGGCGAGCTGTTTTCTCATCGTCGTGTCCTTCGAGGCCCAGTTATCCGCTACAACTGCGGAAGAGAATATTTTGAGCAGACATTGATCCTGATGGACAATGTAATCCCAACTGTGATTAGTCATAGCAGAGCAATAGAAGGTTTGCGCAGGTGTAAACAAAGAACTTGTGAGAATGTTAACAGCGGCTTACTTGGGTTGGAAGATCAACAGGTTCAACCAGAGACCTGGAGGTTGTTTGAGAGCCTCCACTCATAAATGAGGGTTAGCTTTTCGTAACGGTGGCACACAGACCCAACTGAGGATATAGTACAATTGGAATGGATATGACTCCGGTGAACGTTGGACAGGCTACGTTTGCACAAAGCGTCAAACTTGGAGCCTTGTTTAGATCTCGGACTTGAAAATGTGAGATGTTGGGATTTGAATGTACGCAAATACTCTAATCACACAATGGTTCTATGTTGCAACCCTATCGTAAGATGGATTTGCTATAGGAAGGCCAAACCACGAAGTGTCGTTTGATCTAGATGGTACATATTCGGGTTGTTGCTTTGTCATTTAACGGTACTTGGTTAGGTCGAACTAGCCTCCTAGGCGACGGAGAGATGCCGCCCTGAAGGGGAACTACATTTGGTGGGGCAAATAGTGAGAAGCATTTAAAGCAATAACATTGTTCCGTCTATATAGAAGGTGACTGTCAAACATAAGATCTATTGCTAAGGCCACCAAAGCATACACGTGATCGCTGTTCCGCTATGTTTGTCATTCAATCGGTCATTGGTTCGGCGTCCACAGCATTTCTGGCAGCCTCAACTTCATTTCCGGCAGCCTCAACGCCAAACTACTCGTCACGACACTGACACTGCTCGCCGCCATCGCCGCACTCGACCAAACGGGCCCTAGCCTCCAATGGCTCCCAATGGGGTAAAATACGCCAGCCGCAACAGGCACGAGAGAGACATTGTACACGGCCGCCCACACGAAATTCGCCTTGACTCTCCAGAACACGCGCTTCGCCAGTCTGACAAGCTCGAGCACGGTCTGTAGATCTGAGTTGAGCAGGATGAATGAGGCAGAATTGATGGCGACGTCTGAACCGGAAGAAAGGGCGATGCTGACATCCGCGGCTGCGAGGGCGGCAGCATCGTTCGTGCCGTCTCCGACAAAGGCCACTAGGCGGCGTTTCCCATCGACGAGCTGGAGCTCTCGGATATAGGCGGCCTTGTCCTGAGGCAATACACCAGCGCGGAGCTGTGAAGCGGGGATGCCCACTTGCGATGCTATTGCGCGGGCTGTGTTTTCATTATCGCCCGTGCACATGTGAATACTGAGGTTGTGTTGTGTTTGAAGGGCCTGGAGGACTGCTGCCGTTGTTTTGCGTAATGGATCCGATATCGCGAAGAGGAGAATAGGTCGATATGGTGCCCCCGAGGATTCAGCGACTAATTGTGGCCCTTCTTGATCTCTAGTCGTGCTGTCAGATAATCGACGTAGAGAGAAAATGGCAGTTGATTTGCCATGATTCTGAAACTTGGTCATCAATATGTCCAAGAAATAATCTGCATCCACCACCGTCGAGCAAAGTTCTTGGTTCCCGATTCCAGCTTCGTAAGTGACAGTACGGTCGGAATCGGACAGTGTATTGCGTAATTTAAAGGTGCCCTGCATACCTTTCCCTGGGATTTCTTCCACATGTCCTTCGACGACGTGGTATGCCAAATCCAGCTGTTGTTGCTTTTCCGTACAGAATTCCACGATGGCTTTGGCAATGGGGTGACTGCTTGCTTCTTCCAATGCTTTCGCCAGAGTCAAAGCAACGGCAAGTTCATCTTGGTGACCTCTATCCTGTTTATCGACCAAAGCCTCGCAATTTGTGACCTTCATCTTGCCTTCAGTAAGTGTCCCAGTCTTATCAAACACTATCACATCAAGCTTAGATGCCTCTTGGAAGGCTTCTCCACCACCTTGCACCAGTATGCCATGCTTAGCGGCAAGGCCACCGCCAACAAAGAGTGCAGTCGGCGCTGCAAGAGCAATACCACACGGGCATGCGACAACGAACACCGAAATAGCGAATTCTAGGGACCAGAATGCCCACCCACCTTGGGCGACATCAAGCCAGCGCTTAGGAAGGACGCCAGATTCTCCCAGACTGAGCCATATCAGGAATGTGATAATTGCGATCAGAGTGATGACCGGCACAAAGTAACCGGTGACGACGTCTGCAATTCTCTCGATCGGAGCTCGCTTCGTCTGACCCTCACGGACAACAGCGACGATCTGGTCGAGCATTGATGTTCCACCGATTTCCGTGACTTTGACTCGAACTGGATGGGAGAGGTTGACGGATCCTGCGAAAACTTTATCTCCAGAGCCTTTTTTCACGGGCTTGGACTCGCCGGTCAGAGAACTTTCGTCGAAAAGAAAACTGCCGTCTTGATGAATTGTTCCATCCGCCGGTGGAGACGTGCCATGTAGTACGCTAACAACATCGTCAACTTCGAGAAGATCCACGGACACGCGGGTAGTTGTGACTTGTCCCCCGTCTTTGCTGTTGGATTCCACGAGCACAGCCTCGGAGGGCCGGAGCTTGCTTAGCATAGCAACAGCATCGCCTGTTTTGGCTTTGCTATATGCCTCCAGGAATTTGCCCATCAGTATGAAAAGGGAAAGAAAGGTGACGCTGTCAAAGTAAGTATTGTTGCCTCGTGATCCGCTCGTCGGATCAGGATGTGAGGAAGCGTCCAAAATCAGAACTGCTACAGAAGAGAAATATGCAACGCTTGTGCCGGCACTGATGAGTAAATTCATACTGCCGAATCGGTAGAATCTTCTCAAGATGGGGACTCGGCTTCCGGGTCGCCACAACGCTCGCAACTGCTTGAATGCTCGCACATGGAAAACATCTGCCCCAAAAAACATCACGGGCGTAGTCATAAAGAATAATGCCCATTCTGTGCGGGAGGCTTGTCCAGACCCGAGCGGTTGTTCGAACCACATTCTTGTCTTGTTGGTGCTCGGTACGAGACTCATATAGACGATGCCAATAACAAACGTAGGAATGGCCACGCAAAAGGTGAAAAGCAGCCGAAGCAAAATATGTCGCTGCTCTCGATGCTGTATTGCTCGAGAGCGTTCTTCGACACTAGGTGGGCGGTCAATAGCTGCGGAGTATGCCTCATGACTGGAATTGATGATGGATATGAACCGGCGTGCTGTCAGATCAGGAGACTGGGGCGTGTAAGTCACACTGAGGCGGGGATCGTTCAACGTTGGTTGCTGGTTGATTAGGACGGAATCCCCTACTGCGAGAGTAAAAGCTTTCATGATTCGCCCTGGACATTGTTCGCAGTACATGCCATCGATAGCGATCACGACAGTTCGTTCCCTAGGACTGTCACTCTCCGCTTCTGGTGCATCACAGCTCTCGACTTTGATGACTGCCGCATCATAGCCCAGGTCATCGATCTTCTTTAGTATTGACTCCAAATTGTCCTTGTTCTCGAATTCCACGACTCCACTACACCCAACAAGATCAATGCTGACATTCGTGACGAATGATAATTCCTGAAGGCCTCTCGTAATCGTACTGACGCATGAACCACATGTCATACCTTCGATACTCAAAGTGGCGTTGAAGTTGTGCGATGCTAGATCATGTTGTTGTGGGGTTGTCGGTTCCGCGATGACCTCGTCTAATGTGGCTTCAAAGCCAACGTCTTCGATGGCCTCGACGATATTGTCAACATTATTCTTTGGTCCTTGGAACTTCACGGTCGCGTTGTTCGCCAGCAGGCTCACGCTCACTGAATGGACATTATCCAGCGACTCGAGTTCTTTCGTGATTGTTCCCGCGCAGGCAGCGCAAGTCATCCCGCCGACGCTGATTATGGCTTTGAAAACAGTGCCTTGCGGGTCCTGGAAATCATCACGAGTAGGTCCATCAACATTGATGACAGCCGGCTTCTCCTGCTGATTCTCCAAATTGTCGCAGGCAGCACTCGTGCTTTGTGCATTGCTCACGTTCATTCGTCTCCGATGAATGTATTGCAACACTTTTCCTGCAGATGTTCTCTCTTTATTCGCTGCCTGTGCTTGGCAGGCTTTGCAGTTATCCAAGTGCTGCTTTTGCTCTTTGGACATGAAAAGTGAACCGCCCCATGCCCGGCGTGCAGACGGCTGTAGGTTGCATTCGTGAACGATGACACCCTTTGAATCGGACATTTTGAGATGTTGGACCTCGAAAGAAGCGTCGGTAAGTTCCTTCCTGAGCTTGCTTGCTAAATCTCCATGATGCTCAACACGGATGCTGTGATCTGCAATTGAGATATCGACTTTTGTAACCTCTGTGATGGGGTGGAGAATATCTGTGGCGTAGGAGACGCAGGATTGACAGTGGATGTTGGTAACGTATAACGTTGTGACAAACGTCTCATCTGGACGGGCAAATTCGGAGGGCGTATGGATTTGTGGTCGAGTACGCTGTTGCTTATTGCTGTTCGGAGCTTGTTCCATGATTCCGGGCCTGTTCAAACCTGCAATACTACTTCGACAGGAGCACTAGTAAGGGGATGGGGTTAGGACAGTGGTTTAGGATGTGACAGAGGATCTTGAGTGCAAGGGCCTATCTAGGGAGATAGACGAGAAGCAACAAACTAGAGAAAAGGCTTGAAGTATAGGAAAGACGTGAAAGAAACTTTGGAACAACATATTCATCACCTTGATAGCACTTGGATTCATCATCGTCGTCACTACATCTGCGTGTTATGTGCGGACCAGTCAGCATGCAAATGGAGACTTGCCTGCGCTCTTTTTGCGTTGTTTAGCAGGCCACACTTATCCACATATAGACTAGCGCGGAATGGACGAACGGCGCCGCACTTTGCTCGCAAAACTGACGCTGACAGGGATCTCAGGCAGGTATGAGCTTGCACAGGCGAAAAAGATTACTCCAGGTGACGTGTGCTAACAGTTTCGGAGGAAGATACCGGCAGAAGATTCCCAAGCCAACTCTTGCTTTCTGTGGGCTCCGGCCTAAAGAGTGAGTCCAATCGGCCGTCACCTGACGTCGTCACCCATGGCTGCTCCGGCCAGAATACCAAGCACGATAGAGCTTGACACACCTAATGGAGAGCACGATCCTGACACTCATTCACTTGCCTCGGCTCAACCAACATCTACTATCAATGATGTCAGCACTGCACCTTCATTCTCCGACGCGACAGTCCCGGACGGAGGATTTGGCTGGATAATTGTCCTATGCTGCGCGGTTCAGACCTTCATATTCTATGGCATAACAAGCAGCTGGGGTATCTTCCAGGCAGCTCTCGTAGACCAAGAACTCGCTGGTTCGGCGACGCTGTCCTTCGTCGGTTCTGTGACTGTCACATGCGCTGCAATTCTGGCCCTCGCAGGAGCAGGGATTCTCAGACTTTTAGGATCGAGGACTACATCAATACTAGGCATTCTCCTCCTCGCCACAGGACAGATCCTCAGTGCCTTTACTACGAATAATATTGGGGGACTCTTCGTGACTGCTGGTTTGGTAACAGGGATTGGCAATTGTCTATGTTTCATGGTACGTATCCAAATATAATGAGGGATATTGTTCTCGGATTCTCTGATACCTATTCCTTGCATGTCCTTCTCAAACATTTTGGCCGTTTCACTGTTGATGCTAATGTGGGGAATCCATACTAATGACTAATTACAATGGCTAGGTCTGTTCAGTTCTGCCCAACCAATATTTCAGCACCAAGCTCGGCCTTGCTCAAGGACTTATCAAGGCCGGGGGTGGTCTCGGGGGTGCAGTTCTTAGCTTTTCGCTGGATGCAATAATCCAGAAGTTAGGTGTACCCTGGGCATTTTGCATACTCGGCCTCATGGCTCTTGCAACAGGATTGCCGGCAGCCTGGATTGTCAGAGATCGCTACCCAGTCAGATCTACATCTTTCATCGAGTGGCGCTTGTTTTATGATTTTTCCTTCCTCATGGTGTTCTTTGCAGGCGCAGTTGCGACCTTTGCGCTTTTCGTGCCTGCCTTCTTTCTTCCCCTCTACACACACTCGCTTGGACTCCCTTCGAGCACAGGAGCGGCCCTACTAGCGGGTTTCAACTTCTCCACCGCTATCGGCCGACTCGTCTCTGGATTTTCGTGTGACTACATAGGACCCCTGAACACGATTTTCATCGCCATGCTTGTCAATGCCATGACGATGCTTTCGATATGGCCTGCATCAGATACGCTTGCGCCTCTCGTGGCATTCGCGATCATCAATGGTGTCGCCAATGGGTCTTTCTTTACCAGTATGCCAACGGCTGTGGGCACATTGTATGGCTCGGCCAGAGTACCGGTTGCGATGGGAATGGTAATAACAGGATGGACGGGTGGCTATTTTGCGGGTGCTCCAATCGCAGGGTATATACTGCAAGCATACGGCGGGAAGAACCCCGACCAATGGGCTTATCGTCCTGCAATATTCTATGCCGGCTCCATGGTACTTGGTGCGGCAGGATTCGTGCTGATATTACGACTACGGCTGAGCTTGAAGATATTCAAGAAACTTTAATGCCATACTTCTCAGATGGCTAACTCGCCATTTTGATGGTTCATGGGAGGCCTGCTTGCCTGATACCGCTTGTAGCATTAGATTCATTATCACTATTTGAGCATAAAAGTTCCCATCCTCGACTCCGATTCAGTCTTATCGAAAGCGCTAAAAGGGAATCGAGGGCATCCATGACTTTTCGCAGTTTACCTCAAACAGAGGATGTGAAGGTAAATTGGGAATCCTAGGCAAAAGCTAGAATGAGAGTCTACACCCCTTTCAACTCCGACCGCAAATCAGCAATTGTCCGGTAAACGGTCGCTGTAGCCAACAGCAACACCGGGACTTTCGATTTTCTGTCCACTTTAATATCGAAAGCAGCTAGGGTGGAGTAATATAAAGGTTCAGGCTTGCGATCGGAGTTGACAAAAAGGGTGTAGATCAGAGTGCAGACTGTATCCTCAGTTACCCTAAATGTTGCCTTCATTGGCACAACTCAGTTTGATCACGTGACGCGCTACACGTCTTAGCCAATTACTCCCGTCACCGCCGTCACCGCCTGCCGCGTCCGGTTGGCGTCGGAGCTGGCCTACCCGAACCTTGGCTGGGTATAAAGGCGCATTCGTCCCGCCGCTTTTTGAACACCTCCCCTCTCTTTCTCTCCTTCCCTTTTCCTGTGCAGCCCTCGTGCCTCAGGCTGCCGCGAGCACCGTTTCTCCCCCTGCCACCCCCCCGTTCCCCACCGAAAGATACGACACAACCAGTCAGAAAAATGCCGGCTCTTATTCGCTCGTCCCTTCGACAATGACGCCGACGAAGTGCCTGGCTTTCCAGACTCCCGGCAAACTGTTCGCGCGACCGCGTTAGATGCAGGACCACGGCTGCCTTCGACCCTTGTGAACGAACCTATCCCCACCTCCACACGCCTCCACTAAAGTCAACAAATGCCGAGCCAGCACGTTAACCGGCTGCCCTACCCATACCTTGTCCTCTGCTGATCTCACCGTGACTGGTTTGGTAGGGCGAGGGGTTTAGACCGGCGCATAATTGCTCAGCGATAAAGCCAATGGAGAAAATGCTGCATGCTCTGCCCGTCCCCCACGAGGACGGCTCCGCAGTTCGTGGAGGCAGGCTCAAAATAGCCACTGACGTGGCTTGCACCATTGGTTCTCAAGTGCCACATCAGCCGCCGGTAGTTTAGAGTCAGACAAAGCCGCGCCTATTCTCTCCGATCGGCCGTTGTCGGGGTGGGGCCTGTCTGGCTGAGAGCGAAAACTGGGCCAATGGAGAAGATGCCTCGCCCGGGGTCGATAGCTATATCTGACATCATACCGCGCGGAACGCCAGGCAGGACCCTCCTGCGTCAGGCATCTGGCGAGCTCTTTTAACCTCTGGCAGCGACCTAGAACGTCGGTCCGCACTTCCGAAGAATAGTGCAGGTCGAAAATGCCTCGTCAAGCTGTCACAACACAGCAGGACGGGATCTCAATGTCACATCGCTACAGTCAGGGCCAGGAACCCGCCCACTTGGTGTTGACTTAGAGACCGTGTGGACTACAATGCTGCAGAGTTGCGTAGATATCCTACTCGTTATGCGATCGCCGTGCCACATCCCTCGATACGCTCTGCTGTCTCCGATTTCTTGCCTTGCTCGTTTTCGATGTTAGTTGGTCGACAATGCCTGGAGAACGAGTTAGACTTCGTACAGCACTGGCAGCTACTGATTCTTGCAGGAATTGTGGCCACTAATAATGCCGCCGTCGCGCAGTAATACACAGGCAAGGATCGGACATCTCTTGGGGACTAAAAGATGACTGGATCCATCTTCGTGCAGGTATGGTTCATGCTATATTGGTCGGGTTTGAGCCAAGGCAAGCCTCTGTCGCATCAAGTCGTGGAAGGATAGACTATTTCTGCGTTGATCGGGCTGCGTTGGGAGACCAAGCTCCACTTCTACGGAGGCAGACGGCGTCCCATCTTCCCTGGGCCAAGCACGGTGTTAGGGAAGGGGATGGGAGAAGTCCTCTCCAGCAAAGGATCTAACAGCGAAGACGCCATCGACAATGACAGAAGCGCAGCCGTGAAACGCGCTAAGCAAGTAGCACGAACGAAGCGGCAAGGGACCGGTGGGACGAAGTTACATTGGGGAAGCCTTATACATGGCAAAGAGTGGACATGACGCACGGAAGATACGCCGCCGTGAGCCGCTGGGCGCCGCCGTCGAGACCGCCATCAGAGCCTTAAAACCTGTGCTATTTTGTACGTTATAATGTTTCTAGGCTCTCCTCCTTCTCTACAGCATCTTTTTCATCTCATCCAACTTTTTGCTCCGCTCCGCTTCTCTCTCGCAATCCACTTGTTCTCCTCTTGTCGACAGGCGACTTAATCTCGATGGCTTCTACGTGCTGCTAACCGATCATAGACTATCACTATGGATCTACCTTCGAATTGGGCATACAGACCTCGAAGCCTCTGGCATCTTCAGATGCTCAGCCGCTTGACTTTGCCGCTTGCTTCAATCCGTCTACGGTGGACGAGCAGGCGGTCCTCTCCAATGACCCTGCTTTCCTCTTCCTAAGGGGATTTCCGGCGCATGCGAAGCAGGTGATCTCACCATCGAAGATAATACCAATGACGATACTTACTGAGGTAAGCAGAAATACTTGCACGCCTCAATATTGCGTGAGGCTAATTCCACCCTTCTTAATAGACTGCTTCCAGAGTGTCAACTACCTGCCTTTCCCTCTCACCGTCATTCTTGCAAAAGTCTCCCGCGCACACTGTCAACCCCAGAGCGTCGTCTACAGCGGCTACACATGGCGGGAAGAATTACCCATAAAAGAATATACCTCCCTTGCTCGCTGTCATACCGCAAGCTTCAACAGCATTCCACCACGCCTCCTCACAACCCCACTGTTGATGCGCTTCACACCGACACGGACAGCCATAGGTCCAACTTGGCCGAGGTCGAGCCTGCACCGAAAGACTCTAGAGCTCATATAGCCGAACAGCCCGAGATTTCGCCAGAGATTCCGCAGACACCCATAACTGCTGTTGAGAATATCCAGCATGGGGAGGACAATAACAGCGACGACGGTAATACTCCCTTACGGTCACACGCGTCGACAGATACTGCTGGCGATGACTCTGCGGTTACCGGCGATGGCGACCTGGAGGCCGAGGAGGGGAGGTCTTTTGTTCGCCATAGACTCCAGAAGGACGACAGAACTTCTGTGCAGACGAATCACCTGCAGAGAGCCAGCCAGATCGAACTTATCGTTAACATTTGTGATTCATACGGCGCTTCTATCCCGATCACCAAATCTTCCGAACACTCTCGCCTTAGCGACCGTTTTGGCCTCGAGTTTTACTTGACCCGGGCCAGGACGGCGTAGCAAGAGTTAACATGTCGAGATTTAAGACAGCGAAGATCCTCAACAAACGGTCAGGCCCATCTGGAGATGAGTACGAGTGCGAGTTCAAGCCGATGTAATTGATTGCAGACTTGGTAGAGAAGATGCAGATGAGACTTGTTCACATCCGAACTTACGAGAAAGAACTCATACACGCGAGACGCGTTCGAACATTAAGGTCGGGAAAGCGAAACCTTGAAGAAATGGGAGCTTCTTGAGCAGGTCATTTTCAATCTGTTTCGCGCGTCTAGAGATTCAGTCCGGCTACATTTCATACCGACGCAAAACAGGATTTGAAAGATTGAGCTTTTGAAGTAGTCTTCCCCTCTAGTAACGATGGTGATTTTATCGAGATAACAATCGCATATGCCAGCTGGCTATCAGGTAATCAAAGTTCGCTGACGGCCAAAGATCTTCTAATTTTAGTATTTTGCTGATGCCTAGTATTTGCAGACGACGTAAGCAAATATCCTCCTTTCACTCTTTCACTCCCCTTACTCTTCTGGCACTTGCTCTCCTGTCACTCTTTGCTCTCCTGTCACTCTTGCTCTCCTGTACTGTTTCCTCGCCTGTCACCTTTCCCCGCGTGCTATATTTATTTTCCTGGCGTCACCCTTTGGTTGCTTTTCCTCTCAGAGTGGCCGCCATCCATCCCGCGCCGACGACATCTCAGTACTATTTGCTAAGCTTAGCATCCTTCGCATCAAAGCCTGGGCCGTAAACGGATCCCCTTCAGCAGCCTCGATACATGACTTGCAAATCCAGCCTTGGCACAACTGGCAACAAAAAGCGTCACCTGAACCTTTTTTACAGGGAAACGCAAGTTTCAGGGAAAATGGCAGCCAGGAACCAGAGGCTTTTGACGTCGCTTTAAGCCGCCGTGTTCCAGGACGCCCAAGTCGGTCACTCCTGGCAGGCACGGCCCCCACACTTTGCCTCGGTGCAGGCACGCATAAGCCCCAAATTGACACTTAAGCACGAGATCCTAAAATCGGCTCCCCTCTTCCAAAAGAAAGCCGGCCTCAAGAAGACGGCGGCATTATCACTGTGCCTCATCATGCCTTCTTCTCAGCTAGGAAGGTCCGTCCTTGCCGATTCTCCACTTGTTCAAACGCCGCCAGTTGCTGCACAATCTCCAACCACTCCCTCATCCGGTACCTAAGCCTCTACCATTCAGCACCTCCTCTACTCCCTTGAAGCTTGGTGTTGTCCAGCAAAACCCTCAACTTGCCTCCGTACATACCTGTCGACCTGTCTCTTATCAAGCGACACGGCGGTACGTACTGTAAGTTGACAACGGAATCATCAGCAGAGAAATGAATATACTACTAGGGTTTGTGGCCTCTTGAGGTGACTAAACAGTCCTTACAAAATCATCCCACACACAAACTGAGATTAAGGGCCTTGTTGGGTTGTGTGAGGATGTTTTGAGCAGCAAGTCTACGAGGAACGTCTCTATGCTCGAGTAACTTGTTGTTAACTCATGTTCCCAGTCTATAACCATCCTCTGCTTTCTGAAATATTCGTCCCGCTTGTCCTTTCTGCATTACGTTGAGTGTCATCTTGCGTATGAGCCCTAAAAGCCTGTGATTTCTTCTGGAAGCAGAATATAACAGTAAGCCTCGTTAACTCTGCTATGGAAACTACATTTAGATACCGTGCACTGTTTCTCCTTGCAGCCTCTATCGTGCAGATACTACTGCCTCTCCTATCCCGGTCATTTAGGCTTGACGCCGTTGTCCTTCTCCAGATCTCCTGCCAATTTCAAACACCCTTCGACAAAAGTGTAAGGCGCGGCAGCGAACCTGACAGCCCCCTGTTCGTTCTCCCATGCGGCATATATAGGCGGCGGTGGTGGGTCATTTGGCGGCATACTGTCATCTAGCACGTCATACGGCTACAGCCATGGCCAGGTCCCCTTCCGCCCAGCGGCCGGCAGTCGCAGTGTTCGCGCCAGTGGCGGTTTGGGGGTCGGTGCGGCTGTGGCTGCGGCTGCAGGTGGGGTCGTCGTCGTCACGGGTGATGATGCTGTCGGTGTCGGTGTCGGTGTCGTCATAGTTTGTCGCCGGCGGCGGTGGAGGTATCGGGTGCCGTAATTCACGGGTACATTTTCAACCCTGAGTCTATTTATTGGTGGTGGGCATTTCCTTCCCTTTCGTTTCCTTCTCTCTCCTCCTCGTGGCCCGCCCTCAGGAGAGCACATAGAGACCACCGCTCAAGCATGCACGATCTTGGCCTTTCCCATATCCCGCCTCTCGTGACAGAACGCCGCTACAGTATTATGACCATTTGTACCTCCTATCCTCGCCGCCGTGGCGAGAAGGAGTCGCAGCCGAGCAGCTCCTGGCTCGTGCCCAGGTGGGTTATCGATGACGGATGTGGCTGTGGTTGAAGCTTCATTGTTGCGCTGTCGTTCGGCGAGCTCAACATCAACCTAGTTCTTTTCCTGATCGGTATTGTGCAAGCAACCACAACAGAGAACCGCAAGTTGATACAAGGCGAAAATGACCGCCGGGATGCCCATTGTGAGCGTTATCCACTGAGCGATATTTGACGCCTAGCTTGAGTCGGCCATGCTTTGAATGAAAGCGGTATCCAAGCTTTGGTCGTGGTCGGGTATAGGCGTGAGGAATACCACTCTGACGGAGTCGCAGAAGACAGTGAGTAAGACGCGGGATAGATGAGCCTTCGGTACGAAAGCCGCTGGTGGAGGATAGTTTGTTTTCAAACGAATTTTTGGGATCTTTGGACCGAGCCTGTGTTTAGCGTATATGTAACGGCGAGTTTGAAAAGCCATGTGCAAAGCGATTGTCCAGACTGAACGATACAACTTCATATCGATCTAGGTATACAACGTCCCCATTCCCAATTCCTAAATCTTCAACATGTTCATACCAATGACAACACCTACAAAGATGCGTGAAGGAAGAGATGACAGTTGTATGCCAGAGAATTAGGCATTTGGAATCTCTCACGAATAGATGTCGCAGATGTAGCAACAGTAGAGTGCCGTATCGCAAGGTTCGGAATCCCTGCGGACCCGCTTCCTGTATTTAGGAATGGAGGGCGGGATCCTAAAAGGCGGATCATGCTCTGGTAGAGGTTTGCCAATCACAAGTTGATGCTAGTGTGCAGAATCATGATGACGCAGGCCGCGATTCCTAATTGCCAAGACGGGCGATGGTTGGACGGGCAAATTATGTCCTCTCTCCCACGCTAGCCATCTTTATAAGTTGCTGATGCGAAAGACGAAGCCTCTCTTCATGTCACCATATCCAAGAACCAAGCACTCCCCTCTATTGATTCTTTTGTGACCCAGCTGTCACCGCCAGTGGCATAATCTTATCGCGACGCACCTGTCCAATGACTTCAATTTGGTCGCCTGAAGTTCTCACCTCACGGGAAAGAAGTGGCTTCTCCGAAACCCCAGTGTTCGACATTCCTACTGAGGCAAACTCTCAGGCGAATCCCGAAATGTCTGAGTCTGCTTTGACGTCTGATATCCGCAATGCCGAATCTGTCAACGATTGCAGTGCAGGTTCCGACCATCCACCTCTGCTGCAGTTTGCATACGCTGAGGTTTTCGAAAGGTACTTTGCACTATCACCTTGTGTCTGACGAACTAGACTAAAGTATGGCCTCCGTAGTGGCGAAATTTTTCAAGGTTACTCGTGCGGCAACGGCCACTTCCTTCCTAAGTCCGAAATTGATACCGTTCCTGGCGGTCCCTATGTATTTGAAGTACTCAAAGACCGACGCCTGGAGACACTAACCGTATCGGTCAAGAGCATCCCGTTGCAGACCATAATTGCCGAAGTCCTCCAAACACAACCACATCTGATCTCCGAGCTGAATTTATCTACTCTTCTTCGCAGCTATGAGGCGATGAAGGCGTATTATGATACACTTGGGCGCGAGATGTCTACGAACAAGACGAGCACCAAGGAGATGAATCTCTTTATCAACCATTTCCTCGCAGATCGCGACATTTTCGAGAGCTTTGGCTTTGAAGCTCTATACGAGCTTGGGTACCTCTCTGCTTCACATTGGCAAGTGATGCAACGCTGGTCCATCGACAGAGACATCGATGACCTCGAAGCGAGTGTTCTGGATCTCGACAACGGTCAAGACCTCGGGATTGACGTTCCCTCTGATGATGCCAACTTGCTAGATGAAATGGAAGCTTCCGACAGACCTGCAGATACCCTATGCATGGGAGCCGTACGTCATCGGGAACTCCTTTCGCGAAACAAATATAGATCGGATGTACCTTGCCCTCTCTTCGAAAGAGCTTGGGACTATCAGTTGTTGCCATCGCCTAACATAACGGCCGGTCTAAAAACGCAGAATGATGGAGCATTGATGTATGCTGTGGTAACGAATAATATCGAAGAAGTTAGGAGGCTGGTTGAACCTGGAGGCGGTTATGATCTCAGTCTCCCGAACCGTTGGGCCCGCCCTCTGGCCCAGGCTGCTAGCAGTGGTAACGTCGCTATTGCTCAACTTCTTCTCCAAAATGGGGCGCGAGTTGGTGGTGAGTGCGGTTCACAAAACCCGCTGCGGATGGCAGCAGCAAACGGCCACTTGAACATGGTCAAGTACCTTTATTACCAGGGCGCAGACGTCAATGGCTGCGCATGTGATCCCCATGGAAATCCCCTCGATGCTGCATTGGAACCGTTTAATAGGAAGATAGCTACCTTCCTAATTCTACACGGCGCAAGGTCGTCTCAAGAGATTAGAGCTAGCCAGCGGCAATCTTTCAGCTTATCTTGCCTCAGGAAAGGTGATTACTGCGGTGAAAGGCGAGCAGGTACCCTAGCAGATATTCTGATTGAGGATAACTGGCGTGCGGGATACGGAGTGTTGCGACAAGCATTTCTTGCGGAGCATTCAGCATTTCTATACCGTTGCAAAGCGGCGTCAGTTAGCCGTGGGTTTAAAGCTTTGGGTCACGAATTACACAATCACCGGAAAACGTGGAAGATTGGCATGGCAACAATACGGCAGCTCCTCGACGACACTCCACCTCAGGGTCTTGGCCAAGTGCTAAGTTTTCTGCTCGTTGTCAGTGCGATGCGATTGTTTCTGCATGATACGGATGATGATCTAGGATCAGAGGAAGCATTCTGCGACGACCTTGACCGATGGAGGTCCATTTTGGACTACGAACAGCTTCCTCTCTACGACGAGGTCACCTCTGCAATATGGGAATACAACAGTCACATAGCTGGGATTTCGTCCAACAGCATCAGCGGTCACTTGATATATTTCCAGGACTTGATCGCCAGTCTCATCAAACATGCAGCTACGCCGACCCTGGAAGAAGACTTTCTCTTCACCAGACAAAGGTTGCGGACGATGCAATCAAAATATCAACGCGGAAATCATATAAGAGAGGACCTTACCCAGGCGAGAGGGGCAGAATCCGAAGGTGCCGGCATCTCAGTTCTGCCAAGTCAAGAAGGCCATAGATATATTGAGATGCACTGTGAAATCCCTGACATAGCACAGCGCTCTCAACCCGCCAGCAGCTTGGTAGTCCTCTTGATGGCTGGCGCAATCTTTGGGATAGTAATCACATTCTTTGCTGGTAAGACGAATCTCTCAGTTGAAGTCAGCCGCACTGATGGCTTGTTCAGTATTCTATGCTTCGACCGACGACCGCACATTCCAACGAGGCCAGCATACGATGGCTTATCTTACTGGCTGTTTCGTTCAGTCCGTTTGCGAGAACGCCACTGTCAAGGGCTTTGAAAAGATCCGCTCTGCCACTCTCAACGCATTGACGAGCGGCCAGATTGTCAGTGGTAGCATGTTAGCTATGGCGATGATTAAGGAAATCAAGGTACGGAAATGCCC
>Ga0335072_10002350_pt1 | contig 29437 bp, 20 predicted proteins | sample Lox_Sample_21_FD_206725 | JGI IMG/M metagenome (GOLD analysis project Ga0335072, IMG submission 206725) | Soil microbial communities from Loxahatchee National Wildlife Refuge, Florida, United States - Lox_Sample_2.1 | ecosystem: Environmental > Terrestrial > Soil > Wetlands | place: USA... | reverse complement strand
GGGCAATTCGGTCCCATCCTTGCGCAGGGCGTACAAGCCCAGGTGCGCGCCTCTTTGACGCATGTATGGCCGCTGCGAATAGGCCTGCTGATGCAGGGCATGCACGCCGCGGAAGCGATGCGGAACTAGTATTTCGAGCTTCTGACCCAGCATTTCCTGGCGCGCGTAACCGAACAGCGTTTCGGCTTGCGCGTTGACCAGGACGATGACGCCGTCGCAATTCACCACTACCACCGCGTCCGGCGCGGCTTCCAGCAACTCCCGAAACCTGGCTTCCGCGGCAAGTTTCTCCGTGGTCGCGCGGAGCTTGTCCTCGGCCTGCCAGCGGTCGGTAACATCCATACAAACCCCGGTAAACTGGAACGGCTTCTCCAAGTGATCGCGGTATACCTTTCCGCGAGTCGACAAAAGGTGAGTGCTGCCATCCGGCCAGATGGTACGGAATCGGGTGTCGTAAGGGTGGCCCTGTTCGATGGAGACGGTGATTTCCGCTTGCACGCGCTCACGGTCGTCGGGGTGAACGAAGGCGGCAAACTCGGCGATGTTTCGCGGGAACTGACTTGGGGAAATCCCGAATTGTGCGGCCGCATTCTCGTCCCCGTGGATGGTATCCTCCAGCATGTTCCAATTCCATACCGACACGCCCGTCGATTTCAGCGTCAGTGCGAGCCGTTCTTCGGTCCGCGCCAGTGTCTCCCGCGTCTCGCGAAGCGTGCGGCTTTCGACGAGGTTTGCGGACCGCATCGATCCGCCCAGCACGGCAGTGCTGATGCCGACCCCCAAATAGACCAGAAGCAGGACCAGTTCCGGCGCGCCGCCGCGCGGCGCGATCACGAAGTAATCGACCGAAAGCAGACTCAGCGCCACCGCAGCCAGCGCCGGGCGCAGTCCACCGTACCGCGCGGCGATCAGGATGGCGAAAACAAACACCGAAAACGGGCTGAGGGACCCCAGCCCCGGATTTAGAAGCAATCGGACCCAGGTTGCCAGAGCCACCGCGCCGATCGCGATACCGTAGCGAAACACATTCGATTGCAGAAGAGCCGCGCGGTGCCATGGCGTTTGCAAAACGGCCTCCGAAACGGATCCGCCACTTATTCTCATGTTTTTGATTGTGACGGGAGTCCGGAATTCCCTCAAGGAGACTTCCGAGGGTTAACCGTAGCCCATTTTGAGGGTAGTTAACCCTCATAGATAACCCCCCGGCGGCGCTTCCGCCGCGCAGCGGTGCTCGTGGGTTCGAACAGCCGGGTAACGTCGGCTATCTAGAACATGTAGTCCGGCGGCTTGATGCCTTTGAGCCGGAGATACACTTCCAACTGCCCGCGATGGTGCGCGGTGTGCGTGAAGTAGGCCCAGAGCCACTCGAAACCGGTCATCCGGCGATTTTCCGGCCCCGCCTGCTCGTCCAGTTTCTCCGGCGTCATGGACGCGATTGCCTGATTGCAGAATGCGAACGAATCGCCGAGGAACTGGAGGACGGCTTCCTTATCGACCGATGCTTTCCCGTTGGCGCCATCCATAATCAATTGCGGAACCGCCGGCCGCTTCATGCCGCTGGCGTTAGCGCACGCGCCAATGTTCGCCGCTCCCACCTGAAGCAGCACTTCGCTGAAGCTCATTTCCTCCGGGACCGGCTTATATCCGTAGCTGTCCCCCGGCATCAGCCGGGCGACGGCGAGGGTGAAATTCTCGGACGTTTTCCAGTGCTTCACCAGGGCGTCCTTGACGGTAGTTTGCGCCATGGCGGGAAGTACCGCGAAGATCAGAGCGGAGAGTTTCATTCGGGACATGATCGTTTCCTCTGAGCGATTAAGTTACCACAACCGCCCTGCTAAATCGCTTTCCGTTCACGATGCCGTCCGCAGAACAGGCAGTCCCGCTCCCGGCGCCGCGCGATTGTAGGCTGGAACCGTTTCCTCCATCAATTTCTTGTACTGCGCCTGCACGGCGTGTAGCTGTGTTTCCAGATCGCCCACCATCGCCACCGCCGTCTCCGTCGGCGCGTAATCGCCGCCGCCGGCATATTTGTTCCCCGTTCCGCTGTTCAGCGAAAGATCGAGCCACAGAAAATTCAAATAGAGTTTGGCCGCCTCGGTATCGTACTTTTCGTCGCTCAGCGCGTCGGAGTGGGAGATGAGCTGAAATTCCACGTACTGGAGCTTTCGTTCCATGTCGTCGAGCGCCGGCGGTGCGGAAATCTTGCGCTGATCTTCGAGTTGCTTGCGCAGCACCTCGATCTGATTGGTCATCGCGGCCACCGCATTCACGTCGTCGCGAATGCGCAGTTGGAGGCGCACCAGCGCCTGCACATCGGCGTCTGTGCCGTGACTCCCCGGGGGCAGGGCAATTTCGAGCGGTTGGGTGTATGTCTTGTCGTCCCAGTGCAGTTCTACCGTGTAATGGCCGGGCGCGGCGATGGGCCCCAATTGCGCCTGTTCGATGCCTTTGTGCGCCACTGGTCTGGTCTGCGCGCCGTGAAATCGCGGTTCCTCCCAGATGTGCGGATTCTCCGGCGGCGTGGTACGCAAAGCGATAGCCACCGGAGGCTCCCACCGCAGATCCCAATCGACGCGGTTCAGCCCCGGTTGAAGATTGTCGGCGCTGACTTTGGCGACAGTCGCGCCCTGTCGGTCGCGAATTTGCAGCACGATCGGGTTATCGGGCGGCAAATTCAGCACGTAGTCGAATGTGGTGTGCGCGTTTTCCAGCTGGCGAAATGCCGTGCGCGGTGGGAGCAGTCGTGCCGGCTCTTCGGAATCCTGCCCCAGCAATGGGGTACAAGCGGCGAGCAGACAAATCAGCCTTGCCTTTTTTGATAAACTGCAATACCTGGAAACTACCATGGCTCGTACATCCTTCCGTCCAGACTACCATTGGCGCCGCGCCCTTATGATTGGGCTCGCCGCCACCGTTTTGAGTGTGACTCCCGCTTCCGCGCAGCGCGGCGGACGCGGCGGTCTTCCGGCTCCGCCCATGCCGAGTTCGGACCCGCAGTTTCGCTTCATGGGACCGGCGGTGGGCAACCGCATCGCATCGGCGTCCGGTGTTCCAGGCGATCCGGCCATCTATTACGCTGGCGCCGCGTCGGGCGGCGTGTGGAAGTCCACCGACTCGGGCAAAACTTTCGTGCCGGTTTTCGATGCCGAACCGGTAATGGCGATCGGCGCGCTGGCAGTCTCGCAGTCGAATCACGACATTGTGTGGGCCGGAACGGGAGAAGCGTGGGCTATTCGCGATAGCGACATGATGGGCGACGGTGTCTACAAGTCCACCGACGCGGGCAAGACCTGGAGCCACATGGGACTCACCGACACCGGCCGCATCGGCCGGATCGTGATCGATCCCGGCAACCCCGACAATGTCTTCGTTTGCGCCGCCGGGCGCATGACCGGCCCGCAGCAGGAGCGCGGCGTCTACAAGACCAGCGACGGCGGTAAGACCTGGACCCGATCCCTGTTCGTCGATCCGGACACCGGGTGCTCCGGACTTTCGATGGACGCGAAAGATCCGAACACATTGTTTGCCGGCGCCTGGCGTGTGGTGATGCACACCTACGCCATGTTTAGCGGCGGCCCCGAGAGCGAATTCACCGCGCACGGCCCGGGAAGCGGCGTGTACGTCACGCACGACGCCGGTGCCACGTGGAAGCGCATCGATGGCCACGGGATGCCCAAGCCGCCGGTTGGCAAGGTGGACGTGGCCGTCGCGCCCGGCGATTCCAGGCGCGTCTACGCATTGATTCAGACAGCCGACCAGGGTTCGATCTGGCGCTCCGACGACGGCGGAGAGAATTGGACCAATGGAAGCTGGCAGCGCGCCCTGATCGGCCGGGCGGGATATTACATCCACCTCGCTGTGAACCCGCAAAACGAAAATGAAGTGCTCGTCACCAACTCGAGCTTCTGGCTTTCGAGCGATGGCGGCAAGAACTTCAACGCGCAAAACTGGGGCGGCGGCGATACCCACGATATCTGGATCGACCCCACCGACGGCAAGCGCGTGATCATCACCCACGACGGCGGTATGAATATCACCGACAACCACGGCGCCAGCGCGAACCGGGTCACTCTGCCCATCGGGCAGATGTATCACGTCGCCGTGGACAACGACGTGCCATATCACATTTACGGCAACATGCAGGATGACGGCACCATGCGCGGCTTGAGTACCACGCAGGAGGCCGGTCCGAACGTTCCAGGCCAGCCGGCAGCGGGCGCCGGCCGGGGCCGCGGCGGATTCGGCGGGCGCGGCGGCGGCGCTAACGGCCTGGTGGGCGAGTGGGACCACGGTTTGGGCGGATGCGAATCGGGCTTCACAGTTCCGGATGTGACCGATAGCAATTTCATTTGGGCCTCGTGCTATGGCAACGAAGTGACCACCTACGACTACCGCACGAAGGTGGCGCGGTCGGTCAGCCCGTGGCTGCACACCCTCGATTCCGAGCCCGACAAGGCGAAGTATCGCTGCCACTGGACGCCGCCTCTGATAGTGGATCCCTTCGACCACCGCCGCGTCTATTACGGCTGCCAGGTGATTTTCCGGACCACCAGCGCCGGCATGCACTGGAACGTCATCAGTCCCGACCTTTCCCACCGCGATCCGAAATACATCGTTTCTTCGGGCGGGATCGTCGGCGACAACCTCGGGCAGTTTTACGGCGAAGTCGTGTTCGCCATCGCGCCCTCGGAAATCCAGAAGGATCTGGTGTGGGCCGGCACCAACGACGGCAAAGTCTGGTATACCACCAATGCCGGTGCGGATGAACCGAAATGGATCGACGTATCGGCCAATATTCCCGGGCTGCCGGGCTCGATGGGCGTGATCTCGAAAATCGAGCCTTCGCACTTCGACCCCGGAACGGCATACATCGCGGTGGATTTCCATCTCATGGACAATCGCCGGCCATGGCTGTATAAGACCACGGATTTCGGCAAAACATGGAAGAAAGTCTCGGGCGATTTGCCGGCCGTTCATCCGCTGGATTACGCGCGCGTGATCGCCGAGAACCCCAATAAGAAGGGGATGCTGTTCGCGGGCACGGGCCACGCGCTGTTCTATTCGATGGATGACGGCACGCATTGGACGCAGATCCATGGCGGTCTGCCGGCGGCCCCGGTATCGTGGGTGGTGGTGCAGAAACAGACGCACGACCTGGTGGTTGCCACGTACGGCCGCGGCTTCTACATCATGGAAGACATTACGCCTCTCGAGCAGGGCGTCAAGCCCGAGACGATGACGGCGGCCGTGGAATTCGTGAAACCGAAGCCGGCGTACCGGTTGGCGCATGGCGGGCGCGCGGACTGGACGTTCGTGTTGAAGGATGCGCCCAAGGCTCCGGTCGCGCTCGAAGTCCTCGATGACAAGGGCGCGGTGATTCGCAAGCTCCCCGAATTGACGGCGCGCGCCGGTTGGAATCGCGCCACTTGGGATCTGCACTACGAAGCGCCTCGCATGGTCGCGCTGCGCACCACGCCGCTCGAAGATCCGCACATTTGGGAAGAGCCGCGCTTCAAAGGGCAGGACACGCGGCCCATCACCCACTGGGGTATGTCGCAAGGATCGGACGCGCCTCTGGCGGCGCCGGGCAAGTATTCCCTTCGCATGACGGTGGATGGGCAGTCGTACACCGAGCCGGTCGAAGTGCTGCGCGAGCCGGAATCCCACGGGTCGGATGCCGATTTGAAGGCGTCGCTGAATTTGCAGGTGAAGGTGCGCGACGACATCAACACCGTTTCCGACATGACCAACCAGATCGAGTGGATGCGGCGGCAGCTTGAAGACCAGGGAAAAACGCTGAACGGTCAATCGGGCAAGGATGCCCTGCTGAAGTCCATGGACGCCATCGACCGCAAGATGCAGGACGTGGAGTATAAGCTCATCACGCGCGCCGAAGCGTTGAGCGACGACAAATATTTCCAGACGCAGTACAAGCTCTACATGAATTTCCTGTGGCTGGGCGGAGAGATCGGCGGCGGCGCCGGCGATGTAGCGGGCAGCGGCGATTACGGTCCCACGGAGACCGGCACCGGTCTGGTGCTGGATCTCGAGAAGCAACTCCAGGCGGTGCAGGTGGAGTACAAAGGCCTGATGGACAAGGATGTGGCCGCGTACAACAAGTCGATCGAAGGCAGTGGGCTCGCTCCTCTGAAGACCACGGGTGCTCCGCCGCCGCCCCCGCCCGCTCGCGGCGGCCGCGGCGGCGGGAATTAGGAACCGCGCCGCTCGCTCGCGTTTGTCACAGTCACGCCGGTCATAGGCATTGATGATCTTCAGTCCGCTGAGCGCCGGTCCGCTGCCGGTCCTGCCACGGGAGCGCTCGCTTGCGGCCGCGGCCCGGACGCAAAAGGCTTCACCGGGAGCGGAGCTTTACCGTGAACGAACTCACGTAGCGGATGGCGAAGCAGTCCGCCGGAACCACCTGGTATTCCTCGAAAAGGTATCGATCGCGCAGAGTCTCGATCGCCGACGCGGCGGCTGATTTCACCAGCAGGGCGCCCACGCAACCGTGGATTCCCCCACCCAGCGCCAGGTGCGCAGGACCGCGGTCGAAGCGAAGCGTGTGCGGGTCGGGGAACTCGTCCGGGTCGCGATTCGCAATGTCCAATCGCAGGATGACCCGCTGCTCGCGCGCGATCGTGCAATCGCCCATCGCGAGGTCCGCCCCCGCCTGCCGGAACTGCGCTTTGGCCGGACCGGCGAATCGCAATAATTCATCCATCGCTGTCGAAAAAACGGCAATCTCGACGGGCTGCTCCGCGAGCGCCAGCCAGGCATTCCCCAGGAACGCGGGCAGCGAATGCGCCAGGGCGATGAACATCTGCATGGTCCATGGCGGTGAGCCGCGGAACGCGCCGGTAAGTGCCACGATGGCTTTCCACTGTGCCGCGGCCAGCACATCTTCATACGGCTCGCAGGCGGAATCGAAGACCGCGCGGGCATGCGGCGCCAATCGCGCGCATTCTTCCGCAGAAAGGTTCGCCGCGATGCCCGCAATCTCGAGCGAGAGCGGGCGCGCGTATCGCTCCACCAGGTCCACCGGTTCTCCGGCCGGGAGCGCATCCGCCAGACGATTCGCCGCCAGCGCGAACCGCTGTTCCCACTCCGCCATAGCGGAAGAGGAGAGCGCGCGCAGGGAGCGTGCGCGGAAATCCGCGTGAGCCTCCGGATTGACGGCAACCGCGGGAGTGGCCGAGCGCGCCAGCGCGGGTATTAGCAGCGGCTCACGCAATGCGGCGGCCACATCCCGATAGCGGCTGACGATCCAGGCGTTCAGGCGCGGATCGAAATACGCATCGGCGGGCGGTTCGGCGGCCCAGAAGTTCATTTAGGGATTTAGCGTCAGCGTGGCCCTGCCCGCCGGGCCGGAATAAATCAACTCGACGGACTTGATCTTGTCGCTCAGCGTCCGGCACGGGAAGAACAGCAGTCCGGCTTCCGGCAGGGTCCGTTCGCCTTCCGGAAGGGCCGCTCTTTCCACCCTCACTTGCATCACATGCACCAGCGGCAAGGGCATTTTGGGAGGCGGAGGCGGAGGATCGCCGGGGTTCGAGCCATCGCCGCTGGTGGAAAGCCCGCCAGTTTTCGGCTTGGGCGCTTCCGGCGGCTGCCAATTGGGATCCTTGAGGTTCGAGAGGACCATTCCGAACGGGTCGCTCGGCACGGCCTTCTTGCCGTTGATGCGAATCGAAAAATCCTTGACGTTTAGCTGCGCTTTCTGCCCAGGATTGCCGAAGAATCCCGTTTCCACTACGACATAGTCTTCGGTGGAGAACTCGCCTTGCGGCGTGGGGACGGCGTGCCGCATGAACTCGGCCCCGATGATGAGCTGGCCGACCCGGGCGTGCGCCTGGTAATCGGTGGGTCCACCGCGCGGAGGCATGCGGGGTATATCGGCGATGTTGACCGCCGGAGTCGGCGTGTCCTGCGCATAGAGACACAGGGCGGCGGCCAGCCATAGGCTGTTCCTCAAGACACGGCAAACTTGCATACGTGTTTCCAAATTAGCATGGCAAGCCGCGGCTGGCGATTTCCCCACCTCTTCCGGCGATTGACGATAGAATGAGGAGCTTATGAAAAAGACGCTGGTGGCCCTCATGATAACGGTTTGTGCCTTCGCGCAAAAGCCCGAAAAGCCCCTCAAGAACGGGCTCTACGCCAACTTCAAAACCGAGTTCGGCGACATGAAAGCCATCCTTTTTGAAAAAGACACCCCGCGGGCAGTTGGTCTTTTTGTCAATCTGGCGCAGGGCCAGCAGGAATTCCGGGATGTGGACGGCAAGATCGCGAAGCGGCCTTATTACAACGACACCACCTTCTTTCGCATCGTGCCCGGAGATGCAGTGCAAGGCGGAAGCCTGACGGGCGCCACCACCTATCAATGCGGCCTCAAGATCAACGATGAATTTCTGCCGGGAATTAAGTTCCGCTTCGGCAGTTTGGCGATCGCCAACAGCGGCGCCCCCGATTCCGGCGGCTGCCAGTTCTTCTTCGCGCTACAGCAGAAGGCCTCCTGGGACGGAAAGTACACCATCTTCGGGCAATTGGTGGAGGGCGACGATGTGCTGCGGCAACTAGGCCACGTGCCCGTGCACGGCGAGACCCCGGACAATCCGCCGAAACTGATCAGCGTGACGTTTCAGCGCGTCGGGCCGCCGCCCGGACACAAGACCAAAAAGTGAGCGGCGCCATTCGTGCAATCGTCCGCCAGGTCTGTCCACGCTGCCGGAAAGGCGCCATCTATCGCGCATCGCTCTGGCGCGGGTATCTCTCCATGCATGAAAGGTGCCCGGTCTGCGGTCTGAAATACGAGCGTGAACCGGGCTATTTCGTGGGGGCCATGTACGTCAGCTATCTGGCCTCGATTTTGCCCGCGCTGGCGATTGTGCTGTTGCTCTGGCGATGGACCGGCTGGCCGTTCGACACCGTGATGATGGGCGCGTTCGTCTGCTACCTGCCGCTGGTGCCCGCCGTGACGCGATGGTCGCGCGTGGTCTGGATTTATATCGATCAGTATTTCGATCCGGAGCCGTGAGCGGCTTTACCCTTATCGTAATTCCAGCTTCCGTACGATCCCGTCGGCGCCCGTTGCGCCCGCAGGCATGGGCTGGAATTCGATGCGGACCGCGGTCTGACCGGCGGGCCCGCACGCCAGGTCCTTGGATGCCCCAATGTCCGGTATCAGGAATACGTGCTCGCGGTCTTTCACTCGCACGTGGAGGCGGGCAAGCTTTCCCTTGCATTCGATCGATTCGAGCGAACCTTCCACCACGGGCGGCCCGAGCGTTTCCGAAAGCCCGTTCAGCGCCGATAATTCCTCGGGAATTTTCGTGTACGGCCGGCCCTGCTCCACGTAATCGCGAGCGGCGACGAAATCGCCCAGGCGGTACGCGGAATACGCCATGCCGTAGAAGTAGCGCGAGGCTTGCCGCGCTTCGAGCGGGCGAGCCAACTGCAACTCGGCCATGGCCTCGCGCCAGGATCCCGCGCGCAGCATCGCGAGGCCGAGTTCGAAATGCGCGTCCCGCAGCGAGGGATCGATCTTGATGGCGGTGCGCAATTGCGCCATGGCATCCTGCGGGTGCCCGGTGACGTTGAGCGCGCGGGCGTAGTCGAGAAACATGCGCGCGTCGTTCGCGCCGAGTTCCACTGCTTGCGCGAAGTGAGCTACGGCATCCTGATTGTGGCGCTCGCGCCAGGCGAATCGCCCCAGCGCGGCTTCAACCTGCCAGTGGCCTGGATAATCGCGCCCCAGGCGCTGGTACATTTCCGCTGCCTGCGGCAGCCTTCCCGGAAATTCGGCCAGCATCTCGGCGATGGCGATTCTTGCAGGCATGCCGGCGTGCAGCTCGACCACGTCCGGTCCCGCGGATTTTTCGGCCGGCAGCTTGAATTCATAGGCGTGCAGCGTCGCGCGGCGGACGTACTCCTCGAGATCGGATTGCACCTGCGCCGGCGTCTTGCCGTAGGCCTGTTGGAACGCCGTGGCGCTGTCGCCTTTTTCCAATGCTGCCAGCACCGCGGGCAGGCGCGGCCGGTAGCTTTGATCGATCGAAAGCATGTGGACCAGCGCCCAACTTTCGGAATAGAACATGCCGGCCCGCGATCGCTCGTTGTAGAGCGGCGAATCGTGGCCCACCGAAAGCAGTGTTTCGAGCGGAATCCACGGCTCGCTGACCAACATTTGTTCCCGCCCCGGAGGCGGAACTCCAACCACCATCTTGTCGCCGTTCGGTTGCAGCGTCGAATACAGTTCGGCCAGTCCTTCGTCCAGCCAAACCGGGATCGTGCCGCCGAGTTGGCCAATCAGCAGGTGCGTGTATTCGTGCGTCGCCACCTGGTAGTGCTCCCAATCGGGATTGCTCATCACGATAAAATCGTGCTCGCTGCCGCCATGGTAGAACGCCGTCGCGGCTTCACTCGGTCGGTACGGCCGGAATTCCTTCTCGCCATGAAATGCGATGATCCACACCGGCTTCTGATCGACCGATTTCAGCCCGAAGGCATCCAGGAAAAAACCGCGGACCTGTTCGAAATGGTGGATGAGATCGCGGCCGGCGCGTTCGCTGGCGGTGGTGAAAAGCTCGAAATGGGCGGAGCGGATGCGAACCCAGGGATCGGCGGGCGCCGCGCATGCCAACGCCGTGCTGAGGGACCAGGTCAGCGCCAGGCGGCGCGCGGTCCGGTTCATGAAGACGAGTGTAGCACCGGCTCCGCGGACCCTTTCAGCATGGCGGCAATCTCGTCGTGCAGCCGCGCGGTGAGTTCGGCGCGCGCGTCGAGTTTAAGACCCGCGGTCGGAATGGGCTCGGCAATGCGCACCGTGATGCGTCCGCTGCGAATGTGGCCCGAGCCCATCGGCAGCAGCTCGCGCAATCCTACAATCGCGATCGGGACCAAGGGAACGCCGGCTTTGATCGCGATGTACGCCGCGCCCTCTTTGAAGTCCCGCAGTCCGCGGGGCGACCTTCCGCCTTCGGGAAAAAGCAGAACGGAGATGTGGCGTTGCGAGATGATACGCGCGCCTTCGCTCATGCTCTTGAGCGACGCCCGCGCGTTGGAGCGATCGACCGGCAGATGGCCGGCCCAGCGCAGGTGCCACCCCAGAAATGGGATCTGGTACAGGCCTTTCTTGGCGAAAAAGCGAAACTGGTGCCTGAGCGTCGAGAGCAGCGCCGGAATATCCATGTAGCTGGCGTGATTGGAGACGAAAACGTAGTTTGCCTGGGGATCGAGCTTCTCGATACCCTCCCCGTGCACGCGGATAAAACTGACGGCGAGCAGCATCTTTCCCCACGCGCGCGCCAGGTGGTGCGGAAGATTGCCGCTGCGGTCGAAAAAAGAGACCGCCATGGAGATGAGATCCATCACGATCGTGGAAAGCACGATCAGGGGGATCGAGAACAGTGTCGACCGCAGGAGACTCATCGATTACTAAACTATCAGGTCTCGTTGGCGGCTTGTTCATATAACGCCATCGTCGCCCGCGCCCCCTCCCGCACCCGGGCGCGCAGTTCCACCGGTTCCACCAGTTCGACATCCGGGCCGAAACTGAGGGCGAATTGCAGCGCCTCCTCTTCCACATCGAAGCGGATGCGGATCCGCACCCGCTCGCCTTCCGGCGATTCCTCTTCCAGCCGCCAACCGCGATAGCGCGCCCACCGCATGATCGATGCTTTCACCAGGAACACCGCCCGATACTGCGGCAGCTTCTCGCGAAACTCGCTTGCTGAACGCTCCCAGTATGCCGCAATGTCGAAATCGGCGGGCGGATTCGCGGCGCAGTCGAGCGTTTCGGGTTGGCGTATGCGCGATACCCGGTACGTACGCAGTTCGCAATCGCGATTGGCGATGAGATACCAGGTGCTGCCGCGGGCCACCAGTCCCAACGGATCGACCGTGCGCTCGGCGGGTTCGTGCAGCGCGCTTTCGTAGACGAATCGAAGCTGCCGCCCGCGCCAAAGCGCGTCGAGCAATACCGGCAGGCTGGCGGCCGATTCCGCCGCATTGCGCCATCCGCGCGGATCGATGAAGACGCGCTGGCGCATGAGATCGGCCTGCCGGCGCGCCGCCGGTGGAAGCGCCACCTGCAGCTTGGTCCAGGCATCTTCCGATGCCCGCTGGAGTCCCAAATCGGCGGCGAGTTTGGGCACGCGCGAAAGAAAGAGCGATTGAATTTCCTCAGGGCTGAGGCCGGTGAGCTTCGTTTCGTATTCCGCCAGTAAACCCCACCCCCCGCCCGCGCCGCGATCGGCCACCACCGGGACGCCGGCGCTCGACAGCGCTTCCATGTCGCGCAAAACGGTGCGCTCCGAGACTTCCAGCTTGCGCGCCAGTTGACGCGCGGTCATGCGCCGGTTCACTTGCAACTGCATCAGGATAGAAAGCAGCCTCTGGGCGCGCATGGATCGTTTTTATCACACGAATATGACATCCGGTGTCAGGAATCCGCCCGTAGACTTACCCTATGCCGAACAAACCGCCTTTGAAAGACAAGATCGCCCTGGTCGCCGGAGCCACGCGCGGAGCCGGGCGTGGGATCGCCGTGGCTTTGGGCGAGGCCGGCGTGACGGTCTACTGCTCGGGACGCAGTACGAGGGGAAATCCCGCGACGGCCGGGCGCCCGGAAACCATCGAGGAGACCGCGGAGATGGTCACCGCCGCCGGCGGTTGCGGGATCGCCATTCGCACCGATCATACCGAGCCGAACCAGGTGAAGAAGCTCGTCTCCACCATCAAGCGCCGCCACAGAGGGCTAGACATTCTGGTGAACGACATCTGGGGCGGCGATCCACTCACCGAATTCGGCAAGCGATTCTGGACCGCCAACCTGGAGAATGGCCTGACCATGCTGAAACAGGCCCTCCACACGCACATCATCACCGCCCATTATGCCGTCCCGCTCATGCTGGGCCGGCCCGGTGGAATCATCTTCGAAATTACCGACGGCGATGGCTTTTACTACCGCGGAAATCTCTTCTACGATCTCGTAAAGGTTTCAGCGATCCGGCTGGCGTACGCCATGGCGAAGGAATTGCGCAAGCAAGGGATCGTGGCTGTGGCGCTGACGCCGGGATTCTTGCGATCCGAATCCGTGCTCGAACACTTTGGCGTCACCGAGGCCAATTGGAAATCGGCCGGCGATGAGCCGCCAGGCCGCAAGAAGCGTGTCGTGCACGACGACCGCCCCGATTTCCAGCATTCCGAATCGCCGCGTTTCGTCGGTCGCGCGGTTGCGGCGCTGGCTGCCGATCCGCAAGTGAAAAACAAGAGCGGTCGTGTCTTCAGCTCGTGGGCGCTGGCGCGCCGGTACGGCTTTACCGACTACGACGGCGCGCGTCCCGACTGGGGCGCCTACGCCGCCAAAACTTATGGCAAATTCAAGACCTGCGACGAAAAGTTCTACTCCTACTGGGACAATGGCATCGTCGAAGCGGTCTTTCCCGGCTGGTTCTGAAAATTCCCCTTGAAATCTTAGGGGAGCCCGTGGCAGAATGTCCCCATGCCGCACGAAGCACGCTGGCGGAGGTACCTCCGCTTCTGGGGCGCGAATCCGGAAGCCGATGTGGACGACGAATTCCGCTTCCACTTGGAAGCCAGAGTCGACGAACTGCGGGCCCGCGGCATGAGCGTCGGGGAGGCGCGACGCGAAGCGCTGCGACAGTTCGGCGAGATTGCCGCCCCGCGCGCCGAGTGCATCGCCGTGAGCCGGGCTCACGGAAAGCGCCGTTCGCGCACCGAGTATCTCAACGGGTGCCTCGCGGATGTGCGGTACGCCTTTCGCGTGCTGCGCAAGGCGCGAGCTTCCACGGCAGCCGCCATTCTGATTCTCGCCATGAGCATCGGGGGAACGACGGCTGTCTTCACCCTGCTCGATCGTATGGTCTACGAGCCGCTGCCGGTGTGGAAACCATCGCAGTTGGCGCTCGTGTCCCACTGGTATATCGGCAGGGACGGCAAGCGCATGGGTGGCGATTCGTTCCGCTATTCGGACTACGTGCACCTGCGCGACCACAACGCGGTGTTCTCGGGCCTGGCCGCCGAGGCGCGGCTGGTGGCGCACGAAATGCGCCCGCACGAGAAAATCGCAGCCCCGGCGATGGCTTCCGTGGTCAGCGGCAATTTCTTCGATGTTCTGGGCGTGGTTCCATTTGCCGGGCGCGTGCTTTCTCCGGCCGACGACTTACGTTCAGCGGCATCGCACGTCGCCGTCGCCGGTTACCGGTTCGCCAGCCGGCGCTACCAATTCCCCCAGGACGCGTTGGGACAGACCGTGTACTTGAACGGCGCGCCCGTGGTCATCGTCGGGGTATTGCCACCCAAGTTCTCCGGATTGCAAAAAGCTTCCGACCCGGATCTGTACATTCCCATCGGCATCGTGCCCGAATTATTCCCCGCGGCGCAATTCGACGAGGGCGCGTACATCCTCGGAATCGGCAGACTGCGCCCGCGCGTCACGCTGGCCGAGGCCGAGAGCAATTTGCAAGTGTTGTACCGGCAGGCGCTGGCGGCCCGCGACAACGGCCTGCCGGAAACCGACCGCGTGTCGTGCGAGAGCGGGGCCCACGGATATTCCGGGCTTTATGACGACGAACGCCGCTCGTTCCATGTGCTCGGCGCGATCGTGCTGCTGCTCCTGCTGATCGGCTGCGCCAACGTGGCTTGCCTGCTGGTGGCGCGGAGCGCATCCCGCCAGCACGAAACCGCCATCCGGCTATCGCTCGGCGCCGGACGGCTACGGATTCTGCGCCAATCGTTTGTGGAAAGCATCCTGCTCGCGCTGGGGGGCGGCGCCGCGGCTCTTCTAGTGGCGCAGTGGGGCTGCCGGCTTCTGGTATTTGCGTTCCACTGGCACCAGCGCTCCGTCGGACTCGCTCCGGATGGCCGGGTACTGGCGTTTTCGCTCGCCGTTTCGCTCCTCACGGCCTTCCTCTTCGGCTTGGCGCCGGCGCTCCAACTGCTGCGCGGCGGGCGCGTGCCGCTCACGCAGGAGTACTCCGTGGCGCCGTTTTTCCCCGGCAAGGTGCTGGTGAGCGTCGAAGTGGCGCTCTCGCTCGTGCTGCTTGCCGGAGCGGCTATGTTCGTGCGCAGCTTTCAGAACATTCTTGCCGTGCCTACCGGATTCCAGGCGCGCGATGTCGCCGTGGTGCGATTGCGCCCGTTCTACGACGAGGAGACCAGGCCGCCACTGCACGAAGCGATAGTCTTGATCGACCACCTGCGAGCTTCGGCCGGAGTGCAGTCCGCCACGGCAGCCAACTTCGTGGTCTTCAACGACGCGAGAGTGATGAGCACGGCCCGCGCGGTAGACAACCCGCAGGTGAAGTCCGCGCGGTTGCTGTCGGTGGCGCCCCAGTACTGGGAGACCCTCCGCATCCCGCTGGTTTCCGGACGTGCATTCACCGGGCGCGACGACGAGCACGCCCCGCGCGTCGCGGTCCTCAACGAAAGCCTGGCCGCTAAACTGTTTCCTGGCCGGAACCCGCTCGGGAAACGCATTCTGACTGCCCGCGCCACGCTCGAGCCGAAGCCGGAAGATGAAATTGAAGTGGTGGGCATCGTGAAGGACACCAAACTTTCGAACCTCACCGCGCCGCCGCCGGATGTGGTCTACCAGCCGATTCTCCAGGGCCCCAAGTTCGGCAGCGGAGTGGTGCTGGAGATCCGTACCGCAATGGAACCTCCGGCCATCGGCGCGCTGGTGGGCGCGCAGGTGAAGAACCTCCACCTGCCCTTGGATGTCCTCCCGGCGACGGCGCTGACCGATGAGATCGGCGCCAGCCTCGAGAACGATTCCATTCGCATGCAGGCGTCCACGCTGTTCGCAGCCCTGGCGTTGGGGCTGATCGCGTCCGGCTTGTACGGGCTCATGGCCTACACCGTGGCGCGGCGCACGCGCGAGATCGGAGTGCGCGTCGCCGTGGGCGCCGGCACGTTTCGCATTATGGCCCTCGTGTTGCGCCAGAGCCTTCAACTGGTGGGCGTGGGAATCGCGATCGGCATTCCCGGCGCCATCGCCACTATGCGTGCGCTGAAGGGACTGGTTTTCGGGCTTCCTCCGGTCGATCTGCCCAGCGTCGCTGCTGCCGCCGCGCTGCTGGCTCTCGCGGGAGTCGTCGCCGCGTTTCTTCCGGCGTGGCGCGCCGCGCATCTCGACCCTATGCAGGCGCTGAGGGTGCAATAAACATGGACCTCGATCTCCTCCGCGGCACCCTCGACCTGTTGATTCTCAAGACGCTCAGTTGGGGACCGCCCCTGCACGGCTACGCCATTACCGCCGCCATCCGCCGCTCCACCGACGATGCCCTGCTAGTCGAAGAGGGCGCGCTCTATCCGGCCCTCTACCGCCTGGAAGCCAAGGGTTGGATCGAGGCCGAATGGGGACTTTCCGAAAACAAGCGCCGCGCCAAATACTATCGCCTCACGCCGGAGGGCCGCCGCCATTTTCGAGATCGGGAAAAGATCTGGAACGCGTACTCGCAGGCCGTTGCCAAACTCCTCGGTCAGCGCGCGGCGCCCGGCACCTGACCTCAATTCGTCATCGCGTACGCAAAGTAATAGTCCCGTATCGCTAGACCAGCGCGGTCATAGTCTCTGGGTAATAGGGCACGTCGGCGCATTCTCAGGCTTCGCCGAGTTGGCGCGCACGCGGTCAAATCAGGCGATTGGCGGGCCGTGATCGATGACGATGAAGTCGCGGGAGCCTCTGGCAGCCACTACCTTCAGCCCGAGCTGTTCCTCGAATGCAGTGACCAGCATTGGAGGCTGCATAGGGCTTCTGCTCCGAGAGATCCTGTGTACGCTCGCCCATAGCGAGCTGCGTTTAGCCTGCGCGACAGGGCGTTATAGAATCACTTAGAGGAAATTTGCGAATCGCCGGCAAACTCCTTTGGAGCGTACGTAATTCGATTTGTGAGTCGTGTGGGCGCCATTTAAGGGCGGAATCGAGGCGGGATGCATGAACAGCCATCGCACGGTCCGTTTCCGGAGAGCTTGGTGGTGCCCTCGAGTTGCACTGCAAGGACTAAGATATGCGAAAAGGGTTTACGAGAAAACCGCAAAGTGACGAGCCCGCGGCGCAAAGCAAGAACTATATAACGCCGAGCGGCCTGCAGCGACTCAAAGATGAGCACCGGTTTCTGCTCACCAGAGAGCGCCCCGCCGTGACCGAGGTGGTGGCTTGGGCTGCGAGCAACGGCGATCGCAGTGAAAACGCCGACTATCAGTACGGCAAGCGGCGATTGCGCCAGATCGATGGGCGGCTTCGCTTTCTCACGAAGCGAATCGATGCCGCGGAAGTGGTTGACCCGGAAACTCCAAGAGTGGGGCAGGCGGCGGCCAGGGCATTCTTCGGAGCCACCGTGCGTTATTCCAATGCCGCGGGAACGGAGCGAGTGGTAAGCATCGTGGGCACGGACGAGGTCGATCTCAACCGCAACCACATCAGTTGGATCTCGCCCCTGGGACGCGCCTTGATGAAGTCGGCAGCCGGCGACCGCGTGGTTCTCCAAGCGCCGGGCGGCACAGAATACCTGACCGTACTGGAAGTGTGTTACGAGCGCATTTCGGTTGAGCCTTTCCGTGAACCACCTGGGGCCGAGGCCTCGGCAAAAGGACTCCCTGGCCGGCGCCAGTCCACCTGACGAAAGTCGGCGGCACGTAAAAATTCAGGCCTCGAGCCAGGACAACTCGCGAGCCGGCGCAAAAATCTCGTCTGACCCCTACAAGAGGATTCAGGATCCCAAATGACTAGGCGCCATTTGGGCGGTCCGCTTAAGTTCTGCATCGACGGGCCGGCGAGGATCGCTGAGAGAAAGCGCGTATAGTCGTCCAGGGTTGATATCCTCGGCTAACTCTCCGCTCTTACCCGCCTGAAGAAGGCGTTCCCTCATTGCGATGTCGAATCTTCCTGTCGTTCCGTCCTCGCACCCAGTCCTGCGGTCGTTCCTTAATCACCCCGCGCCCGGTGATATACTGGCCTCCACTCTAAAACAATTTCGGAACGACTTATGCGGAAACAGACCTTCCTCTTTACGGCCCTCTTCCTGGTAGCCTCCATCTATGCGGCCGAAGGCGTCACCGGCGGCGGATCCACTCGCCTTTTGCGCGCTCCCACCGTCAGCACGACTCAAATTGCGTTCGTCTACGCTCAGAACCTCTGGGTGGTCCCGCGAAGCGGCGGCATGGCGCGGCGCCTCACCAGTTTTCAGGGTCAGACCGCCAACCCGCACTTCTCGCCCGATGGCCGGTCGATCGCCTTCAGCGCCGAATACGCCGGGAACATGGATGTCTACCTGGTCTCCGCCGAGGGCGGCGAGCCGAAACGACTTACCTGGCATCCCGGCGCCGACACGGTGCAGGGATGGACCCCCGACGGCAAGTACGTGGTCTTCGCCTCCGCCCGCGCTACCGCTGCGCCGAGTGCCGCGCCGCGTTTCTGGGAGGTGCCCGCCGAAGGCGGCGTCGAAGAGCCGCTGCCCCTGCCGCGCGCCTACCAGGGCAAGATTTCGCCCGACGGCACCCACATCGCCTACCGCATGAACAATTCCTGGGACGAAGAGCGGCGCAACTATCGCGGCGGCCAGAATCGCCCCATCTGGATCGTCGACCTGAAGACTTTCGACCTCGTCTGGCCGCCGTGGACCGATTCCAAAGACATGGATCCCGCGTGGATTGGCGACAACGTCTACTTCATCTCCGACCGCGACGGCGTGGCCAATATCTGGACCTATGACACGAAGAGCAAAAAGCTCGCGGAAGCCACCAGATTCAGGGATTTCGACGTCAAGACGCTCGATTCCGGCGCCGGCGTCCTGGTGTTCGAACAGGCCGGCTATGTCCATGAGCTCGATCCCAAAACCGGCAAGGAGCACATCGTCAACATCACCGCCAGCGGCGATTTTCCCTGGATGATGCCGCGGTGGGAAGACGTCACCGGCCGGATGACCAATATTTCGCTTTCCCCCACCGGCAAACGCGTGCTCGCAGAGGCTCGCGGCGAGATCTTTACCATCCCCTCCGACAAGGGCGATGTGCGCGACCTCAGCCACTCCTCCGGCTCAGCGGAGCACGATCCGGCCTGGTCGCCCGACGGCAAGTATATCTCCTACTTCAGCGACCGTTCGGGGGAATACAAGCTGGTGATCGAAACCCAGGACGGCCTGGCGCCGCCGCGCGAGATCGCCCTGCCGCATCCCACCCGCTACTACACGCCGTCGTGGTCGCCCGATTCGAAGAAGCTGCTCTATACCGACACCAACCTGAACGTCTGGGTGCTCGATATCGCCAGCGGCCAGGCCAAGACGATCGGACGAGACCCGTGGATGGTGCCATCGCGAACGCTTAATCCGGTTTGGAGCCCGGATTCCAAGTGGGTGGCCTATTCGAGCCGGCTGAAATCGCTGTTTCACGCGATTTTCGTGGCCAACGTCGAGACTGGAGAGAGCAAGCAGGTTACCGACGGGCTGGCCGATTCGGTCTGGCCCGCGTGGGACGCCAGCGGCAAGTATTTGTGGTTTTTCGCCTCCACCGATTTCGGCCTGAGATCGCAGTGGCTGGATATGACCTCCTACGATCACGACGAGACGTTCGGTTTGTACCTGGCAGTTCTGAAGAAGGGCGAGCCCAGTCCGCTGTTGCCGGAGAGCGATGAGGATCGCGGCGTCGGAACCGGTGGCGGCGGCCGTGGAGGCCGCGGAGGCCGAGGTGCTGCCGCGGCGGAGGGCGATCAGGGCGATGCCCAGGCTGCCCCCGCGCCTGCGCCGCGTACTCCGGTCAATGTGCAGATCGATTTTGACGGCATCGGCCAGCGCATCCTCGCCGTGGAAAGTGTGTCGGGGCGCCAGTTGAGCGATCTGCGGGCCGGTGTGGCGGGAACGGTCTACTATCTGGAATCCCAGAGCCGCGCCGGCAATGGAGGCGGAGGAGCGGGGGGCGCCGGAGGCGGCAACACGCTCCAGCGCTATCGCCTGAGCGATCGCCGTGCCGCGCAGTTTGCCGCCGGAGTGGCCGCCTATGACGTCAGCGCCGATGGCCACAAACTGGTCTATCGCGCCGCCGGCGGCGGCGGGCGCGGCGGCCGCGGAGGACGCGGCGGAGAGGGCGGTAATGCTCCCGCACTCTTCCTGGTGGATGCCGACCGCATGGTGCCGCAGGCGGGCTCCGGCCGGCTGAATGCCACCCTGCGCATGTATCTCGAGCCAAAAGAGGAATTCAAGCAGATCTTCTACGAAGGTTGGCGCATCCAGCGGGACTACCTTTACGTGCCCAACATGCACGGCGCCGATTGGCCCAGGATGAAGGAGATGTACGGCCAGTTGCTTCCGTACGTGAACCACCGCGCAGACCTCAACTACCTGCTCGACATGATGGGCTCGGAAATCGCCATCGGCCATTCATTCGTGCGCGGAGGCGACATGCCGGCCTTACCCACATCGCCGGGCGGCCTGCTGGGCGCCGACTTCGCCATAGAGAGCGACCGCTACAAAGTCACCCGCATTTACGACAGCGAGAGCTGGAACCCCGAATTGCGCGCGCCGCTCGCCGAACCCGGCGTCGCGGTTTCCGCCGGGGACTATATCCTCGCCATCAACGGCGAGGAACTACGCGCTCCGGACAATATTTATCGCCTGCTGGACGGCACCGCCAACCGCCAGACGGTCCTTACCGTGAATTCCCGCCCCGATATGGAAGGCGCGCGGCAGGTTACGGTGGTGCCCGTGGCTAATGAGCAGGGACTGCGGACTCGTGCCTGGGTAGAAGCCAACCGCCGCCTGGTTGACAAACTTTCCAACGGACAGTTGGCCTACGTCTATATACCCAGCACCGGCCAGCCCGGCTATGCCAGCTTCAACCGCTATTATTTCTCGCAGCAGGAGAAGCTGGGAGCGATTATCGACGAGCGCTACAACAGCGGCGGTTCGGCGGCGGATTACATCATCGACGTCCTGCAGCGCGATTTCGACGGCTACTTCAACAACGTGGCGGGCGACCGGTATCCGTTTACCAGTCCCGCGGCCGGAATCTGGGGTCCGAAGGTCATGGTCATCAATGAAATGGCCGGCTCGGGCGGCGATCTCATGCCGTGGATGTTCCACTTCCGTAAGGTCGGCCTGCTGGTGGGGAAGCGCACCTGGGGCGGCCTGGTTCACACCGCCGATACGCCGCCTTTCGTCGATGGCGGTTCGATGATTGCCCCTCGCGGCGGCTTCTTCGACCGCGATGGCCATTGGGCCGTGGAGAATGTGGGGACGCCGCCGGATGTCGACGTGGAGAACTGGCCCAAGGACGTCATCGCCGGCCACGACCCACAACTGGAGCGCGCCGTGCAGGAAGGTCTTCGCATGCTCAAGGAAAAGCCGGTGAGCCGCCGCAGCACCGAACCGCCGCCGCCCACCTGGGGTGCGCGCAAACAGTAATTGCGCATAATTCGGCGTTGCTCCGGGGACACTTTCTTGTTATGGCTGTCGCCGAGACGTACTGGCACTCACTCCAAAGAACATTTACTCACCGGCCCCCCGGCCCGGCTACCGTCCTGTCAATCCGTAAGTACTCGACCTCGGAAGTCGCGCTCATGCCGGTATCCATCATCGCCTCGACTTCCGGAATGAACCGGCTCAGGTTTTCCTCGGTATCCACGATGGTCACGATAATCGGCTGATCGTTCTTGGTTATGTGACGGCGGTGAATCTCCGCCGTCTCACCATACCGTTCCAGTCCACGAAAGACGCGATGTACCCGGCTAAGCTACGCTGGGCGGTGGTTTAGAATCGAAGCGATGCTGGTCTCCGCCGTGAAGACCGCTGCGGCGGCTGTCGCGCCCCTGATGAGACGCCCAAGGAGAAAGAACAATGGAATCGAAACTGGCAGGCAAAACGGCTTTGGTGACAGGTGCGTCACGCGGGATTGGCCGTGCCATCGCCGTCGAATACGCGCGGGAAGGCGCGAACGTTATCGTCAACTATGCGCGTCATGCCGGCGAAGCGGAGGGCGTCGCGCATGAGATTCGCCGCCTGGGAGGTCAGGCGCTGGCATATCGCGCGGACGTCGGCGATCGTCAGCAGGTGGAGGCTATGTTTCAAGCGGGGATCGCCGCCTTCCGCCGGCTCGATATTGTGGTGGCCAATGCGGCGTCCAGTATTCGGAAGCCGCTCCTGGATTTGAGTGTCGAGGACGTCGAGAAAACCTGGGCAGTGTCCCTTTGGGGCGTTTTTCATACCTGCCAGCAGGCGGCACGCCATATGGCTGCGAACGGGGGCGGCAAAATTGTGGTTGTAAGCTCGGTTCACTCGTTCCGGCCATATCCGGGCGCCTCCACCTATAATGGCGCCAAAGCCGCGGTCAATCAGATGGCCGCAACCTGGGCGGTGGAACTTGCGGGCCATGGAATTCGCGTGAACGTTCTCGAGCCCGGCTGGACGGACACTCCCGGAGAGCGGACGTTCTATTCCGAAGAGGACCTGTCGGCGGCTGGCGGCGCACTGCTGCTCGGGCGGTTGGCGACCGCGCAGGAAATGGCTCGCGCCGCCGTCTTCCTGGCGTCGGAGGAGTCGTCTTACATGGTCGGCGGAGTGCTGCGCGTCGATGGCGGATATTCGCTCCATCACTGATCCCGATGACAGCGCCGGCGACTCCTGCTACATTTGTCCCGGTATCGCTATCCAAATTCCGAAATTGTTTCGCATGTTATCGGTGCCTGCCATTGGTATGCTCGCTCCCGCTGCCGGAGTCGCGTCACCTTCCTCCCACAATCCCGGCCTTCTGAAGTTGGCTCCCGCCGACCTGCTGGTACTCTGCCTCTACTTTGCCGCGGTAGTCGGAATTGGTTTCTACCTCAAACGCCGTGTGCATGACAGCCGCGATTTCTTTTTCGCCGGCAGGGGAGTCGGCGCCTGGGTGGCCGGACTGAGTTTCGTGGCCGCGAACCTGGGCACGTTGGAGTTGCTTGGCTGGGCGGCGTCCGCCTACCAGTACGGCATGCTCGCGGCGCACTGGTATTGGATGGGCGCCATTCCGGCCATGCTGTTCCTGGGCATGGTGATGATTCCGTTCTATTACGTTTCCAAATGCCACTCCGTGCCCGGCTATCTGAAACTGCGCTACGGCGAAAATACCCGCATGTTGTCGGCGGTGTCTTTCGCGGTTATGACCATCCTCATGAGCGGCATCAACATGTACTCCATGGCGGTCGTTATGAAAGTAATTGTCGGCTGGGATATTCACTTCAGCATCCTGGTGGCGACAGCAACGGTAGGACTGTATGTTGCCGTTGGAGGCCTCGTTTCCGCCATCGTCAACGAGGTCGTGCAGTTCGTGCTGATTTGGGTTGGCACCGCGCTCATCCCCATTTACGGCCTCATGGAAACTTCGGGATGGAAGGGAATGTTGGAGCGCATCGCGGCGCAGGCGCCGGGCCGGGACTACACCCATATGTGGCGCAATATGGGCGCGGCCGCGGCGAATCCCATGGGCGTTCACTGGACCGGCATCGTCATCGGATTGGGGATGATCGGCGCGTTCGGATATTGGACCACGGACTTCCTCGTGGTCCAGCGCGTGCTCGCGGCGCGCGACCTGCGATCCGCCAAGATAGCCACCATGATCGGCGCTGCTTTCAAAATGATGCTGCCGGCGATTATCATCCTGCCCGGGTTGCTGGGCATCGCCGTTCTTCCCATGAAGCTCGTGGGAGAAAGCGAAGCCCTGGCAACCGGCGGCCACAGCTACAACGAGGTCATGCCGCTGATGATGGCGCGCTATCTCGGCCCGGGTCTCTTAGGCGCCGGGGTAACGGCGTTGATTGCGGGATTCATGTCCGGCATGGCAGGCAACGTCAGCGCTTTCGCCACGGTATGGACTTACGATATTTACCGTGCCGTGCTGCGGCGCGACGCGGATGACCGGCAGTGCCTCCGCATGGGGCGCTGGTGCACGATCCTGGGGCTGGCGGCGAGCATCGGGGCCGCCTACCTGGTGATGCAGTTCGCCAGCATCATGGATTACGTGCAGGCGCTCTTCGGGTTCTTCATCATTCCGCTGTTCGGGACGGTGATCATCGGCATGCTTTCGAAGAGGGCTACACCGGCCGGGGGATTTTGGGGCTTGTTGTGCGGCACGCTTTCTTCTGTCCTGCTGTGGCTGATCGTGAAACTGCATCCCGCGGCGCTGGCGATCCTGGCGCTCTCTTCGGACGCCAAGCCCATGGCCGAGAATCTCTACCGCTTTATCTGGTCGTGGCTGGTATGTGTGATTGTGACGGTCGCGGTGAGTGCCTTCACCACGCCGAAGCCGGCATCTCAACTCACGGGGCTGGTCTACGGTCTCACCGAAATTCCGAACGAGACGAAACTACCGTTCTACAAACGATCCCTGTTTTTTGCCTCGCTGGTGGGCGCCGTTTTTCTGTTTCTGAACATCTGGTTCTGGTAGCAAACCGCGGGCATTGACATGCGTGTGTAATGTGAATACACTTTTGCCGTCGGCCACTTGGCCTGTGGTTCCGGCGGCACGCGCAGCCGTGCGAACGAACGGGAGTCTCCGCGTTCGTCCTTCAACCCTTTGGGAGGCTATCCATGAACCGCAGACAGTTCCTACAAACAACCGCCGCTGCCGGAACGGCGGCTTGGACCGCACGATCCGCCTCGCAGGTCTCGGGCGCCAATGACCGGTTGCGTGTCGCTTTGATCGGGTGCGGAGCACGCGGCACCGTCGACGCGCGCAATATGCGCGGTACTCCGGATGACTTTCAGGCGGTCGCCCCGGATAACTATCACGGCGGCAATCTCGACCCCCGGTTGAAGGAACCCCGCAACGTGGAAATCGCCGCGCTGTGTGACGTGAACGGCTCGAGGATCGCCGCCGCCCGGAAGTGGGCGCCGCAAGCGGCGGTGTACAACGACTTCCGCAAATTGCTCTCTGACCGGACCATCGATGCCGCCATCATCGCCACGCCCGACCCCTGGCACGCCCAAATGCTCATCCTGGCATGCGAAGCGGGCAAGGATGTCTATCTCGAAAAGCCCGTCATGTATCGGTTGACCGAGGCCAAAGCCATGCGCGAGGCCGTTCGCCGCACGAAGCGCATCGTGCAGATCGGCACCCAGCATCGTTCGGCGGACCACATCGCGGAAGCGGCAAGAATCGTTCAGAGCGGAAAGCTCGGCGAAGTGAAGTTCGTCCGCGTCTGGAATTACATGAGTTGGATGGGAGGCGCGCCAGTCCCCGACGGCGACCCGCCGGCCGATCTGGATTGGGACGCATGGCTAGGACCCTCGCCCAAAGTACCGTTTAACCGTTCGCGCCTCAATTACCGGTCGTGGATGGATTACACCAACGGGATCATCAGCGATTTCGGTAACCACCGCTTCGATTCCGTCCATCAGATCATGGGAGTGGAGAAGCCCCTCGGAGTTTCGTCCTCCGCGGCGAAGACCGGCCGTCAGAAAGCCGGCGACATTTTCGATTTCCAGCAGGCTACCTACGAATATCCGTCCTTCATCTTGAGTTACGAGGCCTCCGTATACAACGGTCACGGCTTGGGTGGGCGAACCGAAGGCATGCGCTACTACGGCGCCCGGGGAGCCGACGACCGGCCCCACGGCATGGCGTTCTATGGGACCGAAGCAACGCTTTTTGTCGACCGCATCGGCATGGAATTGTACCCCGAAAGCCATGGAATGGCGCCGCCTGTGGAGCGAATGCACCGGAACGAAGACGAGCCCACGCCGCTCCACGCCAGGTATTTCGTGGACTGCGTGCGCAGCCGCAAAGAACCCTCCGCCAACATCGAAGTGGGAGTGCGCGCCACCGCGGTCGCCTGCATGGGCAATGTGGCCGCGTGGACGGGCCGGAAACTGAAGTGGGACGACGAATCGTGGCAGTTTCCGGGCGACCACGAAGCCAACCGGTTCCTTTTCAGGGAATATCGCAAGCCCTGGGACCTGGTGAAATTCACTTAGGCGGGTGGCGACCTCATGGGCCGGCCCTTAATCGGTTTCATCACCTGCGTTCACCCGTTTTACGCCCTCCCGGAGATTGCGGCGGTTCGCGAAAAGGCAATCGCGGAACTGGAAACTTCCGGATGCAGCGTGGTTGCCACCGGCATCCTCAAAACAGCTCAGGATGCAGTCGAAGCAGCGGCCGATTTGCGGCAAAAAAGCGTCGATCTGGCGCTGCTCTTCTTTTGTACCTGGGTGCGCGAGGATATCGGGCTGGCGCTCGCCCGTGAGTTGCAGGACGTCCCGATGCTGCTCTGGGCTCTTCCTTTTCTCGACGAGAAAGTGCCCATGCCGTCTCCCATGAGCGGCCTCTTGGCCACCGCCTCCAACCTGCGCCGCACGGGTAGAAGATTCGCTTACCAAATCGGAGGAGTCAACCCGGGCTTGATTGACAAAACGGTGCGCGCAGCCGAAGTGGCAGCCGTGTTAGGGGCGCTGAAACGTTCACGATTCGGCGTGATCGGCGATCCATGCCCAGGCATGATCGACGTCGAAGTGGATAGCGCCTGCCTGGAGCGCACCTTTGGTCTCACCGTGGCCGAAGTCGACTTCCCGAGTTTCCTCCAAAAGGTGGAATCGGCCTCCCGGGAAAGATCCGCCGCAGCCGCGGAGCAGCTCGCCAAGGCGGCCCGCGGCGCGCGCGAGATCGACGCGCCAGGCCTCGCGGACAATCTCCGGTTGTACGTGGCCCTACAGGATCTGGTGAGAGACAACCGGTTGGATGGCTACTGTCTGCGCTGCTGGCCGGAACTGCGCGATCGGTACGGCATCACTCCCTGTGCGTCTCACGCGCTTCTGGCCGAAGAAGGAGTTGCCAATACCTGCGAAGTAGACTTGCCGGCCCTGGTGACTACCTATATACTCGGTCGCCTGGCCGGTTCCCCCGCTTTCAACTTCGATATCACCGGCTACCTGGAAGCCGCCGGCGCCGTTCAATTGGCGCATTGCGGGGCGGCGGCGCCGAGTCTCGCCGAAGACCCCGGCGCCGTGTGCCTCCGGAGGCACATGCGCACCGGCACCGGCGCCACAGTAGAATTCCCATTCAAGCCCGGCTCCGTCACTCTGGCCAAACTTCTGCGGCCCAACGACGGCAAACTCACACTTTTTGCCGCCGCCGGCCGGGTTGTCGCGTCAGAGGGGGTGCGTGGCAGCGTAGCGACCGTTCGGCCCGATTCTTCCGCCGCCGGGTTGCTGGATTCGATCGTGTGCGAGGGGGTGGAGCATCATATCGCGCTGGTTTACGGTTCGTGGATCGATCACCTGAAATTGCTTGGCGAATTTGCCGGTTTGCGATTCGTCACGCCGGTGGTTTCGAGCGGCCGCTAAAAGACCTGAAAATGCTTCAATAACGGACGATCTTGTGATAGTCTGACCTTCGATGACAGGCAACAGATCGCATGTGGACCGGCGAACGTTCCTCCTCGGTTCCACGGCAGCGGGACTGCTGACGGCACAAGCGCAGGAGAGTGAACCAGCCAAGACACAGGCGAACGTTCGCCTGTACCAACTGAACCGCAATTGGCTTTTTGGCGGCAAGGCGCGCGCAGGCGTCTCGGCTCCGGACTTCAACGACTCCGCCTGGCAGAAGGTTACGCTGCCGCACACTAATGTCCGCCTCCCGTGGCACAGTTTCGACGAGAGGGCTTTTCAGTACGTGTCGGCCTACCGCCGCCACTTTCGCGCCCTGCCCGAGTGGCAAGGCAAGCGCGTGTTTCTGGACTTCGACGGCGCCATGGCGGCCGCCAAAGTGACCGTGAACGGTCACGCCTTCGTGGAGTACAAAGGCGGATATACGCCTTTCCACTTCGAACTGACGCCGCATCTCAAGTACGGCGGCGACAACGTCATCGCCGTAGAACTGGATTCCACCGAACGGCCGGATATCCCGCCCTTTGGCGGCAACATCGATTACCTTACCTTCGGGGGAATCTATCGCGATGTATGGCTGAGGGTGGTGCCGCATACGTCCATAGAAAACGTGTATGCCAAACCGGTCAGACCGCTGTCGGGCGACCGCGCACTTGCCGTTCGCTGCTATCTGCTTGGCCCCCTGGACCGCCCGGCGACATTGACCGTCGAACTGCGGGACGGCGCCAAAGTGCTCAAGACCGCCAGCGCGACCGTCTCCGGCCCCGCCGAATATCACGAGATTTCCCTCGACTCTCTCCCCGAAATCGAGCTCTGGAGCTTAAGCCATCCGAAGCTTTATGACGTCGCGGTTCGCCTGAAGAATGCCGATGGCAGTGGCGACGAATACCGCACTCGCGCAGGCTTCCGCGAAGCGCGCTACACGCCATCCGGCTTCATGCTCAACGGCGAGCAAGTGAAACTGCGCGGCCTGAATCGGCACCAGACTTTCCCTTACCTTGGCGGGGCCATGCCGGCCCGCGTCCAGCGCCGCGATGCCTGGATCCTGCGGCGCGAACTGCACTGCAATATTGTGCGCACCTCGCACTATCCGCAGTCGCCGGCATTCCTGGACGCCTGCGACGAACTGGGACTGCTGGTCCTCGAGGAAATCCCCGGCTGGCAGCACATCGGCGACCAGGCATGGCAGGATCTCGCTGTGCGCAACGTGGGCGCCATGATCCGTCGCGACTGGAATCACCCTTCCATCGTGCTTTGGGGGGTGCGCATCAACGAATCCCAGGATAACCACGATTTCTATACGCGCACCAACGCCCTGGCGCATTCGCTCGATGACGCCCGGCAGACCGGCGGCATCCGTTATCTATACGACTCGGAACTGCTGGAAGACGTGTTCACCATGAACGATTTCGGCTTCCCGCTCCGGCCGCCGAACCATCCTTTGTACATGAATACCGAGTTCAACGGCCACATGTTCTCCACCAAGCGCATCGACAACGTGGAGCGCGTGGCCGAGCACGTTCTGCGGCATGCGCGCGTCCACGACCAACTGGCTTCCGACGATCGCTATTCCGGCGGCACCGGCTGGTGCGCTTTCGATTACAACACGCACAAGAATTTCGGATCGGGCGACCACATCTGCTACCACGGCGTCTCGGACATCTTCCGCATCCCCAAGCCGGCGGCATATTTCTATGCGTCCCAGTGCGAGCCGGAAGAACAGGTCGTGCTCGAAGCCGGCTTCTTCTGGTCGCAGGGGGATCGCTCGCAAGCCGGTGGCGTCCGCAAGGTCCCCATCCTGTCCAACTGCGATCGTGTGAAGGTTTACTGGTGCGGCCAACTCAAGCTGGAACTCGAACCCGACCGCGCGACGTTCCCCCACTTGAAATATCCCCCGTTCTCCATGGATCTCGGCGACCTTCCGCTCGATCCCTGGGGCGATGTGAAGATCGAAGGTTATCTGCATGGCAAGTTGGCAAAGACCTTGATGCTCTCGGGCTCTGGAAAGGATGCCGGCTTTAAGCTCGTCGCCGACGATAACGAACTCGTCGGCGACGGCAGGGACGCTACGCGCG
>Ga0335072_10002348_pt1 | contig 29454 bp, 27 predicted proteins | sample Lox_Sample_21_FD_206725 | JGI IMG/M metagenome (GOLD analysis project Ga0335072, IMG submission 206725) | Soil microbial communities from Loxahatchee National Wildlife Refuge, Florida, United States - Lox_Sample_2.1 | ecosystem: Environmental > Terrestrial > Soil > Wetlands | place: USA... | reverse complement strand
ACATCCTGGGCGGGACCTTCCGCGCCTGGGGCATGGCGTTTCCGCACGGGATCGAGCCGGTGTTTGTGCCGGTGTATCCGACGCCGTTGTATGAGCTGGCCGCGGGCCTCGTGATCGGCTGGTGGCTGTGGCGGCGGCTGGGCAAGCCGCACGCAACGGGGGCGATCCTGGGCCAGTACCTGCTGCTGACCGGCATCGCCCGGTTCCTGGTCGAGTTCATCCGCCGCAACCCCAAGGTGCTGTGGGGCCTGTCGAATGCGCAACTGGCGAGCGCCGGAGCTGCCGTGGTCGGAGTGGGCGTGATCTGGTGGACGTCGCGCCGGCCCTCGGGGCGCACTGTGCTGGGCGCGGAGCAGGCCCCGGCGGCGGTGCAGAAGCCGGCGTAAAGGCAGCAGCCATTCAGGCTTCCCCTGGCTTTTTCAGACTCTACAAACGCTTGATATAGGCCAGCGCCTCGGTCAACTGCGGGAAGCGGGCCTCTTCGGCTTTGAACTCGGCGGAGTGAACGCACCGGCGCAGGCCCCTCATGCGGACGGGGTGCTTGAGGTGCAGCATCTCGTGGTAGAGCAGGTACTCGATGGCGTAACGCGGGCTGGAAGGGCGGTCGAAGACGCGGCTGACCACAATGGTGTTGTGCGCGGCGTCGTAATGGCCCAGGGAACGCTTGGCGTGGTGCTCGCTCCAGGTGAGCTCGGGCCGGCCCAGCAGCCCTCCGAAGAAGCGCAGGTTCAGCGAGTCGAAGACCTCCTCGAGGTGGTAGTACCGGCCTTCGGGGCCGCTGTAGCGCTTGCTGCCCCGGGCGTAGCGGACAAGCTCGGTTTGCCGGGTGACGGCCGCGCTGGTGGCGAAGCGCTTGAAGCGCAGGTTGTGAGCCGCATCGATGGGCTTTTTGTAAAGCTTGGCGAGCAGGATGTGCGCGATGGCGCGAATCACCGACTCCGGCGCGCCCTCGAGCAGGTCCGAAAGGCTGACGAGAATGCGCCCCTCGCGCAGGCGAATGGTGTTGTTCAGCGAGGTGAAGCGCCGGAACCGCAGCACGATCGGTGGCATGGGAGCACGCGGACGCAGAGCCCGGTACTCCTCTTGAAAGATGGATGCAAAGTCGGAGGGCACCAAGAGGGAGGATAGCAGAAGAGCAGCGTTCAGTTATCAGTGATCAGTTATCAGCGATCGGCGGCATCCGGAGGTCTCAGTTCTGACCCCTGATCACTGACCCCTGCCTTACTGCGGCGGCGGTTCGACGCGCTGCTGGCCCTTCTCGGTGGGGTGTTCCTTGAAGTAGCTGTCCTGGTCCTGGACAAGCTGCTTGGTCTGATCGGCCAGGTCGTTGGCGCTGTCGACCGCGTCGGTGATCGAGAGGTTATAGCTGGGGTCGTCGGTGGGCAAGGCGTGCAGTATCTCCTGCCAGCGCTGGACTGACTCGCCGAGAGGCTTGAGGGCCTTGCGAATGTCGGCCTTGCGCTCGGAGTACATGTCGAGGTTGGAGCTGAGCTCGTCCATCAGATTGGCAAAGTCTTCGAGGTCGTCAGACATCTGGTCGCCGCGGGCCTTGGAAGGAGCGCGTTTGGCGAGGGCCTTGATGGCGTCGGCGTGCTCGTTGAGGAACTTGGTGTAGAGGTCGACGCGGGCCGGCGGATCGATGCTGGCTTCGGCGATCTTCTGCGCCTGATCGGGGGTGAGCGGGTCGTGAGGCTGATGCTGGGCTATGGCGGAAGAGGCGAACAGAGGGACGACGATCCAGGGGATGAGAAATAGACTGCGGCGCATGACGCAACTCTCCGGCGCCCCCATTCAATCACAGCCGGAGCAGCGGGGCAACGTGCGCGGATCGCCGGGGCGCGCTACTTATTGAAGACCTGCATCAGGGCGGCGTTTTGCGCCTGGCTCACGTCGGCGATGGTCTGGCGGATGAGCGCCTGGTCCTCATAATCGCTGGAGTGGAGCAGCTCGGTGAGCCGGAAGGCGGTGCGGCTGAGCAGGATCTCGGCGTTCTTGAGGCGCTTGTCGTTTTCGGCCACGGAGAGATGGACCTTGCGCGAAAGGGTCTGGATCTGGCGCAGCAGGAAGGAGGCATTGGTGATGTTGCCGGCGGCGTACTGCCGGGCGCTGAGCTCGCTCATATCCTGCATGAGCTGGGCGTAGAGAAAACATTGGTCGCGGGGCTGGGCCTGGTTGGCCTTGGCGGCGAGGGCGTCGATCGTCTGCTGATCGGGAACGTCATCGGAGGAGGCAGCCGCGCGGAGGGGAAGCACCGTGAGAGAAACCACGAGAAGCACCGAAATGGGGATCGCAGACCGCACCTGGAACCTCCACGAATGCGGTACCGCGCCGGCGCCGTGACTCTTGAATTCAGGGAAGGAGTAACCAGGCGAAGGCCCCGCACCCCTTGCCGGCAAATTACTCGCCGCGGCTTGCCAAGCGGAAGTATCGCACTCATTTGAGGCATCGCAGCAGCCTCGCGGTCATTTCTCGAGGATCCGGAGCCGCTGACGTGCCTGCCATTCCTGATCGGGAAATTTGCCATCTGCCGCCTCTAAAAAGTGGTGGTAATAGGCAGCAGCTAACGTGTTTTGATGCAGGGTATCGTAAGAGATTGCCCAAAGGAAGTAGGTAGATGCATTTTCTGGAAGATATTTTGACCGCATGATAAGAGCATGCAGTGTCACAGAGGGCTGGTGCAACTTGGATGCGGTGAAGGCGAGACCGCTCCAGGCGTCACCGTTTGACGGGTCCAGATCGGTGACCTTCTTGAAGGCGGCATAGGCCTCATCGAATTTGAGCTCTTCCACCAGGTTTTGCCCGTGGGCGACCAGCAGGTCTTCGTCGTTGGGGCTGGCGGCGAGGAGCTGCGTGTAGAGCTGATCGGAGGCGGCGTACTGGCCGGCCTCGGCGAGGAGCTGGGCCAACATGCGCGTGATGCCGGGGTCTGAGGGGTGCTCGGTGTGGAGCTTCTGCGTGAGGGTGAGAGCCTCGGGGTCGTTTTGCTGGGCCAGGACGAGGGCGAGCTGGGCGTTGAGGACGGGGTTCTGGGGCGCGTCGGGCAGCGCGGCGTGGAGCACGGATTCAGCCTCGGCGTACTGCTTTTTGACGATCAACAGGTGCGAGAGCCCGATGCTGGCCTGGGTGGCCTTGGGGTCTTCGGCGAGAACCCGGCGATAGGCGGTCTCGGCGGCGTCGTTCTGACCGGCGTCTTCCGCAAGTTCGGCCGCGAGCAGCGTGTCGTCCTCGGTCTCAGGGGAGAGATTGAGGGCCTGGAGAAGGTCGTTCGAAGCCTCGGCGGGATCGCCGGGGTTGCCGGGGCGGGGACGGTCGATCTGGGCCAGCGCACGCCAGGCGCGGGCTTTCAGCGCCGGTCCTGCCGCGCCGGGGTCAAGCGTCGTGGCTATGGCCAGCTCCGGACGGGCCTCTGTGAACTTGCCCTCCCGGGCCAGCAGAAGACCCAGCGAGAGATGCGCCTCGAATGAGCCGGCATCGGCCTGGATGGCGCGGCGGTAGAGCGAACCGGCCTGCTCGAGGTGGTTTTCAGCGTCTTCGACGTAGCCCAGGTCGAAGAGGGCGCGGGCATCGGTGGGGTGGGCCGCAATCCAGGGATTGAGCTCCGATGCGGCGGTCTTCCAGTCGGATTTGCCGATGGCGGCTTCCGCCTCGACAACCTGCGGCGACGGCGCCGGGGCGGTCTGCGGCGAAGCACCGGATGGAGCTTGCGGCGGCGCATCGGAGACGGACTGCAGTGCGGCGAGGGGCGCGGAACAGGTTACGAGAGCCAGAAACAGGGCGGAAACTGCGGTTCGATGCACGGAACTCCTCAAAGTTCAGTTTAACGGCTGCAAACCTTCGACGCCGCGGGAAGGGGTATCGAGAAGTTCGACGCGGCAGCGAGGAGAAGGGAACCGTCTCGACCCTGGCCGCCCCGGCCGCTCAAAAAAAACAACTGCGCCCTGCACCCGCGCATCCATCAAGATGAGTTAGGGTGCCAGTCGGAGGGGGTTCGATCTGGAGGCCGCCCTTCTCAGGGTGAAAGCCATGACATATGCAGCGATGCAGTTTATTCCCTTGTCGTCTGCCTACCTGTGCCAGGACTGCAACTGTGTTGGAAACGATGCCAGGCAGTGTCCGGCATGCGCATCGCAGGTGCTGATGGGACTCGCCAAGGTGCTTGACCGCGAGATCGAGGTCAAGCAGCAGGCAAAGCTCATCGAGATGCGTACGCTGGCAGCGTGAGGCTGGCCCAGGGCTGATGCAGTCCTGGTGAGTAGGTGTGTGTCACTTCAGCGGGATGAAGTTAGGCAGGAGCCAGGGGCGCGAGGCACGAATTCGGAAAACGTCCCTGCCGGTCGATTCGCCACCCGAGCGAAGCGATACCCTTCCAGGCTGCGCGCTCTTCCAGTCCGGCAGATTGCGCGCATTTTGAGGGCCCCAACTGGGCCACCGGCGGCTCTGGGGCTCGCGGAGCCGACGCCTCGCGCCGAGCGGTGATCGCAGCCGTTTCTTCTTTTGGACCTTCAGGGCAGAGCCGGCCTCAAGCGGGAAGGCGGCGGCGGCCACGAACCGAGGGGCGCATTGCGCCGACCCATATAATGGAGAATGGCCGCCTGCGTCCTGAACCCCTCTGAGGGCCTGCGGGCGCGGCTGACCGAATACCGCACGGTGCCTTCCCTTTGAACGACGCTATTATTATCCGCGGCGCGCGGACCCACAACCTGAAGAACATCTCCTGCGACATTCCGCACGGCAGGCTGACGGTGATCAGCGGCGTATCGGGATCGGGGAAGAGTTCGCTGGCCTTCGACACCATCTATGCGGAGGGACAGCGGCGCTATGTGGAGTCGCTCTCGGCGTACGCGCGGCAGTTCCTCGAGCGGATCGAGAAGCCGGATGCGGACCTGATCGACGGGCTGGCGCCGGCGATCGCCATCAAGCAGAAGAACACCACGCGGAACCCAAGATCGACGGTAGCGACCGCGACCGAGATCTACGACTACCTGCGGCTGCTCTACGCGCGGTGCGGGACCGTGCATTGTGTGCACTGCGACGGGCTGGTGAAGCGGGACTCCGTGGATGAGGCCGCCGACGCGATCCTGGCGCTGGGCGAGGGGACGCGGCTGAACGCCCTGTTTCCGGTGGTGAGCGCGACGCCCGCGCCGGAGGCCGCGGCGCTGCCGGCGAAGACCGGGGGACGTGCGGCCAAGCCAGGCAGCAAGACAAAACCTGTGGCGGCCAGCGGGGATTCACCGCACACGGAGACGCTGAAGGCGCGGCTGGCCGAGCTGCGGGCCGGCGGATTCAACCGGCTGTGGCAGCAGGGAAGGATCTTCGAATTCTCGACGCCGGAGTCCCTGATCGATCTCGACTTTACGCTGCCCATCTTTGTCCTCCTGGACCGGATTGTGGTGAACGCGGAGGCCCGTTCCCGGATCGTGGATGCGACCGAGATCGCGTACCGCGAGGGCGGGGAGGCGATCTTCGAGGAGGCGCCGCGCGATGAATCTGCCGAGCGCCGCCGCTGGCGTTTTTCCGGGGCCTTCGAGTGCACCAACTGCCATCGCCCCGGGCGCGAGCCGGAGCCGCGGCTGTTCAGCTTCAACAATCCCTTCGGCGCGTGCCCGCGCTGCCAGGGCTTCGGCAACACCGTCGACTTCGACCTGAACCTGGTGATTCCCGACAAAGGTCTGAGCCTGAACGAGGGCGCGATCGATCCCTGGAACCGGCCGAAGTACCGGGGGTGGTTCACGGAGCTGCGCAAGCAGGCGGCGGAGCTGGAGGTGCCGCTGGACGTGCCCTGGCACGATATGCCGGAGCCGGCGCGGGAGACGGTGCTGCGCGGGAAGGGAGGTTTCCCGGGCGTCTTCGGCTTCTTTGCGCAGATGGAGCGCAAGAAGTACAAGCTGCACGTGCGCGTGATGCTGAGCAAGTACCGCGGCTACGCCGAGTGCCCGGATTGCCGCGGGCAGCGGCTCAGGGCCGAGGCGCGGTCGGTGCGCATCGGAGATGGAAAAACGGGAGGAAAGAATATCTGCCAGGCCGCGGCCATGACCATCGCGCAGGCCAAGACGTTTTTCGACGGACTCAAGCTGAAGCCGATGCAGGAGGAGATCGCCGGGCCGATTCTCGAAGAAGTCCGGCAGCGGCTGAGCTTTCTGGATGCGGTGGGGCTTGAATATCTCACTCTGGACCGGCTGGCTTCGACGCTCTCCGGCGGCGAGGCCCAGCGGATTCAACTGGCGACGTCGCTGGGCTCGCGGCTGGTGGGCGCGCTCTATGTGCTCGACGAGCCTTCCATCGGCCTGCACACGCGCGATACGGCGCGCCTCATTCGCATCCTGGAAGAGCTGCGCGACCTCGGCAACACGATCCTGGTTGTTGAGCACGATCCCGACGTGCTGCGCGCGGCCGATCATCTGCTCGATCTGGGACCCGGCGCCGGCGAGTTCGGCGGCAGACTTCTGGCCGAGGGCGTTCTGGCGGAGATCGAGGCCAACCCCGGGTCGCTGACCGGCCGCTATCTTTCCGGCAAGCTTTCGATCCCCGTGCCCACGCGCCGGCGCGCGCCGGGGCGGGAGCGGCTGGTGCTGCGCGGAGCGCGAGCGAATAATCTGCACGGGGTCGACGTGGAGATTCCGCTGGGGCTGCTGGTCGCGATCACGGGCGTAAGCGGTTCGGGCAAATCGACGCTGGTGCACCAGGTGCTCTACCGCGCCGTGGCGCGCGCCCTGGGCCAGAGCGACGGCGGCGATCCGGCGGGCGTCTTCAACTCGCTCACGGGCGTGGAGCGCCTGAACGACGTGGTGCTGGTGGATCAGACGCCCATCGGCCGCACGCCGCGGTCGAATCCGATTACGTACATCAAGGCATTCGACCTGATCCGCGAACTGTTTGCGTCGCAGCCCGAGGCCAAGCGGCTCTCGCTCACGCCGGGACATTTCTCGTTCAACGTGCCGGGCGGGCGCTGCAATACGTGCGAAGGCGACGGCACGGTGACCGTCGAGATGCAGTTCCTGGCCGACGTGGAGCTGCCCTGCGAGGACTGCAACGGGACGCGCTATCAGGCGAAGGTCTTGGAAGTGCAGTACAAGGGCAAGAATATTCACGAAGTCCTGCAGATGACGGTGAAGGAGGCCCTGCGCTTCTTTGCCGGGCAGACCAGGCTCCTCGAAAAGCTGGCGGTGCTGGATGAGATCGGCTTGGGCTATCTGAGGCTTGGGCAGTCGGCTACAACGCTCTCGGGCGGCGAAGCCCAGCGCGTGAAGCTGGCGGCGCACCTGGCCGCCGTGCGCGCGGCCAATGCCTCGGCCAAGCCCTCGCAGGCAAGCCGCGTGCTTTATATTCTCGACGAGCCGACCACGGGGCTGCACTTCGACGACGTATCGAAGCTGCTGACGGCGCTGCGCAAGCTGATCGACGGCGGAGGGTCGCTGATCGTCATCGAGCACAACCTGGACGTGATCAAGAGCGCCGACTGGATCATCGACCTGGGGCCGGAGGGCGGCGAAGGCGGCGGGCAGATCGTGGCCGTCGGAACCCCCGAGGAAGTGGCCGGCAATCTGCACTCGCACACGGGCAGGTGGCTGGCGCGGGTGCTGTAGCGGCCCGCACGGTGCCGGACGCCGAACGGCTCGTTCACGCAATGGAGAAAGACGACGGGAATCCTCCCGCCTCTTCCCCGGTCATGCCTCTTCGGCGTCGGGTGTGGGGGCTGGAGACAGTGCGGCCTCCGGCGCCGGCTGGGCGGTCAGGCGGCGGTACGCCAGGAACATGCTGGCGCGCCAGACGAAGATCATGCCGAAGGCAAGAATAAAGAAGAGGGCGCCGGTCTGGGGCACGGTGAGCAGCCTGTCGAAATAGCCGCGGGCGAAGAAGCGCACGGCCGCCAGAAGGACGATCACGATGAGAAAGGCCGCGGAGCGCTTCATCATGATCGCCTCGCCCTGACGGTAGAGCTTGGTGGTCGCCAGCAGCGGCCAGGCAAGCAGCGTGGAGCCGATCGCGAAGGAGATCAGGGCCCAGTCCCACGGAATGTGGAAGGCCGGCACGACGAACATGGAAAATCCGGTGGCCATACCGGCGGGCGGGATCAGGATCTTCTTCAGGGTGACGGCGCTGCGGCCTTCGCGGATGCGCCAGAGAATGACCGCGAAGGCTCCGATGATGGAAGCAATCGCGTAGTCCGTGGTGGTGATGTGCATCGACAGTCCTAAAACGGCCGGCTCGACTCCCCGACTCGAACCGGCCTGAAGCGCACACTGGCGCCTGCTGAGCGTATCGACTGACCGCGGTGATTGGGTCGGGCAGGTTGCCGCAGCAGCCTCTCTTGAGGATAACGCCCCTGCACCGTCAATCGCAGTGGACGGAGCCAAAATCGGCGGTTGGACTGAACGGGCCCTGGCCCGACGGCTCGCAATTCGAGAAACACCAGCCATCGCCGTGCAGCCAGCAGCTCTCGTCTCTTTCATGCGCGTCGCAGCGGAGCGACTTCACGTCTCCGCTGTGACCATGGTGGAGTGCCTCGGCGAGCCGCCGCCCGACTTCAGGATCGCGCGCGCCCTCGAACTCGATAAAGCCGACGCCGCCGTTGAGCCACGCCGCAAAGCGGTCCTGACCGGAACGCGTGAGGATGGCCATGATGCCCAGGCCCTCGTTGGCCGTGAGCGGGAACAGCAGCCGGCCTCCGGGTTGAACGGCGGCAAGCCATGCGGGCAGCGGGTGGGTGGCGCCGGCGCTGACCACGACGGCGTCGGCGGGATCGAAAGGGCCGGCGGTGCCGTCGGCGCAATAGACGGTCACCTGCGGCCAGGGCTCGAGCGCGATGCGCGCGCGCTGGGCAAGGGCTTCGTCGATCTCGATGGCGACCACCTTGCCCTCCCGCCCGACCACCTCGGCCATGATCGCGGTGTAGTAGCCCGTGCCGCAGCCCAGGTGCAGAATTCGTCCGCCGGCCTTCAGCGAGATGCGGTCAAGATAGTAGGCCCACAGGCTGGGCTGGCCGTTGTTGATGCGCTTGGCTTCGTCGAGGGAGATGAGGGTGTCGTGGTAGACGTTGCGGGGATCGTGGTCGCCAGTGAACCAGAACTCGCCCCAGGACTGGATGCGCCAGGGGCCGGGACCGACAAACCGCTCGCGGGGCACGCTGGCAAAGGCCGCGAAGACCGCCGCCGAGGTCATGCGCGTCTTGAAGCGCAGCTCCTCGGCGTAGAAGCGGCGCGCGGTTGCCACCGGTTCGGCGGGCGACGATTCCATGGCGGAAACTCCGCGAGTATCTTACTGCGATCCACAGCGCCCGCGAAAACCCGCCGGTGCGGCTGCGATTGCGTGGCATTTGCCACCGGAACAGCGGATTCGATAGAAAGATGAAAGGGATTCGCTTTGCGGCGGCGGTATACCTATACGATCCGGACGCGCGGCTGAGGCGAGAAGGGCGAGACAGCTTTGAGCATTCCGATTGGGCCGATCGATTCCACCGTCACCTCCACCCGCGACCATAAAGGCATCAAAGCCCCGCTGGTTCCAGCCGCGCGGATGCTGCCCTTCGTCCTGGTCACCGCGCTCTTCTTTCTGTGGGCCGTGCCCAACAACCTGAACGACATCCTCATCAGCCAGTTCATGAAGTCGTTCCAGATTAACCGCCTGCAGGCGGGACTGATCCAGTCGGCCTTTTATCTGGGATATTTCTTTCTGGCCATGCCCGCCGCGCAGCTCATGCGCCGGGCCGGGTACAAGGCCGGCATCCTGGTGGGCCTCGTTCTTTATGGATCGGGCTGCATTCTCTTCTGGCCCGCGGCGCTGATCACCAGATACTGGTTCTTCCTGCTGGCCCTGTTTGTGATCGCGAGCGGGCTGTCGTTTCTTGAGACCGCTTCGAGCCCCTTCATTATTCAGATAGGCGACCCGGAGACGGCCGAGCAGCGGATCAACCTCTCGCAGGCATTCAATCCGCTGGGCAGCGTCACCGCGGTGCTCATCGGCAGCCGGTTCATCTTCTCCGGAGTGGACCTGAAGCCGGCCCAGGTGGCGGCCATGCAGGCGGCCCACACCTATCACAAATATCTCCGCTCCGAGACGCTGCGCGTCGTGAATCCCTACCTGATCCTCGGGGCCATCGTACTGTTCTGGGCCGTCCTGATCGCGCTCACGCCCTTCCCGCACGCCGGGCTCGACTACTCGAGCAACACCATCGCCCACGACACCTCCAAGCCGCTCTGGAAGCGCAGGCACTTTGTCTTCGCCGTCGTCGCGCAGTTTCTTTACGTGGGAGCGCAGGTAGGCACGTGGAGCTTCTTCATCGCCTACGCCATGCACTGCACGGACTTGACCCAGCGCGACGCCGGATACTGGCTGACCGGGGTACTCGTGGCGTTCACCGCCGGCCGTTTCTTTTCGACATGGCTCTTGCGCTATCTCTCCGGGGCGACGCTGCTCGGCGTCTACGCGACCATCAACGCGGTCATCTGCGCCATCGCCGTATTCTGGCCGGGCTGGCTGGGGGTGTGGTGCCTCATCATGGTCAGCTTCTTCATGTCCACGATGTACCCGACCATCTTTGCGCTCGGCGTGAAGGGCCTGGGGCAGCGCACCAAGAGCGGCGCGGCGTGCATCGTGATGGCCATCGTGGGCGGCGCCGCGCTCACGCCGCTCATGGGCGTGGTGCCCGGCGTGGCGCGGGCTTACCTGGTTCCCGCCGCATGCTTCGTGGGCGTGGCGATCTACGCGTGGTTCCTGGCGAAGCCCGATCCGGAAGAACTGGCCGCCGAGACTGCATAGCGCCGCTGCGGCGCATTTTGCGCGCGCAGTTACTCGGCGACGACCGGGTTTGTAAGCGCGCCCAATCCTTCCACGGTGACGGTGACCGTCTCACCGGCCCGGAGCCAGCGCCTGGGCGTGCGGCCCAGGCCCACGCCGCCCGGGGTGCCCGTCGAAATTACGTCGCCGGGCAAGAGCGGCGCGATGGAAGAGATGTACTCGATGAGCGCGGGAACGCCGAACACCAGCTCGCGCGTATTCGAGCTCTGCAGAGTTTCGCCGTCGATGGTGAGGGCGATGGCGAGCGTGTGTGGATCGGCGATCTCGTCCGCCGTCACAATAGCCGGGCCCATGGGGCAGAAGGTGTTGAAGCTCTTGGCCATCGACCACTGCGAGGTGGCGAACTGCACGTCGCGGGCGCTGACGTCGTTGACGATGGTGTAGCCGTAAACGTGCTCACGCCACGCCGAAGCCGGAATACGATAGCCGCCCTTGCCGATTACGACGGCCAGCTCCGCCTCGTAGTCGGGCTCGGCGGAGGCTTGGGGCAGGATGATGGGTTCGCCGGGACCGATGATGGATGTGTGCAGCTTGAAGAAGACCACTGGAACCGGTGGTAACTGCATCCCCGATTCGGCGGCGTGGTCGCGGTAGTTCAAGCCGATGGCAAAGATGCGGGGAGGGTTTGCGAGCGGCGCGTGCAGCTTGACCTCTGTGAGCGGCAGCGCGGGACCGGCGGGAGCCGTGGTGACTCCAGCAGCAGCTGCGGCGAGCGCATCCGCATAACCGGCGGCGCTCAGGTCAATGACCACGCCTTCAGTGAGTGCCCCCGGCCTGACCGGGCCGCCAGCGGTTGAAAAAGACACTAACTTCATCGAAACCCCCTGTCATCAAGTTAGAACCGCGAGTTAGCGGGAGTTATGCGGCGGTCCATCCGCCATCGATGGTGAAGAGCGAGCCCGTGATGAAGGCGGCTTCGTCAGAGGCGAGATAGCGGACCATGGATGCGATCTCTTCCGGGCGGCCCAGCCGGCCAACAGGTTGCCGTGCGCGCAGTTCGGCGCGGGTCTGCTCCTTATTGTGTTTGTGGAACTTTTCTAGATAGCCCTCGACGAAGGGCGTCTGGACCGTGCCGGGACAGACGGCATTCACGCGCAGGGTCTTCGCGTAGTCAACCGCTAACTGGCGCGTCATCGCAACCACCGCGCCCTTGGTGGTGCAGTAAGCGAAGCGCTGCCGGATGCCGACGAGGCCGGAGACGGAGGCGATGTTCACAATCACGCCGAAACGCTCGCCATTTTCGCCGCCGGCCAGCAACAAAGGCAAAAAGCCCCGCGTGACTAGGTAAACCGCGCGCACGTTCACATCCATCAATCGGTCGAAGTCCTCGGGCTCCGTGGTTTCGATGGAGCCCACATGCCCGATGCCGGCGTTGTTCACGAGAATATCGAGCCGCTCGATGCGGGCCGCCGTCGCGGCGATCGACTCGCGGCTGGTGACGTCGAGATGCAATGCCTCGGCTGACTTGACTTCGGCAGCCAGCGCTTCGGCTGCGGTGATGTTGATGTCGGCGATCCAGACGAAGGCCCCGGCGCGAACCAGCTCCTTGACGGTGGCTTCGCCGATGCCGCTCGCCCCGCCGGTAACCAGCGCGTGGCGGCCATCGAGGCGGAAAGCCTCGCGCGAAGCGCCCGGAATTGGAGACGGATGGTTCATAGACAGGAGCCCACAACGAGATGAGGACGCGGCCCAAGGGCCGCCAGAATCCTACTGCGTGCGGGCCTCGGCCAACACTTGCAAGTACTTCTTCGCGGTTGCGGTGATGATTTCAGGCTTGCCCGCGTCAACCGCGGCGAGATTAACGAGGTCGCTGCCCACGCCCAGTGCGCGCGCACCGGCCTTGATGAAGCTCGCGGCTGTGTCGAGGGTGACGCCGCCGGTGGGAATGATCTTGAGTTGCGGGAAGGGCGCGAGCAGGGCCTTCAGGTAACTCGCTCCGCCCATGGCCGAGCAGGGAAAGATCTTGACGTAGTCGGCGCCCGCGTTCCAGGCGGTGATGGCTTCCGTAGGCGTCAACGCGCCGGGGCACGAGATCTTGCCGGCCTTCTTCGTAGCCGCAATCACCTCCGGATGCAGGCTGGGGCTGATGACAAACTCCGCGCCGGCGTCGATGGTGGCCCCGGCCTGTTCGGCGGTGGTCACGGTGCCGGAGCCGAGCAGGAGCTTCGCTCCGTATTCCTTGTTCAGCTCCTTCAAGAGGTCAACAGCGCCGGGGACGGTCATGGTGACTTCAACGACGGTGACGCCGCCTGCTAACATGGCGTCGACAAGGGCGCGGCCCTGGGCGACGCTTTTGGCGCGAAGAACCGGAATGAGGCCCACGCGTTCGATGATTTCCTGTGTTGTTTCGGGCATTTTGGATTCCTTGAATCGTGAGTTAGCAAGTCAGCGAGTCAGCGAGTTAGTGAGTCAACAAACCAGCGGAGTTATCGGAGTTAGCGGGGCTGGCCGAGCTTGAGAATTGCGAGTTGGCAGTCGTCATCGTCATCGCGCGATTCTCGCCGAGCCGCCTTTGATGGCGCGCTCGACTTCGGCGAGCGTGGCCATGCTGGTGTCGCCGGCGGTAGTCATGGCCAGTGCGCCGTGGGCCACTCCGCAGCGCACCGCCCAGTCGATGCCCTTGCCGGCAAGCAGGCCGTAGATCAGGCCGGAGGCAAAGCTGTCGCCGCCGCCCACGCGATCGTAGATGTCGATATCGCGCTGGGGGACGTGCACGATCTTGTCCTCGTAGAGCGCGATGGCGCCCCAGGCGTTGCGGCTGGCGGTGTAGGCGGTGCGCAGCGTGCTGGCCACGAGCTTGAGGTTCGGATACATCGCGGCTACTTCGCGCAGCATCTCTTCATAGCCGGCGATGGGCAGCTCGGCGAAGTCCTCACTGACGCCCTTGATGTGGACGCCGAGCATGGCGCTGAAGTCTTCTTCGTTGCCGAGGAGCAGATCGACCTTGCGGACGATCTCGCGGTTGACCTCCTGGGCCTTGGCCTTGCCGCCGATGGACTTCCACAGCGAGTCGCGGAAGTTGAGATCGTAGGAGATGGGGGTGCCGTGCCTGCGGGCGGCATCCATGGCTTCCACGGCGACCTCGGCGGTGGATGCCGAGAGTGCGGCGAAGATGCCGCCGGTGTGGAACCAGCGCGAGCCGTTCGCGGCGCCGAAGATCGACTCCCAGTCGAAGTCGCCGGGCTTGACCTGGCTGATGGCGGTGTGGCCGCGATCGGAACAGCCGGCCGCGGCGCGCATCCCAAAGCCGCGCTCCGTAAAGTTGAGGCCGTTGCGGACAGTGCGGCCCACTCCGTCGTAAGCAACCCATTTGACCAGCCAGGAATCCACACCGCCCTGGAGGATGAAGTCTTCTACCAGGCGGCCGACAGGGTTGTCGGCCAGCGCGGTGGCGATAGCGGTGCGCAGGCCGAAGCAGCGGCGCAGGCCGCGGGCAACGTTGTACTCGCCGCCGCCCTCCCAGACCTGGAAGTGGCGTGTGGTGTGGATGCGGCCTTCGCCGGGATCGAGTCGGAGCATCACTTCGCCGAGGCTCAGCGCGTCCCAGCGGCGCGGGGATTCGGGAACGATTAGAGTATCCATTGGCGGAAACAGTGTACCGTATCGAGGACGGGTTGCCATCGGACACGGCCCGCAGCACGGTGCTTATGGACACGATCGAATCTGCGCCGGCGAACCCGGCGAAACTTTGCCGCATCCGAGGGGTTGTAGTACAGGCAGGTTGATGAAAGCGGAAAGGAGATTTCAAACGACAATGTTCCAGAAATTTGTATTACCCGCCCTTGCATTTTTTCTCGGAGTTGTAACCGCGGCGCCAGTTATGGCGTCCGGCGCGATCCAGTACCCGCCTCCGCCGGATTACGGTCAGCAGGGTGGCCAGTATCCCCCGCGCGGGCCATTCTTTGCCGCACGGCGGCAGGGTTTCCAGGCAGGAATGGAGGGCGCCCTGAAGGACTTCGGCAACCATCGCACCCCCGATCCCAACAACCGCGACGAGTATCGCCACCCCGATGTACCGTACCAGATGCAGGAGGCCTATCGTGAGGGCTTCCGCCGCGGCTATCAGATGACGATATCGGAGCTGATGAACGGCGGCCATGGTCGCGACGGCGGTTACTGGGGCGGCGGGCCGGTTGGCGAAGCTCGCATGCGCGGCTTTCAGGATGGCATGATGGGCGCGCTGCACGACTTTGATAACCGCCGGCCGCCCGATCCCAATAACCGCGATGAGTACCGTCACCCGCACGTTCCCTATCAACTGGAGGAACCGTATCGCGACGGCTTCCGGCACGGCTATCATGTCGCCATGTCCGGTCTGATGGGGATGCCTGTGGACCGCCACTGACGCGCTGCGCGACTCACTCATCTCCCCTCACTCCCGGATCTGCGCCGATCGTCTTCGCTGCTGGCGGTGTACACTGCTAGGCGGCGCATTCCGGGAGGGGGCATGAAGACCATCAAGGGGCCGGGAATCTTCCTGGCGCAATTTGCGGGCGAGGTCGAGCCGTTCAACTCACTGGCAGGCATGACGAAGTGGGCTGCCGGGCTCGGCTTTACGGGAGTTCAGATCCCGAGCTGGGACCGGCGGCTCTTCGACCTGAAGCGGGCCGCGGAAAGCAGGAGTTACTGCGACGAGATTCTAGGCATAGCCGCCGGTGCGGGAGTTTCGATCACCGAGTTATCGACCCACTTACAAGGCCAGTTAGTGGCCACTCACCCGGCATTCGACCCGATGTTAGATAATTTCGCTCCCGCGGAGTTAGCCGGAGACGCAAAAGGCAAACAGGGCTGGGCGGTTGATCAGTTGACGATGGCGGCGAGAGCCAGCCGCAACCTTGGTCTCGACGCCCACGCGACGTTCTCGGGAGCGCTGGCCTGGCCTTTCTTTTATCCATGGCCGCAGCGGCCCAAAGCGCTCATCGACGAGGCCTTTGCCGAGTTGGGGAGGCTCTGGCTGCCGATCTTGCAGGCCTTCGACGAAGCGGGTGTGGACCTTTGCTTTGAGTTACACCCCGGCGAGGATCTCCACGACGGCGCAACCTTCGAGCGGTTCCTCGGCGTGGTCGACCATCATCCCCGCGCCAACATTCTCTACGATCCCAGCCACATGGTTCTGCAGCAGATGGACTATCTTGCGTTCCTGGATATGTACCACGAACGCATTCGCGCCTTCCACGTGAAGGATGCCGAGTTTCACCCGACCGGGCGCTCAGGGGTCTATGGAGGCTACCAGGACTGGATCGATCGCCCGGGGCGCTTCCGGTCGCTCGGCGACGGACAGATCGACTTCCGGCGGATCTTCAGCAAGCTGGCGCAGTACGATTATCCGGGCTGGGTGGTGATGGAGTGGGAGTGCTGCATCAAGCATCCCGAACAGGGAGCGGCCGAAGGCGCGCAGTTCATCCGCGATTGCATGATCCGCGTGACCGACCGCGCCTTCGACGACTTTGCCGGAGGCACGGCCGACGCCGGGCGCAATCGACGGATTCTTGGATTGACGGATCGATAGCGGTCGAAGCTACTCGACGCAATCCGCCCCGTCAAGCGGCGAGGCAAAGCGGCCCGGAGCGACGATTCCGTACTTCAAATCCAGGAACGCTTGTAACTCGTCCGGCAAGAATGCCGCAAGCTCCTGCCATGTGAGAACCTTCAGCCGCACGCGCATTGCGGCGCTTTTGACAGCGGCCATCACTTGGAACCAGGCTTCGCGCAGCTCCGGACGGCGCTCGTCGTGAATCACACAGAAACTGCAGTTGAGCGCGTACGACGCAAGAACATTGCGAATAAGTTGATAGCTCGCATAAGCGGGAGGTCCGGCCGGGCTGACTTTCCGGCCGGCGGCGCTGGATGGCAAGGTCAGTGCGGCCCGCAGCGCATCGAGCAGGGGCGGCCGCAGTTCCGGTTCGATCACGAAGCTTTCGAATTCCTGGGAGTAATCCTCCGTAAACTCGGTGGGTTCCTTGCGCCGTTTGGGCGGGAGCGGAACTCGCGGCAGTAACTCGCGTTCGAAAACCACGTCGAAGTCGCGGTAGGATTCGACGATCTCCGCTTCGCGGGTCTGAAAGTCGGTTTCGGTGAGTTTGGCTTCAACCAGGAGCGGTCCCAGGCGCATATCGACTTCGGTACGATCGAATCTTCCGCTGGCCAGCGGCACACGCGCCTTCCAGCCGAAGTCGGGTTCCGGCTGAGCCTCGATGCCGAGAGCGTTGAGCAGCGGAGCCGATTCAAGTACGCCGGGCGTGCAGAAGATGTTCATCAGCAGTGCGTCGGAGCTCATCGAAGAATCGAGTTCACGCCAGCGGCGTTCCGCCTTCGGCAGGGAATGCCTGGCCTGCGCGTGAACTTTTTCAAAACGCCGCAGCCACTCGGGGCGTGCAAGGATGGCCGCGTAGGCGGGGTCGAAGAAGTTGCCGTGACGGCCCTCGTCCGGTGCGTAAACGACAACCGGAGGGCTGCCATAGCTCTCGACGTGCACCCGGCCTCGCGCGTAGCGGAGATTGCGCTGGCATAACTCCTGCCGCAGTTGATTCGCGTAGAAACCTGCACCCGCATTCGTCATGGCAATCCAGGAAACGCTGCACGGCAGCGCTGCGACACCGAGGAGAACGACGGCTCGCTGGGCCGCAGAATCTAGGTGATCACGGGCAGGTCGGCGATGCCTTCCGTGCCGAAGATGCGGCGGTAGCGCTCGACTTCGGCGGGGTCGCCGAGGGCCTTCGAGTAGTTATCGGAGAGCTTGACGGCGGGACGGCCCTCCACTTCCGTAAGTTTGCAGACCACGCTGACGGGATTGAAAGAATCGTCGCCGAGCGGGTTGCAGTTGCGAAAGTCGTTGGTGAGCAGGGTGCCCCAGCCGGCGCTGAAGCGGATGCGGCGCTCGGGGGACCACTTGCTCTCATCCAGAAAATCGGCGGCGCGTTTGAAGTCCTGGGGCCTGGCGCCGTTGCGAATGGTTCCCGCGAAGTAGGCATGAAGGGCGAGGATCTGATCTACGTCGAGGGAGTCGGAGGCGATGAGGCGCTTCTGCCGCGGGTCCTGGCCGCAATGCGAAAGCCAGGTAATGTACTCGTCGCCGGCGAGAAAAGGGTCTTTGCTGTCGACGCGCTGGCCGGTCCAGTTGCTCACCCAGCAGGGAGCGCTGCGCAGGAACTGGCTGGTGCCGAAGGTGTCGGGCAGCAGAATCAGCAGTTCGCCCTGGTAGCTCTGCTGCCATAGCTCGAGGAGCCGGTACTGGGCGCTGCGCAGCTCATCATCGGTGTTGGCGAGCGCGGCCAAGGCCATGGGGAGCTCGTGGGCGTTGGTGCCGATGGCTTCAAGGTCGTGCTTGTAAGCGAGGTAGGTATTGGAGGTGCCCGTGAAGGCGGGACCGAGGGTGTCGCGCATCGCCACCACCACATATTCGTGCCAGAGAAAACTGTGCCGGCGGCGGGTGCCGAAGTCGCTGAGGTTGAGTCTGGGGACGCCGCGCAGGCGCTCCATCTTTTCCCACAAGCGGGTCTTGGCGCGGGCGTAGAGGATGTCGAGTTCGAACTCGCTGAGGGCTTTGAGGCTGGCGCGGGTCTTGAGCTCGTCGATGGCCGAGAGAGCGTAGATCTCCCAGAGCGTGGTTTCGGTCCACAGGCCCTGGAAGGTGAGCACGAGCTGCCCGTCCTGGACGGTGAGCTCGTAGTCGGAGAGGCGGAAATCGCGCTCCAGCCACTCGAGGAAGGCTGGCTCGAAGATGCCGCGGCGCCCGTAGAAGGTGTTGCCGGCCAGCCAAATCAACTCGGATTTGTGGAAGCGCAGGCTGCGGATTGCGTCGAGCTGCTCGCGCAGCCGATGGATGCCCACGACCTCGCCGAGACGGGCCGAAGGAGTACGGTTGAGAAACGTAAAAGTGACGCGGGTCTGGGGGAAGTTCTTCCAGATGAACTGCAGCATGAGCAGTTTGTAGAAGTCGGTGTCGAGAAGGGAGCGGGTGATGGGGTCGAGCTCCCAGTTATGATCGTGCGCGCGCCTGGCGATGTTGATAATCACGATAAGACCAATGTACTTGAGCACGGCGCGCGCACGAAAGGATGAGTGGGCAGATGAGTCAGTAAGTCAGTTCGAGGACGTTGACGGAGTAGGGCGCGAAGGTCTGCTTGAACGACGGGCCGCTGATTGAAACGGTGCTCGTGACGGGAACAACGGCGCGCGGATCGTTGATGTTGTTGGTGGCGTTGGGCGTTTTGCCGCTCAGCGTGATAAGCGTGGCGCGGGGGCCGATTTTGCCGGCGCCGTCGATGGCGATCGCCATCGGCTCCGGCGTGGAGTTGGCGTTCACGATCTTGATATACAGCTTGTGCAGCGCGGCGTTGCGCGTGACCGACTCGTAGACGCGCGGCCCCGCGTCGGCAAGCGTTGTGCCCACAACCTCAGTGCCCAGATAGGAAGAGAACATGACCTGCGCCCAGTAGCTCGGAGAGCCATAGCTCGAGAGGGCGTTGTAGCCGATGAGGTCGGGGGCCCACTGCATGGCGCCGGGGTTGACGTTGACGAACAGCGGCGCGTAGCTGGCCATGATGATGAGGTCGCTGTTGCGCTCGAGGCCGGTCATCCAGGCTGAGTCGGCCAGGGCGGCCTGCAGGTTGGGCGTGGGGTCGCCCTCGCGGGTAGCCCATTCTCCGACGAAGATCTTGGGGCCGCTGCGGCTGTGGTCGTCATAGTGGTGCGCCATCGAGAAGGATTCCTCGGCGGACATGTAGAAGTGCTCGTCAAGCACGTCGGGCGTGACCGAGGTGACGGGCGCGGTGGCGATGAGCTGAAGGTGCGGATACTGGTCCTTGATGGCGTGGTAGAACTGGGCGAAGCGGGCGTCGTAGGAGTGGGACCGGTCGAATTCGTCCTCGTTGCCGATCTCCACGTAGCGCAACTCAAAGGGCTCGGGGTGGCCGTCTTTGGCGCGCTCGGCGCCCCACCTGGTGTCCGTGCTGCCGGTGACGTATTGGATCTCGTCGAGAGCGTCCTGCACGTAGGGTTCGAGATCGGGGCCGGGGTTCACGTGCTCCTGCCGGAGCGAGTAGCCGGCGTAGACGGCGAGAACCGGCTGCATGTGCAGGTCCTGGCACCACTCGAGGAACTCGAGCAGCCCCATGCCATCCGACGAGCGGTAGCTCCAGGGGCTCATGTGCGTGGGGCGGTCCACCCAGGGTCCGATGGTTTCCTTCCAGTTGAAGCGGCTGGCGATGTGGTCGCCCTCCAGGTAGTTTCCGCCCGGAAAGCGCAGGAATTTGGGGTGCATGGCGGCGAGCAGCTCCGAGATGTCGATGCGGTCCCCGTGGATCCGATGATCGTAGGTGGGCGGGAACAGCGAGATGAGGTTAAACCACACTGTGGCCGGGTGCGGGATGGTGAGGATGAGGTGGTTATTCGCGGTGACGGGCACCTCGCCGGTCCTGAGAGTGTAGGTGTACTGCTTCCAGTCGCTGCCAAGGCCGGTGACGGTGGCGCTGGCGGCGGCGACACCGGTGGCGTCGTTCTGGAGCATGATCGTGACGGAGACGCCGGGGTGGTCGGTCTTTGCCCAGAAGGAGCCGCTATAGGTGGTGTGGGGGCGAACAGGAATGCCCCAGTAGCCGTCGTTTTCAACGCCGGCCGGGGCCGACGCGGAGGCGGCTGAGACATCGACCTTGAGGCTGCGCGGCAGTGCGGCGCTGGGGCCCGTGGTCTCGTCGACGGAAACCTGCACGGCGGAGTTGCCGCGGGCGACCATATTCCAGTGGACGAGGGAGCCAAAGCCGTGGCCGATGGCGCGGTCCTGGACCAGCTCGGCGTAGAGGCCGCCGTCGTAGGAGTGATTGATCTCCTCGGTCATGAGGCCGTAGAGGGTGGGACTGACCTTCGCCGTGGGCTGGTCGGCGTGAACGGTGAGGGAGGGGGACTGGCCAAATAGGCACAGAGGGAGCGCGAGGGCGGCCCAGCAGGCGAGTGGAAAAACTGGTTTGCTCATGACTTCGCCATAGTAATCCGGGGCACAGGCCGGGGACAATAGGGAAAACGATTTCTGAAAGACGGCTGCGCCAGGCCAGGAGACAGGACTACCAGCCCTTCCGCCCGATGGCGGCAAAGATTGCACGCGGGAGGCATGGTAAACGCATCCCCAAAGAATGCCGCAGGCATCGATGGAAAGCTGATGGGGGGCTGCTTGCGGGGCGTCGGCTAGGCGCGGTGGCCAGGCAGTTCCAGTGCGCCGGTGAGCGAAGCTACCTGCTCAACATTCTGGCTTCGGCACCAGGCTTCGAGGCCGTGGGCCAGGCGCTCGGTGGCGCGCGGGTCGGCGTAATTGGCCGTGCCCACCTGGATGGCGGTTGCGCCGGCGAGGAGAAACTCGACCGCGTCCTCGGGCGTGACAATGCCGCCCATCCCGATGATCGGGATCTCCACCGCGCGCGAGGCTTCGTACACCAGCCGCAGAGCGATGGGCTTGATGGCGGGGCCGGAGAGTCCGCCGGTGATGTTGGTGAGGCGCGGACGGCGGCTTTCGACGTCGATGGACATGGCGAGAAAGGTGTTGGCCACGCTGAGCGCATCGGCGCCGGCGCGGGCGGCAATCTGCGCCATCTGCGCGATGGAGGTGACGTTGGGCGACAGCTTGACGATGAGCGGGCGGTGCGCCGCAGCCTTGGCCCGGCCGACGAGATACTCGAGTGAGCCCGGATCGCTGCCGAAGACCATGCCGCCGGCGTGAACATTGGGGCAGGAGACGTTCAGCTCGTAGGCGGCGATGCCGGCCGCCTGGTTCAAACGCTCGATGACGGCGACGTACTCCCCAACCGTGGAGCCGAAGACGTTGACGATGACCTTGGCGCGCGGATAGCGCTTGAGAGCGGGAAGCTTGCGTACGATGAAGTCTTCGACGCCCACGTTCTGCAGGCCGATGGCGTTCAACATGCCGGCCGCGGTCTGAATAAGGCGCGGCGCCGGATGGCCGGCCATGGGTTCAAGCGAGATGCCCTTGGTGACAAAGGCGCCGATGCGTTCGAGAGCGACGATCTCCTCAAACTCTACGCCGTAGCCGAAGGTGCCGCTGGCAGCGATGACGGGGTTCACCAGCTCCAGGCCGGCAAACTTCACTCCCATGTAAGGTCTCACGCGCGGCTGTCTTCCTTAACAAGGCTTGGCCGGTGAGAGCACCGGCCATGGGCTATCCGAATCTACGCCGTTACCGGCTCGCTGGCCTCCACCTTGACCGGCGTGAGCCAGCCGAAGCGGTCGGGCTTGAGGCCGTTGGCGATGCCGAAGAACTCGTCGGCGATCTTGCGGGTGATCTCACCGGGGTTGCCGTCGGCCACCAGGATGCGGTCGATGGAGCGGATGGGCGAGACCTCGGCGGCGGTGCCCGAGAAGAAGACCTCGTCGGCGATGTAAAGCATCTCGCGCGGGATGGGCTGCTCGATGACGGCGAGTCCCATGTGCCGGGCAATGGTGAGGACGCTGTCGCGGGTGATGCCGGAGAGCGCGGAGTTGGCTAGGGGCGGCGTGTAGATAACGCCGTTGCGGACGATGAAGATATTTTCGCCCGAGCCCTCGCTGACCAGGCCGCTGACGTCCAGAGCGATGCCCTCCTGGTAGCCGTTGGCTTCGGCTTCCATGCGGATGAGCTGGGAGTTCATGTAGTTGGCGCCGGCCTTGGCCAGTGCGGGCATCGTGTTCGGGGCCAGCCGGTTCCAACTGGAGACGCAGACATCCGCGCCGCCGTGGCCGGCGATGTACTTGCCCCACGGGAAGTTGGCGATGTAGACGTCGATGGGCGACCCCTTGGGGCTGACGCCGATCTCGCCGTAGCCGCGGAGCACGATGGGCCGGATGTAGCACGGCGTAACGCCGTTGGCCTCGATGGTGTCGACCACGGCGGCGCAAAGCTCCTCAAGTGTGAAGGGGATCTCCATACGGTAGATCTTGGCCGAGTCGACAAGCCGCTGCATGTGCTCGGGGAGGCGGAAGACGGCCGAGCCGTGCGGCTGCCCGTAGCAGCGGATGCCTTCAAAGACGCTGGAGCCGTAGTGGATCACGTGGCTCATCACGTGGATGGTGGCCTCTTCCCAGGGGATCAGCTTGCCGTTGTACCAGATGTTGGCGGTGGGTTGGATGGGCATGGGGTTCGAATTGCTCCTTCGCGCGTCCGCACGCGTACTCTCTTCAACAGGGTATCGCGAGGCGGGGATGGCTGTCACGGTGGAGATTCGCGCGGGCTGGGCCGGGTTCCCGGATGGGTAACACCTCGCTTCATCTCCCGAATGCCGGACCGGGGCTGTCCCCGCCTTTAAAATCGGGGTGAAAGACGGAATCCGGAACCGGATCTGGAATGAGGGCCCGATGAAACACGTGATTCGCATCCTCGCCGGGTGCATCGTCCTGACCGCCATCGGAGTCGCCTGGAAGTGGCACGCCATCTCCGCCATGTCCGGCCTTACGCTCGATCGGGTGGCGAACGACGTCTTCAACGCCACCTTCTTCAAGATCGGCAACCTGCCCGTCACTCCGCTGTTCGTCATCAAGGTCGTGGTCTACGTCGTCCTGCTCATGCTGGCCGCCCATCTGGGGCGCAGGATCCTGCGCGAGCGCATCCTCACGCGCACCTCGCTGGACGAGGGGCTGCGCTACGCCGTGGCCGCGGGCGTCAGTTACGCGATCTTCTTCTTCGGCGCCGTCATCGGCCTGCAATCGCTGGGCCTCGATCTGTCCAGCGTTGCCTTCCTGGGCGGCGCGGTCGGCCTGGGTATCGGCGTCGGCCTGCAGGCCGTTGTCAACAACTTTGTCTCCGGCATCATTCTCCTCGTCGAGCGGCCCATCAAGGTCGGCGACCGCGTGGAGATCGAGAACCTGAACGGCGACGTGGTAAAGATCGCCGCGCGCAGCACCTGGGTCTGCACCAACGACAACGTGGTGATCATCGTGCCCAACTCGGAGTTCACCACCCAGCGGGTGACCAACTGGACGGCCAACGATCGCTCGGTGCGGCTGTCGCTGCCGGTCGGCACTTCGTATGCGAGTGACCCGGTACAAGTGCGGGCGCTGCTTCTCGATGTCGCCGCCCGGCATCCCGACGTGCTCGCCGACCCTGCCCCCGATGTGATCTTCACCGACTTCGGCGACAGCTCGCTCGACTTCGAGCTGCGCGTCTGGACCACCAACCAGGTGCGCACCCCGCAGATTCTCAAAAGCGACCTCTACTTCGCCATCTTCGACCTCTTCAAGCGCGAAGACATCGAGCTGCCGTTTCCGCAGCGCGATCTGCACCTGCGCTCCGCGATCCCCCTCACCCTGGCGCGCGAGGGCGCCTGAGAGTCATCTCCGCGCAAACCGATGCGGTTATACTTGGAACTTCGCGGAGGACCGGATCCCCGATGTCGGCACTCGAGTTCACAGTAGTGGTCTGGGTCCTCTCGGCCCTGGCCGGTTTTCTGGGAGCGCTCACGGGCCTCGGCGGTGGCGTGGTCGTGGTGCCGGCGCTCACGCTCGCGCTCGGCGTCGACATCAAATACGCCATCGGCGCCTCCCTGGTCTCGGTGATTGCCACCTCATCCGGCGCGGCGGCCGCGTACGTGAAGGAAGGCTACTCCAACATCCGCATCGGCATGCTGCTTGAGATTGCAACCACCATCGGCGCGGTTGTCGGCGCCTACCTGGCCGGAGTCACCAGTACGCACATCATTGCCATCATCTTCGGGCTGGCGCTCTTGCAGGCCGGCTATCAGTCGCTGTTCAAGGGCTCGTCGGATGCCGAGCGTCACATCGAATCTGACCGCCTGTGCAAGTTCTTCCGGCTCGGCGGCGATTACCCGGTCGACGGCCGCCGCCAGGAGTACGGCGTGCGCAACGTCCCCGCCGGCTTCGGCATGATGTTCGGCGCCGGTGCGCTCTCGGGGCTCCTCGGCATCGGCTCCGGCGCCGTCAAGGTCATCGCCATGGACCAGGCGATGAAGATTCCCTTCAAGGTGTCCACGACCACGAGCAACTTCATGATCGGTGTCACCGCCGCCGCCAGCGCCGGCGTCTACCTGAGCCGCGGGTACATTCACCCTCCCGTGGCCATGCCCGTCATGCTCGGCGTTTTGACAGGCGCGTTCCTGGGCACAAAGGTGCTGGTCCGGGCGCGCGTTAAAACCCTCAAACTCGTCTTCGGCGTGGTCATTCTGGCGCTTGCCATTGAAATGATCGTCAACGGAGCAACAGGCAGAATCTAGGACCATGATTTAGGTTCAGGACTCAGGGGAGGATCGCGCGGATATGGATGATCAGAGGCTCGAAGAGATCATCGGCCAGCTTTTGCGCGCCGGGGTGTTGCTGGCGGCGGCTGTCGTATTGGCCGGCGGCGTCCTCTATCTGGTGCAGCACCCCGCAGGCAGGATTGACTATACGACCTTCGTCGCCGGCCCCGAGAGCCTGCGCACGCTGACCGGCATCGTGAAGCTGGCGGCGGGGCTCGACAGCCGGGGGCTCATTCAACTCGGCCTGGTGCTGCTGATCGCCACGCCGGTCGCCCGCGTGGTGATGGCCGTCGTCGGTTTTGCCCTCGAGCACGACCGCATGTACGTGGTCGTGAGCCTGATCGTGCTGGGCGTACTCTTGTTCAGCCTGATGCACGCAACCTGAGGCGGCGCCTGCCGCTGCTCCGCATTGCGGTGATCTTCCCATGGCGAAACCACCGTGAAAAACCTGGAGACACAAGCGAAACGCAGCAGTGGGGCAGGCAAGCCCCGCCTGCTCCCCGGCCTCGCGGTCCGCGACGGCCTCATCCGCCATCCCTTCGACGTCGAGTTCGGAGTGCGCACCAGCGGTCTGGTCGCGGGGCGCCACCTGGCCAGCGGGCATGGGCACGACCGGCACGCCACCGCGTATTACGGCATCGCACCTTCGGTGTTTCGTTCCATCGTGGTGCGCTGGCGCCGGTGCCGGCCGCCGGCTCCGCTGGATCAGTACACGTTTGTGGATCTGGGCGCGGGCATGGGCCGGGCCGTGCTGCTCGCGGCCGAGTATCCGTTTCGCGCGGTCATCGGGGTGGAGCTGCATCCGCTGCTGGCGCGCATAGCGCGGCGCAATATAGCCGCCTGGCGATCCGCGGGCCGGGCGCGGGCGCCCATGCGCACGGTGTGCCGCGACGCCGCCGGCTTCGCGCTGCCGCAGGGGCCCTGCGTGGCCTTCCTGTTCAATCCCTTTGGCGCCCCCGTGCTGCGCAGAATGCTGGCGAACTGGAGGAGTGCGCTCGCCGGCCGCGAAGGCCAGCTCGACCTGCTCTACGTGAACAACGAGCAGGAGCATGTGCTGCAACGGGCGGCGGGGTTCACGCGGCTGTTCGCCGGCCCCATCCGGCGCTCCCATGCCGACGCCGTGGCCGACCGCCGGATCCTGAACAATCAGCCCGACGCCGAGTACGCGGCCATGAACTGGGAAGACTGCTCGATCTACCGGTGGGTGGGTACGCAGGAAAAATAGACTCAATCAAGAGATGCCCAGCGGAGACGACCGCCCTGCCCGGCAAGCATTGGTTGCGGAAAATTCGCGTAGCACGCGGTTACCCGGGATAGGCGCCCGAGATATAGCCTTCAAGCTCCTGGATGGCCTGTTGCTGGCCGGAGATCACCCACTTCACAAGGTCGCCGATGGAGATTATGCCCACCACATTGCCGCTCTCCGTGACCGGCAGGTGCCGGAAGCGGTGCTGCGTCATGAGCGCCATGCACTCGTCCACCGTGTGCTCGGGGCCGACCGACAGCACCGGTGTCGTCATGATCTCGTGAACCTTGGTCTCCTTGGAGGCGTGGCCGAGCAGGGCGACCTTGCGGGCGTAGTCGCGCTCGGAGAGAATGCCGACCAGCCGGCCCGCAGAGAGGACCAGCAGCGCCCCCACATCGTTCTCCGCCATCATCGAGAGGGCCTCGTAGACGGATCGTTCGGGGTCGATCGAGAGGATCCTGGTCTGCGACTTCTGCCGCAATACTTTACCGATACTGTCTGTAATGCTCATGGCTGCCTCCTGGGGCGATCCGCGCGACGGTAGATGATTTCGCTATCCGGACGATGCGGCCGATCCGGTATCGTGACACTATAGCCGAACTTGAGTACGGCTGGACAGAGGCAATTAGGGCCTGTGGTGAAAGTCTCGTTTTGAAAGGGCACGACTTCAGTCGTGCCGTAAGAGGCTTAAGAATCAGCGCGGCTTTAGCCGCTGAGGGAAGGTCTTTGCGAAGTTTTGACTTGCACCACAGGCTGTTAAGTCTATCCCGGTAGAATTTCTGTAGATATGGACACGATGAATCGAGGGCTTGAGGGAGCGGAAAACCTGCTGCAGGGCGGCCGCTTTGTGCGCGCCTGCCTGCGCCGGCCGGTAGACCGTTCGCCGGTGTGGTTTCTGCGCCAGGCGGGCCGGTATATGCAGGAGTACCGCGACGTGCGCAGGCACCACACGCTGGTGGAGATCTGCAAGAACCCGGAGCTGGCGGCCGAGGTGACGATTACGGCCGCCGAGAAACTGGGCGTGGACGCGGCGATTATCTTTGCCGACCTGCTGCTGCCGCTGGAGCCAATGGGCCTGGACTTCGAGTTTCAGGCCGGGGAGGGCCCGGTGGTGCACAGGCCGGTGCGCACCGCGGAAGACGTGAAGGCGCTCAGGACCGACCGCGCGGACGAACTCATCTACGTGGGCCGGGCGATCGAGAGGGTGGCGTCGCACTTCGGCGACCGGCTCGGAATCATCGGCTTCTGCGGAGCGCCTTATACGCTGGCCAGCTATATGATCGAGGGCGGCGGCTCGCGCAACTACATCGAGACCAAGAAGCTGATGTACCGCTCTCCCACCACTGCGTGGAGCGGACTTTTGGACAAGATCGTGACGGTGCTGACCGAGTACTGCCGCCAGCAGGTGGAGGCGGGCGCGGACGTCATCCAGATCTTCGATAGCTGGGTAGGGTCGCTGTGCCTTGCCGACTACCGGGATTACGCATTCGAAGCATCGCAGCGGCTGGTGCGCGCCGTACAGGCGATGGGTGTGCCGGTAATCTACTTTGGCGTCGAGACGGCCGGGCTGTTGGAGCAGATGGCGGCGACGGGCGCCGACGTGATCGGACTGGACTGGCGGCAGCCTCTGGACGCGGGCTGGAGATCGGTCGGCTACTCTCACGCCGTGCAGGGCAATCTCGACCCCATCACTCTCTTCGCCCCGCATGATGTGCTTGAGAAGCGGGTCAGGGAAGTATTGCTTTCGGCCGGCGGGCGGCCGGGCCACATCTTCAACCTCGGCCACGGAATCGTGCCGGGAACACCCGTAGAGAACGTCCAGCACGTGGTGCGGATGGTGAAGGAGTTCCGGCTGGAGGCCGCGCATGGGTAAACAGGCGGTGCTGCTCCTGGCGCACGGAACGCCGGAGACAATCGAGCAGATTCCGGAGTATCTGCGCAACGTGGTGAGCGGCCGCCCGGTGCCGCCGGCCCTGGTGGAGGAGATTCAGCACCGCTACGCGTTGATCGGCAAAAGCCCGTTGACCGAAATCACCATGGAGCAGGCGCGGCTGGTAGAGGCCGAGCTGGCCGCGGCGAGGCTTCCTGTGAAGATTTACGTGGGAATGCGGAACTGGCGGCCCTACATTCCCGACGTCGTCAAGCAGATGCGGGCCGATGGCGTGGAAGAGGCCGCGGCGATCTGCCTGGCGCCGCAGAACTCCCGCACCAGCGTGGGGCTCTACCGGCGCGCGGTGGAGGCGGAAGCCGGCGGGCTGCGCATAGACTTTACCGAGAGCTGGGCGGACCACCCGCTGCTGGCCGAGGCCTTCGCCGAGCGGCTGCGGGCGGCCGAGGCGAAACTCAAAGCGGAGACCGGCGCGGCGGTCCCGGTGCTCTTTACCGCGCACAGCGTGCCGTTGCGGACAGTGGCGCCGCCCGCCGCTGGAGAAACGGAGGGCCCGAGGCTCTGGCCCGGCCAGGGAGCCGACCCCTACGAGCACGACGCCCGGAAGACAGCCGCGCTGGTCGCCGCTCGGGTCCCGGAGCTTCCGCGCTGGTGGTTTGCCTTCCAGAGCCAGGGCGCGAGCGGGGGAGCGTGGCTGGGCCCCACCGTTGAAGAAACCCTGGAAACGATCGCCGCGTCCGGAGTGAAGACGCTGCTTCTTCAGCCCATAGGATTTCTCTGCGACCACGTCGAGATTCTCTATGACGTGGATCACGGCTTCCGGGAGTATGCGGCGCGCCTGGGCATACGGCTGGAGCGGCCGCAGTCGCTGAACGGATCGCCTGCACTGGCAAAGGCCGTGGCCGAGCTGGCGGCGGCGGGATTGCGCCGCTTGAGTTAAGCGCATCGCCATGAATTCCGGCGGGTTGTGGCGAAAAAGTAATCTATGGAATCCGGCACAGGTGCTGTTAACATCAAGGGACGATTTTGTGCACGATTGCTGGGGTTCTTGGCAGCAGGTTGGAGTAGGATAAAGGATTCGAAGAAGAACCCGACCATTTGGCTGCTGATTCGGAGTGACTACCATCTACGGCGGGGTCAAGTTCGAGCAAGTGTTGACCGTGGGACCGCGTAGTCGAAGAGGGTTGCCGGAGAGTGGCAGTGCCGTCAAAGAGTGGATCGGAGTATTCGTCAGTTGAATCGCGGGACATCAAGTGTCCCGGGTGCGGCGCCAGACGCATGAGGCGCGTGGCGCG
>Ga0335072_10002346_pt1 | contig 29498 bp, 17 predicted proteins | sample Lox_Sample_21_FD_206725 | JGI IMG/M metagenome (GOLD analysis project Ga0335072, IMG submission 206725) | Soil microbial communities from Loxahatchee National Wildlife Refuge, Florida, United States - Lox_Sample_2.1 | ecosystem: Environmental > Terrestrial > Soil > Wetlands | place: USA... | reverse complement strand
TCGAGGTGACCGTGCCCGCGAGCAGATCCATCGAACCGGGAGTCTACAACCTGGTCGATGCCACCGCGAGTGCCGATGTTGTTCCGGACTACACCGGTCCGCCTCCGCAAATGACGTCCTCTCCGGTCGATCAAAGATACTGCATCACCGTCGTCGGATCTTCAGCCTCGCCGCCGTCTCAGCCTGGAGGTTAGTCCCAAACATTGCGGCGGCGCGGCCGCATCTTTGAAACGCCGGTGCCGAAAGACGCCGCCGGATGAGTAGGGAGTCAACATGAGCGATCAGTATTTGGGTGAAATCAGGATGGTCGGCTTTGGCTTTGCGCCGCAAGGCTGGGCCCTGTGCAACGGGCAGTTGCTTTCCATTACGCAGAACACGGCCCTTTTTGCGCTTTTGGGCACGACTTTTGGCGGTAACGGAGTTCAAACCTTTGCGCTGCCGGATCTGCAGGGGCGCGTGCCCTTGCACGCCGGGAGCGGAGCGGGACTCCCGGTCTACAGCTTGGGCGAACAGGGCGGCTCGGCGAATGTGACAATCCTGACCAACAATCTGCCGCCGCACACGCACCCGGTGACGCCGCCCGTTTCCAACGCGAACGGATCCGCGAGTAGCCCGGTGGCAGCCTACCCGGCTGTAAATGTGACGACGATAACCGGCGGCGAACGGGGCGAGACGGCCGCAACCATGGGCTATGCGGCGAGTGCGGTTTCAGGGCAAAACGGGGCCACCTACCAGACCGGAGCGGCGGGCGGCAGCGTGCCTATCGGCATTGAGCCGCCCTACCTGGCCATCTACTTCATCATCGCGATGCAGGGTATCTTCCCGACGCGCGGATAGGGTTTCAAGAACAAGGAGAGTGACATGAGCGAACCGTTTCTTGGCGAAATCAGAATGGTTGGATTCAACTTTGCGCCCGTGGGCTGGTTTTTGTGCAACGGGCAGACTCTTTCGATCAGTCAGTACACCGCGCTGTTCTCGCTGCTGGGGACAACTTTTGGCGGGAACGGCACAACAACTTTCATGCTGCCCAACCTGCAGGGGCGCGTTCCTGTTTGCGTAGGCAACGGCGTGGGCCTCGCTCCTTATGTCTGGGGCCAGATGGGCGGGTCGGCGAGTGCGAGCATCCTGACCAGCAATCTGCCAGTGCACACGCATGCGGTGACGCCGCCGGTTTCAAACGCAAACGCTACGGCCAGCAGCCCGGTGAACGGCTACCCGGCCGTGGACGTGACAACCATAAGCGGCGGCCAGCGCGGGGAAACGGCCGCCACGATGAGCTATGCCGCAGCTTCGGTGCCGGGACAAAACGCGGCCGCCTACCAGACCGGCGCGGCCGGCGGCGGGGTGCCCATCAGCGTGGAGCCGCCCTACCTGGCCGTGTACTTCATCATTGCGTACAACGGCATCTTCCCGTCGCGCAGTTGAGCGCGAGGGGATGCAGCACCTGCGTGTGCTGCCGGCTTGCCGGCCCGCTTGCAAGACCGGCCGGCAAGTAAGTCAGCCACACCGCCGGGCAGGAAAGAACAATGGATGAGGTCATCACAACACGGACAGCGGCGGCAGCGGACGAGGAGTTTCTCTTCCGGCTGTTCGCGTTGCAGAAGGCGGGTGAATTCGCGCCTCTCGGCTGGCCCGCGCAGCAACTGCAGCCCCTGCTGGAGATGCAATACCGCGCCCGCCAGCTTTCCTATGCCGAGAGCTTTCCAGAGGCGGTGAATACGATTCTGTGCCTGGCGGACGGCACTCCGGTGGGACGGCATTTAACGGCGCGGCAGAAGGACTTCTATCGAGTCGTCGATATCGCCGTGCTCCCGGAATATAGAGGGCGCGGCATCGGGACCTGGGCGCTCAACCAGATGAAGCAGGCGGCCGCGCTCGAGTCGGTTCCCATGCGGTTGAGCGTAACGCGGACCAATCCGGCTTTGGGGCTTTATGAGCGGCTGGGATTCATTCGAGTATCCGCGGACGACCTCTCGTTTGAGATGGAGTGGCACGCCCCGCTCCGTGAAGCGGCAAGTCCAAGGCCGCAGGAACGGATGGCGCTTGAAAACGGCGGCGAAGCGGTTCGCGAAGAGGTCGTAGCGCGCATCGCAGATTTTCTGCGCGAGATCGGCTTGTCGGTTCAATTCGGGCCGGTTCCTTCGACCAGCTTTCTTCCCGGCATCCAGACCGTGAGCGGCGGCCTGCGCGTGGATGTGGACGCTCTTCTCTATCCCGGCGACCTGCTGCACGAGGCCGGCCACCTGGCGGTGATGACTGCGGAGCGCCGGTGGGCGGAGTTTCCGCATACAACTGAACCTGCCGAGGAGATGGCCGCGCTGGCATGGTCCTACGCGGCCGCGCGTCATATCGGGCTTGCGCCTGAGATTGTCTTCCACGAGCACGGATACCGCGGGCAGTCCAAGGCGCTCGTGCACGATTTCTCAGTCGGCAAATGCGTTGGACTGCCGTATCTCTGGTGGATTGGGATGACGACACAGCCCGTTCCCGGCAGTCCTTCCATTTATCCCAGGATGCTGCATTGGCTGCGACAAGAGCCAGACGCGGAGCACGCCGGTCCGCAGGAATATGCATTAGAAGCGCACGGATGACGGCAAGGTGACGAGGAAGCGGATCGGGAGAGCGATGAGTTGCAGGCGAGCTGCTGAGAAGGCAATCCGGAGGAAGCGCGAGCCGCGCGCGCTGGCGGTTGCGGCGGCGGCGATGCTGGTGGCGGGTCTGGCGCCCTGGAGCGCGCGGGCGCAGACCGCACTCCCGAGCCTGGCGCAGCGGGCGGCGCTGGCGCGGCTGACGCACGCACGCGCGCACAACGCACCGGCCAACGGCGTCGAGGCGACCACGGTGCCGCTCGATCAACCGAATGGGCTGGCCTTCGACGGGAACGGGAATCTCTACATCGCCGATACCAACGACGACATTGTTCGCGAAGTGACCGTCGCCGGCGTGATCAACACGGTGGCGGGCAATGGGAGTGAGGGCTATAGCGGCGACGGGGGCCCGGCAACGAGCGCCGAGCTCGACACGCCCACCGGCGTGGCCGTTGATGCCACCGGCAACATTTATATTGCCGACACGCTCAACAACTGCATTCGCGAAGTGAGCGGCGGCACGATCACCACGATCGCGGGGAACGGGACGGCGGGATACTCGGGCGACGGCGGGCCGGCAGCGAGCGCCCAGCTCGACCAGCCCACGGCGATCGCGATCGATTCCAAGGGCAACCTCTATATTGCGGACACCAATAACAACCGGATCCGCGAGATCACGGGCACGACCATCAACACGGTGGCGGGCGACGGTGTGCAGTCCTACTCCGGCGACGGCGCTGCGGCCACGGCGGCGGCCCTCGATTCGCCGACCGGGGTGGCGGTCGATGCGGCCTTCAATATCTACATCGGCGACACGGGCAACCAGCGGGTGAGGATGGTCGCGGCTTCGACGGGCGACATCGCCACCATCGCCGGCACGGGCACGGAGGGCTTTACGGGCGACGGCTCCGCACTCTCCGAGGAGCTGGCCGATCCCAGCGGCGTGTATGTGGACGCGTCGGGCACGGTGTACGTGGCCGACAGCGACAACGAGCTGGTCCGCACCATCAGCGGCGGCACGCTGACCACGATTGCGGGCAACAACACGGAGGGGTTCTCGGGCGACGGGGGCGCGGCCACGAGCGCATCGCTCGATACGCCCAGCGCGGTGGTGGTCACGGGAACGAGCGTGCTGTTCTCGGATACTCTCAACAACCGCGTGCGCATCATCACCGCCGGCACGATCAATACGCTGGCGGGATTGCCTTCTTCGTCGTCGGAGTCGCTGGTGATCAGCGGCGCGACTCCGGCGGTGTATGGAACGGGCTCGCTGACGGCGACGTTCTCGAACGGCGGCCTTACGGCGACGGGCACGGTGACCTTCTACGACGGGGAGGGATCAAGCCCCACGGCCATCGGCCAGGCGACGCTCTCGGGTAACGTGGCCACCATCAGCACGGCTACGCTGGCTGCCGGCACGCACTATATTGTTGCCTCTTATCCCGGCGACGCCAAGGACGCGGCCATCGTCAGCGGCGTGTATGTGTACGTGGTGACGCCGGCTCCGCTGACCGCGGTGGCCAACGCGGCCACGATGCTCTACGGCCAGGCGGTGCCTGCGCTGACCGGGACGCTGACGGGCGTGCTGGCCCAGGACAACGGCAACGTGACGGCGGTCTTCTCGACCACGGCCACGAGCACATCGAATCCGGGAACCTATCCGATCTCGGTCGCGCTCTCCGGCTCGGCGGCGGGCAACTACACGGTCACGCTGGGCGCGGGTTCCGGTTCCCTGACGGTCGCGCAGGCGCCTACCGTGACCACACTCGCGGCCAGTACCAGCACGCCGGTGCTGGGCGCCTCGGTGACACTCACAGCGACGGTCGCTTCCACCACCACGGGCACGCCCACGGGCACGGTCAACTTCTATAACGGGACGACACTGCTGAACTCCGCGCCGGTGGCGTTGAGCGGAGGCGTGGCCACGTTCACCACCACTTCCCTGCCAGTCGGCTCGCTCAGCCTGACCGCCGTTTACAGCGGCAATATAGACTTTACGGCGAGCACATCGGCGGCGCTCACGACGACAGGCGTCTCTCCGGACTTCAGCATCACGATCACGCCGTCGTCGCAGTCGGTGCTGCCGTTCCAGTCGGTGAACTACACCATTACGGCGACGCCGGTGAACGCCACGTTTGCCTATCCGGTGACGTTCTCGGTGAGCGGCCTGCCGGAAAATGTGGTTGCGACCTTCTCGCCAACTTCGCTCGCCGCCGGCGCGGGCACATCGACGGTGACGCTGACGCTGGCGGCCAATGGCCTGGCGCAGATGCACGAGAAGGCGCATCCCTTCGGCGGGTTCCCGACTTCGGCGGCGCTGGGGCTGTTCCTGCTGCCGTTCCTCTTTGGCAAGCGGGCGCGGGGGACGGCGCGCAAGCTGTCACGCAGCGGCTGGATGCTGGCCGCCTTTGTGGCGCTGGCGGTGGCCGGCGCCATGTCGGGCTGCGGAGGCGGAGGCTTCTTTGGCCACACCACCCAGAGCTACACCGTAACCGTTACGGCTGTGAGCGGACCGGATACGCACACGGCCACCGTGACCCTGACCGTGCAATAGGAGAACGCCATGCGCAGATACTCGATCATCGCGGCTGTGCTGCTGAGTCTGGCGCTGACCGGCACGGCCCGTTCGCAGGCGGTTCCAGGCTCGGTGAACTTCCGCTACAGCGCGCAGATTTCGAACTCGCCGCCGGGGAGCTGCGGCTGCTTCGCGCTGCAAGGAGCCGCAGCGGATGCCACCTGGGGCAATGTTGGACCGGCCGGCGGCGCCAGGTTTTCGCTGGCCGTCGATGCCGGCGTGGAGCACACCGGCCATGTGGGCGATGCACCCTACGGCCTGACTCTGACCACGCTCACGGCCGGCCCGCGGATGCATCTTCCCGGCCAGAGAGTCCATATCTTCGGCCAGGTGTTACTGGGATGGGCGCACGGCGCGGACTCCGAGTTTCCGCACAACAACAGCCTCGAATCCTCGGCCAATTCGTTCGCGCTCGACCTGGGCGGGGGGATTGACCTGGCCTCGCACAGCCGGATCTCGCTGCGGGTGCTGCAACTGGATTATGTGCGCACGGGTTTTCCCAACACCTCATCGAACTGGCAGAGCAACTTCCGCCTCGGCGCGGGTGTCACGCTGCACTTCCCGCGCTGACGCATCTTCCGGGGCGGCAGGGCTGCCGACGGCGGGCGGTTTATCCAGTTGCGGAACCTGCTGTAGGGAGAGGCCAGGCCAGCGTGAGCGCGGCGGCGCGTGCGATAAAGGCGCTGCAGCAGTCCCGTCCCGCTACCAGAGGGCCATCTCATTTTAGAATGCAAGGCAGGGTTATTTCGAATAAGCACGGCTTCCTGCGTGGCGAACGAAGTCAGACGGAAGGAATGAGGCTTCAGCCCGAGAGGGACAGCTGGCGACGGCGGGAAGATCCATCCCATCTGAAGCCCGCCGTTAATTCGGGCGGTTTGAGGCACGACTGAAGTCGTGCGCAGTTACAAGACCCGCTTCAAACTGAGTTTCTCCGCAGACTGTGAAGCCGTGCGCTTTCAAGGCCAGTACCGTTCGCGATCCCAAGTCCAAATGCGATTGCCCTGAGGCGCACCGGGATCGACTTGACATTTCACTGTCCGGATAGCTTAGATGGAGACTATCTCATGCTCTCGTTGGCTCCCCCGTTGGGAATGGTCGTCTGGAGACTTCGAACGTCTCGACGCCGGTTCCTTCTGCGACAAAGCCACGAGAGACACAAGAACCGCGCGGAGCTGGGGCGACTTCCCTGCTCTACTCCTGGTGATACCGACGGCCTGGTTGCGGTGCGTTATGCGGTCATGGAGTTAACACTCTCAACCGGGGAGACTCTGACAATGGGACGAGCGGATGGCTGCGAGTAGGACAGCCATAATCATCGGAGCGGGGCCGGCCGGCTTGACTGCCGCGCTGGAACTGCTGCGGCGGACGGACGTTCGTCCCGTGGTCCTGGAGGCCACGGAGCGCATCGGGGGCATCTCCTGCACCATCCGGCACAACGGCAACCGCATGGACATCGGAGGGCACCGGTTTTTCTCGAAGTCCGACCGGGTGATGGACTGGTGGACGGAGCTGATGCCCATTGCGGCAGAGCAGGGCGACGGGCCGACCGCGATCCGCTATCAGAACCGGGAACGGACGGTCGCCGCGGGCGCGGGCGAGGCCGCCGATGCCGACCTGGTGATGCTGGTGCGGCCGCGCCGGAGCCGGATCTACTTTCTGCGGCATTTCTTCGACTACCCGCTGGCGCTGAACGCCCGGACGCTGCGCCAGCTGGGCCTGTGGCGGACGGCGAAGATCGGCGCGGGCTACATGCGGGCCAAGCTGCTGCCGCGGCGCGACGAGAAGACGCTGGAGGACTTCCTCATCAACCGCTTCGGCACGGAGCTGTACCGGACGTTCTTCAAGTCGTACACCGAAAAGGTATGGGGTGTGCCATGCGAGCACATCAGCGCGGAGTGGGGCGCGCAGCGCATCAAGGGACTGTCGCTGCGAACGGCCGTTGCACACTTCCTCAAGAAGGCGTTTTCGCGGGCGCCGTCCGGGGGCATCGCGCAAAAGGGCACCGAGACCTCGCTGATCGAGCGGTTTCTGTATCCGAAGTACGGGCCGGGGCAGCTATGGGAACGCGTGGCCGATCTTGTGCAACAGAAAGGCGGCGAGGTGCGCCTGGGCTGGCGCGTGCAGCGGCTGCACGTGGAAGGCGGCCGCGTGGTCTCAGTGGAGGCGACCGACGCCGAGGGTGCGGCGCACACGCTTCCCGCCGATTACGTCTTTTCGACGATGCCGGTGCGCGAGCTGGTGCACAGCCTGGACGCGGAGGTTCCGGCGGAGGTGCGCGCGGTGGCCGACGGGCTGATCTACCGCGACTTCATCACCATCGGACTGCTGGCGGAGCGGCTGGCGGTGACGGAGCCGGACGGATCGCCGCTCAAGGATACCTGGATCTATATCCAGGAGCCGGACGTGCTGGTGGGACGGCTGCAGATCTTCAACAACTGGAGCCCCTTTATGGTGGCCGATGCTTCGAAGGTGTGGATCGGGCTCGAATACTTCTGCTACGAGACGGACGAGCTGTGGAAGATGCCGGATGCGGAGATCGCGCGGTTCGCCATCGCCGAGGTGGAGAAGATCGGGATCCTGCGCGCGGCGGATGTGCTGGACACGCACGTGGTCCGGGTGCCGAAGACCTACCCCGCGTACTTTGGCAGCTACGAGCGGTTCGACGAGATCGTTGGCTATATGGACCGTTTCGAGAACCTCTTCCTGGTAGGCCGGAACGGGATGCACAAGTACAACAACCAGGACCACTCGATGCTGACGGCGATGACCGCCGTCGATCAGATCGCCGGCGGCCGCATCGACAAGGCCGCTCTGTGGGAGATCAACACCGAGCAGGAGTACCACGAAGAGAAGAAGTGATGGAGCGCTCGCATGACAGTGCGCGCCGGGCGCGGCCCACTCCCGAAGGAAGGAGCCGCGCGTATCTGCAGGGTCAGTTGACGGTGAGCTTCACGGTCACGGTGGGCGCGGGGGTGATGGCTGGATTGCCAGCGCCCGTCACGGTGAAGGTGTAGTTGCCGGCCGTGGTGCCCGGGTTACCACCACCACCGCCTCCTCCGCCGCCGGCACCTCCGCCGCAGGACGAGAGCGCGCCGAGCGCGATGATCACGATGACGAGGCCGAGCAGGTTGCGCCAGTTGCGCCGGCGAGCGGGCACTCCAAGGAATACCAGCAAAGAGAGAACCAATCCACCTCCGGCCCGAGTCCAGGCGGGAAGGCCATTGGGGGCAAGGCGCGACGAAGTGGCCGCCGTGGTGGTCATGGTCACGGTTGCCGCACCGCTCGCCGTGCCGTTGGCGATGGTCACTGGCGAGCCGGAGGTGACCGAGCAGGCGGGCAAGTCCGCGGCTCCGGCCGGGCTGGAAGCGAGAACGCAGGTCAGGCTGACGCTGCCGCTGTAGTTCGGATCGGAGGTAAGGGTAATGGTCGCCGTGCCGCTGCTGCCCGGATTCACGGCGGTTGGAGTCGAGGTGGAAAGCTGGTAGGGCGGGTTGACGGAGACGTTCGCCGGCGCGCTGGAGGTGCTGGTATAGACGGAGTTCCCGCTGTAGGCCGCGGTGAGGGCGTAGGATCCGGTGCTGGTAAAGGTGTTTGCCGGGATGGCGATGGTGGCGCTGCCCGAAGCCAGCGGGGTCGCGGACGAAGTGTAGACGATGGCGCCGCTGGGGACATAGACGGCCGAGAGAACGACTGTACCGGTGGGAGCGGGGCCGGCGCCGGTTACCGTTATGGTGACCGGCTCGGGCTGCGAGGTATCGAACGCTCCGCTGTTGGCGGGAGCGATGGCAACGCTCGAAGCAAGAGGGCTCACCACCTGAGCGATGGCGCTCGATGTTGCCGAGGTGTAGTTGCCGCCGGCGGCGATGGTCGCGGAGATGCTGTCCGATCCCACGGGCAGGCTGCCGGTGATCAGTATCGCTGTGCCACTGTTGGGAGCCGCCGTACCGAGCGATGCGTTGCCGTTGTAGAAGGTGACCGTGTTGGTGTCATCACGGGTCACCGTGGCCGTCAGGGTTACCGGCGCCCCGTAGCTTGAAGGGCCTCCCGCGGCGCTGACGCTGATCGCCGGGGTGGCCGGGTTCACCGTCAGAGTTGCCGATGCGGTCGCGGTTGTGTAGTCGGTTGTGTCGGTGGGCGTAAAGGTCGCCGATAAGGGTTGCGGTCCGGCTTTGAGTACGGTGCCGGACGCCGGATTGTAAACGAAGGAGCCTGCAGCCGAGGCCGTGGCATCAAGCTGCGTGGAACTCAGCGCGGTCCCATAGACGATGGCTGCGGGCGTTGCCCAGGTGATGGTGGGCGTGGCTTGATTTACGGTAAGAGTGACCGATGCGGTCGCCGATGTGTAGTCGGTTGTGTCGGTGGGCGTAAAGGTGACGGAGAGAGTCTGGGGACCGACGCCAGGCACCGCGCCCGCTGCCGGCGAGTAGACGAAGGTCCCCGGCACATTGGCGGTCGCATTGAGCTGGCTGGCGCCAAGAGGAGTTCCATAGGAGATGGAAGCCGGCGTGGACCAGGTGATGACGGGTTGACTCTTGGTGCCCTGGAGGGTCACGGTGGGGGACTGGCTGGCCGCGTAATTCGCGTCTCCCGAATAACTGGCGGCAACTTCGTGCGAACCGAGAGGGGCAAGGCTGACTCCCGTAGCGCTTCCCGTTGCCGACTGCGCCATATACGGTTCGAGCACGCCTGTCTCGTCGAGCGAACCGAAGGCAGCAATCAACGCAGGGTAGCCGTTGGCGGTGACTCTACCGGCCGCGGCGTTGCTCACACTGCCCGGAAGCGTTACTGAAGCGGCTTGCGTAAAGGCTCCCGTGCCGCTGCCCAGCAGAACGGTGGCCGAAGAATAATCAGACGAGGTCACAACCAGGTCGACCACGCCGTCCTGGTTGACGTCCATCGGAACTACGGCGGAGGAGGAGTAGTCAACGGTCGGGCTGGCCGCGGCCGTGAAGGTCCCGTTGCCGCTGCCCAGGAGGACGGAGAGAGTGGAGGAGTAATAACTGCCTACAGCCAGATCGGGTTTGCCGTCCCCGTTGAAGTCCGCGACCGCGATCGACGCCGGGTCGGTTCCAACCGAAAGGGTGTTGGGCAAGGCCGAAAAGGTTCCGTCGCCGTTGCCAAGCAACACGGTGATGGCGCCACTGTAGCTGCCGACAGCGATGTCCGGGATTCCGTCGCCGTTGAAGTCCGCCACGGCCATGGACACAGGAGAAGCACCTGTAGCGGGATAGGAAGCAGAGGTTGTGAAGGTACCGTCGCCCTTGCCGAGGAGGATCACCAACCGGCTGTTGGAGGTGTCGGCGACGGCGAGGTCGGGGATGCCGTCCCCGTTGAAATCGCCGGCGGCGATCGTGGAAGCGCTGACCGCGATGTTGGTGCTGGTGCCGACCGGGTTGAAGGTGCCATCGCCGTTGCCGAGGAAGATATTGACGATGCCACCCTGGTTCAGCACGGCGAGGTCGAGTTTGCCATCGCCATTGAAATCCGCGGCCGTAATGGCTACCGGATACGCGGAAGTCTGCGGGCTCAGATTGCTGATGGTGAAGGTGCCGTCGGGGTTGCCGAGTTGGATGACGATGGCGTCGATCTGAGTATCGAGGATGGCCACATCGGTGATGCCGTCGCCGTTGAAGTCTCCGGTAACAATCGCGCCAAAGTAAGGCGCGGTCGGGGTGGTGCCGAGTTCTGTCCAGGTGAGCGCGGGCGTGGCGCCGGTGAGTTTGGATGAGGCGATCACGGAGTTGCCGGTGCTGGTATCGACGAAAGAGAAACTGCCGGTGAGGGCCTGGGGGCCGTTCCCGTTCACCGTTGCATTCAGGGTGTAGCTGCCAGCGGCGCCGGAGCTGGCGAGCGACGTTGTGGTGGGATACGCGCCAGTAACCTGAAGGCTGCCGGCAGCGGACGAAGAGCCGCCCACGGCGGCGGTCCCGGCAAAGACCGCCTTATAGCTGTGACTCCCGGGCAGCGGCAGCAGATTGATCGATGCTGTACCCGCGCTCGTCAGCTGGGCCGATCCGAGCAGGTGGACATCTCCGCAGTAGGTAGCGGCGCTGTCGCAGAAGTTGACGAGTCCGGAGGTGACCGGAGAGCCACCCGATGTTACGGAGGCGGTCAAAGTGACGAGGCTTCCCCACTTCACTGTGCTTACGGTGGAACCGCCGGCAGTTATGGCGAGAGCCGTGGCGCCCGCTGCACCCGGCGAACGGATGGTGATGGGCAGTGGAGCCGTGGCGGAGAGCAGCCCGGATGTGCCGGTGATGGTGGCCGTCGCGGTTCCGGGCAGCGCAGAAGTGGAGGCAGTGAGCGTAAGGACGCTGCCGGCGGCCGACGAGGCCGGATTCCAACTGGAGGTGACTCCGGAGGGCAGTCCCGAGATGGAGAAGCTGACGTTGCCGCCGAATCCGTAGAGTGGATTCACAGAGACAGTGGTATTCTCGGCGCCTCCCGGCAAGAGAGTGATGCTGCCGGGCGCCGGCGTGAGCGTAAAGGACCCAGCATTGACCGTGACCGTGACTGTGGTGGAGGCGGTGACGGTGCCGAAGGTTCCAGTAATGGTGACGGTGGAGGTTCCGGGCGTGGCTGTACTGGTTGCGGTCAAGGTGAAGGCCGAGTAGTACGTGGCCGGGTTCGTTCCAAAGCTCAAGGTTACGCCCGAAGGCAAGCCGGAGGCGCTTAGAGTGACAGGGCCGGAGAACCCGTTCGCGCCGATCACGTCGATATAACTCGGATCGGATGCGCCCTGGTTCAACGAATATGTGGTCTGGCCCGGGCTGAGCGTAAAGGACGGAGTGGCAACGGTGATCGTAACGGTGGTGGTTGCAGAGAGAGTTCCCGAGGTTCCCGTTACGGTGACCGCATAGGTTCCTGTGGGCGCTGAGTCTGTGGCCGAGAAGGTGAGCTGACTCGAAGAGGTTGTCGGGTTGATTCCGAAGGCGGCGGTGACGCCGGTGGGCAGGCCGCTCGCGGACAGGGTCACGGAGCTGTTGAAGCCGTTCACGTCATTGACGTAGATATAGGTGGACGCGCTTTCGCCCTGGTCGATGGCGGGCGACGAATAATTGGAGAGAGTGAAGCTGGGAGCGGCTACCGTCATGGTGATCGAGGTAGAGGCGGTAGTGGTCCCACTGGTTCCAGTCAGTGTTGCCGTGTAGCTGCCCGCCGCGACCGATCCAGAAGCGGTGAGCGTAAGCTGGCTGGAGCTTGAATAGCCAGTGAGACTTACCGGGTTCGGGGAAAACGAGGCGGTAATTCCCGAAGGCAGGCCGCTGACCGACAACGTTACATTGCCGTTATAGCCGTTATTCGCGGAGACGTAGACGTAGGCAGTGGATGAGGTGCCGATGCCCAACGTGACCGAGCTTGGGCCAGTGACCTGGATGCCAGGCGCCACAATGGTGAGGGTCATGGTGGTCGCTTTGGAGATCGACCCGGACGTGCCGGTAATCGTGAGCGGATAGTTGCCGGTGGCGGCTGCGGAAGTCGCCGCCAGAGTCAACTCACTCGAATAGGTGGTCGGGTTGGTGCCGAAGGACGCCGTTACTCCGGACGGCAGGCCGCTGATGCTGAAGGTCACGCTCCCGTTGAATCCGAATTGATTATTGAGATAGACAAAGACGCCGGTGCTTCCGCTTTGCGAGAGGGTCTGGCTGGACGGCGCGGAGATGGTAAACGTGGGGGCGCCCACGGAGAGGGTGAAGGTGGTCGTGGCGGTCACAGTCCCCGCGGTACCGGTCACTGTCACGAGGTAGGTTCCGGCAGCAGCCGAACTGGTTGCGGTGAAGGTGATCTGGCTGCTGGTGGCTGTGGGATTTGTAGCAAAGGAAGCAGTCACCCCGGCAGGAAGACCAGAGGCGGAGAGCGCAACGCTTCCGTTAAAGCCGAACTGATCGCTGACATAGACGTAACTGGCCGCGGTCGAACCCTGGCCGAGCGAGACGCTTCCGCCGCCGTTGAGCGTGAAGCCGGGAGCGTTGACCGTGAGCGTCAAGAGGGCCGTTGCCGTGATGGATCCGGAGGTGCCCGTGATGGTCAGCGTGGCGTTGCCGACGGTCGCATTGTTGCCGGTGACGATGGTCAACTCGCTGCTGGAGGTGGCGGGATTGGGCGCAAAGAACGCGGTCACGCCGGTCGGCAGGCCGGTGACCGAGAACGTTACGCTCCCATTAAAGCCGTTCTGCGGGGTGATCTCGACCGAGGCGCTGCTGGTCGCACCCTGGCCCATCGAGACGGCGCCAAAAGTGCTAATCGTGAAACTGGGAGCGACCAGATTCACATAGATCTGTGTTGAAGCAGTCAGCGCACCGGAGGTTCCGGTCACGGTGATGGTTCCGATCCAGTTGGGCGCCGAACTGCTGGCGGTGAGGGTGAGAACGCTGGTGGAGCTTGCCGGGTTGGTGGCGAAGGCAGCGGTCATGCCGGTGGGAAGGCCGGTGACCTGCAGGTTGACGCTTCCGGTAAAGCCGTAAAGGTCGTTGACGGTGATGGTGGATGTGGTGCTGCTGCCCTGGTTGACGGTGACGGTCGGGGACGACGTGGAGAGGGTGAAGCTCGGCCCGTGGACTGCCAGATTCAGCGTCGTGGATTCCGTAATGGTTCCCGATGTTCCGGTGATCGTGACCGGGTAGGTTCCCTGGACGGCGGAGCTTGAAGCAGTCAGGGTGAGCACGCTCGAGGTGCCTGTCGAGGCAGGGCTGAAAGATGCCGTCACACCGGCCGGCAGGGTGGACGTCACCGCGAGACTAACCTTCCCGCTGAAGCCGCCGGCGTCGATCACCGAGATCGTGTCTGTCGTATTGTTGCCCTCGACCACATTCACCGTGCCGGCGGCGGAGGAGATCCAGAAACCCGGCGTGGCCGGTCCCGCCAGGTCATTGATGAGCGACTGGCCCGCCGGACTGCCCCAGCCGGTGACAAGGTCATAGCCCGGAACGGCGCTAAACCAGACTGTCTGATCGTCGGTATCGTTATTGCCGGACTGGATGTCATGGAAATCGCTACCATAGCTGGTGCCGGTGCCGATCTGGCTGAGTGCGGCATCGATGAATCCGATTCCGCCCAGAGGAGCATTTCCCGCCTCAACCGCCTGCTGGTTGACGAGCGCCATGAAGCCGGCCCAGCGCGGCGCCGCGAAGCTGGTGCCGGCCACGTCCGTATAGCACTCGCCCATCGTGCAGACGTAATTGTCGAAGTCTCCCTCGGCGGCAACGTCGGGCACATTGCGCAGGGTGTCCGACCCTCCGTTGCTGGAGGTGGCCAATCCGCTTTGCCAGCTCGGGATAGGAAGGTTATCCGGGCTGATGCCGCCGCCGCTTCCGAATCCTTCGGAATTCCACGCGACCTCGCTTGACCAGGCGCCGCCCGGAGCGACGGTGGTCAAATGCGTGCCGCCGACGGCGGTCACGTACTGGCTTTCGCCCGGATAGAAGAAGGGACTGATGGAGGCCTGGAAGGCGCCGTTGTCTCCAGAGGCCGCAAAAAACGTCTGTCCCTGAGCGGCCATTTCCTGAAAAATGGCTTCCTGCGCTGGAATGCTGTCCGGAATCCAACCCCACGAGCAGCTAATCTGCTTCGCGGTATCGTCGGTAGCGATCTGATTGAGAACCGCCGCGGGAGAGGACGCTGAAGTTGGGTCGCCGATGTAGACTTCCACGGCGCTCAGTCCCGGCGCCATGCCGATCGCCTGCACGATATCCAAAACCTGTTCGGCATCCTGATCATAGACGGTGTCAGTCGCGCTTCCCACCAGAATGTTCTGAACAGGAACGCTGTAGGTCTGGCCGGCGCCGCTGAAACTCAGATCGACGTCGCTCTGCAGATAGCCGCCAAACTCGACCAGGGCTACGGTCTGATTGAGTCCGGTCAGCGCGCTTCCGCCGTAGTACGCGGCGCGCATATCACTGCCCAGGTAACTTCCGCCCGGCCCCGACCCGCCCGCATCCGTCATGGGCATTTTCACGCCGGGAAGAATGTACATGGGCTGCGGAAGGGAGAGATTGTCCATGCCGTCGATGTGGGCGATCTGGGTGCTGAGAGCCACGGAGGGATTGCGGTCGGGGGAAAAGAAGGTGCGAGTCCCCGTCGGATCCTGATACCTGCCTATGCGCACATGGAATGCGCTGTTGACCTGGGCCACCGTTCCTTCAATGGTGACGATCAGCCGGTTCTTTGCCTGCCTGGTCACGGTAAATCCGCTGGCTGACGCGAACCCGACCACTTGCTGGTAGTCCTCTTCGGTGGGTCCGAACCGATCGGTGAATTCCTCGACACTCAGGAACTTGTGGTAGTCGGCGCTGGTTGGATCGTACAAGCGCGCAAGGAGCTGCATGAGCTGACTCTGGTTGCGCAGAGGCAGCACAATGCTCAGTTGCATCTTCTGGGTATCGGGGAGCGGGCCGAGGAATCGCGCGCCCGGCTGGTTGACGATCTGAGGCGCGTGATCGGGCAATACCTGCAGTGGCGGGGCGACCGTTTGCGCGGAACCGGCGTGGGAGACTGCCAACAGCGCCAGCAGCCCGGCGGTTGCGATCACCTGCCGCCAATTTCGTCCTGCCGGATTGTGGTTGCTGTGTGAAAAAGAGAGCGAAACTATGGGTTCAAGCGCCAATCCTGCGAACATCGCTCGCGCACCTCAATGAGCTGGGCTATGGCACTGACAGAGGGAGGCGAGGAAGCCCTCCGGCTTCAAGGGGGGATGCCATTTTGGAAATATCGGAATTATACCCAACCTCCTGGTAGAGCATCATTAACAAAATTGTCGAAGTGCGGAAAAGTTCGGATGATCTGTCCGCGCAGAGTTGTGAAGTGCGACCCGGTGTCAGTCGATCACAGGGTGCAGGAAGAGTCACTTTGTTTTCCTTTCGCCCCCTCCCGCGCGACTCCAGAGCAAGACTATCCGGTTGCAATCTGAGCTTCGATCTTCTGTGGTTCGGCCCTCGCCGTGATGAGATGAATCATCCGACGCCGGGCTCAGCGCCCGGGCGGGTTCCTGCAAGCCGCTGAAGATGACGAGCGAAGGGCTACCGGGGCGGGCCGGGCGCTTCATCAAGCGTATTGGCCCGGATGCAGATGGCAGGGTGCGAAGGCGGCTGCCGAGCAGGTGGGAATCTGCGGCACACGTTTGCGCGTACGCGGATGATCAGTGAACCATCCGCGAGCGGCGCTGCATGTAATCCATGAGCAGATACTGGCCGAGATTTTCGGGGGTGGTGAAGTAGGCCTTTCCGCGGCACATCTCCGTGACTTTGCGGACGAACTGGACGAGGTGCCATTCCGACGCCAGCATAAAAGTGTTAATGAGGACATTGCTTCGCTTGCAGCGCGACACTTCTTCGAGGGTCTCGTCGATCACAAGCGGGTCGAGGCCATAGGCGTTCTTATAAACTCTTCCGTCGGGCAGAGTGAGCGCCGAGGGCTTGCCGTCGGTGATCATTACGATTTGCTTCATATCCTTGTGCTGTCGGGCAAGAACGCGCTGAGCCAGGCGCAGCCCCTCGCGGGTATTCGTGTACCAGGGGCCGACCTTGACGCGGGCAAGCTGCGAGACCGGGACCTCTTCGGCGGAGTCGTGAAAGAGGACGAGGGAGAGCGAATCGCCGGGAAATTGGGTGCGGATGAGGTGCGAAAGCGCCATGGCCACGCGCTTGGCCGGCGTGAAGCGGTCTTCTCCGTAGAGGATCATGGAGTGCGAGCAGTCGAGCATCATGACGGTGGCGCAGGAGCTCTGGTACTCGCACTGATGCACGTGCAGGTCCTCGTACTCCATATTGAGCGGCAGGCCGATGCCTTCGCGCGCAATGGCTGAGCTGAGCGTAGCGGTGGTGTCGAGGTTGAGCGTGTCGCCGAACTGGTAGCGGCGCGAGGCTCCGCCGGCTTCAACGCCGGTGGCCCAATGGCGCGTGTCGTGGCGGCCGTAGCTGGATTTGCCGAGAGAACCGAGCAGATCGCGCAGGGCTTTGAAGCCGAGGAAATCCATGCTCTTGTCGGTTACTTCGAAGCGGGCCTGGCCTGACGGGCCGTCAACCTGCCCGCCTGCCTGCGACGGGCGCATCTGGTTGGGATGGCCGGTCATGGAGATGTAATTTTCGCGCTCCATCCGTTCGATGAGCTTGTCGATGAGCTTGTCGAGCGCGCCCTGCGCCATCAGCTCGTCCAGCTTCTGGCGGATGGACTCGTCGAAGAAGCCGCTGTCTTCGAGGGCGCGGCGAAGCGCCTGGCGCAGATCGTCGAGGGTCTGGTCGAGGTCCTGGAATTGCGAGTAGGGATCGTAGAATCCGGAGTCGAGCAGATAATCGGAGAGCGCCTGGAGCAGATCCTCGAGGTCGATCTCGGAGGCGAGGTCGCCTTTGTACTCGGTGTAACGGACGCGCTTCATGGCAATCACCCTCCAGCCGGGGTCATGGGAGAGGACGGGTAACTCAGTTGTATCCGCCGCGCGGCGTGCGGCGGGCCCTCTGCCATTCGTCGTAATCGATCTCGAGCTCAGCATGTTCCGGCTTGGCGGGCGCGGCTTTTTCGGCAGCGAAGACGCGCTCCTCGCTGCGGCTGAGTTTGCGATGGGCGACAAGGCCCTCGAGCAGGAATTCCGCGGCGGAAACGACTTTTGGCGCGGAGTCGGACTTGCCGACGCCCAGCGGCGCAAGCTTTACAACGAGGCCATGAATCTGCTTCAGGTCGTCAAGGGCGGCATCCGCGGGATGATTGTCGTCGAGTTTCACGGCGCCGCCGAGATGGAACCACTGCTCGATTTGCTCCGTGTCGACGCCACCGAAGGATTGATCGAAGATCCGGCCTACTGCCGAGCGGATCAACTCGCGTGCGACGGTGTCGGCACCGCGCAATTCGCCTTCATATTCAAGCTCGAGCTTGCCGGTCATGGCCGGCAGGGCCGCGTAGATATCGCTGATGCGCGGCAGGGCGACGGGCTCGCGGTTGACGAGAGCGCGGCGCTCGGCGTTGGAGACGACCACTTCCATGGTGGAGATGGGCAGGCGCTGGCTGACGCCGCTGCGCTTGTCGACGCGCTTGTCTTCGCGGGCGGAGAAAGCCACCTGCTCGACGATTTCGCGGATGTAATCGGGAATCTCGACCGGGACGGCGCCGCGCTCTGCCCAGGCCTCCTGCGCGGTGATGGCCATGCCTTCCTCAACGGTTTCGGGATAGTGGGTGCGAATCTCCGATCCGATGCGGTCTTTGAGCGGCGTGATGATCTTGCCGCGCGCGGTGTAGTCCTCGGGATTGGCGCTGAAGGCGAGGGCCAGGTCGAGGGCCAGGCGCACGGGATAGCCTTTGATCTGCACGTCGCCCTCCTGCATGATGTTGAAGAGGGCCACCTGAATTTTGCCGGCGAGGTCGGGCAACTCGTTGACGGCGAAGATGCCCCGGTTGGCGCGGGGCAGAAGGCCATAGTGCATGGTGAGCTCGCTGGAGAGATCCTGCGCGCCGCGGGCGGCCTTGATGGGATCGATGTCGCCGATCAGGTCGGCGACGGTTACGTCGGGGGTGGCCAGTTTCTCGACGTAGCGCTCATCGCGGCTGAGGTAGGCGATGGGAGTGGCGTCGCCGCGTTCCGCGATCAGCTCGCGGCACCGCCGGCACAAGGGGTGGTAGGGATTGTCGCGAATTTCGCAGCCGGCCACGTAGGGCAGATGGTCGTCGAGGAGGCTGGTGAGGGCGCGCAGGATGCGGCTCTTGGCCTGGCCGCGAAGCCCGAGCAGAATCAGGCTATGCCGTGACAGCACGGCGTTGACGATCTGGGGAATGACGGTGTCTTCGTAACCGACGATGCCGGGGAAGAGCGTTTCGCGGCGTTCGAGGCGCGCAATCAGGTTGCGGCGCATCTCGTCCTTCACGGTTCGCGTCTTCAGGCAGGCTGCGGAGAACTGGGTGCTGGTGCGCAGTTCCCCCAGGGTTTGGGGAAGCGGGTGAGCCGCGGGCATCGTTGACTCCTGGGGCCGGTTCTGTGCCGGAAGCCGACCCGTCTGCTTACAACTATAGACGCGATAGCGGTGAGTTTTGGCGCGGGGTGAAGCTGGATGACGGAAATGGGCGCCAGGAGCGTGTTGTGGTTGACGCGATGACCGGCGAGTGTTCAGTCGCGATCGGGTTAACGGGCTCCGCGGCATAGCCGGGCGGTTGGCCGAGGACGCTCCGATCCGGCCGGACACCGTTTTGAGGGCACGGTCCGGATGAGCGACACAAGAGCCGCCACGGCGACGATGGCAGCAGCACTTCGTTTTTTGGAAGGGGCTTGCACCGATTGGCGGATGTCTGCCGACTGGCGGCGAGCAGCCGACGCCGTTGCGCGCATGGCGACTGGGCGCCGGTTGGCGCCGGAATAGCGCGGTTGTGTAAAGTCAAGTCGGTTGAGATGTTGCGTTCCGGGTGCCGGGTGTGGCCGAAGAGCTGAGCGAGATTATCGAGACTCTCTATCGATCGGAATCGGGCAGGATTCTGGCGACGCTGGTGCGCCTGCTGGGAGACCTGGATCTGGCCGAAGAGGCCATGCACGAGGCGTTCGCGGCCGCCCTGGAGTCCTGGACACCGGCTGGCATTCCGGACAAGCCGCGGCCGTGGCTGATCTCCACGGCGCGCTTCAAGGCCATCGACGGGATGCGCCGGAGGGCGCGCTTCGATGGAGCGCAGAGGGATCTGGTTGCCCAGATGGAATCGCGCGTCAACGATGCACCCGTTGAGGATGAAGAGATCGAGGACGATCGCCTGCGACTGATCTTCACCTGCTGCCATCCCACTCTGCCCCAAGAAGGACAGGTTGCGCTCACGCTGCGCGAAATCTGCGGGCTAACCACGGAAGAGATCGCCCGAGCATTTCTGGTGACACCGGCAACGCTTGCCCAACGCATCGTCAGAGCCAAGGCAAAGATTCGAGAGACAGGGATTCCGTACGAGGTGCCGGCGCCGGAGGAGTTGCCGGAGCGGCTGGGCGCGGTGCTTCAGGTCGTCTATCTGGTCTTTAACGAGGGCTACTCGGCCGCGGCGGGAGCGGAGGTAACGCGGGCGGAGCTGACGGGCGAGGCAATTCGCCTGGGCCGGTTGCTGACCGAACTCCAGCCGGAGCCGGAGGTAATGGGGCTGCTGGCCCTGATGCTGCTGCAGGAGTCGCGCCGCGCGGCGAGAACCTCGCCGGACGGAGAGCTGATTCTGCTCGAAAACCAGGACCGCGCGCTGTGGAACCGGGAGCAGATCGGGGAGGGATTGGCATTCGTGGAGAAGGCTCTGACGTCCCGCCGCTTCGGGTCCTACACACTGCAGGCTGCGATTGCGGCCGTTCATGCGGAGGCGGAATCGGCGGCCGAGACGGACTGGCGGCAGATTGTTGCGCTTTACAACCAGTTGGTACGGATTCAGCCTTCGCCGGTTGTCCAGCTCAATCGCGCCGTGGCCATCGCCATGCGGGATGGTCCGGAGATTGGCCTAGCGCAGATCGACGCGGTGCTGGAGCGTGGCGAGCTGGCAGATTACTACCTGGCACATTCGGCGCGCGCGGACATGTGCCGGCGGCTGGGCAGGACGGATGAGGCGCGGGCTTCTTATGAGCGGGCGCTGGCGCTGACGCAGCAGGAGCCGGAGCGGCAGTTCCTCGAGGGGCGGATCCGGCAGCTGAAATAAAAAAATCGAGAGGCTGTCGAATTTCGGACTCGCGAACGACTATAGGACAAAAGAACGATGGGCTACGGTTCCTGAGTCAAGGAAAAACGAGGAGGGTTGGCGGTTCAGTTCGAGACAAAGCTCAGGGCTAAAGACGTGCCCTTGTTACAAAGCTCATTCGGCCGGGATTTTCAGCGAGCTGATTCGTCGCGCCTTTTCAAAACCGATCCAAACTGACCCACTACCCACAGGAAACAAGGAGAAAAAGCCATGCCACAGTATCTGGTTTGCAATTACCTGCCCGACGACTTCGACCCGTCCACCTTAACCGAAGCGATGATCGAAGAGATCCACGCGCTCAACCGCGAAATGATTGCCGCCGGAGTGAGGAAGTTCGCCTGCGGCATTTCCCCGGCGGGCAACGCCAAGACGCTGCGCAGGCAGCCCGACGGCAAGGTGCTGGTCACCGACGGACCGTACACGGAGACCAAGGAGCACATCGGCGGATTCTGGATACTTGAATGCGCCAATATTGACGAGGCGCTTGCATGGGCGAAGAAGGGCGCCATCGCCTGCGATGTGCCCGGCGAGGTGCGCGAGCTTCTTTTCTACCCGGCTCCGCAGCAATAGGCCAGCGGTAGCAATTGATCCGTTTGGCTGCCGCTGTGACCATCGCCGGAAAAGGGCCGGCTTGCGAGACGTGATGATTCCGGCTGGAGCTTTCGTGGTCTCCCAGGTCTCAAAATCGAGACCTGGGGCACCCGAGGTTTGAGGTGGAACATACATCTCAAGACCTGGGGCACCCGAGGTTTGAGGTGGAACATACATCTCAAGACCTGGGGTAGCCGAGGTTTGAGGTGGAACAGACAGCCCAGGGCCTGGGGCAGCCGGCGCACAGGCACATGCACAAAGAGGAGGTCAGCAAAATCCAATGAGGAACGTAATCTTTGCAATCAACATCACCGTAGATGGCTGCTGCGACCACACCAAGACAACGGGCGGTGACGAGATACTTGAACATTACACGCAGCTTCTGCGAGAGGCCGATCTGCTCGTCTATGGGCGTAAAACCTATCAATTGATGGTTCCTTATTGGCCCGATGTCGCAAAGGACCCATCGGGAACAAAAGCATCGATCGAATTCGCCCGGACATTTGACTCTGTCGACAAGATTGTCTTTTCACGATCATTGGACCACGTTGAAGACAGAAATACGCGCATTGCTGGTGGGAACCTTGGCGACGAAATCCTCAAACTGAAACAGGAAAAAGGCAAAAGCATTCTGGTTGGCGGCGTCGATATTCCTACGCAACTGATCGAGCTTGGCCTGGTGGATGAATATCGTGTTGTCATTCATCCCATCGTTGCAGGAGAGGGGAGACGGCTGATGGAGGGCGTCAGCCTGCCGGAGAAGTTGCAATTGAAGCTGGTTGACTCAAAGATCCTCAACTCAGGATGTGTTGCGCTTCGTTACTTGAAGCAGTGACAAGCAAATCAACCGACGGCTGTGCCGCCGGCTCCTACCGAGAGAACAAAAATGAGGGGAAGAATCATGAAATACATCTGCCTGGGTTACTACGACAAAGCCAAATTCGATGGCATGGCCGAGGGTGAGCGAAACGCCTTGTTCGACGCGTGCTTTGCCTACGACGACCATCTACGCGCGAACGGGCACTGGGGCGGTGGAGAGGCGCTTCAGGGGCCGGAGACGGCTTTGACCGTGTACTGGAAGAACGGGAAGGTTGCGACGACCGACGGTCCTTATGCGGAGACCAAGGAACAGCTCGGCGGGTTTCTGGTGCTCGAGGCGCGGGACATGAATCATGCTTTGCAGATCGTGGCGCAGCATCCGGCGGTGGCGTATGGCAACATCTTCGAGATTCGGCCGGCGGGGGATATGAGCGAGATCATGAAGGCAAGCGAGCAGCGACGGAGGCAGAACGCTGCGGGCTGAGCCGGCAGACGCGGGCGCGGGCCGCCAATTCCTGCCTTGACACGCCGGAGATGGATGATCTAGCGTTTGCGACTGAGCCAGGTGATGAGCGCGATGGAGTGCGAAACACTCTTTGGGATCTCGGCAACATAAGATTGTGCTCACCCGTAAGATTCAGTGCCCGACTCTCACCGAAGGAGAAGAGTATCCGCATGAAGAGAGCCATCTTTGCGCTGCTGATCGCCTGCGTGGCATGGGGTGGGCTGCCTGCCTTTGCGCAGGTAAAGATGACCCGGGAGCAGATCCTGTTCTATACCTCGGAGTGGAAGGGCCCACGCTTCCCTGACGGACGCCCGAAGCTGCCCGACAGCCTGCTTAAACGCGCGGCCAGCATGACGATCGAAGACGTATGGGAGTATCTGGAAGACCATGGCTACCACTGCCAGTTCGAGGGGAACTGGCAGGCGCTCCATCTGGATAAACCGATTGTGGGGCGGGCGCTCACGGCCCAGTACATGCCCACGCGCCCCGATATGAGGCAAGCCATCCTGGCGGAGGGCAAGGCGGAGGACCGCACCGCTACCGGGACCAATAGTTGGCCAATTGCCGAACTGCAGGAAGGGGACGTGTATGTCGCCGCCGGCTATGGAAAGATTCAATATGGAACGCTGATTGGGTCCAACCTGGGCAACGGCATCGCGGGACATACGCACGCAGGGTTCATTTTCGATGCCGGCATACGGGACGAGGAGGAGCTGCGCGAGATCCCGGATTTCAACGGCATGTACAAGGGCTACGATCCGACTGCCTGGGCGGACATGGAGCTGACGGGAATTAACGTACCGGTCCGGATAGGCCATGCGATTGTGCTACCGGGCGACCTGGTGCTGGCCAAGCCGCGGCAGGGGGTGCTCTTTGTACCGGCGATTCTGGCCGAGCAGGCCATCAGCGCGGCCGAATTCACATCGCTCACCGACGATTACAACTTCGAGCTGAACGAAAAAGGTGAGAACGGGGGGCAGTTCGAAGGGGGATGGAACGATGCGAAGTACGATGCCTTTGCCAAGTGGATCGACGCGCACCCGGACAAGTTGAACATGCCGCGCAGCGAGTTCGATGAACTGTTGAAAGCAGCCAAGGAGCGCGCCTCGCGGCCTCGCGGCCACGGTGGTCCCGAGTTCTGAACGCGCCCGGGTCAAGCGCGCAGCCGTGGCTGCCGATGACGAGGGCCGGATTGCAGCTCTCACTGGAGCTGGGCAGTTCTCTCAGTCGAAGAAGTCGCGGTCCTCGTCCGACAGATGGGCTTTGGCCGCCCGCACATTGAAGGTGATGCCCAGGCCCGGCTTGTCCCAAACGTCGATGAAGCCGTTTTTGACAATCGGATCGGGTAAGCCGTCCACAATGTCATACCACCATTCGGGGTCGCCTTTCGCATATTCGAAGGCGATATAGTTCTGCGGCAGGGTCGCCCCCATTTGCACTTGCGCAGCTACGCCGAAGAGCCCGTCGAAGATCCCGTGGGGCGCAATCAGAATGCCATGGAGATTGGCGTATTCGGCGATCCATTTCAACTCCGCCATTCCGCCCACATCTTCCGGATCCACGCCGATCACGTTCACGGCCTGCGTTTCGATGAGGTCTTTGCAGTTTTCCCGCAGATAGATTTCCTCGCCGGTATGGATGGGAGTCGAGGTGCTGTCAGTGACCTGTTTGAAGACCTGGGCGTTCGGATAGGGCGTGTAGTCGCCGGTGATGAGGTCTTCCAGCCAGGTGATGTGCAGCGGTTCGACCGCGCGCGCAAAGCGGATGGCATCTTTGACCACCCAGCCCGGCCCGCAGTCCAGCGCCAGCCCGATCTGGTCGCCGAGAACCTTCTTCATGGCTTCAACGCAGGCGACCACGTGGTTGAAGCCGCGCTCCGTGAGCAGGCCGCGATCCTCATAGGGCCCGGGGCGCTGCCACTGCCTCCCGTACCAGGCATCCGGAATGGCCGTCAGCATGGCGGTATTGTGGAAGCCGACGGGCGCCTTGATCAGCGTGTAGCCCTCTTTCGCCTCTTTCACCCGGGCGACCAACTCCGCGTAGTCCTGCGGCAGGCGCGGCCTCATGCCGGGCGCGTTGTTCTCGGTGTTTCCGTAGGGGCGCACGCGGTCGCGCACCTTGCCTCCGAGGAGCTTGTACACCGGCAGTCCCGCCGCTTGCCCGGCGATGTCCCAGAGCGCGATCTCGATGGCGCTCACGGCCGCGCCCCAGGGCTTGAAGGCGCCCATCCTGCGGATCTTGAGCATGATGCTGGCGATGTCCGTGGGATCTTCGCCGAGAAGGTAGTCTTTGTAGAAGAGCACCATTGGCTTCAGATACGGCTTGGCCGACTCGGCCTGCCCGTACCCGGAGATGCCCTGATCGGTAACGATTCGCACCGTCGGGTTGCGTCCGATCACGGCGCACTTGAGGTCGACGATCCTGATCGATGCATTTCCCGCCCGCCTGGCCGCGGTGGTCGCAGCACTTTGCTGCGCCGAAAGCGCCGTCGCCACGGCCATTCCCGAAAGCGCGCCTACAAATCCTCGGCGCGACAAACTGCTCATCGCTTCCTCTTCCATAAATTCTCCTCCCTGCAGGAAAGTCGCTTCGTCTTTAAGTCCAACGCAAAAACCGGTTATGGTACCTGGACCACTCTCGCCCTCACGGGCGCAGAGGAATGGGGATTCCGGCGCAGATCGCGAGAGCGGCCTGGAGCTACATCGAGAAAACGGCTTTGCCCTCGACGACGTGAAGATACCGGGGCAAGATTGCTGCGCGTGGCAACGGTCTACTGCTTGATGACGGTGCCGTCGGGAAGCCGAATCTCGCCCCAGCCACCGTTCAGGCGGCTGGGCGTGAAAGGAGCTTTGGCGGCTTCCTTCTCGTCGATTTCGATGCCCCAACCAGGCTTCTCGCTGACCCACAGGTAGCCGTCCCGCCACTCCGGGCAACCCTGGAAGATGGCCTGCGTTCTCTCGTTGAAGGGAGTGTATTCCTGGATACCGAAGTTGTAGCTGACCAGATCGAGCGTGACGTTGGCCATATGGCCAACGGGTGAAACGTCGCCGGGGCCGTGCCAGGCGGTCTTGACTCCGAACTGCTCGGCGAGGATGGCGATTTTGCGCGTCGGGCTGAATCCGCCCGCCTGTGAAACGTGAACACGGATGTAGTCGATGAGCCGTTCTGCGATCAGGGGCTGCCATTCATGCGGACTGTTGAAGAGCTCTCCCATGGCGAGCGGAGTCGCGCACTGCTCGCGGATCTGGCGAAAGTAGGCGATGTCTTCAGGAGAGAGTGGGTCTTCGAGAAAGAACATGTGAAATGGCTCGGCTTCTTTGCAGAACTGCACCGCCTCATTGGGCGACAGGCGCTCATGCATGTCGTGAAGGAGCTGAACCTCTTCGCCGAGCTCGCGGCGGCAAATCTCGAGGAGCTTGAGGGCACGCCGGAACTGCGCCTCGCGATCGAAAAGGGGCTGGTTGTGGAGTGCATCGGGCCGGTTGGCGTCCTTATGCTGCGAGCCGTAACCGGCCATGCCGGGAAGCCCCACCTGCACGCGGATGTTGCGGAAACCCTGGGCTAGATATCTGTGTGCATCCGCGACGACGTCTTCAAATTCGGCACCGCTGGCGTGGGCGTAGGTGTCAGCAGCTTCGCGGCACTTGCCGCCGGCGAGTTGATAGACGGGCATGCCGGCCTGCCGGGCTTTTATGTCCCAGAGCGCCTGATCGACGCCGCTGATGGCATTGTTGAGAACAGGTCCATTCCGCCAGTAGGAACTGTCGTAGCAGGATTGCCAGATGTCTTCGATGCGATCGGTGGTCTTGCCGAGAAGAAAGGGCTTGAGGTAGAGCTCGACGGCGGGCTTTACCAGGTCGGCGCGCTGCGTAAAAGTGGCGCAGCCGTAGCCGTAGAGGCCGTCCTGATCGGTGGTGATTTTCACGACAGTCAGCCGGGCGCCCTCCGGCTCGCATTCGATGACCTGAATGTCCTTGATATGGGGTTCCGGCATGGCCCGCGTGGCGCGTGCGAACTGCTCCTCTGCCGCGCTAACTCTCGGAACAAGCGCAAGGGCGCCTGCTCCCGCAAGGCTCTTCAGGAAATCACGGCGTTCGACTGGCATGTGGGCCCCCATCTTGAAGGAATCGCGCTGAGAAACGCAATTGTACGCGCACGCAATGGGCGCGCGCACCCCCCTGGGGATGCGGGAGGCGGGAGCCATCGGCGTCCTCCACGGTCTTCGATCAGACGGCGAAGTGATGGAGCGCCGGGAAGCGGAAGCGGGCCCTGGAAATGGGCAATCCTGCCACCTCGATGCGGGAGAGATCGCGCGTGCCCACGCCGGAGTGCTCCGCCAGCCGCAGGGTGCTGTCGCACTTCTGAAAGGGCGCAGTTCCGCGGTCCGCCATGGGGTCGAAACCCATCACGGCAGTAGCGACCGCATCCGTCGACACACAGTTGAGGCCGGCAATAAGCAGGCCGGGGTGGACAGGCTGGTGGTTCCAGCCAGGCTCCTGGTTGGGCAATTCGCCACCGGTCATGGTGTAGATTCCGTCGATGACGGCGAGGTGGATTGGCCTGGCCGCGACGAGGTCGGCAGTGATGCGCGGCACCCGGAAGTCGGGATCTGTAGACTCGGCTACCGGCTGGGGCGCGCTCCTGGGAGGCACGCGCGAACCGGAGTGCATCGGTGCGCGATACCCGCGCGGCACGATGCTCGGCGCATCCTCGGGAGCCTCACTGCTGTAAATCGTGCAAGGGGTGATTCCGAAGCAATTTTTCATGGAGAGCGTAACGCCGGCGGTGCGGTGTTCTTTCAGCTTGGCCAGTGAGACAAAGACATCCGTATCGCGATACGAATGATTCAGGTCATAGCCCGCGTACATCAATCCGCCCCCCGGCACCATGAACCGCGCGTACTCCTTGCCGCTTCCAAGGAAGTTGGTGTTCTCAAACTCCACATGCGCCGCGGCGCGCTCGAAATCCCGGGGCTGCCAGCCGGCGGCGATCATGAAATCCTCGAGCGGCCTGGTCCCGATGGGGGCGCTTTCCAGCAGCCGGATGCGCCGGGCGCCGGCATTGCCGAGCAGCATAACCAGGGCGCCAACCACCTGGGGGTGAACCCAATGCGTCATCTGAACCGGCATGGAGTTCAGCTGGTCGTTGGCAGGGCCGGTCATGTTGAGCTTGATGGCGACCGTCTTGCCTTGCACGAGCCTTTGGATTCCGCCAAGCTGGTCAAACATGGCGGCAAGGACCGGAGCAACCCCGCGGTCGTATTCCGGGCATGCGCCAATGGCGACACGGCTGGATGTTTTGAACGCCGACGCCAGCGCGGGGCGCACAATGGATGCGCCGGCCGTCAAGCTGACGGCACCGAGAAAATCTCTGCGAGAGAAATGCGTCTTCATAGTGCGACGTACCTCGCCAGTCTCTTTATGAATAGTATGCTCCCGATTGATCAAGGTTCACCAAAAAGGTTTTCGACCGGCGCGGCCCCCGGTCCTTCCCGGCTTCCTACGAGGAGGCCCCCGACGCGTTGAACGCCTGTCTGTGGAGCGGCCCGATCGTGGCTGTCCAGGCGAGCCGATGGTTGTGCTGAATCACGATAACTGCTTCGCAAGGGGCATCCGAATCAGGTTGCCGCTTCAGACTATCCCCATCGCCTTGGGACTAACTGGCCGGCGGGACCTCATGAAATTTTGCAGGAGCCGGGGGCGAGGTGTCCGGCTTTGAACACCGGGTCTCAATTATGAACGTAGGCCAGCGATGTCGAAATCGCCAACTTATTGATTTCAAGCGGATAGCGCAAAAATTTTATGGCAAGTGACATGCATTCTGGGTGTGCGAGTCAATCTGTGCGGAGGCCGGGATGAGAGTTCTGCTGCAGGATCTGAGTTATGCAATCCGTCAGTTGCGGAAGACGCCGGGGTTCACCGCCACGGTGCTGCTTACGCTGGCGCTGGGCATCGGCGCCAACTCGGCGATTTTCACGCTGGTCAATGCCATCCTGCTGCATAATCTGCCGGTCACAGATCCTAAAACCCTGATTCGCATCGGCGACAAAGACGCCTGCTGCGTGAACGGAGGCTGGCACGACGACGGGGACTACTCGCTGTTTTCGACAGACACCTATTACATGTTCAAGAAGAGCCTGCCGGAGTTCGAGGAGCTGGCGGCGATGGAGTCCGGCTACGCCTGGCGGCCCATTACCGTCCGCCGCGCTGGAGCGCAAACGCAAGCGAAGTCCGTGATCGGAACCTTCGTCTCCGGCAACTACTTCCGCGTCTTTGGTCTTTCGCCGGCGGCGGGCCGGCTGTTTATGGATGCTGACGACCAGAAGGGCGCGCCCATCACCGCCGTGATGAGCTACGACACATGGAAGGAGGACTACGCAGGCGATCCGAGCGTGGTGGGAAGCACGTTTTACATCAATACCAAGCCGGCCACGATCATCGGTATTGCGCCCCAAGGGTTTTACGGGGACCGCATCGATACCAATCCGCCCAAGTACTTCCTGCCCATGAATTCGATGGATGCGGTGATCGGCGCACCGTATTTCACCGATCCCGACACGCAGTGGGCGTACATCATCGGCCGCGTTCGACCGGGAACATCGCTGCCGGCGCTCCAGGCCAAGGCGAGCATGCTGCTGAAGCAGGAATATGCGCCGCTCAAGACCTTTACCGATCCGCGCGCCAAGCGTGTGCTCCCCCGCACGCATGTGGTTCTCACTCCCGGCGGCGGCGGTATCCAGAACATGCAGGATGGATAC
>Ga0335072_10002344_pt1 | contig 29505 bp, 29 predicted proteins | sample Lox_Sample_21_FD_206725 | JGI IMG/M metagenome (GOLD analysis project Ga0335072, IMG submission 206725) | Soil microbial communities from Loxahatchee National Wildlife Refuge, Florida, United States - Lox_Sample_2.1 | ecosystem: Environmental > Terrestrial > Soil > Wetlands | place: USA... | reverse complement strand
ATGAGGGTGAAGCATCTGATTCACATATTATGAGGGCCTACTGGGATGGTGCAACGTTAGTTTTGGAGAGCCTACCTGAAAACGACGGTTCTTATATGCTCGCTCGATTGCTGATTCAAGATGACATTGCTGCCGGTAGTTGGTATGAAAACGCTCAACTATCTGGACCAAACCAAGGTGCACAATATAGTGGTGCTGGGCAATTGATGATTGACGCCAAGACACACCGTATGGAAGGCTTATGGGCTGGCGCAGGATACGACCACGCCTTGGGGAAGATGCGAATCTATACGGGTCGGTGGGAAATTGTGCCAATCGACGACGCCGACGTATAACAACAAAACAACAGAGGAACCTATGGAAGACAAAAGTAGGGCGAGTAATGCTACATTAAACTGGCTGCGCGCGGCAGTATTGGGTGCCAATGACGGCGTTGTAAGTGTGTCGAGTATTATCCTAGGTGTTGCTGGTGCTACTAGTAATAGGCATACAATTTTTATCGCGGGCCTGGCGGGTTTGGTTGCGGGCGCATTCAGTATGGCAGTCGGTGAGTACGTGAGTGTGAGTAGTCAGAGCGATGCCGAAAAGGCATTTATCACTCGCGAAAAGAAACGTCTGAAGGAAGACCCCGGGCATGAACTCGAAGGACTGGCAGACAATTTTATTTCAAAGGGTGTAAGCAGGAAAACCGCACTACTAGTAGCTAAAGAGCTGTCAGCAAAAAACGCACTGGCTGCGCACCTTGATATTGAACTAAACCTCGATGAAGAGGACCTCAACAGTCCACTGCAGGCGGCGATCGCTTCGTTCGCCTCATTCACAATTGGTGCACTAGTACCACTCATCGCTGTTATTGCAGCAAGTCGTAGCAGCCGAGTGGTGGTAACATTCTTGGCGGTGCTTGTCGCGCTATGTATTACCGGCTATCTGAGTGCTACGGTCGGGACCGCTTCGCGAGCCCGTGCTATTGTACGGGTTGTAATTGGTGGAGCATTAGCAATGGCAGCCACCTATTTGGTTGGCCACCTGTTTGGTGCAGCAGTGCACTAAACTGCCATATATTCATACTCAAGCTACGGCCAGTATGCCGTTAGGCGGAGAAATTGACGTAGTATAACTTATATTATATCATATGCTCATGAGCTGTGAAGGCTGTCCGGCAATACAAGTTTGTAATAGAGACATGGCCTCTATCCAGGCTGGGATTAAGAAACTTGACGTTGCAGCAGCAGTTGTTGAGGCGACGGAAATAGATATTGGGCATGACTTGATACTTACATCGGAAGATCTCGTCGAAGGTAAGATAGGCGTAGGTGAATTTGATGAAACTACAGAGGGTCTCATGCGTGTACGTGATCTCTCGATACCTAATGGATTGGAGGAATTGAGGGCAGTGCGAGATAAAAGTGAAAGAGCGTTAGCAGCCTACGGACACATTAAGAAAGATGTCCAAGATGAATGTACATCTGGTTTTCGACAATACGCTGTACACCTTGCACAGCGAACCGGAAGAGTAGTCTGCGCTTCTCGATACCCTGGTGTTCAAAAGCTAGCTCAAAGAATTCGAGAGGCTCCTGACGATACAGAGGACGATGAGCCGACTCTTACGGATCCACTAGCATAGATCCGAGCTGAAAACGCATAAGATTCAATAAAAATGAAAAGCTTGAGAAAATAAAAACTCAAGCTTTTCGTATCTGTTGCTAAGATTGGTGGGCCCTCCCAGGTATTTCTCGAAATATAACTTCGGTGATTTGCAGCTTTTATGCGAACGACTGGATAAGCTCGACATAGAAGCATTCATGGAGAGCGACAATGTTTAATCTCACTCGCAAACCTTGCCCCATCCTAGCGTCTCGCCTTTTTAGCGAAAAGTCCTTTTACCCTACTTTTGTCACCGATATGAGAGAGGCAAGCACATCTATCGTAATAGAGTCTCCATTCATTAGCCAACGAAGGTTGGATAGGCTGTGCCCGGTACTGGATAAGGCACTACGACGAGGTGTCAGAATTGTTGTAAATACCCGTAGTCCCGCAGAGCACGACGGCTTACTGAGAATGCAATCCGAAGAAGGCGTCAATACCTTGCAGAATATGGGGATTTTGGTGCTGCTCACTGGTGGCCATCATCGTAAGCTCGCCATTATTGATGACAAGATACTCTATGAAGGGTCGCTTAATATCCTCTCTCAGAATGACAGTTGTGAAGTGATGAGGAGAATCGAGTCTGTTGACTTGGCGAGGCAGATGATCGAATTCACTGGTTTAGAGAGGTGGTATACTAAATGAACACTATGAGCGGCTACAAAATCAACGATGAAGATATTGAAGGCGTAATACGCTATATGAGAATCTTTCATCCTGAAAATGCGAACTATGCCTATTGTCGGCAGCTGCTAGAATCGTTTCAGGCGGGCGTGATTAAAGGGCTCCGTGAAATTGCCCTTACTAACCCTGATGATATTGAAGAACTGTACGAGCGGTATGAGGAGTATCGTAAAAACAAAGACTAAGGCAGGATGTCCTTAAAACGGACATCAAGCACTTCGATAATACGCTCCAATAATGTCAATGATGGTACGACTACACCGCGTTCAAGCTTGGAGTAATAATTTGTCTTCGTTCCAGCCTGCTTGGCAACCTCCGCTTGCGTCAAATTACGCTTAGAGCGAATTTCCTGGAGACGATCTCCGATGTATTTAGTCAGTTTACGACTAGCCATAATTCTCTCTTATTTATATCAATTAAGGGGTTGTATGTCTAACTTGGAGTATCACTAATCCCGTAACGCTTCTTAAGTTCTTTGATCGACGATTGAAACGCACAGTCTTCAGGGCATTCGTTCGGATGGGCCTGTGCGTGTCTGAGTAGTTTAGTGATTACACCTTTCAGCATCCCACCGTTAGCCCGAGCCATGTAGACAAGAACGTGCACGCCTTCCTTGTCGGCTAACCTTTGCTGCTCTGTCATAAACGTAGCTACCCATTCTTCGGAATCATCTGTTGTATCATGCGTGAGTTTGACCATCATTACCCCCCTTCTTTAGTGGGTATATCATTATGCTGTTTCGATTGAGATTGTCGTTCCCTGGCTGACTCCTCGGCCAATATCTTTTTCAATAGAACCCCACCCTGTTTTTGATCTTCGATAATTGTATCCACGATTATGTTTGCCAAAAGCTTCATACGTTCTTCCGTCGATAAATTCATCGGCCAGGGTACGTCCGCTGGCTGTTTATTCTTGCTCCCCTTTGGCCTAGACAACTTTTACCTCCTTATAATTTACGCTTCATCTGGAAGAGCATCGTCTATGTCTTGCTCTCCTGCCGGTACATCGTCATCAGCAACTGGCTCAGGATTGGCCCCCTCTTGCTCTTCAGGCTCGACTTTCTTAGCAAACAGCATCCGCGAGTTCTCAATGACGACAATGGCAACGTCATTATTGCCTTCGCCTTCAAGCAACAACGTCTTCCCGGATAGTGGTTCTTGGGCAGTTGTCGCGGATAACCGTGCATAGAAATTAAAGGGTGAGAGGTTGCTAATCTCACCTTCTGCAATATATGGGGTAAATAACGGCAACAACAGTTTTTCGTCTTGTGGGTTGCCTGTGCGGAAACATATCACTGTGCCGACATTGGCCAGAATAATGTCTATCATTTGCTGGTCTTTCTGTTGCGAGGTAGACTGTTCGGCCATGGTCATGAACAGCTTGTACTTACGCGATTCACTGAGCATCTGCACGAACGATTGCGTAGCGAAATTCTGAAACTCATCAACGTACAGGTAAAATGCGCGGCGCTCCGATTGTGCCAATCGAGCCCGGCGCAGACTTGCAAGCTGAAGCTTCGCAAGTACGGTTATTCCAAATAGCTCAGACGTATCTTCACCGATTAAGCCTTTCGAAAAATTGCAGATCAATATCTTGCCGCCGTTAATGATGTCATCGAAGTCTATCGTCGATTTGGGCTGTTCGAGTACCCGTTTTGCTGAAGCCGAAAACAGGAAGCGTCCAATCTTAGCGGTGATACCGGCTGACATCTTCACTTTCTGCATGTCACCGGCCTTACCGAGCTCGTTCTTCCAAAAGTTTTTGAGGTCTTTATTGTCTAATTTCCTAATGACTGATCGGCGATACTTCGGATCATTCAACAGATCGAAGACAGTAAAGAGCGTCGCATCTTTAACGGTTAGTGCGGTTTGAATAGTATTACGTAGTACGTACTCAATGCGGTGGCCACCAGTATCCTCTTCAGAGAAAATCTTGCGGAAGACAGAAATAACCGATTCGGTAATTAAGTCTTTCTCTTGCAGTAGCTCATCCCCCGTCAAGCCTTCTCGTAATTCGAGCAAATTAAGTCCGATGGGGTAGCTAATATCATCAGGATTGAAATAGACGACATCGTTAATCCGCTCAGGTGGTACATAAGTCAGTAAGGTTTCCGCCATGTCACCGTGTGGGTCAATAACCGCCAAGCCCTTACCATTCTGCATATCCTGCACAATCTGATATTGCAGCATAGTCGTCTTACCATTGCCTGTGCCGCCGATAATGTAGACATGCCGTTCACGCTCTGCCTCGGTTAAGCCAATAGGCGTGCTAATACCGTGATGCTCGTTCTGGCCGATGATGACGCCTAGTTTCTTATCTTGTTTGAGTGATATTGGCGCAGCCAATGTCCGACTAAGCGAAGTAACCAAGTTATCTGTCCGGCTATTGTCACTAATGGGGAAATGGTAGAGACTGGCTACTTCGGAAGCGGAGAGTACGAGCGCGTGCCGAGCAAACAACGACGGTAGCCGATGCGTAAACTCATAGTGGCGCAATCTATCTATCGGACTCATGCTTACGCGGGACGACAGTGTTTGGTAGGGCGGCATACCGTAAGATTGTAACGACGACTTTATGGCACTAAGCTTGTCCTTAGCAGTTTGCGGGTCGTCCGCTGATACTGCGGCGCGAATGCTGACACGAAACAGCGGCTGGTTGAGTTTGCGGTGCATTGATTCCATGACTTCCAACTCGAACGCACTCAAGGTACGGGTGGGGCGTTGCCGCTTGGCAACCTGGAGACTTTCGTAGTTAGCGCGGGTTGAGTCATACGAGCCACTGTACGATTGCTTGGTTGAACCGTGATACACTTCCCCTATAGCGTCAGCAACACCGAACGATGCCGTACTCAATAGCCCGGTTATCCGCGATACAAATGGCAAACTATGCCCACTCAAATGAGCAAGCAAGTCCTCATTACCAAGTATCTTGCGCGCTAGGATGTTGGCTTCACGTAGTCTCACTGGCGTTAGGATGATCTGAAAGCGTATCTGTTCATCGTTTAAGAGCTTCGTCATCATGCCGGTCAAGTAGGCAACCGGGTCGTGCTCGTCAAGTGTTCTATGGGCAGCGAACGGGAACGCATAGTGCTCCGTTTGCTTGAACTCCATTACCTGTTCGTCATCCTCTGCATCTGACGCTGGAGCTTCCACTTCCGCGACTTTAATTTCCGGCAGGTAGGATGTGACGATTTGATGCAGACTGCCCGCTAGTTTCCTATCCACCTGAATTAGATAACGGATGCCGAGTTTTCGGGTTGAGACTATCTCAAGCGACAGTATTACCTCGTGATGAAGTAGCTTGTCTCTGAATGATCGTCCGTGACGGAATCCGTGGATAATGGCAAACAATTCTTGCGTAGATCGTGCAGTACGGATGGTGTGTGCCGGTGGCGTCAGTTCTAACCAAATAGTCTGCTGATGGAAAGCGCGCCGCCACTGTAACAAGCGATAGCTGACAACGAGCAGCACATAGAGAACGACAAGCACCCCTAGAGCAGCGCTGACAATCGGCAGCAGTGGTAATAGTTTGTGTAGTAAAACGCCATAGTTCATAATGAGCCTCCCTTATCGTGTATAAAGTTGTAATTTGCAGCTGCGGCAGCCGGATAGGTCGTAATGTCTACGACATCCAAGCCTTTGACGTTCATTTCTGAAATAGTCCAGGCTCCGGTTGTCGGGTCAACGGCGGTCACGTACGCTACGTGCCCCAACCCTCCGGCCGAGTTTGCCGTCTGCATGATCGCACCGGGTGACGGCGTATCATTCACTACATAACCATCAAGCAATGCTCGCGGTGCCCAAGTTGCGGCATTACCCCAGCTAGTCGGTATCGGGTCGCCAGCCTGCAACCTGAGCGCATAGACCCAGTAGGTGCAGTTTCCCCACGCGTAGGTGTCGCCGGTAATATCCGGGCCCTCGTACAAACCAACCGTCGTGGTTGAAATAGCACTCGTACTGTCCGAACCCACTAACGTTTCAGCGAGATATGACAAGGTTCCTTGCCCCAGGGCAAACACCGCAACCATCGGCGTGGATACGATAGCTACCATCGTTACCGTAATGATGATAGCTAATCGCTTGTTGAGACTTGCGGCCGATAAAAGGAGTACCGGATTCATGTACCGTACAGCTCCTGAGGACTGGTGGTAATCAGCGGGTGCTCTTTACCCGAAGCCACAACCTTTACGGCGACATGGTTCTGATCAGCAATCAGCAAGGCTTCACCACGACCGCAGGTTAGTAGGAAGCTCCGTTCGTACTCACTCAGATTGAACTCGCTTACGACATTCTTGATTGTGGTGGTATCTTGGCGCATGAGGATGCGTAAGGCGCTTTGGGAGGCGATAGCTCGTCCGTACTCGCTATGCAGGAAGTCATTGGCTTGCTGTGAAATGATCGAAACCCCAAGGTAATACTTCCGCGCTCTGCGGACGAGCCCAGCCACGAACCTTGCCGATTCCTCGTGTTCGAGCAGCATCCAACCCTCATCAATTACGAGCAATCTTTTCTCTGGCTTGGCCTTTACTTGGTTCTGCACGAAGTTGCTGATTATGAGCATCATGATTTGCCGTAACGACTCCGGTAAATCCTTGATGTCGAAGATGACGAGCCGATTATCTAATTTGATATTCGTCTGTGCATTAAAGACATTGGCGAGTGAGCCATGCACATACTTATCGAGTCGTTCGCATAGTCCTAATTGCTCAAGTACCTGCAACTCGTAGTACAGGTCACTTAAGAGCGGCTGTTTCTTGGGGTCGGAGTAAATACGAAGGAGCGCCTTGTCTACAGCAGCTTTTTCGTGTGGATGTAGCCCTTCTACCATGAGACTGATGACTTCGGTTAAATCCTGCACATGCTCAGCAAGGTTATTGCGTGTGCGCAGGGTAGTAGCAAGATCAAACGGGTTAATCTTCTCTTCGGAAGTGGCTGACAGTTTGGTGTACGTGCCGTTTACCGACTCACTCAGCCGTTTGTATTCTCGTTCCGGATCAATAACTATAACTTTCGTGCCCTGCATGAGTTGCCGCAGTATCTCAACTTTGGTGGTGTAGCTCTTTCCTGAGCCGGACTCAGCGAAGGTGATACTGTTGGCATTGGGTAGACCGAAGCGATCAAGGATAACGAGTGAATTGTTAGACTTGTTAACCCCGTATAATATGCCGCTTTCCTGTACCATCTCAGCCGACATAAACGGGAACGTGAGGGCGGCAGAACTGCTATCCAAGTTCCGTTCCTGCTTCAACTGGTCTTCGCCGCGCGGCAAGATTGATTGCAAGGCTTCCAATTGCTGAAAGCGTGCTACTTTTGAATAAAACAACCGGGCTGACAGCGTCGTCTCAAGCAGCTTCGTCACTTTGTCCAGTTCAGCTAGAGTATCGGCACGTAAGCTGATGTAGATCGACATCTGGAATAGCTTTTCCTGCCCGCGCTGGATTTTGTCGCGCAGCTCCATAGCGGAATCCAACGGGTCGGTGACTTCAGAACCGACAATCTTACCGTCGCGGATCATTGAGCGGCGTGTGGACTCTAATTCGGTAATTTTCCGGTGAAGCTTCGGCAGCGCCAGTAAGGCGTCAACCTCATGAACGTGATACGTAATATCCGCGTCATGGTTGAAGTTGATGAGCGTATCCAGCCAACCACTGGCTGCGACATACGGATAACCGGAAATAAAGAGGGTGCGGATATAGACGCCGTCAATACAGAGATAATCCGGCCGTTCCTCTAAGCCCGCGTAAGAGAGTATGTCGATGTTGTCCTGTTCGCCGAACTGGAAAGCCAGCTCTTTTGGCCGTTCGTCACGTTGTTTTTTCCAATCTTTGACTTGGGCTATGGGATTAGGCATTGGCAACCTCCTTCTGGATGTACTCGGTGTGCAGCAATTCCAAAGCCTGCCTGCTAAACGGTTGCACTTTGGCCTGCTCTGGGCTGTAGAAGGAGTAAAACAGGTCAAGTATTTCGAGGTCGGTTAAGGAGCGCGACGACATACCGAGCCGCGCAAGTCCTTTGCGTACGATGTCTACCTTCAGATTGAGCTGCTCCTGGACGCCCGCGAAGTCTATCTTTCCGTTTGATGTATACGGTACGACCACATAAAAGTGCCGTGTCAGGATTTTGTTTGTGGTAATCAGGCCTCGGATAAACTCGCCGTAGTTTTCCAGCTGCGTCTTATATATGGCTTCGGTTTCATGTTCCTTGTTAGCCTCAAGCTCGTCGAGGTACTTGTCCATGTCGATCTCACGGGTACGCACTAAGATTTGCAGCGGGCAGCCGACCGAGTTTAGAAAACTCTCATAGGTGTCAATAATCGCATCCTGTTCGTCTTCACTTTTGAGCTCGAAGTTGACCGGCGTGACATTCAGGACAGCGCGGTACTGGTTTCCTGGTAGCATCAGCACACCATCTCTGACACCCTCAATGTCAATTTGGCCTCTAGCACTAGCCTTCCTGTTTTGCTTCGGTAATACGGACATATAAGCTTCCTTTCCTTGTTTCAAATGCCAGATTGGTGGCAGGGTTTTCGATCAGCTCCAGTACTCTAGCCATGTCTTCAAACGAGAGCGATGACTGCTTGCGCGTACGCTCGGGTGCTTCGGCCGTCTCCACTACGGTTGTTTCTAGCATTGGTCTATACTGCTCGCGGCCATGTGTACTGTGCTTGTCAAAGATGTAATACCGTGGACGCAGCCAGTAGCGCAGCAATATGGCAATCCAGAACAGCACGATCTTACCTTTGATACGGATAGCTAGCGCGCCGCAGACGATAACGGATATGACGATAAGTGGCAGCTTGTACGTAGAAAGATGCATAACCGGCGGACACACCGCGAATAGCAGCCCTCCCGTGGCTACAGGGATGCAGAGCAGGATAAGCTGCACCAGGTTAAGGTTGCCGGTTATGTGGTCCTCAACGGTGGTGACTTGGGCGGGGGTTGCGGTCGTTCTCATGATTTCTCCTTGGTTTTTGGCGGATTACTTGGCTTGGACTTCGGGGTATTGGTGGTAGCTCTCTCAGCGACGATTGTGGTGCTGGTCTTTGGCCGTGGCTGATTACTCTTCGGTGTTGCCGTATCGGTCTTATTCACTTGGTTGTTACGGGATGTACTGCCACGCTCAACCGTAGCCGTACCAATTTCACCGAACATGGATTTTCGCTTGCCCGTACCCGGCACTAAGCGTCGGCCGCTGTCGGGATCAACGTCTTCCTTGGTTTTGCCGCTCTTGCCATGCCCGCGTATGTAGCTGACGGCGTAGAGAAACTGGCCGCCGAGTTGCCGGGCGCTGCGTGGTCCCATACTGGCAAATGACAGCTTCTCCATATAGAACGGCACCTTTACGGCAAAGTACATGGCGACGGCTCCGGTCAGTATGGGCATTAACGTGCCCGTGGTCTGGGTCGGGCTACCGACGACCACCCCATCGAGCAGCGAACCAGCAACGATGAGTACTAATACCTGTACGAACAGTACGAAGACCGTCATGATGTAGGTTCTTGCGGCCGTTTCCGAGAAGTCCTTGAAGCCCGGCACTAGCCACAGCAGCAGGACGAGCGGCGACAGGATGGCACCGATGTACAGTGAGATCAAACGGCACAAATAGTAGAAAACGAGAATGATAGCGAAAATAGTAAACAATAGCATGAGCAGCAGCGATGGAAAGCCGAGTTCTGCCGACTGTTTCACGACATTGGTCAGTGCAGCCCACAGTGACGTTGTGCCATTGGCAAGCGTCACTGCATGAACCATAGCGTTGGAAAGATCAATGATCAGATCGATGGCAAAGATGGAGGTGTTGAGCGCTAAGAAGATGAGGGCAAAACGGGGCAGGAGTTGTTTAATATCTAACTCGTCAAAGCCAAACGTTGATGCGCCCATAACGTGGAAGCCGAGTAATGCTACTACGAGAGTAAACAGTACATCGCATATCCCGACCATTGCCAGCCACAGATTAAAGACGGTTGAGTTGTTGGCCATGAGCGGCGTTGCCTTAGTAAAGTAGGCCAGCGAGTTAATAAACGGTGAAGCTAAGGACTGGATAATGTTATTAAGTACTCCGGTAATCACCTTGATGACGAAACCGATGACGCCATTTGATACGGGTGCGGGAGTGATAGCGGTCAGATTCGGGATGCTGGCTTGCGAGGCGGCGCTTGATCCGCTGTACGCATGGGTCAGTATTTGGGTGAAGGCGGCGGCAGCGAAGATAAGTACCAGACCGACGAGTGCATTACGGATAATCTTCTTGGCCTGTTCCAGCTTGTCCGGCTTGCCGCTACTTGTCATATAGTTGATGCCGCCATTCACCAGGAAGAAGACGCAGGCGACTGAGCCAACGATACAGAGCGTGTTAATCGCGGGCGACACGTATGATTGCATGACACTGGCAGCCGACGAGGTATCGGCCATGAGCGTAACCGGCATGGCGAAAAGGCTATGCATGAACGTGCTAGCTCCCGAAGGCGTTGGTGGCAAGTGTGGTTACAATGCTGCCAAGAATAGCCGAAGCAATAGCAATCGCCAGGCCGATTGCCGCATAGAGTAAAGTGTGTTTCGCCCGTTGTAAGTGTTCCGGATTGCCTGAACTGACAACATAACTAAAGCCGCCAATGGCAAACATGACAATGGCGACCGCACCGCATACGGCCACGATCACGGTGGTGACGCTCTTGATAAAGTCCTCTATGTTGCTCACCCCGGCGACCGAACTGGTCGTATCGGCAAAGACCGGGTGTGAAACGATTAGCGGCAAAGCAGTAGCCAACGGTGCTACAAACCGCCGGTATGCCTTTACGTTCCTTATGCTCCTCATACTGTGTTCCCCTTGGTTATTTTTAACTGCAAGGTTCCCACTCAAACCTAAGGCAACTATCTTCAGTAGATCGTCACCTCTAGCGACCTCTGACCTCCGATGTTGCCATGAACTATTACGAATGTGTTTGCAAATTACAAGAAGGTACCATGAGGTAACTTAATTACTTTGTAGTTACTTAGTAACCTGAAGGTAACTAAAACTTACAGAGGAGTTTTAGCTTGCGCGGCGATCATAAGCTTTTTGTGCCCGTTTTATATTTTCTTTGTTACTTTGTGCCCAATCGAATAAGGGTTTCGTGACTTCAAGTAGTCCTGAGCCAAGCGGGGTCAGTTGATACTCCACTTGAGGCGGTACAACTGGATAAGCCGTGCGGGTAATCATACCACTGCGCTCTAGCTTTTTGAGGCTATCGGTTAGCACTTTCTGTTTTGTCTTGGGTAAAGCTCTTTGGATTTCGCTAAAACGTATGGTGCTATCTTGAAGATTATGCAAAATAAGCAATGTCCACTTACCCGAAACTATTGTTGCTACGGCTCGTACATAGTAGTCATCGCTCTGCTTCATACCCACCCTTTGCGTTTTGTTAGCTTAAGTATGTATAGTCTTTATCTCGATGGCCTTTTCACCAGGGGTAAAAAAATTTCATCAACAATCTGTAGAATTTTGGCGTGTGAAGGTGGCTTGCCGGTAACTAATATCTCGTGACGATTTAGGTCTAGGGGTAATGTAATGACTGGTTCAGGTATGGCTTTAAGGTTTAGCTCTCCTCGTTCATCGGCTCGTCGTAGTATAGTCGTCATAACTTCCCTGCCAATGTTAGATACCTCAACTGCATGTGATACCTTATCGGACTTAGCAACAATATCCGACATAAGCCCCAGCATCACTTCTTGTCCAATCGCACGTAGTTGTCGAGCGCTTCGCTCCAATAGCCGTATAACGTCACTACGCAATGAGCCAGTATCAGGAATAGGGCCGGACAGCATCGGGGTGTGGTCTCTCATGGCGGCTATCACAAGATCATGTTTGTGCGGCCATCGTCGGTACAGTATTGGACGGCTTGTTCCTGCTCGGTTTGCCACTGCATCATAAGTTAGCTGTGTGTATCCAACGGCTTTAAGCTCCGTCCATGCAGCGTCAAGCAGGATTTTCTCAAGTTCTGCCCCTCGGCGGCGTTGTGGTGTAGACGGAATAGTATCTTTTGCCATAATAATCTACTTGCATTCTACTACGGCATTACACTAAAGTACAAGGTGTACTCTATGAACATAATAGACACACAAGCCAAAAGCATAAGGCACAAAAACATTACCTTACTCGCAACTGGAGGTCAGGCATGAGCCGAATTCCTCAACCCTCAGAAGCCGCCGTGTTAGAGGTCCAGAACCTAAGGATCACTTACGGGAACACGATAGCCGTAGAGAATGTCAGCTTTGTTATTGAGCGTGGTGAGGTTTTCGGACTTCTGGGGCCTAATGGCGCTGGCAAGACGAGTACACTAAGCGTAATCGAGGGGCTAATCACGCCTGAATCCGGCACGGTGCTCCTCGATGGCACCGACATTCGACAGCATCGGTCGCAGGCTATGGCCAAGATAGGTGTCCAGCTCCAGGCTACAAGTTTCCAGCCCGAACTCACTATCTCACAGGTTATGCGGCTATTCGCTGGTCTCTATGACATCAAGCTCTCCGATAGTGAGATCCGGGAGCGCCTTGAGGCTGAGGGGCTGACAGCTGAAGCTAGCAAACGGTTCAAGCAACTCTCAGGCGGCCAGCAACAGCGTCTTTCTCTCTCCATTGCGGTCGTTCACGATCCCGTTTTGTTGCTGCTTGACGAACCAACGAGCGGGCTTGATCCTCAATCCCGTCGACAGCTCTGGGGCCGAATCGAACATCTTCAGAAAGAGGGCGGAAGCATTCTCCTTACGACGCACTCTATGGAAGAAGCCCAGGCAATCTGTGATCGGATCGCCATTATTGATCATGGCAAACTTCTCACACTTGATTCGCCACAGAATTTGATCAAGAAGCACAAAGATGATCCGAGAGTCCGCAAGGTGGCACACGGAAAGGTGACCCTCGAAGATGTTCTTATTGGATTAACGGGGAGTGAAATTCGTGAGTGAGATCCGCCAACCAACTACGAGCCCATCTCTCGTACTTACCCTGACTTCACTCTTCCGGGCTGACTTCATCGTGCTCATTAAAAGCCGAGCGCGAATGATCTTCAGTATTCTTCTACCGATCCTGCTGCTTATCATTACGAATTCAAAGATTGGTATAGGGCACTTTGGCGGTTCGGAATATATCATCGGGCTATCGATCGCTTACGGGCTCGCCTCCACCTCGATTATGGGCTATACAGTCAACGTGGCTCGCGATCGAGAAACAGGAGTATTTCAACTGTTGCGTTGCACACCGGCCCCCGCATGGACAATCATGGCGAGTCGTCTGGCTGTCCAGACCGTCTCTAATCTCATCATCGCGCTCGTAGTAGTAATTGTTGGGGCGCAGATGCATCACCTTTCACTTTCGGCCAACCAGTACGTCTTAGTCCTTGTGGCCTCGATTATTGGCGGTGCTGTATTTCTAGCTATCGGGCAGGCTCTCGTGGGGATGGTCAAGTCTGCCGATACCGTCAACGCAGCAGCAAGGCTGGTGTACATCGGCCTGGTAGCTCTTGGGCTGTTTGGTGCCAGTGGTGCACTCGGTTCCACATGGGAGTCGATTGCTCGCTGGACGCCGGTCGGTGCGGTTATGACGGTCTTTGCTGGCGTTCTCAACCTGAGTGCGTGGAGTGGTCACGATTCGTTATCCTTGCTCACTTGTGTCGGCTACATCGTGGTATGTGCGGCAATCGGTATCCGTTGGTTCCGATGGGAAACTCGGTAGGATCATGAGTAATATGGCGGTATCAGTGTCACATCTGAAAAAGGTGTACGGCAAGGCCAGAGTCGTTGACGATATATCTTTTTCCGTAAATGAAGGTGAGATATTCGGTATCCTCGGCCCGAACGGCGCCGGTAAAACAACGACGGTAGAGTGTATAACAGGCTTACGCCGCCCTGATGCTGGTACGATCGCTATACTTGGTCTTAATCCGCAAACTGACCGGGAAGCCCTCCATGCCGTCGTTGGGGTACAACTGCAATCAAGTACCTTTCCTGACAAGCTGAAGGTTGGCGAGATCCTCGATCTATACCGTTCGTTTTACCATAACCCAGCCAATCCAAAAGAGCTGGCTCATGGGTTAGGCTTGAGCGAAAAGTTGAACAGTTATTACAAAACGCTCTCCGGCGGCCAGAAACAACGTCTGTCAGTAGCACTATCGCTTATCGGTCAACCGAGGGTCGCTGTGCTTGACGAGATGACTACTGGCCTCGATCCGCAAGCACGACTTGACGTATGGGAGTTGCTGGAAAAAATACGTGACCGGGGAACAACAATCATACTGGTTACACATTTCATGGAAGAAGCACAGCGGCTATGCGACAAGGTCGCGTTAATAGATAAGGGCCGTATCATGGCCCTCGACAGCCCGCAGGGGTTAATTGATGAAGTTACGGGCGGAAAGCAAGTACGGTTCACACCTTCAAAGCCTTTTGAGGACACGCTACTAACCAAACTCCCGGAAGTTAAAACCTTAGAGCATCAAGGTAGGCATATAAGGATTGTTGGCTCCGGACAACTCGTTAATGCCATAATCCTTACGTTAGCGAAGCATGACATTGAGGCGGTAGACGTACAGATGGAGCAGGCTACGCTGGAGGATGCCTTCGTCAAACTGACTGGCCGGCATTTACACCAGGTTGCGGAGGACCAAGCAAAATGAACCCTAGTACCATCAAGACACCACGTGCGGCGTTTAAGAAACTAGTATTGAATGAATTTAGGCTAATGAAGCGTGTACCGATTGGCTTGGTACTCGGTCTGGGGTTACCCGTAATGCTGCTAATTATTTTTGGCCTCATACCTGACACCGGCCAGGCTAGTAAGGACCTTGGTGGCCAATCGTATTTTGCGGTAACATTCCCGGTATTGCTCAGTCTGGTAATAATGTCGCAGAGTGTGATGATGTTGCCCCGAGTGTTGGTTGCTTACCGTGAGACTGGTTTTCTACGCCGACTTTCAACCACTCCTGCACCACCTGCGTGGCTCTTAGCCGCCCAAGTGGTAGTCAATCTTGTCGTCATTGTCATCGGGTCAGTGCTACTGACGGCGGTTGGCATGCTGGCTTTTCATCTCAATGCGCCGAAAGACTGGCTCGGCTTTCTCGTTGCTATTATCCTAGCCGCTGCGTCAATGTTCGCAGTCGGACTTTGTATTGCGGCCACAGCTCCCAACAACGGTGTTGCTCAAGCCCTTGGCGGAATACTGTTCTTTGTTCTGTTGTTTTTTGGTGGTCTCTGGCTACCACGGCCGCTGATGCCGAAAGTACTGCTGGATGTTAGTAACTGGATACCCTTTGGTGCGGCAGTTGGTGCTATGCAAAACGCAATGCAAGGAGCTTTCCCAACAGCGCAATCGCTCGTATGTCTGGTTGCTAGCGTAGTCATCTTTGGCTATTTGGCGGTACGTTATTTCAGGTGGGAGTAAAGTATGACCACGGTAGACACACAAGCCAAAAGCATAAGGCACAAAAATATTATCTTGCTCATAATAGGGCTTGCTCAGTTAATGGATGTCCTAGATACGACCATCGTTAATGTTGCGATACCGACAATCTCCAAAAATCTGCATATTATAGGTGTTAACAATCTTCAGTGGCTCATAACTACATATGGCCTCACTTATGCTGGTTTCTTATTTTTATCAGGGCGCTTAGCCGATATTATCGGCCATCGCAAGATATTCATGATAGGAGTATTTCTATTCGGGGCTTCGTCATTAATGGCCGGGCTGTCATCTTCTAGTAGCCTCTTGATCGTCTGGCGAGGAATAGAAGGCCTTGGTGCCGCAGGAATCGCAGCCGCGTCACTGTCTTCGATCATTTCTGTGTACTCGGAAGGCAAGGAACGGAATCGAGCGATGACCATATGGGGAACACTGGTCGGCGGCGGAGTGGCATTAGGCCTTGTTCTTGGTGGTGTAATAACCCAATATGTTGGTTGGCGCTGGATATTCTTTGTGAATGTACCGATTAGTGCTGTTGTATTGCTGGCAACCCCCTACTTTGTACCGAAATTGCCCGGTCAAGGTACCTTTTCTCTAAAAAAGTTCGACATACTGGGGGCAATACTTTTAACAACTGGCCTGATTACCTTGGTGTATGGTCTGACTAAGGCACCTAGCTATGGTTGGGGTAGCAGTAGGGTCGTAGAAATGTTGGCGACAGCGGTTATACTGCTAGCGGCCTTTATCTTTAACGAGATAAGAGCCAAGGAGCCGCTACTTAACCTCAAGTTATTTGCTAAGGGCAATATAGCTGTAGCCAGTGTAATCTCAATACTTGTCACTGGTAGCAATGGTGCAATGCTGTTCTTTTTAGCAATTTATAATCAACAAGTATTAGGATACTCACCTGCGATTGCTGGACTGACGTTATTGCCAGTTATATTTATTGCTTTTGCAGCTCTTCAGATAGTACGCAAGCTACTCGATAAGTTTGGTTTCAAGCCAGTCATGATAGTGCAACTGCTGATTCTGGCTGTTGGGCTGTTTTCGCTAATTCGCTTACCGATAAACGGGCACTATCTAACGGATGAGCTGCCATCGCTAATCGTTATTGCAGTAGGCCTAACAGCGTCTATTGGGTTGATGGTTGCAGCTACCAATGGAGTGAAAGAAAAAGACTCGGGTGCAATATCCGGAATATTAAATACTGCCCAGCAAATTGGCGGCCCGCTTATCTTGGGAATTCTTTCTACTATAGCTGCAACGTATACGGTCAGCTCTATCATAGTTAATAATAAACTCAACGCCTTGGCACATGGAGCTCACGCGGCATTCCTGACAAGCGCGATGCTTGTGCTGTTAGCGGCATTTCTGTGTGCTGTGTTTGTTAGGCAAACGACGACAACTGATAGCTAACCCCTGACGTACAACATTGTTGGTTACTCTATATCTGGAGCGATAGTCTTTTTGCCGGAAAAGTCAGTATGCTCCACTATCCAACGTTGTAGCCGAGGATAAACCCAGAATCCGTAAGCAATCCTAGTATGATTAAACCATGGCAAAGTTTAGAATATACGCCTTGATACTTGGTGAAATTCTCCCAGAAGGTGAAGTTTTCAACTGTGCGATTAAAAAGCTGCCTTTTGACGAACAGGAGGAACGGAGTTTCTTACCCATACAAGGGGTATTTTCTACCAACAACATAGGGCAGCACGATACATACATCACATCCCTGCCGTATATAGACCCAGTCCGTATCAAATCTGAGTACGTAGTGGTTTACGACATCGAAGAGAGTGACGCAAAAAGCGCACTGGGTGGAGCTATCCGCCATATCGACAGGCTGTGTCGATTTCTGTCGATTACTTACTTGGAAGATATGCAGCAATACACCAGCATGGAGCATTTTCCTTTTCAGCCGTATATTTATCAGGTCAATAAGATTTATCTAGTCAATGAGAACGGTGATGAGACCGACCCAGGTTTTACGTTGGAGAGCGGCTATGTCTACTCGCCCGACAGGCCGAGTGCAAACCAATGGAGACATACTGATACGCCAGCATTTTTAGATGGGCTACTCGCCATACACGACGATGCTCTTGAGCGCGCATTAAAGTATCTGTACCGTTCGTCGGTCGGGCAGTTCATTCTTGATAGTCCCGAGAAGATAGCCCTAGACCACGTCAAGGCAGTAGAGATTATTTTGGATGCGCTATCCGGCAAAGACAAAAAATTTAATTTCAAGCTCACTGAGGCAAAAGACAAACTGGGGCTTACGGATGAAGAGGTCGAGAAGATAAAAGAATTGTGGGCCGTCCGGTCTGAGTATGGAGACATTGCCCATGCGTCTAGATTCGACGAAGCAGAGCGCTATCCTAATCAGTTTCCACTGCCGAGTAATAGTACGACGCGCGGCCTGCCTTCTAATTCCTTTGCTGCAAATATTTGCCTAAAGTACTTTCGCTACAGGCAACGTTTATTCAGGGTAGAATTAGAAACTCCCGATAGCCACCACGTTGACGGTACATTTGTCGTCATCAATCCACATATCGAAACAAATCATCTCCGTCTCCACATAGCGAATGAACCGGATAAAACCCAGCTAAAGCAGAAAGTTAAGGGCGCATTCGCTCGTTACAAAGGGATCAACGAGACTGAAATCGTTAATCTAACGCTGGGACCACAACGCAAACTTTTCGATATAACCGTAAGATAAGTTTATTGGGCCTTCCCGCTGAGAATGTCGTTTCTCGGGTGTAAAGCTTGACAGTTGTATAATGTAATGGCAATGCATAGAAGTGCCCTTACGCACCCTCTACGTTCCCCTGGCAAGAAAGTTACCAAGAGAGTAGAGCAAGCGAAAAAGAAATTATCTGCCTGGAAACAAAAGACTCGGCTTACTGTGTACGAAGTCCGCTTAAAAGTTTTTCTGGGCAGGCGGAGCACTTGGGTAAAGATAGCCAGCCATTTCATCAGGCGAAAACTAATATATCTCACTGCCCTCTACATAGTCGCAGCCCTATGCGTAACTTGGTTGTCCGGGCATTACGTGCCACCCACGGACGACGCTACCGCCTTCTTTACTGCGGCTGGTGCCATGATTGGTGCCGCATTAGCGATCATCCTTACTTTCAACACGATTATCATCAACTTTGCCAGCACAGAATACCCTCCAGAGTTTTATAGGGCGACTGGCTATGATTGGCGACAGCACATCATCTACTTCCTGCTTGCGGCTGACTCGATCGCTCTATTCGTGTTTTGCCTCGTATTCAAGGTGTCTCCGCATCATCACCTCCTCTGGCTGTTCCCGCTCGCCGTATTTATCATCTGTACGGCATTTTACCTGCTATTCGCCAGTTACTTAGTCACTCGAAAGCGACTAGACCCAACGGCGGGGCTTGCCATCATTCGTAAGATTGCTATTAAGCATCTAACGAAGGGAGCGAAGGCCGGTGACAAGCTCGCAAAGGTATTTGCATCCAATCCTAATCTCAAAACTGAAGATAAAGCATTGGCCCGCAAGGAAGCATACAGAATAATGGCACCCCTAATGGAACAGGTCAGCCAAATCAATAACTATTTGCACGATTACCACGACAAGCTACTCGCAAAACAAAACTTTGCAACGGCATCAAGAGTTCTAGATACAATTTATGCAGTCTTGGCTAAATACATTGAAATCCGCCGTGATAATATCCAGGCACGCACAACGGGGTACTTTCTTACTTTTACTACAGATACCCAGGGCTTCTTTGAAGAAAACCTACAGCAGTTAGTTGACAAGGCAAAGCGCTACATGGAGACCAGGAACACAACAGGAGCCATACACGTTGTCGATCTGATGCGCAATCTGGCCCAGCGCGCAAGCACAGTCGAGTTTGGTGTGCCCACTGAGAATCCGTTACTCGATCAGATACAAGGCTACATCAGCAATATCACAGAGGAAGCTATTGCCAAGAAAGACATTGAGGTAATGTTTCATCTCGCTGACATTTATTCTGTACTTGGCCGCCAGGCAGTCATAAAAGACCTATCACTCGCCAAAGCTTCCATATACGGCCAGCTGGTAAAAATCGGGGAGGCCGGAGCGCTTGCCCAACAAACAACCATCACTGGCAGGGTGGCGGATGCATTTAACGCCATTCTGATTGAAATACACAATCATGGGGAGGTATACGCAGGTGGAGAGCCAACGTATCTATTTAGTGAATATCAGAAAGTGCTGATGCTATATTGTGCGGCGATCAACAATCAAGTAAGCATCACTAACCCCCAAATGCTTGCACCGTATAATACTGTCTTACAGTGGATGGGTGAACTAGCAAGCCTCCCCGCCGACAAGGTAGATCGCGGGACACATAGTATGTTTATTGAGCTGGCTGAGACTGCCTGTCGCTCAATGCGTAACATGTCCGGAATAATACCACTCGGCAGCCATACTATTAGCAGAGAGATGGGCGTCATGGTACAGTCGGCTGCTAATTTGATGCTAGACCTTCGCACCGAACCAGCGTGGCATTCGGCCGATGAGAAACTGACAAGCCAAGCCCATTGGTATATTCATCAGCTTACATGGTTTATGAAAAAGACAAATACCGCGAGCGAGCATCTAACCAGGGAGTTAAACGATAATGCGAGCCATATCGGCTTACACGCCTTAGAGACAAATACGCCTAAAATCGCCCAAGCGAGTGTTGAAGTAATTTCTTACTTATCCCTTTATCTCCTTAACAAGGCCGAAAAAGGAAGTAGCGGCTACGAACCGCCACGGCTCATGCAGAATGCATGTCTTGTGGGAATCTATGCTAAGAAACTAGGCATGAATGAAATTTATGAGCTAGCCAAGGTAAAGGCTACTGAGTTTAATGCGGCCTTCAATCGCAAGTATTTCCCCGACGGGCCGCCTACTATACCGGGCGGCGGTGACTATATTGGGCTTCATGAGGACCAGCTTCTACGCGAGCTAAACGGCTTATACGCGGAGCCCGACTATGAGTTTGATGTACCGATGATGTCATCGTCTGGCTTCCGTACCCTAGAGGATAAGTTTGGCCAGTATATAGATCGGAAGAATGTTCAAGCCTTCCTTGCTGGCATAACACCTCACCCCGATACACAACCGATCAGTGCAACGGAGCCGAAGGCCACTGCCCAAACCAAGGCGAAAATGACGCCAACTGCACCCACCTCAAAAAAGCCCAAAAAGGTTAGGCAGAAACGCAAGAAGAAAAATCAGTAACTTTTGAAAAAGTACTCGTCGGTGTGCGGATTGGTAAGATCAATAAACTGTCTGCATCTCGGCGCAAAATCTAAGAAGTTTGTTATCCCCCATCCTCTGCACTAGAATTACAGCATGGCTACCTCTGACGATCTATCCAAAGACACAATAGCATTGGTACAAAAACTTTACGGAGTGAGCCTCACTGGCGCATGGCCGATCTTACAAGGTGACTACTCACAAGTATTTCAGGCCAGTGACGACAAAGGTGCTACGTATGTCGTCAAAATCCACCCAGAGTTCAGCGAACCGAGTGCTCTCGTGATCAAATACCTGCAAAGCATCAACTTTAAGTGGATGCCTAAACAGTACATCAGTAAAGATGGAAACGTGTGGGAACGATGCGATGAGGGCTATGTTTCCATACAAGACTTCATCGAAAGCCCTACTTCGCTTGTGTGGGACTCCGCCGTAGATGACGATTGCTACCGGCAGATGGGTGCTGCGCTGCATGATCTGCATGAGCTCGATATACCCGAAGACCTAGCGTCTAAACTTCCAAAGGAGACGTACATCCCAAGATTCTTGAACGAATGGCGGCAGGTCGAGGGTAAGATCGCGTCCGGAAATGACAGTATAGCCGTAAAGCTTCAGAAAATTACCGCCGAGCATGCGGCAAAGATCGCGGAAATAATCGACAGGTCTATCGCACTTGGTAAAGAGTTGGAGCCTGAAGGGCGTAAGTTAGGTCTCGTACATGGCGACTTTCATCTCGGTAACGTCATCAAGCCTGAGAGCGGCCAGATCTACGTAGTAGACTGGGACTTCCCTTCGATCTCATTACCAGAAAATGACATGGCTATATTCATCAACCCAGCAAGAGCAGCAAAAGTAGCAGCAGGCTACGATGAGCCCGGCTTCCCAGAACCGCGCGCCCACGTCTACTACAGTTTAGGTAAAATACTACGTGGCTTGGCAGCTTTTGGCGGTCGCGCAGTAAACACGAATCTCACCGACACTAAAAGAGAACAATCGGTGACTACGTTTCATGGCATGCTTCTAGATAACTCTGACGCTGACAACTCACTGAACTTTGCAAGGTCGCTTGACTCATAAAAACTCGAAGCCATTTCCTACGGAAACGGCCAAATCCGTAAGACGCTGATGCGTTCACGGATTTACGTATTGGGGATTACTAACTTTCGTTACTGACCTACGTGCCGATTCGTAGCAAACAGTAGACCCTATCATATGCGGTGCTTTTGCGAAACTTGTTATAATAAGGATTAGTATTGTGGGTTCTGCGGCGTTGTAGCTCAGTTGGTAGAGCAGATGTCTGGAAAGCATCGTGTCCCCAGTTCAAGTCTGGGCGGCGCAGAGCCTAAAATCATAAAACGAGCGAGGGATACTAGATGTCAGATATTGATACATACTCCTTCAACATAAACCTGACCGCGACGTGTCCAAAATGTGAAAGGCCACAACGCATACGCAAGTCTGCTATGTGCCCAGTCTGCAATACACCGCTAGAAGTAAGCTCCGTACAGCATGTGAATAAAGCGGTACGAGAGCGACGACATGCCTTCAAGGGCCGTCTTCTGAAGCTCGTTGAGCAAATGCACAAAACCACTGATGGGCCCTTAAGATTTAAGTCTCAAGGTAATGTTCTTGACCCCGAAAGTTATTTGGACAACGTCATAACGCCAACAAAACAATTGTTGCCAAAACTCAGTGAAGACATCAGTAGTTTAGTAACCGGGCAGGACTGGTCTCTAGATACAAAGGATAACGTTGCTGCCTTTACTAAGCTTGTGCAGCTGTTAGACGGTGCACTTACTAAAGTTTCCGATTTGCTGGACGTCGTACCACCTGTCGAATGGCGGGCAACATACCGTGAACTTACTCACGCATTTACGTTTGGCGTGAGGGGTCATGTTTTCACGGCTCTAGCCCTTATCGACCAAGATCATGACGAGCTAACAAAAACACTCGGTGAAGCTAACACTGCATTTGCAGAGGCACGAATCCACACTGAACGCGCAGAGCAAGTTATTAGCTTGGCATCGCGTCTCTCCTCTACGGGTCCGTTTCAGGCAGATGGCTCGCTAGACGTAGCCATTCTAGCTTGGTCTGGTGCAGCTAACGAAGCTACGACAATTGCAAAAGGTGCCGATATCGCCCGAAAAGCATATGCTGATATTAACGGAGTAAGTTCGCTTCCTGACGAGCGTGCAGTAGCCTTACTTCCGACCTTGGCCCTAGGCTCTAGAGTCATCGACTATACTTGGGTCGTTGAGGTGGCCAATGGCCTTAGAACGGTGCTTGATAATCCAAAAGGTACTTCGTGGATAGTAAATCCCACCCTACTCGTGGATCGAATACTTGAAGGCCAAGATAGAGTTTTAGACTACTCAGAACGACTTGGACGTGAATGGCGGAATGAGTTACCCGCTCATCATATTATGCTTACTCTGACAGAGGGTTATAGAGAACTCGTCGAAGGGGCACTCAAAGACCTTGCAGCGCCAATTATTATTGCGGAACGTGCTCAAAAAAGTGATGCTAATGCTACTTATGAGGAGGACGTGGTAGACGGCATTAAAGCAGGTGAGATAGTTGAAGGCCTAGAGCGCTTAGCACCACTCAGCAATGATAGTGTTGAAATGACGTTTCGTAACGCAAGTGCTCATGCTGGTATTAAAGTCACAGACAGCGGTGTCACTGCTAAAGCCTACCGAACTGAAGACGGTCGAGTAGTAGCCGGCTCACGTAGAGTAATAAGTTTATCGGCTGCCGATTTCTTGGAAGAAGTCATTGAGCTACAAGAACTACTATTTGCTTTGCAGTTAGCAGTCTTACCCTGGCTATGGACTACGGCTGACCCGTCTATAAAAAAATCCGTCGACGAAAAGGAACCGACTCCACGCCAACGTGATTACACGGTCGCACTACTAGCCGGTCTAGCAGGCCTGTACGATACTGTGCTCGACAGTGATGGCAGTGAAGCTACGCTTAAAGCGAAACAGCAACCCGAGACTTTGGGCCAACCAAACGAAATAAGTATCCTGAGTCTTGTACCGGCTATATTTTCTTTGTCACCTGACATCAAGCGAGCAACCATAAACATACAAGGCAGAAAGCCCACGACATTTGAACGCATAGAGTTCATAGATAGCCAAGGGGATCTCATAGCTCAACCAGTGCTAAATGGAATTACTATGGCAAAGTGGATCTTACTAAGTGAAGGTAAATGGCTTGAAAAAGATGAGGCCGTGTTGATCGTTATTCCATTGGTTAAATTCGTTATTGATGAACTGGGGGCACTCATAGTTCGCCAACCGTATACTGCTAAAAATGTTCAAGATGCGGTGAAACGCTGGGAAGTTGTTAGGACGCGACTGGAAGAGATAAGCCCTATAGCTGAATACGGGGTGGCTACAGAACAAACAGTAGAACTAATTGATGCATTCTTTCGTTCCGTATCCGATATGGCAAAGTATAGATCCCTGGGCGACAAATCGTCGACGCAGACCCATGCGAAACAAGCCACGACAACACTCAATAAACTAGATGGCCTGCGACAGAGAGTGGTTGCTCAGCACCGGCTCTAAAGAGAGCTATCGATAACTACGCTTCATGGCGTGCTTCTAGATAATTCTGATGTGACAACTTGCTGAGCTTTGCGAGATTGCTCGACTCATAGCTGGAAGTATTTTTCCTCCCGCAGCCTCCTATAGTGTAAGGCCATTACCGACCGCATCAATGTCGTTCGTCCCAAGGGGCGCTCCACATTGACCCGTCCGGTCTGAGGCCTTGTTTGTTATGGCTGTAAGCGGGAGGAATCCTTAGCTTACAAGCTTATTACTTAAATGGAGGTAGGGATTATGTCCTCAACCAAAGATATAGAAGAAATAGCATCAAGGAACGATTTGTTTCGAGCAATGTGTATGTCGCCAATGGTGACACAGGGTGTACGGGAACTTGAAGATGTCTTCGGACTGATTCAAGTAATACGACGGTTCAGGGACTTTACCGAAGACTGTGATCCGTGGGGTGAGCATGATTTTGGTAGTCTGGAGTGGTATGGGGCGAAGGTGTATTGGAAGATCGACTATTACGATCAGAAGCTAGAGTACGGTAGTGATCCGCTGAGTGATGGATGCCGGCGGGTGATTACGATAATGACGGCGAGCGAATACTAGCTAGTCAGAGCAGTATAGCCCGGAGGTCTTACAAGGCTTCCGGGCTTTTTGCATGTTCGCTGGTTAGGAAGGAATGGAGAGGAGACTGAGGAGTTCGTCCGGCTCATCAATACTCGACCATATTTCCAGGCTATCAGATGTGGCAATCTTCAAAGCTGGCAACGTACTCGTATAGTATGCTGGCTCATCGCTATCTAATGCGTTCTGCTTGTGGCGTACCCATCGTTGCACGCGCTTTTCGTCGGCTCCTAGCTCGCAAAGTAGCAGCATGGTAGGTAGTGCACTACCGGTACTGTCCCAGCCACCCTCATCGAAAAACTTATTGTAGTCAGCAATCCTCTTGTCTATAGCTGGGCGCGGTGTATTGGCCGGTATGAAGTCCAAGAAAAAGCGGTGCGGCTTGTCGTCGCCATCGGCCTTCAGTGATACGAATAAGTCCGGCAGTTCCGGCGGGAAGTGCTTGCGCCCGATTAGCTCCCGTTTTGTGAATATCTTGATGTCCGGATATAGGCGTTGCAGCTCGACAGTAGCGCGGTAGACGTTCAGATTACGACCAACGAACGGCTTACCGACAGTCTTGTCCTTGTAGCTATACTTGATGAGCTTGTCATCAATGGCGCGAAATTCGGAGTACCGCTGTAGCTCCCGATAGCCCTTTGCAAGCAAATAGTATGCCGCAGGCATACCTTGTATCTTGTAGCTTTTATCATAACGCCGAGCTACATACCCATCATCACATAGTATCTTGAGCTTCTTATATACACCTGGCCCTTCATTAAGCCCTAAGCTAATTCGTAATAACTCACTACTACCAAACCGATACTTATACAAAAGCTTTACTATAGCCAACTGACCATCACTAATACTGTTTCTGTGCTTTGCTGACTGTTTATCAAACATATACCAACATTTACTCTCATCTACTCTATTCTCTCCCTATATTCTACATATAGAAAGAGGAGGAGAAAAATACATAATAACAGATAGTGTGTAGATATATAAAGGTTAAAATCGATATTAACTAAAAATAGAACACGAGAAGAGGTAGTAAAGTATTGAAAGTGACCTTATTTAGGTGATATACTGTCCTTGTAAAGGACACAAATCTATAGAGGGCAACACGTATGGGACGAACAAAAGGAGCAACAAATAGGCAGGTCAATACACCCACTTACTATACCCTGAGTCTGGCAGAACGTGCCCAGCTGATCGCCGCATTGTTAGTAGAGATCATCAGCGAGGAGCTATGTACGAAGGACTAGGCCAGCGTAACGCTGTTATTGCTGTTCGGGTATCGTCGGACAAGCAATTTCAGGAGGGCGACTCACAGGAAGCGCAGCGAGAGCAGCTGAAACGCCTTGCGGCGTCAATGAACGCAGTCGTCAAGAAAACGTTCCTGTTCGCCGAATCGGGCGCAAAAGCCGACCAGCCGATGCAGGCCGCCATTGACTACTGCCGTGATCCACAGAACAACATCCAGTTATTCCTTATTAAGTCGATAGACCGGTTCACGAGAGGTGGTGCAGACTTTTACGGCCCCCTTAAGAAACAGCTTGATGAGATTGGCGTCAGTCTTGTAGATAACCATGGCATCATCAGCCAGCAGCGCGTCAATACACTCGACCACCTGGGCGTAAAGTACGCCTGGAGCGAATACTCACCAAGCCAGAAAACGGAGTATCTAGAGGCCGAGCGAGCCAAAGATGAGCTACGGGACATTCTAACCCGCATGGTCGGCGCAGAGGTACGCTATACCCGCTTAGGCTATTGGATGCGCCAGGAGCCTTACGGATTTAAGAGCGAAAAGATCGAAACCAGGAACGGCAAGCGATCAATCTTAAGAGAGCATCAGACAGAAGGCCCACACGTTAAGCGTATATTTGAGCTGCGAGCGACCGGTATTATGACGGATAAGGAGATTATCGACGATCTTAATAAGCGTGGCTTCAGAACAAGGGTGCATTACGTACGGAGCAAACACGACCGTACCAAAATCCTCGGCAAGCGCGGCGGTAATCCGCTCGATAAGGACGCGATGGATTTAATAATCAGAAACCCCATTTACGCGGGTATCAATACCGAAAAGTGGACGCAAGGCAAGCCGGTCCGCTGTGTATTTGACGGCTTGGTGAGCGTTGAGACGTTTAACCGCGCAAATCGCGGCAAGGTGGTCATTACAGAAATCGGTGACGACATTACCATAACAACCGAAATGGCACCACCACACCAAGTCAACAAGGGTATACGCAACCCTGAGTTTCCGTACCGTAAGTTTATAGGCTGCTCCAAGTGTGGCAGCCCCATGTACGGGAGCTCGTCAAAGGGCATGAACGGTACAAAGTACCCTGCGTATCACTGCAATAAGGGTCATTACTTCAGAGTACCCAAGAAAGAGCTTGAGGCTAATGTTATCGAGTTTGTGAAGTACATTAGCATGTCACAAGACCAGATTGATTTAGTCACCAAGCTCGTCGTGGACGAATGGAACCGCCGCCAGCAAATGGTCGAGGCTGAAATTGAGCGGTTTGATATGCAAATTAAGGAGCTAGAAGCGGAGGCAGCACTCACGGTAAAGAAATTGAAGGTTCTAGAGTCACCAACGGCATTAAAGTTTATGGAGAAAGACCTTATGGATATAGAACAGAAAGTAAAGCAGCTACAGGTCGAACGGGACAAGAAAGCTAACCAAAAACCGGTCAATACACGTCAAGTTGTAGGCAGGGTTAAATATTTTCTCGAAAACCTGGATAAAGTACTCGTAAAACAGATTGACCCAGTCAAAAAAGCACAGTTTTTCAGCGTCTTTTTCGACCGTTTACCAACATACGAGGAAATTAAAACTCGAACTGCAAATCAGGCATTTTTACCAGGGGTGAATGAGCTATTTCAGCTCGCTATGACTGTTAAACCTGGTATGGTGGCGACTCCCAGACTCGAACTGGGGACACAAGGCTCTTCAGGCCTCTGCTCTACCAACTGAGCTAAATCGCCAACCGGCTCATTATATTACAGAGGTAGCCGAAGTTCAATGTAGGCCCTATGGTGCAAGTCCCGTAAGGGAAGCTTGTTAGGTTCCTCACAGTGATTCTGCAGTTTCTGAGACTAGAGTGGAGTCATCATGAAGCTCAAAGCCTTACTTTTCGTCGGAGTTATAGCCACAGTAGGACTGGTCGCTACGAATATCGGCCAGGCTCTGCGACAGCTGCCAACGACATACGGTAGCGCCCTCGGAGCAGCTTCTTCGTTCATTCCACATGTCTCTACAACGTCATTCATACCAACTAGCTCAACAGATCCAACGAGTACTGCATCGACGACGGGCGACGTAACCGAAAATTGGGCAGGCTATGTTTCGACCGGAGGAACGTATACGGCAATTTCCGGATCATGGAATGTGCCGAGTGTGGCTACTGGAACTAACTCAGAGGCTGCTGACGCGACCTGGATCGGTATCGGTGGCGACACTAGCGACGACCTTATCCAGATCGGTACGCAGAATGATGTCGAAGACGGTCAAGTCACAACTGGTACGTTCTATGAGCGTTTACCGGATGCGTCTGAAACGATAGCCAGCGTAAATGTAAGCGCAGGCGATGCTGTCACGGCGTCTATTAAGCAAGTGGATCCGGACGAGTGGAGTGTTAGTATCACGGACACTACTAATGGTGAGTCATTCAGTAATACGGTAGCGTATAACTCTACTAACTCATCTGCTGAATGGATTGAGGAAGCGCCGAGTGACGGCAATGCGATTGTTCCGCTTGATGAATTTGGTTCGGTGGCATTTACATCTGGTTCAACGATTGAAAACGGCACGACACTCAGCATTGCTGGTAGTAAAGCGCAAGCGTTAACTATGGTCAGTAGCGATGGTGAGACATTAGCTACTACGTCGGCTCTGAACAGCGCTGGCACGGGCTTTACCGTAACTCGTACCAGTGCTGATGCTGTGGGTACTGATCAGTATGAACCAATTCCGACCGGTTGGTCACGTCACGAGCCCGGCCTGGGAAGTTACAGAGGAGTGGGCCGTGACCGTGGCTATTCGATAGGAGGAGGTTACATCACAACCTCCTATTACCGCTAGTAGCGTGCCCTGATTCTTACGCGGATGTGTACTCGCCTAAAGGCTTAACAGAATAGCCGCACCGCTCCAAGTCAGCAGTTAAAGCGCTACTCACACCGGGTTGGGGTAGCTCGTAATCGACGTAAAATATGTAGTGACGCTGATCACCTGGTATTGGGTGGCTATGAAGATTGGTCAAGTTACACATATGATCTGCAAAGACCTGCAAAGCGCGGAGTAGGGCCCCGGTTGTGTGGTC
>Ga0335072_10002342_pt1 | contig 29509 bp, 22 predicted proteins | sample Lox_Sample_21_FD_206725 | JGI IMG/M metagenome (GOLD analysis project Ga0335072, IMG submission 206725) | Soil microbial communities from Loxahatchee National Wildlife Refuge, Florida, United States - Lox_Sample_2.1 | ecosystem: Environmental > Terrestrial > Soil > Wetlands | place: USA... | reverse complement strand
ACCGCCGTGTTTTCGGCCGCGACTGGCGAGGGCAAAGGGTTCTTAGAGAGTATACACAGTCGCGGCGCGCAACAGTTCCCCCACAGTCCACGCCTGCGCGATACATCCGCCTGCGCGATGAGGGACATCGCCCTCGAAAACCTCCGGCAGTTGTCCGGCGCCTTCATCTTCGATGTATCGGGCCAGCGGAGCAGCCCATTTGCCGGCCTGCTCCAGCGCTTCCGCCGTGCGCCCGTGAGTCTCGATATATGCCGTCAAAAACGGGCCCAGCAGCCAGGGCCAAACGGTCCCCTGGTGGTACGCGGCATCGCGGCTTGCCGGGCCCCCTTCGTATCGCCCGCGGTAACGCGGGTCCGACGGCGCGAGGGTGCGCAAGCCGAACGGGGTGAGCAAGTGGCGCTCGACCGCGGCCACTACGCGCGCCGCCATGTCCGGGGGCAGCATCGTGTGGGTGAGACTGACCGCCAAAATCTGATTGGGACGAATCGATGCATCGCGATCTTCGCCGTTCACTACGTCGAACAGGCAATTCGCCGATTCATTCCAAAAAACCGGCGCGAAACTGCCGCGGGCGCGGTCCGCCAACTCGCCATAATGCGAACACTCGGGCCGCTGTGCGAAGCGCCGTGCCAGGTCCTCCATCACTCGCAGCGCGTTGTACCACAGCGCCTGAAGTTCCACTGCCAGGCCGCATCGCGGCGTCACCGGCCGGCCGTCTACGCGCGCATCCATCCAGGTCAGCTGCGTGCCGGGCTCACCCGCGTTGAGTAATCCATCCTTACCCATGCGGATGCCATAGCGCGTGCCGCGTTCGTGCCACGCCACAATGTCCGCCAGAACGCCGTACAGGCGGTCGCGGACGAAGTCGAGGTCGCCGGTTTGCTCCACATAAGCGCGCACGGCCTCGAAGAACCACAGGGTTGAATCCACGCTGTTGTACTCCGGCGCTTCTCCCGAATCGGGAAAACGATTCGGCAGCATACCGCGATCCACCACGCCGGCGAAGGCCCGCAGGATGCCGCGCGCCACTTGCGGCAATCCTGTCGCAAGCGTCAGTCCGGGCAGCGCGATCATGGTGTCGCGGCCCCAATCGCCGAACCAGTGGTAGCCCGCGATCACCGAGTTCCACTCCCCGCGCCGCACCAGGAACTGACCGGCGGCCCGCGTCAACGCGCTCGCGAACGGCCGCCCGCCCGGCGCGGGGCGATTGCATCTCGCCTGCCGCCATCCTTCCACCTGGCCAAGGCTGCATGGCTCCGTCGAGGCTATTACGGTGAGCCGTTTCGGCGCGTGCAAATCCGCCACCAGCGTGCAGGGGTGGAACAAGTCCTCACGGAAATCCAGCCCGCGCTCCCGCTCGCGGTCATATTCAAAATTGCGGTACCACTCGGCCGATTCGAGCACCCCGGAGGCGTCGTGAGCCAGGTAGAGCGACGGCAAGCCGCCGTAGGGGGCCAGGCGCAGGCACCCGCCGTCGCGGTGAAGCGTCCCATCCAGAGCGGAATTTTCGTGCGTGGTGGCATGGTAGTCGCGAAATGCGATCAACGGACGCAACTCGAGGCGGCAGCACTCCGCCGCGCCGAGCAGCTCGTATTGGATCACCGTGGTATTTTCGCCCCGCGGCATAAAAATCGATTTCGCGATTTCGACGCCCTCGATTTGGTAGACGAATGTCGGGAACGGATCCAGCCGGAATTCTTTTAAATACAAATATCCGTCCGGATGGACCACCCCGGGGTACCGGTTCACCGAAAGCTGGTAGCCCTTGCCGTTCAGGAAGAGCACTTCCTCCAATTTCGCCAGAAGTACGATGCGACCCAGCGGAGGTTTGGTCGCGGCCACCAGCAATCCGTGGTAGCGCCGCGTATTCATGCCGCAAACCGTCGACGATGCATATCCGCCCAGGCCGTTCGTCTCCAGCCACTCGCGCCGCGAGGCGCGATCCAGATCGCGGCAGATCGATGCGTCGTACCTGACCATGTGCAATCAGTTCTCCGATGGCTTTTCCACGCTGTCGATCACGATCACCTCGGTGGGAACTTTGCGCCCTTCGAGTTTCAGCCCGAGCTGCGCTTCCACCGCGGGGAATACCTGCGACTGGAGGTCATCCGGCGCCCACTCCAGCTTGATGTCGTACCGGCCATCCAGGTTCGTGGCGTCGGCCACCGGCGCGTGCAGAACTTCCGACAGGTGCATCGCGACACAATCCAGGCTGCAACCGGTGGCATCGATACTGTGGCGAGTCGAGCTGGTACTGGAGCGCGCATCGGGTTGGGACGGTTTCGCCACGATGCCTTTTTTGCCCACCACCAAGGCGTATCCCGGAAGCGGCCTTGTCTCACGATGGATTGACAGCTTGAAGCGCTGGGCCAGCAATTGCCGCAGCATCGCCATCAATTCCTGTCCTCCGGCCGGTCCGGACGCTTTGGCGTCAATATCGAAGCGCTCTTCCTCCGCCCATCCCGGTCCGCCCAGAATGCGCGATTCCGGAATATCGTACGCCCCGCGGATGCAGCGCTTCAGAGTGACATTGCGCGCGGCAATTCGCCCCGTATCGGTAGTGATGCCGGAGGAACTGCCCTGGGTCGCGGTACTGAGCTTGACGGACGCCGCCTCAAACTCAGGCGGTCCCGACTGCCCGAACGCGGCGGCCGCGAACAGTAGCAAAACCAAACTTTTCATATCCCTCCACCACATCACCAAGCCGCGGCCGCGGGAGCGTGCCCGGCTTCTTACGCCGACGATGGAACACCCGAATGGATCCTCGGCCCCGGGTTCTGCGCCGACAGGATCCGCCCTTCCTCCGCCAGCATTTCCCGCCAGCGCGCATCCAGCTCGGCCGTGCGCGTGAATTTCGCCGCGAGGCGCAAAAACAATTTGTAATGCGCCAACTCGGAACGGAACAACGAGCCGTAAAAGGCCGCCAGCTCTTCATCCGTCGAAGCCGCCGCCAGCACCGAGAAGCGCTCACACGAGCGCACCTCGATGAGCGCCGCTACCAGCAGGCGGTCGAGCAATTCGTGGCGGCTGGCCTTTCGGACCAGATCGCGCAGGGCGTTCGCGTATGGATTCCTGTGGAAGCGGTCCATGCGGCCGCCACGATCCAACAGGATCCGCACCACCTGCGACAGGTGCGCCACTTCGTCGCGTGCCACACCGGTCAGTGCTTCCACCCAGCCATCGGTCCAGTCATCGGGCCATCGCGTCAATAACTCCAGCGCGTTCGCCGCGGCTTTCTTTTCCAGGAACGCGTGATCGATCAGTAAGCGAAACGGGTCCTGCAACACCGCCACGCCCCACGCGAGCGGCGTTCGGGAGCGCAGGGGCAGACTCTCGATTTCGTCAAATCCGGCAGCTTGCACAAAGTTCCAATATATTTGGCGGTCCGGCTTTGTCCGGCCCGTCTGGCCCATTATAGCTACTCGGGAAACGTATCTCAGTTGTTAAAATAATCGAAGTTCCTGACACCGCGCCATAGTGGAATCGGCGCGACGGGTGTGTTCACTTGTAAGATGGAGATATCTAAGGAGCGGTCCACAATTTCATGAAAATCTGCGTATTAGGAGGAGACGGGTACTGCGGGTGGGCAACCGCGCTGTATCTTTCGCGCCGGGGCCATCAGGTTGCAATCGTGGATAACTTTGCACGCCGCCAGTGGGATTTTGAACTCGGCGTACAGACCCTGACTCCCATCCGTACCCTGCCTGAACGACTGCGCGCCTGGAACCGAGTCGGCGGCGAGGAAATCGAATCCTTTTCGGGCGACATCACCGAATACGATTTCCTGGCCGGCGTGATGGAGCGCTTCTCGCCCGACGCTGTCGTCCACTTTGCCGAGCAACGCGCCGCTCCTTACTCGATGATCGATCGCAAGCACGCAGTATTTACACAAGTAAATAACGTCGTCGGCACTCTGAACCTGTTATTCGCGCTGCGCGAACTCCGGCCCGACTGCCACCTGGTGAAACTCGGGACGATGGGCGAATACGGCACGCCGAATATCGATATCGAAGAGGGATACATCGCCATCGAGCACAATGGCCGGAAGGATGTGCTGCCGTTCCCCAAACAGCCGGGCTCTTTCTATCACCTCTCGAAGGTACACGACAGCCACAATATCCTGTTCGCCTGCCGCATCTGGGGCTTGCGCGCCACCGACCTGAATCAAGGCGTGGTCTACGGCACCATGACCGACGAATCGGCGATGGAAGAAGACCTCATCAATCGTTTCGATTACGACGAAGTCTTCGGCACCGTGTTGAATCGTTTCTGCGCGCAGGCTGCCGTCGGCCATCCTCTGACGGTGTACGGCAAAGGCGGACAAACCCGGGGTTACCTCGACATTCGGGATACCGTGCGCTGCATCGAACTGGCGTGCCTGAACCCGGCGCGTCCCGGAGAGTGCCGCGTCTACAACCAGTTCACCGAGCAATTCACGGTGCTGGAACTGGCCCACCTGGTGGAAGCTGCCGGCCGGAAAATGGGGCTCACCGTGGAGATCCATCACCTGCCCGATCCGCGCGTGGAAGCCGAAGAGCATTATTACAACGCTCGCCATTCCAAACTGGTGGAACTCGGATTGAAGCCGCACCTGCTTTCCGAATCGCTGCTCGATTCTCTCCTGAATATCGCCATGCGATATTCCGATCGCATCGATTCGTCGTTGTTCCTGCCGCAGGTTAACTGGCGCAACGGCCACAACCAGCGGCGCCGCGTGCAAAGCGAGGCAACCGCCTCTCTGGTTCCGGGCGATTAGGGCGTCAAGTGCGCCATCGCCGCCGGTAGCGGCTGATTCGTCAGCAGCATCTTTCCGCCGCTTTCGGCGACGGTGACGAGCGCGTCATCGCCGACCAGCTTTTCAAACCGCGGCCGTTGTTCATCTTCCGCGACGATATAACATCGCCGCTGGCCAAGCCACAAAGCACGCCATTCGGCGTCGTTCAGAAAAACGTTCGGCGCGCCCGGTGCGTAGGAGCCATACACCAGGTTGTTGAATCGTCCGTTCAGCAGCCATGCCGTGCGGTTGGTGTAAAAGAAGATGGAGGAAAACGTATAGTAATGGTGATCCACCACCAATGTTCCGGGCGGAGCATGTTGCAGCGCGGTTGCCAGCGGCCGCGACGATAGATATGGATCGAACACCACCATAGCAAGCCGCGCCGCGTGGAAGAACACCACCATCATCAGCGCGGACGCCAGAAATGTGCGCTGACCGATCGCACGCAGGTTGCCGATCGCTCCGATCAGAAACGCCACGGCTGCCAGCGCCAAAGGCAAGCGCAAATAAGCGAACGAATCCAGCGTCAGGTCCTCCATGTGCCCAAGCGAGAGCGTGTACGCCCCCGGATTGCGGGACAGCGCCTGGGAGATATCGCCGGGCGATGGCACGCCGCGCACCGCGATCAGGATCGCGATGCAGGCGATCGCCGCCAGTCCCGATACAACCGCCAGCGCGCGCGTGCCGCGACGGACCCAAACTCCGCCATCCGCCATCGCCGAACCGAGCAGCAGCGCCAGCGCCGGGTAGCACGGCATCGAGTAGTATTCCTGCGTGGTGGAGAAGGTGAAAAACACCAGCAGGAATCCGGTCCAGCAGAGCGCCAGCAGGCGGGTCCGGCCGGCGCGATCCAAGGGCTTGAACTTCAGTCTTGCGATGGCCGGAAAATAGAAGCTCCAGGGAAACAGCCAGAGCAAGTGAAACAGCCAGAAATACAGCCTGGGCACGGTGTTGTAATCGCGCGGGTAGCGCAGATTCAAAAACCGCAGCACCTGCTCGTTCATGAAATAAAACCACAAAAACCCGTGCCATTCTCCCGGCACACTGCGCATGCTGAAATCGAAATACGGCGGATTCCGCAGCGTGGCGAGCACGTGCCAGGGCAGGGCGATCGCCAGCATGATGGCGAGCCCGCTCCATGGGTGCAATCGCCGCCACATTTTGCGCGCCAACAACTGCCGCGTGAACAGCAAATACAGGAACGCCGCCGCGCCCGGAAAAACCAGCGCGATCGCGCTCTTCAGCAGCAGTCCCACACCCAGGCTCGCGGCCATTACCCATGCCCAAAGCCGCGGCCGCTGCTCGTGCTCGTCCAGGCAGCGCAGGAACGCCCACATGGAAAGCGCAATCGTGGCTGTCAGCATCACATCGGGAATGAGGATGCGGGTAAACAGAAACAGGCCGATGCAGGTAGACACCGCAAGTCCCGCATACAATCCCGCCCGCTTGCCGAATGCCCACGCGCCGAAGGCCGCGGTGATCCACCCCAACCCGATGCAGGCGAGGGCCACCGGAATGCGCGCGGCCCAATCGAAGGCGCCGAAAATCCGGTACGAAATCGCGATCAGCCAATAAATCAGCGGCGACTTTTCCAGGTAAACAATGCCGTCGAGACGCGCCGTCACCCAGTCGCCGGACGCGATCATATTGCGCGCGATCTGCGCCTGCACCGCGTCCACATCGTCCATGAGGGAAGGCGGGGAGAGGATACAGCCCAGGAAAATGGCCGCGGCCACCAGGGCCACGCCTAGGTAGAGGTAAAGATTCCCGCGGGAACCGGCCGGGCGGCCGGAGTTCGAATCGTCTGAATTCCCCATTTTTTCATCCAGAGTAACAGCAACATGACGCCCCAGAGTTCGTAGCCCAGATTGTTACGGCGCCGGAGATGGCTTTCGGCGAAAGATTGCAACGCGGCGGGACGGAACAGATCTTTGTGCCAGTCGCCGGCCGAAAGCGTGTCCATCAGCAAGGTACGCAGCGGGCCGCGGAGCCACTGGTGCGCCGGAAAGTCGAAGCCCGTCTTGGGCCGGCGCAGCGTCGAATCGGGCAATTTGCCGCGCATCAACTCGCGCAGCACGATTTTCTGTTTTCGGCCGCGAATCTTGAGATGTGCGGGCAGCGTGGCAGCAAATTCCACGATGCGGTGATCGAGGTACGGCGGGCGCACCTCGATGGAATGAGCCATGCTCATGCGGTCCACTTTCGAGAGCAGATCGTCGGGCAGGTAATATTGCTGGTCGAAGCGGAGATACGCTTCCAATTGGTCGCCTTCGGGAGAAAGATCGCGCAAAATGCCGTCCAGCGCCGGGGGCAGAGGTGGGTCGGCGAGTTCGCGCGAGATCACTCCATTCCAGTAGATGTGCGCGCGATTGGCCGGCAGGAGGCAGCCCTGGAGAAATCGCTTGGCCTTGTACTCGAACCCGATCTTCTCGTCGGATACCGGCAGGAGCGCCGCGGCGGCCGAACCCGCCCGCACCATCCATCGCGGCAATTTTCGGACCCACCGGGCCAGCAAGTCCGCCCGGTACGTCAAATACCCGCCGAACAGTTCGTCCGCGCCTTCCCCGCTCAGCGCCACCGTCACGTGCCGGCGCGTCATGCGTGAAAGAAACCATACCGGCAGCGCGCCGCCATCGGCATCCGGCTCGTCAAAGTAATAAGCGAACTGCTCGATCGCATCCGCCAATCCGCTCTCCGGATTGACGTCGAATTCCTGGTGGTCGGTCCCGTATTGCGCCGCCAGTTGGCGGATCGGCGGCGCTTCGTCGAAGCTCCGGCCGGCGAACGAAATGGAGAGCGTCTTCAGGCGAGTGGGCGAGGCCGCCGCGGCATAGTGCAGCAGGCTCGACGAATCGAGCCCGCTGCTGAGCCACAGCCCAAGCGGCACATCCGAGAGCAAATGTTCCCGCACCGAATTGCGCAGCAGGGAATCGAGCTGCGCCTGGGCATCTTCCAGCGTCCAATTCCGCTCGAGACCGCGGGGAATCCGCCAGTAGGCGTCCGACCGCACCTCGCCCGCCCGCCATTCGAGCCAATGGCCCGCGCGGAGCTTTTCGACACCCTCCACCATGGTGAATGGAGCCGGAACATAATTCAGGGAGAGGTAGCAATCGAGCGCCGCCGGGTTCAGGTTCCGCTCGATTTCGGGGTGGACGAAGATCGATTTCAATTCCGATGCGAAATACAGGTCCGCGGCGCGCCGCATCACGTAGACCGGCTTGATCCCGAGGCGATCGCGCGCCAGCACCAGCCGCTGGCGCGACTCCGTCCACAGCGCCAGCCCGAACATGCCGCGAAAGCGCGCGAAACAGCCGAGATCCCATTCGAGGAACGAGTGCAACACCACTTCCGTATCGCTGTGCGAGCGGAACACGCGGCCGCGCTGCTCCAGTTCCCGCCGCAATTCCGCGTGATTATAAACTTCGCCGTTGAAGACGATGACGGTGTCGCCGTCGGGGGAAAAGAAAGGCTGGGCGCCGGTTTCCAGGTCGATGATTTTCAGCCTGGCAATCGCCAGCGAGACAGAATCAGTCTCAAAGACGCCTTGCTGATCGGGACCGCGATGCACAATTGTAGCCACGGCCGCACGAATCCGCGAGGGATCGGGCCGCGATTTCAAATGCGTAAATCCCGCAATGCCGCACAAGATTCCAATCTATCAAAAATCGGCAAGCCGGCAGCATGATGTACCCTAAAACCAGGGTCTTACGTCAAACAGTCGAACCGAATGAACATCGTCACTACAGCTTTGCTGGTAGTCGCGGCCGGCCCCTTGGTTTATTACGGAATTGCCATTTTTAGCTGCTGGAAATTCTTCCGCCGCCCGCTGCGCCAGTTCGATCCGAATTTCACTCCGCCAGTGAGCAACCTCAAACCCGTGCGCGGCCTCGATCCCGACGCGTATGAGAACTTCGCCAGCTTCTGCCGGCAGGATTATCCGGAGTACGAAATCATTTTTTGCATAGGCGACCGTGAAGATCCCGCCCTCCCGCTCATCGAGCGCCTGCAGCGCGAGTTCCCCACTCGCCCCATCCGTGTCTTGTTCGGCTCCGGACGCGACGCCTCCAACGATAAAGTCGCGAAACTCGCCCGGATGGTGAGCGAAGCCGCCCACGAGCATGTGGTGATCAGCGATAGCGACGTGCGCGTGCGCCCGGATTATCTGCGGCAGGTGGTGGCGCCGCTGTCCGATGCCAAAATCGGCGCAGTCACGTGCTTCTACCGCTCCATCGACGAACGTAGCTTCGCCGACCGCCTGCAATCGGTGGGCATGATGTCCGATTTCTACGCCGGCATCGTGGTGGCCTGGCAGCTCGATGGGGTCAAATTCGCGCTTGGTCCAACCATCGCCACAACTCGCGACCGGCTGGCCGCCTTCGGCGGCTATGAGTCCATCGAAAATCGCCCGGCAGACGATCTGCTGGTCGGCCGCCTGATTGCCGACCAGGGAGTGGAAGTGGAGCTCTCGCGCTACACCATCGATACCGTCGCCGATTACCATTCCATCAAAGATCTCGTCTACAAACGGCTTCGCTGGATTACGGTGATGCGATTCATGCGCCCGTGGGGCCATTTCGGCCTGCTCTTCACGCATGGACTGCCATGGGCGCTCGCGGCCCTCGCGATTCATCCGACGTGGACGGTCGCGGCCGTTTACCTAGGGGCTTATTTCCTCCTGCGCTGCGCTCTTACCGCGACCATCGCTACTTGGGGGTTGAAACAGCCGGCTTATTGGCGCAAAATGCCCCTCATCCCGCTCTGGGACGCCATGGCGTTTCTCATCTGGGCCGCGAGTTTCGCCCGCCGCAGCATCCGCTGGCGCGGCAGCGATTACTACATTCGCGGGGGCACGCTCGTACCGGTGAATTCCGCGGAATAGATCGGGTTCTCGAGCGGGGCGGCCGATGCCTGGAAAGGCTTGTCGGGAAAGCTATTTCCCCAGCAGCGCCACGCCGCAGAGCACCAGCAGGCACCCCGCGGCTCGACGCGGCCCGATTTGTTCCTTCAGCAGAACCTTCGCCGCGAGGGTCTCCAGAATGAAGCTTGAGGCCGACGCGGGCACAGCGAAACTCAAGGGCGCCGTCTGCACCAGCGCCATGAATGAGAAAAACGAAAACACCAGGCAGAAAATCGAAAGCATCAGGTACCGCCGCTCTACGATCATGCGCAGCAATCGCCCCACACCGCGCGCGCCCACCGATTGTTCCCCGGCGCGCTTCATCTCATAGCTCTGCAGCAGATCGCTGAGGACCGTCGCCACCACCATCACCGCCAGCAGTACCCAGGTCATTTCGAGCCCTCGATCTTCCCCGTGGTCGCCTGCGGAGTGGAGCTCACCAGCGCCGCGCCGCCGAAGATCAGCAGCACGGCAAACCACCTTTGCGGGCTCACCGTTTCATGCAGAAATACGCGCCCGAGCAGGGCCGCCAGAACATATCCGATGGCGGTCATCGGCAGGATGAAACTGAGATCGGCCAAACTCAGGAGCGCGAGCCGCACCAGCAGCGCCACAATCAGCATGACGACGCCAACAGCGATGCCGGGGTGCAGCATGGAGCGGATGTAGACCAGCGGATCGGCCGCCAGGGTCTCGGGCATGTGCTTGGTGCCCCACGCCAGACTCAAATTACCGAACGCGCGCAGCGCCAGGAAGAGGACCAGCAGGAAATAGGTTCGAACCAGCTTTTGGGAAATCGCCACGGAACCCCAGAGTACCAATTCACTGAACGGTGAAGTAGACGGTATTGGTGACCCCTCCGCCGCAATTGAACGCGACGGGATACGTTCCGGACGACAGCGGTTCCGGCAGCAGGACATTCACCTGGTCGACGCCGACGGTATCGAGCAGTTTCGGCCCGGCGAAGGAAACTTGGGCGTAGGGGATTCCCGAGTCGATGAAGCACGAGGTGGCGGCGCCGCGGATGCCGGTGCCGAACAATACCAGGTAAAGCTGCACCGCGCCGGAATTGATGCTGACCGGCGCCGGCACCACGAGTCCGTTCCGGGTAGTGGAAAACGGCTGCCTCGTCTCGCCGCTGACATTCACGGTCAGCAGATATCCGGTGGCCACCGCACCGGCATTGGCCATGAACAACGCCGGCGCGGCGGACGCAATTTCGATTTGCGCGGTAACTGTGGGAATGCCCGTTCCCGAAACGCTGATGGTCGCGGGGCCGGGAGCCACCCCCGGTGGAATTTGAAAATTGATCTGGTGCGGCGAAACGTAGATGAGCCGGACCTCCCGCGATTTGCCGGCGGAGTCCGTCACCGAGACGCCGGTACTCCCGCCGGTACTCGCCAGGTTCGCGCCGAAAGCCGTCGCCAGCGAGTCGGGAGCGAGCGGTCCAGCCGACAGACTGGCCGCGGAGTACACCACCAGCGGCGGACCGGTCGCCACCGGCGATAGATTCAGCGTCACGGCCACGCCCAGGTTCTCGATCGAGGCGAAGTCGGCTTTGCCATCGCCATTGAAATCGGCGATGGCCTGCGGACCGATCGGCGCCGTCGCGTACGGCTGAAAGGTGCCGTCGCCCTGTGCCAGCAGGTAGCCCCCGGGAAGAATCAGGTCGGGAAACTGATCGCCATTCAGATCTGCGACCGCCGCGGTGGCCGTTCCGTAGGCGATCGGCGCCTGATAAATCAGCGGCATTTGAAAAGTCCCGTCGCCGTTTCCCATCAGCACCGCCGCGCCGCCCGAATCCGTACCCGGCGCGCCTTCGAGCGCTACCAGATCGGGCTTCCCATCGCGATTCAAATCCGCGCTGGCGACGAAGAACGGACCGACGCCGGCGCCGTATGAGACCGGGATGTCCGGCATCGCCACGAAAGTTCCGTCACCTTTGCCGAGCAGCACCACTAGCGCCCCGTCCATATTTCCCGCCGTGCCGGGATTGGCGATGGCAAGGTCCAGTTTGCCGTCGCCATTAAAATCACCCACGGTAACCGATGCCGGTGAGAAGTTCAGGGCGGTGACGACGGGCACGGCGAAGCTGCCATCGCCGTTGCCGGGGAGAATTTCCAGGCTGTTTGGCGTGATTACCGCCAGATCGGTTTTTTGATCGCCGTTGAAATCTCCTACCGCAAACGCGGCGGCGCCGGGAATCGCCGTCGCGACCGGCCCTCCGGCTGTCCCATTCCCCTGCCCGGGAAAGATCTCCACAGCGCCGCCCTGCTCGAGTACGGCCACGTCCGACTTGCCATCGCCGTTGAAGTCCGCAAGCGAAACCTGAACCGGTAGATTCGCAAGTGGCGCCGTATATCCGGCCGCCAGGCTGCCATCGCCGCTGCCGGTCAGGATGGCAAGCGTATGGGCGAACGCCAGTGCGACATCGGGAATTCCGTCGCCGTTCAGGTCGCCTGCGGCCATCGCGATCGAATCGTCGGGATCGAACCCCGCCACCAACGTCTCCGGCGCGGCGCGGAACGCGCCGCTGCTCTCGCCGGGATACACCGCTACAAACGCGCCCGCCAGCACCGAAGCATTGCCTGTTCCGACCACGATATCGGTCAAGCCATCACCATTGAAATCGGCGAGGATCGGGTTGCCGGAGGCCACGCCGACGATGTCCCGCCGGCGCGGAAAATTGCCCGTGCCATCGCCATAAAGCATGGAGGTGCCGCCAACGACGATGTCCAGATTGCCATCCTTGTCCACGTCCCCTACGGCCGGAATTCCTCCCCCGAGGTACGATTGCGCCGCCGCGTACTTCCCGTTGCCTTTTCCGAGCACCACCGCCGTATAAGCCGTACCTTCGACAACGTACGAATAGACGATATCGGCGATTCCGTCGCGGTTGAAATCCGCCACCGCGAGCCCGATTGGAAAAGATAGTGCCGCAGGTAGGGCAACGGCCATCTGGGGCGCCTGAAACGTGCCGTCGCCGTTGCCGGGAAATACCGAGATCCAGCCCGACCCTTGCGTATTAAAGCTGGTTAGCGCGACATCCAGCTTACCGTTTCCGTTGAGATCCGCCACCGTCACCGAACCCGAATACCATTCGGAACCGCCGGACAGGGATGCCTGAAAAAACACCGGCCCCTGGAAATTCGCGCCGCCGGTGCCCAGAAACACGTCGAAACCTGAGACGAGGTCGCCGCCGACGGGAGCCTCAGCCACCGGAACCACCATATCGAGAATGCCGTCGCCGTTCAGGTCGGCGAGGACCGGCGTGCCGCCGGTAGCGGAGCCGCCGCTTTGCAACTGGCTGGGAGAAATCGGGTATAGGTTCTCGCCGGTGAAATGAAGCGCCGAATCGAAGGCCAACACATCGAGAAGCTGAGGCGCGCCGTAGCGGGGAGTCTGATCGAGCAACGTGACCAGGAGATATTCACCCGACTTCGCCTGCGCAATCGCCTGCGGCACCTGGACGGGCCCGGTAAAGTTCGCCGGAGCGGGACAGGCCATCACCTGCTGCTGATAATTCGGCGTCGTGCTCAGAATCTGATACGGCTGGGTGGCGGAGATTTCGACTCCCGTGTAGGACCCATCGGACTGCTTCAGCAAAATCAGGCGCGAAGAATCCGACGGCTGCAGACTGGCAGCGTACCCAATCTGAAACTGGATGGGCGGGCAGGGCGTCTGCCCCCACCCGCACCGTAAACATGCGGCAACAACCAGACAGTGAATGCGGCGCATGGCCCGGTGTTGGGAGCAATTGACCTGCCAACGAAGGCAGCGGAAATTCAACGCCGCGCGGCGCGCCGTGTATCGTCCAGACACGCTTCCGTGGCGAAGCTCCCGGGCACTGAGCTCACGGTAATGGTCTGGTTCCGATGTCCCGAAAGGTACCAGCACGGGGCATATCCCAGGTGCGGCAACACCGAATGCACACAGGGCCGCGTTTCGGTGTCGCCCAATTCGTAATCGATGCGGCTGTCCTTCTGTTTGATCGCCCACATGATCTGCACATCCACGCTGCCAGTTGGCCGCAGGCGCGCGACGGCGTAATCGCAGACATAGAGGACAATGAATCCGGCAATCGCGAAGAGCGCCAGGCGCTGTATTTTCCCCACATCGACATTCTAGTACGCCGTTAAAATATTTCTTGACCCTGACGCAACGTCAGGGCCGATCCTCAATGAGGAGGCGCGATGCGCGGATATCGAGTCAGGGAATTCGCCGATCTTGCCGGCGTGACGGTGCGAGCCCTGCACCATTATGACCGGCTGGCGGTGCTGCGCCCGAAACGCACGGAGTCCGGGTATCGTGTTTACAGCGGGCGCGATCTCGAACGGCTGGAGCAGATCGTTGCATTGAAGTTCCTCGGTCTCCCGCTCAAGGAGATCAAGACCCTGCTCGACCGCGAAGCGCGCCGTCTACCCGAAGTTTTGCGATCGCAACGCCTGGCGCTGGAAGAAAAGCGCCGCAGCCTGGAACAGGCGATTCAAGCCATCCGTGAAGCCGAGGCGTCGATCGCATGCGGCAAACCGGCCGACACTCAGGTGTTGGCCAGAATCATTGAGGTGATCGAAATGCAAGAAAACAACGAGTTCCTGAATAAATACTACAGTCCCGAAGCACAGGCCAAGCTGGCCGAAAAACGCCAGGCGTGGACGCCCGAACTACAAGCCGAGGCGGCGCGCGCCTGGACCGAATTGTTCCGCGACATCGAAGCATCGCTCGATGAGGACCCTAAATCGGCTAAGGCACAGGCGCTTCTGGCGCGCTGGCGGAAGCTGGTGGAGGGATTCACCGGCGGCGACGCCGGCGTCAATCGCGGTCTCGGCAAAGTCTGGGCCGATCGCGCCAACTGGCCTGCGGCCATGAAAGAGCAGAGCGCGCCGTTCGTCAACCCCAAGGTCTGGGAATTCATTCGTCAAGCCGGCGCTAGTGAGCCGCTCCAGGAATGACTCTGTTGTACATGGCGTTGTCGCGTATGCCGCCGCGGCTCCGGCCGGTTAGGGATCGATGCCAGGCTTGGCCTATAATCGGTACAAATGAGGGGTCTCTACCGATGGGCCGCGGTCTTGCCGGCTGTGCTTTGGGCGCAGGAGCCGCAGGCCTCCGATGAGATTCGACTCAGTAGCCAGCCGTATGTCGCGCAGGGGGTAGTGTTCCACGCGGAGAGCCGACTGGTGGAGGTAGGAGTAGCGGTCCGCGACGGTCACGGGCGCGCGGTGGCCGGGCTGACTCGCGAGAATTTCCGGATTTATGACGACGGAAAAGAAAGGCCGGTAGCGGCTTTCTCGGAATACCAGGGCGGATCGAGTGCGGCGATAGTCGCGCCGGGAACGGGGCAAATACCCGCCAAGGAGGCCCCGGCGCGAACAGAGGCTTCTGTCGCGAGGCGGACACGGTATCTGGCCGTGTTCTTCGATGACGTGAACATGGCGTATGGGGAGGAAAGCGCCGATCTTAAGCGGGCTCAGGCTGCGGCCACGCGATTCCTGAAAGAAGCCCTCAAACCGGGAGTGGAGATCGGCATTTTCACTGCTTCCGGCGCGTCAGGGTTGGATTTTACCGCGGACGGAGAGAAGCTCGCGGAAACCATTGCCGGCATCAAAGCTCACGCGCAATTCGCGCAGAAAAGCTGTTCAGGCATCAATCCCTATCAGGCTTATCGGATCGCGGAGCGGCACGATCGCGAGACGCTCCGGCTGGTCATGATTTCCAACGTGGAAGGCCGATGTGGACTTTACACCTCCGCGAATGAAGTCGTGGCTCAGGCGGAGGAGGTTTGGGACCGGGCGAAGAAACTGTCGATGGAGACGCTGGCGTCAGTCTCGCGCGCCGTGAGCGAGTTGAGCGGGAAAAGCGGGGAGCGGGTGCTGCTGCTGGCCTCGACTGGATTCGTGGGTGGGACCCTGGAAGAGCAGCAGGATCGGATTATCGACCAGGCGGTTCATGCAGGTGTGGTGATCAACGCGCTGGTGACGAAGGGCTTGTTCAACGAAGCGGCGGCGGGGGAACGGTTCGACACAGACCCCGCCCCAGACAAGGCAGTCTATACGGCTCGGCCAGGTTACCAGCGGTGGGCTAAGGCGGAAAATGAGGAAGTCGCGGAACGGCCGATGGTGATGGATGAGGCGATGGGCGACCTGGCTCATGGGACCGGCGGCGTGCTGTTCCACAATAACAATGACCTCAACGCGGGATTCCGGGAAACCAGCGTGGCGCCCGAGGTAGCGTACCGGCTGGCTTTTGTTCCCGAAGGAATAACGTCCGACGGGAGCTATCACAAGCTGCAAGTGAAACTGACGCATGGCGGAGGGGGCACGTTGACGGCAAGGCCGGGTTATTTCGCGGCGGACGAAATGGCGCGCGACGACCAGCGGGCGAAGCTCGATCACGAAGTGATGGGAGCGGATTCGATGGCGGGTCTGACGGCGGGGGTGGCGCTGGCGGTCGAAAAGCCTTCGGATAGCCAGAGGACGGTTCGCGTGGTGACACATGTGGATCTTTCGAAACTGAGTTTCGTGAAGCAGGACGACCGCGAGAGGCAGCGCATCACGTTTGTCGCGGTGTTTTTCGACCAACAGGGGAAGATCGCGGCGGCGAAAGAGGGCCGGATGGATTTGGACTTGAAGCCGGATACTTACCAGCGGCTGGTGCGAACGGGCGTAAACGCGGCACTGACGTTTCCCATGGCACCGGGAGTTTATCGGTTGCGGGCGGTGGTGCAGGAAGCGGTACAGGGCGAAATGGCGGCTTCTACCTACCCGGTGGAAGTGAAATAACCCGCAAGCGGTGGTATTTCCGGGATAGTAGTATAGGATTATATGAAATTTTGCCGTAGCTTCCTTTTGTTTGGCGCAGCCTCTGTCCTGCTGGGCCAGACACCTCCCTCGACCCCGCCACCGGCGCCGCAGGCGCCGCCAACGCCGCAGGTTCATTTGTCCGTGGAGAATCCCGAGATCAAAGCGCCGGAGGTGCCGCCGGATCGCGTGGTGATTACTGTAGGAGACATCAAGATCACCGCCGCGGAGTTCAATGCGTTTATCGACGGGCTGCCGGCGCAGTACCAGAAAATGGCGCATGGCAACGGGCGCAGGCAGCTTGCCGAGAACATCGTCAAGACACTGACCCTGGCCGAAGAGGCGCAGAAGCGGAAGCTCGACCAAACCAACCAGTTCAAGGTGCAGGAGTTGTTCCAGCACTACAACCTGATGGCGAACGCCCTGGCGACGGAGACGAATAAGGATCTGCAAATTTCCGAAGCCGACGTCCGCCAGTATTATGAAGCGCATAAGAACGAATTCGAGACGGTGCATGCGAAGCACATCCTGATCCGGTTCCAGGGTTCGCAGGTGCCTGTCAAGGCTGGCCAGAAGGACCTCACCGACGCCGAAGCGCTGGCCAAGGCACAGGACATCCGGAAGCAGATTCAGGACGGAGCGGATTTTGCCACGATCGCGAAGGCGGAATCCGACGATGCGGGTTCGGGAGCGAATGGCGGCGAACTTCCGCCGTTCCGGCACGGGCAGATGGTGCCAACGTTTGAAAAAGCGGCATTCGCCCTGAAGCCGGGTGAACTCAGCGAACCGGTCAAGAGCCAGTTCGGCTACCACATCATCCTGGTGGTGTCGCACGATACCAAGCCATTCGAAGAAGTCCACGCGGAGTTGGAAAATCGCATGAAGCCGGAACAAAGCCAGAAGGCGGTGAACAATCTGATTGCGGAGTTGGAGAAGGCCAACCCGGCAGTGCTGGATCCGGAATTTTTCCCGCCTCCGGCGCCGGCCCATCCCATTCCCATGCCGCCACCGACCCTGAAGCCGCCGGACAAGAAGTAACGTGCAAACCCGCAAGTTGGCTCTCGCCTGCCCGGTGTGCCATTCGGGCGAGGTGTTCTATAGCTGCACACCGAATTGCTGCTTCAACCATGTGTGCGCGGAATGCGGGACGACGTTCGAACCAGCGACCACGGCAGCCGGCGGGACAGCATCGGGTATCGAGCCTCCCGGGATTCCGGCGGAAGCGGGAGATCCGACGGTGGCGTGCGCACGTTGTGAATCGACAGACGTTTACATGATCGACGATGCATCGCTGGTTTGCGCCCGATGCGGAACGCTATTGAATCTGGAAATTACCGAGGTTTCACCCGGGTGATCTGGTACCGGCTGTCCTGGATCCACAGGTGGGTTGCCTGCCCGGACTGAAAATGGTATTCTGAAGTTACCGCGGATCGACTGCGGGCACTCCCAGCCCTATCGATCTTCGTGTTCGGTCTGTTTACAAACTTTCAACCCTGGCGCCGTTCTGGCACCAGGGTTTTTTATTTTCCCGCAGTGTTAACTCCCGTCCAGCCACAATTCCGTGCGGTACGAGGTATACTTTGCAGATCGCGCGATTTGCGGCATAATACAGATCAACCGCCGGGGGCTGGTTTCACATCGGCGGAAAAGCGGGTGGCGGATGGTACCCAAATCTAGGATCGGAGTGGGGCGGGCCTGGGGCGTAAGGGTATGTGCCTGGCTGGTATTCCTACCGTGCAACTTCCTGCACGCACAAGAGATCATGGCGCCAAGCGGGGGCTTGGTCCGGCTCATGCCCTCCGACGCGGCGATCCTGGAATCCCCGGAAAATCGCAAAGATCTACCTTGCACCGTCAATCCGGACAAGCCGGTTCTCGGTTTTGACCTGAAGTTCCACGTGAATTACGAAGTCACGATTCCCATAAAGGAACTGGTGGGAGAGCAGAATCAGCTTGTCATGGTCTTCCGGGTGACTCCCGAGAACCATCCCGACGGCACTTACTTTTCGCAACATTTCCAGGTGCCGGCAATCGAACGCGACGAAGGCGGTCCGGCGTACCTCCTGGGGTCGTTCAACGTGGGCGAGGGCAAATACCATATCGATTGGCTGATGCGCGATCGCGCGGAGCGCATGTGCTCGTTTCATTGGGACTCGGAAGCCAGCCTGCCACCTAAAGACAAGCAGATGAAGCTGGAAATTGCGGACAGCCAGGTGCAAGCCATCGACCCGGAGATTTTCAAGGAAGAGCCTCCCATCCAGCGGCTGCAAAAACCCGCGCCCCTCAACGTGAAGGTGATGGTGAATTTCGCGCCACAGGACCCGAACGGGTCGGCCATACAACCCCTGGACACACGCGCGCTGCTTTCGATGCTGCGCAGCATTGCGCGCGAGCCGCGCATCTCGAAGTTTTCGATTGTCGCCTATAACATGCAGCAACAAAAGGTGATTTACCGGCAGGACGAGGCCTCTCAGATCGATTTCCCGGCGCTCGGGCAGGCCGTCAAAAAGCTGCACCTGGGCACCGTGGATTTGAAACAACTGGTCCAGAAACATAGCGATACAGATTTTTTGGCGCAGTTGATGACGAGCGAACTGAAGGATTCCAAGGACGATCCGGACGCGCTGATTTTCGCCGGCCCGAAAGTAATGCTGGATGACGGCGTATCCGCCGAAACCTTAAAGCAGCTTTCGGACGTCAAATTCCCAGTGTTCTATATGAACTACAATGCGAACCCGCAGATGAACCCGTGGCGGGACGCCATCGGAAACGCTGTCCGGATGATGAAAGGCTCTGAGTACACCATCAGCCGGCCGCGGGATTTGTTTTTTGCCTGGTCCGAGATCATAGGGCGCATTGTAAAATCGAAAGTAGGGCGGGCGGCAACAGCTGAAGCCACCCTGCATTAATCTCATGCGGTCAATTCTATTTGTACTCGTTGGGTTATCCGCGGGGGTTCCCGGACTCTGCCAGAAGAGGTTCTCGCCGGAGAATCTTGCTCCTTCCATTCCCACACCGTCGGCCATCGTAGACCGGATGCTGGAAGTGGCTCAAGTCAAGGCGAACGACGTCGTCTATGATTTGGGCAGCGGCGACGGGCGTATCGTGATCGCCGCCGCGCAGAAATACGGTGCGAAGGCAGTCGGAGTGGAGATGCTTCCGGACTTGTGCCGGCAGGCGCAGCAACACATTCACGAATTGGGCTTGGACGACCGCGCGTCGATTGTGGAAGGCAACGTGTTCCACGTGGACTTCAGTCCCGCGACCGTGGTGACCATGTATTTCATGACCGATTCGAACGAGCGCCTGCGGCCGAACCTGGAGAAATACCTCAAACCGGGAACGCGCGTCGTTTCGAATCAATTTCCGATCAAAAAATGGAAGCCGGTACTGGTGGACCATGTCCGCGCCGGCATGGAGTACACGATCTACCTCTACGAGATCGGAAAAACCAAGTAGGGTCTACTTCTTGGCGTTATCTACCACCTGCTGCGCCAGGTAATTGACCACCTTGGCGTTGTTGCGCGCCACATCGTAATAAGCCGCCTGCAAAACCTGCTCCTTGCGATTCATAAGGGTATCGCGGATGTCCTGCAGCACACGCGGGTCGGTGAGTTCGCGCTGTCCGGCGGGCTCGCGCGCGTACACCTTGATAATGCGGTAGCCGTCGCCCATCTGAATAATCGGGGAAATGCTGTTTGGCTGGATGGCATCGATGACCTTGCGCACATCGGGCGGCAGTTTATCGAGGTTGGCGACCGGTACAAAGCCCATGTCGCCGCCATTGGGCGTGGTGGCGACATCCTCCGAATAGCTCTGCGCCAGCATGTTGAAATCCTCGCCCTGCTGGAGGCGGCGCATGATGTCATTAATTTTCGCCTTGGCTTCCGCGGGATTCTGCGCTTTGCTGTTCTTGAGATTGCGCACATTGGGATCGGGTTGAGGCGTCACCAGAATCTGTGCCATATGGATGGTGGGCTCGGCTGGATTGAACATGGCCTTGTTGGCACTGTAAAAATTGGCGACGTCGTTATCGGTGATGCTGATGTGCGAAGTGATTTCGTGGTTGATGAGCTTGTTGATGGTCAAATCGCGGCGGACCTGCATGCGCAGATCTTCCATCGTCATGTGGCGCTCGGCCAGTTTCTTGTCGAATTCGTCTTTGGTGTAGGGCGCGCGATTTTTGTTGATCTCGGTATCGACATCGGCATCGGTAGCCGTGATGCCGAGCTTTTCGGCGCGCTGCCACATGATTTCGGCGGTGATCAGGCGGCTGAGGAGATCCAGCCGCTGCGCCATCACCTGATCTGCGTTCGATTCGGCGATGGGTTCCGGGTATTGCGATTGGTAAATCTTGTCAAGGTAGGATGTGGTGATCGCGTAGCCGTTGACTTCGGCCGCGACCCCCGTGGGAACCTTGTGCTTGCACGACAATTGACAGAGCGCAGCAAACCCAGCAAGGACAAAAACAAGATAGCGATTCATCGGACCCCCTTATTGTAGCGACTCCCGTTCGCGCCTGCGTTTCCGGGTCGGGAAGGCCAGTGGATTCAGGACTACGCTCCCCACGTCCCGGTGCAATGGCGCCCTGGCCCCTGGGAAGCGATTTCGAAAGGATGCCAAAAGTCCACTAGAATGGACGATCATGCGAGTCGGGATCATCGGCACGGGCGCGGTGGCGCGAAAACATGCGCGGGCGTATCGGAATATCGGATATCGGGTGACAGCGTGCAGCAACTTTCACGAAGAGCCGGGACTCCGCTTCGCCGCCGATTTCGGCGCCCCGTTCATCCCCGCCTGGCAGGACCTCTGCCGCCATCCGGAAGTGGATTTCATCGACGTCTCTACCTTCCCGGAGTTCCGTCTGGAGGCGGTGCAAGCTGCCGCGGCGGCGCGGAAGCCCGTGCTGGTGGAGAAACCCATGGCAACGAATCTGGAAACGGCCCGGGCCATGACGCAGACCGCCCGTCAGGCAGGAATGCTGCTCGGCGTAGTAAGCCAGCATCGCTTCGACGACGCCAGCCTGTTCCTGTCGCGCGCGATTCCGCAAGGCCGGCTGGGCAGGCTGATCGAGTGCGACTGCTACGTGAAGTGGTACCGTTCGGCCGAGTATTATGCGCGCCCAATCAAAGGAAGCTGGAAAACCGAAGGCGGCGGCGCACTCATCGGACAGGGGATTCACCAGGTGGACCTGTTGCGCTGGCTGGCCGGACCGGTGAAGGAGTTGTTCGGCGCGTGGCAGTTGGCGGCGCGCAATCGCATCGAGTCGGAGGACGTGGTGAACGCGGTCGTGCGCTACTCCAGCGGAGCCACGGGGGTGATCCAGGCGGCGACGGCATTCTGGCCGGGATACACCGAGCGAACGGAATTCCACGGCACGAAAGGGACGGCGATCATCTCCGGAGACAAGCTCACCACTTGGGACGTAGAGCAGGATGCCGGCGAACCGGCGCCGGTAGTGCGCGAGCCGGCCTCGGGCGCGTCCGACCCGATGGCAATCTCGCTCACGCCGTTCGAGCGCCAATTCCGCGATTTCGGCGATGCGATTGCCGAGGGTCGCAAACCGCTGGTCTCTGGCGAGGAGGGCTACCAGGCGCTGGAGTTGGTGGACGCGATTTACCGGTCGTGCCGGACGGGGGAGAAGGTGGTGTTAGAGTGAAAACCCGGCTATTGAGGCTCCCCTAAACAAAACGCCGCGGGCACGCTGACCGGGACCGGAGAAACGCAGGCATCGCGGGATCCCCTCACGGATCGAGTATACTGGCTGCAAGCGAGGAGTGACGGAATGTCGCGATTCGTGGCCCTTTCGATCTTATTCATCTGCATCCGTTCGCTACCGGCTCAACCGGGAGCCCTGGCGAAACTGGACGTAGTGGCTACCGAACCAAAAGGCGCGCCGGTCACCGATCTCAGCGCCAAAGATATCCGGGTCCACGAAAACGGCGTGGTTTGTCCGCTGGTATTTTTCCGCTTCGCCGGCGGGAAGCACGAAATGGCACAACTCGCGCCCAACGAGTTCGCCAATCACCCCGGGCCGCCCGTCACGGTGATCCTGCTCGACCGCTGGAATGAAGAGGAGATGACCATGGTCAGCGCCTGGCAGGACGTCAACGCAGCCATCGGGCGCATGGAAAGCGTGGACCGGGTCTACATCTATTTTCTGGGGAATCGCGGTAATCTCGTGCCCGTCCGGCCGCTTCCCGGCGTGGAAACGGATTTGCGCACGCCGGAAGCGACGCCCGCCGCGGCGCTGATCTCCAAGCTCAGCGATGCCGTGCGATCTCTCAACGGCCTGCGCGACAAGGCCAACGTCGACCCCATGGAACGCGCGGACAAAACCTTGCAGGCGCTGCACATCGTTTCTGCGATGGCATCCATCGCGGGGCCCAAGAACCTGGTTTGGGTCACGCACGGATTTCCGATCCAGTTGCTGAATCTGACGCAGCAATGGGTCGATTATTCGGGACCGCTGCTCGGCGTGGCGCAACTCGCCGTCAAATCGCAAGTAGCCATTTACACCGTGGACCAGTCGGCCGAGGGCGCGGGAGCCGATCCCGCGGGATTGTCGCGGCAGACCCTGGAATTGCTCTCGGCACAGACCGGCGGCCGCTGGTTCGCGAGCGGCAGAACGTCCGACGCTCTTACGGCGATCGCCAACGACGCTCACGGGACCTATCGGTTGGCATTTTTCCCGCCGCCGGAAAACAGGAAATCGAAGGATCAAAAGCTTCACATCGATTCGCCGCGGAAGGGCGTCCGATTTCTGGCGCGCGTTGGCTTCAGCGGCGACGAAGCCTCGCCCGATGACGACGAGATCGTGTCCGACATCTTCAGACGGCAAAGCCACAGCCCGTTCGAAGCCACGGAGATCGGACTGCGCGTGGTGAGGGTGCCGAAACCGTCCGGCCTACAACTGGAGATCCACGTGGATCCGGCCGACGTTTTCCTGGAACATGCCGGCGACACCTATCGCGGCGGCCTCGCGGTTGAGATCGCTCAATACCGTGATGGCTCGTTCGAAAGCGCCCAGCCGGTGTTGCGGCGGGAGTTGACTCTCACCCGGGCGGAACTAGAGAGCGCCATGAAAGACGGCATCGTCATCCCGGGCGACGTCGACGTGCTGGACCGGGTCGGGCAGGTCCGCGTCATGGTCCTCGATCTCGGACTTCGCGGGTTGGGATCGGTAACGGTGCCAGTAAAGTAACGCAGTCGATGGGCGGGTTTCCATCCGGCTCGCGGCTTCCGGCTTGTTCCTTCCTTACAGTACCTTCGTGGGACGATAACCCGGGCGGTACTTCACGCGCAGCTTCTTGCCCGGATCGTTGATGATTTCCACCAGCAGCTTGCGGAATCCTTCGTTGGGGTTCGCCGCAGGATAGTAGGTCACCGTGTAGGCGTTGCTCATTTCCTCGCGCACGTCTTCGAGCGCTTCCACCTGCTTCTGCCAGTTGTGCGCCCAGTAAGCTTTGCCGCCGGTACGTTGCGCCAGCCGGCGGAATACCGCGCTCGAGATCGGATCGCGATTCACTTCGGCCGTCGAGATGACGTAAATCGGAATCCCTTCGTCTTCCGCGACTGCGCGCACATCGTCCGGTGCCACCATGCTGGCGTTGTCCGGGCCGTTGGAAAAGACGATCACCACTTTGCGCCCCGGCACTTTGGCGGCATCGCGTAGCGTGAGCAGCAGGGCGTTATAGAGGGCCGTATCGTCGCCGGCGACCGACTTGCGCAATCCGGAGATGGCATCGTTCTTGTCGTGCGTCAGTGCCGCGGCGCGCGACAGATTGCGGCTGAAGGTGTACACCGCGACGGAATCCGCGCCGTCCAGCCCGCGAACGAAATCCGTGATGGCATCCTCGGCATAGACGAACCCCTTGTACATGAAGTTGCTGGTATCGAAGAGAACGAATACGTTCGTGCCGACGAACGCATCCGGCTTTTCCATCCCGGGCAGCGCCTCCTGCTTGGCGTCGAGCAAGGGATGCGTGGTGCCGTCCAGCGCTACCGCCACCGGGGTGTTCGACCCTTCCGCAAAGGTGGAGATCTTCTGCAGAATTCCGTCTTCGTAGATGCGGAAATCGCTCGGCTTGAGGCCCTTGATGTAGTGGTTCTTGCTGTCGGTGACCTGGTAGCTGAGTACCACCATGTCCACCTTGACGCGAAAGATCGGCCGCTTCTGATCTTGCGCGCGCAGCAGGAGCCCCCCCGCTGTCAGCCCGAATAATTCTCGTCTCGAAATGGTCATGGTCATTTACCGGTTGGGAATTTCCTGTGCTTCGGCTTTCGAATCCGCGGTGTTGGCGCGACTCTCCTGTCTCACTTCTTCACCCACCTGCCGCAACGAGCGCAGCACGGCGGGCCAGTCTTCCAGATGGGAGGCGAAAATATCCTCCACCAGTTTCCGGGTCCATTGCGGAATGCGTACGTTGAGCTCTGCCGGAGGCAGATTCAACTCATCCGCCAGCGCCGCCCAATAGAGCGTGTTCGATTCCCAACTCTCCGCCATAATCCGGCTGGAATAACCCATCAGGGTCGGGAACGTGCGCAGGTGCAAGAGTTCCGGCTCGTAGGAATTGGCGAGAGTGGGTTTGGGCGTGCCGAAGGCGCGGGAAATGGCGTCATAATTGACGTCCCGCGGCGAAGCCTGGGCCAGCCGCCGGATCTCCGCGAGCAGACAGGAATCGTCTTTGCCTGGCTTGGATGCCATGTCTCGCGCCAGCACGAACAGCTCCGAAGGCGTCACCAGGTCCAGCGCTTCCCGCGCCGCGCCCTTCGAGAGCAGTTTCTGAATTTCGTCCACGCGCGCGGGTGACGCTGCCTTGCTCAGCGATTCCAATGCCATGCCGCGTACGCCGGCATCGGAAGCGGCTTCGGCCATCACTTCGCGGCCATAGCGAAGATGCAGGCCCACCCAGTGAATCTGAGAGGGCGTGACGTTCCACCAGCGTGGGGTCGTCGCGCTCAAAATCATCTGCGGCGCCAGGTCGCCCCAGATCAACGCCTGCCGCTGCGCGGGAATCAGAAAATTCTGCTCGGCCTCGGCCAATGCGTACGGCAGCGTCGCCAGCGAGCCCACCAACCTGCCCCCGGCATTCGACGGCCAACCGGTTCCGTAGACTTCGGTGTTCCGCCAGGTGTTGTAGTTGCCCTGAGAGCCGATGAAATCGTGGCCGCGTACAAAAACCGGGTTGGTATATAGGATCTGCGCTCCCGGCGGCGCGTAATACGCGTAATTGAACCCCAACAACGTATCGCGCAGCAGGGGCGCCATCAGCCCGCGGATGTCGTTCAGCTTCGCGGCGTCGGTCCCAGCGCGTTCAATGGCCGCCCGCAGATTGAGTTTCCGCTCCAGATCGATGTGCCTGTCCGTCCAATATCCGTAGCCCATCGCGTTCTGTTCGACGCCTGTGAGGGCGGCGCGCGCTGGCGGAATCTCGCCAAGCGCCGCGGTCAGCTTGTTCACCATGGCGATGTTCAACTTCGTGCCGCCGGGCACGGCCGCCAGGTTATCGGCGATATCGAACAGCGTGTCGAGCGAAACCATGCGCTGCGCTTCCAGAATCCGCCCGATCTCCTGCGCCATTTCCGCATGCGCATCGCCTTCTCCAGGCTCGGCCGCGCCGCCGCTCAACACCGCTACCACTCGCTCCTGTACCGTGCCCTTGGCTTCTCCGGCCGCGGCCAGCAGGCGCTTGATGTTTTCGCGGCCCACGTCGAAGAGTTCCCGATTGTTGTGCACGGCGGGAAACGAGCCGGCGATAGCCGAGAGCGTGGCGTCGGCTTGGCTGTCGGGAATGGATCCCTGGCGCACCAGGATCTGCCACAGGCTCACCAGACTCTGAAACGAACCGATGGTATCGGAACGGAATGCCGGCTCCCGAACCTTGCTCAACGCTTCCACGGTATCGAGAAATTGCGTAATCGTCCGGTCGCTGATGCTGTGCGATTCGCTGAAGACGGCGTACTGCGCGCCATAGTCGTGATAATCCCGCGCCAGGCGGTCCACCGTGACCGGATCGAGAGGCTTCTGCCGGTAGCGATCCAAGTCGCTCACTGCCATGAAAATCTTCAGCGGCTCGTTTTCAACGGTTTTTCGGCACAGCGCAAAAAGCGCCTCGATGACGTCGTCGGGATCTTTCCACGTGGTGGCCAGCCGTGTTAATTTGCCGTCGTACTTGCCCTGCGGATGGTTGGTGAACAGGGTCTTCCAAACGTCCAGATTCCCCGGGATGTGGGGCTTGCCGTCGGGATCGAGGCGCAGCCGCGTGGTGAGCAGCATCATGTCGGTGTTGGATCGAAACACGGGACGCGCCGGACCGGGACTGGTAATGCGGCCCCGTATGGCGGTATAGAAGCGTTTCAGGCGTTCCGGCTGAAGCAGATATTCCTCGAGCGGGCTGTTCATGCGGGCAATGGAATCGTAGAGACTGGCTAGCCAGCCATCATCCTTGGCCATCAACTTGTCGAAGAAGTCGGCGCCGTGATCGGGCGAAGCACCGGCCAAGTCGCCCCAAAGAGCGGCCGATTTCGGTCCGCCCGGGACCAGCGCCTTGCCGCCCCGGATTTCGAACATCCCGCCGAAGAAATCCAGAATATGGGCATACGCCTTCACCCGCGTGAACGGGATGCCCTTGCGCAATTCCTCCGCGGTCTCCGAATCGAGCTTCGAAAAGCCGAGATACAGCCGGCAAAGCGAGGGATCGGAAATAAAAGTGTCGATAAAGTCGCCCGGATCCTTCTCCTTCACGCCCCCCGTCCAGTACTCGGGCCCGAAAATCACCGTCGCGGAGGTGGGGTGGTAGTCGTAAACGAACGGCCGGTTGGTACGCAGCGATTCTTCCAGCACGTTGATGGGGAATCCCGAGTCGGTGGTCAGAAACGCCCGCGCGGCATTTACCGTTTCCAGCACGACTTCGGAACCGCAGCCGCCGCGAATGCGGAACCCGAGAATTCGCAGCAATTCGGCCACCTGCGGCGAGTCGCAATTATCGATCTTGATCACTTTCGTGTCGCCGGCCAGCTTCTGCAATTCCTGCGCCTGGGAAAGGTAGCGGTGTACCAGTTTGAGGTATTCCGTTTGCTCCAGCGCTTCATTGCTGTGCGAGGCTTGATAGCCATTGGTGACCACATTGCGCGCCAGCGCCTGGAGGATTTCGTTGGGACGAGCGTCGCCCGAAATCGCCACCATGCGCGCAAAGGAGCGCAGCGGACCGGGGATGGGCACCGTGGGCCGATCGTCCTTTAGCGCCGGGAGCGAATGTCCCGTGCCGCTCACCAGGTCGAGCAGCGCGATCCGCTTGCCGATCGCATCGGCTCGCGCGGTATCGCCGGACTGCCGGACGGTGGCGAGGAGCTTGGCGTAAGCGTCCTTTGCGCCGGGGTCGCCGTAGCGTTCGAGGAATTCCGCGTAGGCGGTAAGCGCCGGTATGCCATGGGGATTCGTTTCGGCAGCGCGCGCCAGCAGCGCGCGCGCGCCGGCCACGTCTCCGCTCGCCTCCATCTTTCGCACTTGTTCGAGATCCTGCCCAAGGAGAACTGAGGAAGCCAACGCCAACCAAACCGGTGCAAGAGCAGAAAACAGCTTCATGCCAACCCTCCGCTACTCTGGTCAAACAATGTACCACGTCCGACCGCGGATGTGGAGAGCGAAGCGGCACGGAACGGGAGATGTAAAAACTTTTACGTGGAATTTAAGAATCGAGGTGTGGAGGGATTCTACAAAGCACGCTCCCTTGCGGTCCCGGCTTGACGGCTAAACGAGCCGCGGCCGCAAGGGAGTGATGCCTCTTCGCTAACTCACTGCGGCAACTGGAACGGAACACGGCGTTCGCGATTGAGTTGCAGGGTCAAGCTGCGATCCAATGAATCCAGCGGCACCTGCTTCTCTTCATGTTGCAGCGTGACGTAATGCAGCGTCCGGCCTTCAATCCAATAGGACGCCGCGGCGTGGATGGTCTGGTCTTTGTTGGCGATCAGGTAAATGGGCGAGCCGTTGGATGCTGCCTGCGAAGCTTGCGGCTGCTCTGGCTGGCCGTATTGATCGTAGGTCCGCATCACAGGCTGTACCGGCGGCGAATACATTGGCTGCGCCGTACCGGGATAGATCACGGTCACATTCGGCGAAGGACTGTACTCCGCCGGAGCCGCATAACCGCTGGTGTAATCGGGATAAGCGGGGTAAGCCGGGTAAGCCGGATACCCGTAATCGTATGGGTCGTCCCAGTATCCATAGAAGGGCGAACCCCAGCCGCCCCAACCTAAGCCGCCAAATCCGTAACCTCCATAGAGACCCGCTCCAAAACCGTACCCGAATCCCCGTCCATATCCGATTCCGCCATACCCGCCGCGGAAGCCGCCGCCATACCCGCCGCGGAATCCTCCCCCGCCAAAGCCGCCGCCTCCCCGAAATCCACCCCCACCGAACCCGCCGCCTCCGTGAAATCCTCCCCCGCCCCCTCCATGTCCACCGCCTCCGCGCTGCGCCATCAAGCCTTGTGAAAAGCCCACGGCCAGCACGCAAAACACGCCGATCCGCAGAAAAGCCTTCATAAACAAGCACTCCCTACTTCGCAGGTTACTCCCGCAAACGGGAGGTGGCAAGGCGGCGCGCTGGAAGCGTGACCGATCGCACGGACTCACCCCTCCGCACAGGTAGAATCGTAGGGGCACAATGATTTACACCTGCTTCGAAATGATTCGCGATTGCCGCGACAGCCGTGCGGAAGGCTGGCGGTATTTCGTCTCCACTTATGTCCCGGTCATCCACAAACTGTCGCGCCATTACCTGCCCGGCAAGCCGGTCGACGATATCGCCATCGGACGCGTGCTCACCGCTCTGCATCGCCCGGACTCGGATCTTTTCCAGTCCCTGGAACCCGTGCCCGAGCGCTACTTCGTGGCTCATCTGCGGCAAAACGTTTTGGAGTTGCTGCAACCCGATGTCCCGGCCGCGGCCATCGATCTCGAAACCGTCGCCGCGGCCCTGGAGCCCATGACCCTGGTGGAAAAACAGGCCGCATGGCTCGAAACCATGCTCTAC
>Ga0335072_10002341_pt1 | contig 29518 bp, 25 predicted proteins | sample Lox_Sample_21_FD_206725 | JGI IMG/M metagenome (GOLD analysis project Ga0335072, IMG submission 206725) | Soil microbial communities from Loxahatchee National Wildlife Refuge, Florida, United States - Lox_Sample_2.1 | ecosystem: Environmental > Terrestrial > Soil > Wetlands | place: USA... | reverse complement strand
GCTGCTTTCTTTGACCGTTCGCATTCTATTGCGAAACCGGGGTTCAATCGTTGGCTGGTGCCGCCGGCTGCGCTTTGCATTCACCTGTGCATCGGCGAAGTCTACGCTTTCAGCGTATTCACCAAGCCCATGGCGCAAGCGATAGGGGTTACCGCTCCAAAGCCGGGTGCCGACTGGACGGTCCCAGAGCTGGGATGGATATTCAGTCTCGCGATTCTGTCGCTGGGACTCGCATCCGCGTTCGGGGGCAAATGGGTCGAACGCGTTGGCCCGCGCATGGCGATGTTCGTTTCCGCGCTTCTTTTTTGCGGGGGCTTCATCGTTGCCGGAATGGGCGTGGATCTCCATCTGCTCTGGCTGCTGTATCTCGGCTACGGCGTGATCGGTGGTGCCGGAATCGGCATTGCCTACATCTCGCCCGTCTCGACCCTGATCAAGTGGTTTCCGGATCGTCCGGGTTTGGCGACGGGGACTGCCATCATGGGCTTCGGCGGCGGCGCCTTGATCGGTGCTCCGCTTTCCGTTCTGCTCATGAAGCACTACGCTGACGCCACCGGCACGGGCGTGGCGCAAACCATGATCACGCTTGGAATCGTGTATTTCATCTGGATGTTCGCAGGTTCGATGATCGTTCGCGTCCCGGCAGAGGGTTGGAAGCCGGCGGGCTACGTTGCGCCTGTGGCATCCAAAGGCATGATCACGACCAACAACGTGCTCCTCGAGCAAGCTCTGCGCACGCCGCAGTTCTATCTGTTGTGGGGAGTGCTGTTCCTGAACGTTACTGCCGGCATCGGCGTACTGGGCCAGGCCTCGCTCATGATTCAGGAGATGTTCGGCGTCACGGCGGTCGCCGCGGCGGGCTTCGTCGGCTTGATGAGCATCTTCAATATGGGCGGACGCATCTTTTGGGCTTCGATGTCCGACTACATGGGCCGTAAGATGACCTATGTGATCTTCTTCGTCTTGGGCGCGATCCTATACGTGCTCGTGCCGACGTTCGGTCACATTCACAGCGTCGTGCTCTTCGTGCTGGCGTTCCTCGTCATCATCAGCATGTACGGCGGCGGATTCGCGACGATTCCCGCCTATCTGCGCGATCTCTACGGAACCGTCAACGTCGGCGCAATCCACGGCGCGATTTTGACGGCGTGGGCTGCGGCTGGCATCGCGGGTCCGGTGGCCGTCAATTACATCCGCGAGTATCAAATCACGCATGGTGTCGCGAAGGCGGATGCCTACTCGATTACCATGTATTTGATGGCAGTTTTGCTCATCGTCGGTCTCGTCTGCAATTTAGGAGTGCGCGAACTACACGAGCGCTTCTACGTTCAGGCCCAGCCGTCGGCGACCTAGGGGGCGATGATGGATCAATTGGAAGAACACGGTGAAGTTGCCAGCGGCAACGCAATGATGCTGCTTCTCGCTTGGCTGTGGGTGGGAATTCCGCTCGCGTGGGGCGTTGCGGACACGATCAACAACGCGACCAAACTCTTCAAGTAGGGCTCAGAGAATAATCTGCGTTTGAGTGACGACGGCGACGAGCTTGCCGTCGTCCTCAATGCGCGTCGTCCAAACCTGCGTGCGGCGCCCCCTGTGTAACGGGGTTGCCGTTGCGACCAATGTCGCGCCGGCCTGCGCCGGCCGGATGAAATTGGTTTTGCTTTCCATCGTCACCGTGTAATTCGCGTCTTCGGGCAAGTTCATGAAGGTCGCGAAGCCGCCGATCGTATCGGCCAGGGCCATGATCACGCCGCCGTGTATCCGATCGTTGGCTCCCATGAACTCCGGGCGCACCAGCATTTTTGCCGTCAAGCTATCGGCTTCGGCGCTGACGAATTCGATGCCGAGAAATTCCACGAATGGAAGCTTTCGCGCTCTGATTTTCTCGAGTAAGGTCATACCGCGGCCTTCACGCGGCGAGGGGCGCAATCCCCGTCAGGGCGAAGGCCGAATGATGCAAAAGATTACTACGTTTCTCTGGTTCGACACGCAGGCCGAAGAAGCTGCGAAGTTTTACACGTCGATTTTCAAGAACTCGAGGATCACGTCGACGTCGCACTACGGCGACGCCGGCCCGGGCCCGAAAGGCTCGGTGATGACGATCGGCTTTGAGCTGGAGGGCCAGAATTTCATGGCACTCAACGGCGGCCCGAACTATAAATTCACGCCTGCAATCTCGCTCGTGATCGATTGCAAGACGCAAGACGAGGTCGATTACTTCTGGGAGAAGCTCACCGCAGACGGCGGTGAAGAGGTTCAGTGCGGCTGGGTGACCGACAAGTACGGCCTCAGCTGGCAAGTCATCCCGGAGGGTTTTCTCGACTGCATCATGGGCGACGACGAAGCAGGCTCGCAGCGAGCCATGCAAGCCATGTTCGAGATGAAGAAACTCGATCTCGATGCGTTGCGGAAGGCTTACGCCGGAGCGTAATCGAGTTCGTCGCAACGCGCGACGTGCGCGCGACCGTGACCAGTCGGACTCTGCAGGAAGCTGTGGTTCTGAATGTCCCGTCTCGAGGATCCGAAGAAGGTCGCTTTCGAGACGTCGACCTTGTTGAAGTCGACGCCTCGGAAATTGCAGCCGTAGAACTTCGCGCCGTCGAGCTTGGCGCCGCTGATGCGCGCACCGTAGAAGTTGACGCCCATGAACGACGAGCCGGATAGGTCCGCGTTCCGCAAATCTGCGCCTTCGAGGTTGACACCAGTGATGTGCAGATTGTGCAGATCCATTCCCTGCAGATCGACGCCGTCGAAGTTGCAACCCGTGCACGACAGCAAAAAGTCACGTGCTTGATCGGGCGAAAGATCCCGTGCGTTCACGTTGCAACCGGTCAGGTGCGCGTTTTCGAAATGCGCCCCCGCAAGTCGCGCGCCGTCGAGATTGCATCCGAGCAAGTCGGCGTGGGTGAACGATGCATCGCGCAAATCGGCACCTTCGAAGTTAGCGCCCGTCAAACGCGCGTGATCGAAGGGCACGCCGCGGAGATCCGCACCCCGGAAATTAGCGCCGTTGAGGTTTCGGTGCGAGAAATCGTGTCCTCGCAAGTCGCTGGAGCTATAGTCGCAACCGGTGCAAATGTCGCCGAGATTCGATCCGACGGCTTTCGTCACCGCGGCAGCGACCGTCGCGCCGATCGCCGTCCCGAGGTCCATGCCGCTCTTCTCGGTATCGTCGCTGCTCGCATGCGGCACTTGCGCCACTTGCTGCATGTGCGGCAGCGGCGCGACTTTCGGGAGCGAGGGCATCGACGGCATAGCCGGTTTGACCGCTTGCACATGGGCACTACCGGGCAGCGCCGGCCGTACTTTCTGCGTCGCTTTCTCGTGTGCGGAAGGCGGCTCGTCCACGACCTTCACGATGAGGGGGCCGGCCATCTTGCCGTCGTCTTTAACAACGTCTTTGGCAGGAAGCGTATACGCGACGCCCGGTGTCATCGTTCGGAGCAGAACCGAGATGAGCACGAGCGCGATCGCGACGGTGGCTGCGATTTCCGGCGCAATCGACGATCCGATCGTGCGGCCGGTGCGCAGCAAGCGTTCGATCCGAATAGAGATGTTGCGGCGCGTGATGAAAACGCCCGGAGCGGCGACTCCGCGCTGCGGCCACGATGTGACCTCGGCGATGCGCGTGAGGCAGAACGCGTAGGAGCGTGCCGCTCCGGTCGTTCGCAGGACGTAGTCGTCGCACGCGACCTCACGCTCGAGATCGAGCTGTCGCGAGACGAACCACGCTGCCGGATTGAAAAACATGAGACTGCACGCGACGCGCTGGAGCGCATTGGTCCAATCGTCGTTGCGCTGCAAATGGCCGAGCTCGTGCAGCGCGATTTGGTCGATCTCTTTGGCATCGAGCGAGGCTACGAGGTGCCGCGGCAGGAGAATCATAGCATCGAACAATCCGATTGCCACGGGCACTTCGATTGCGTCCGAGATGCAGATGCGTACGTCGCGAAAACCCTTGACCGCGGCATTCCACTGGGGCATTTGATCGCGATAGGCGATGTCGAGCGGGAGCGAATCGCGCTTGAGCTTCTCGAGCGAGACGATTGCAAAAATCAAGCGCGCGAGCACGACGAGCGCGGCCAGTCCCCATGCTCCGAAGGCCGCGAGCGCGAACGTGGTCGGAATCTCGAGTTGCGGCACGGAAAGGTTGAGCGGGAATGCCCGCGCGCGAGCATTCGAAGGATGCGCCGGTGCCGAGAACGGTGCGGCTGAATGCGTTTGCGACGCCGTCGACGCGGGCGGCATCCACGCGGTGTGATGCGCGGGAGCCTCGACGCTGACGTGCGGCAGGCTCGTGAAAATGGGGATGACGATCATCGCCGCGAGTGCGAGCGCCCAAATGGCATAACGCGTTGCGGCATTCGCGCGCGAGAACAGCCGCAAAACTACCCAGGCGACGAGTGCGATCAGCGCTCCTTGCCAGAGGCTGTTGAGGAGGACGGCGAGCACGACGCGTGCGGCGTCGTTCAAGAAGAAATCAGCCATCACGATTCCTCGTCATAGCGCTCGATAAGCGAGCGCAAACGCTGCAGCTCGTCTTCGGATAGGCGCTCATTCTCAATCACACGTAGTGCCAGAGCGCCGGCATTGTTTCCAAAAAACTTGGAAACGACCGATTTGATCGCAGACTGCTCGGCCGCGTCACGGGCGGTAAGCGGCATATAGATGTAGGCGCGGCCGGATTGTTCGTGGCCGACATGCCCCTTCTGCTCGAGAATCCGCAGCGTCGTCAGCACCGTGTTGTAGGCCAGCGCCGGCGGCGGCATGGCATCGGAGATCTCGGAGACCGTCCCGCGTCCGAGTCGCCACAAGACCTCCATCACGCGGAGCTCGGCGTCGGTCAGCGTCGGCGATTGCTTTCGAGGCATGGACCCCACTCTAGCAGCCGGTTGGGCGGCTGTCAACTAAAATATTAGTTGACTTTCAGCCCTCCGTGCTGTAGCTTTCTCCTAAAGAATTAGGAGATACCTGCATGCGCGGCGCCCCGGCACCGGTCCTTTTGACGTCTCTGCTCGTGCTTTTGCTCGCGGGTCAGGCCTTGGCTGCACCCCTGGCGGCGGATATTCCGAAGCTGCAGGGAGAGCCGCCGCCGCTCGACCCGGCAGCATCGGCGTCGAGCTGGGCAGCGGTTCCGGCGCTGTCGCTGACATGGGACGTCGTCCACGCTCGCCCGGCGGCGGATTCGACGACCGTCCGGGCCACGACGGACGGCAAGTTCCTCTACGTGCGCTTCGACGCCAAGCAAAGCGGGCCGATCGTCATCTCGCAGCGCAGCGACGACGTCATTACGGGCGGCAGCAACGGCAACGGTGGAACGCTTTCCTGGGGCAATGACGACGCGGTTTGGGTCGATCTGTGGCCGACCGGAGCCGCCGGATTCGAATACCAATTTGAATCGAATCCCGGCGGCTCGCACAACGAATCGTCCTCGGAGAACACCGCGTTTGCTCCGCATTGGGAATCGCGCGGGGCCCTGCACGACGGCGGCTACACGGTCACCATGGCGATCCCGCTCAAGGTGATTCATGGTCTGCACGCCGGCGTTTGGCGCGCGCAATTCATCCGCTACGTGCGCTCGACGGGCGCAGAATATGTCTGGTCGTACGACGCGTTGCAAACGAATGCCGACGACGCTTCGCGCTCGGGAAGAGTCGTGCTACCGGCGCTTACCGTTCAGGCAACGCGCCCGCAGCCGCGACTCGCGCCCTATGCGCTGGCTGCGGCCGCGGCTCCGAGCGCCGGCGGCTCGACGTCACGCATCGGCGCCGACGCATCCTTTCCGATCTCACCGACCTCGGCGTTCTTTGCCACCTGGCATCCCGACTATTCGAATGTCGAGCTCGATCAGCAGACGATTTCGCCGAGCGTTTATCAGCGCCAGTACAGCGAAGTCCGGCCCTTTTTCACGCAAGCCGCGCAATACTATGGAACGTTCAACTGTGACGTGTGCAGCGGCGGCCGGACTATCTTGTACACGCCCGGCATTCCGACGCCTTCGCAAGGCTATGCATTCGAGGGAAAGCAGGGGAATCTCGGCTTGGCTGCATTCGACGCGATCGGCCAAGATCGAACCGACGCTGCGACCGCGCTCGACTATACGTCGACGGACACCCGTTGGCAGGGTTCCTTCGAGCACGTCAGCGCCGACATTCCCGGCGTCATCGATGATGCGAACGAAATCGGCGTGAACTACCAAAGCCTGAAATATCTCAGCGCCTACGCAAATTATTCGACCGACAACGGAACCAACGTATCCTCGCCGGGTCGCGGAACGGCGATGGAAGCCGGCGGCGGCTGGATCAATCAAGATTTTGCCTTTTTCGGTTCGGCCAGAAAAGTCGGAGACGAGTTCGATCCTCTCGACGGCTTTAATTACCATCCCGGCATCGCCGGCTGGGCGTTGTACAGCGCGAAGGAATGGAGGTTCGCGCCCAACGATGCCTTGCAGTCGGTCGGCATCATGGGCGTGCTCGATCGCTACATGGGGCCCCAATTCGGGCTCGCTCAGAGCGACAACCAAGTCGAGTTCGATCTGCTCACCAGGAGCGCGTGGGACCTGCAAATCTACTCGGGCTCCGATTACTGGCGCTTCGGACAGACGCTGACGCCGATATCGACCGGCAGCGGTTTTCAGCTGACGTATCACAGCGGCTTGCAGAACAACATGGGCAATTTCCCGACGCACGGTGCGTCGGCGACGCCGACCATTCTTGCATACGTCACCGGACGCTACGGCCTGGGCCGCCTGGATACGTGGACGCGCAACTCGACGATTCGGATCGGCGATCGCGGTTCGCTCAATCTCGTCGTCGACAATACTGCCCAGTGGATGCCGCGCGGAACGGCCGACAACGTCCAGTGGTTCGATAGCCTCGCGTACGCATATCAAGTCAGCGCCAATTCGTCGGTCGCCGTCGGCCTGCGCGCCGTAAGCGGCGATCCGCCGCAACCGAACGGGGGCGGCGATTGCATAGGGCGCTGCACGAATATCTCGATCGCGTATCACTTACGTCTCAAGAACGAAGAATTCTATCTGGCATACGGCGATCCGAATACACTCGTAACCGTCCCTCAAGCCATTTTCAAGGTCATCTTTTACGCAGGCGGCCAGAAAGGAACGTAGTGCGACGGTCTGAAGGCTGCCTTGGTGGTCCTCTTGCTGGCTCTGGCGATCGGGTTCGTTTCCGGGCTCCGTACCCTTACGTCGCTCGCAGCGATCTTTTTGGAACGCGGCGGCGTGTTGGGGTACGTACTCGGCGTTTGCGCGATCGGTGAATATGTCGTCGACGCGATGCCATGGACGCCGTCGCGCACCGGTGCGCTCGGAGTCAGCGCGCGCGTCGTGAGCGGTGCGGTCGCCGGTTGGTTCATCGCCGGTTCGCACGGCGGGAATACGATTTGGGGTCTCATCGCCGGCATCGTGGGAGCTCTTCTCGGAACGTACGCCGGGCACGCGGCGCGGTTGGCGGCGATTGCAGCGATCGGGGCCCTTCCGGCCGCAATCCTCGAAGACGTTATCGCAATCGGTTTGGCATTCGTCGTCGTGACGCGCTAGCGCGCAGGAGAACGGCTACCGCAATCATCGCGCAATCGTAAACGCCGAGCGTCCATGCGGGTGCCGGTGTCGCAACCACGTGCGCGAACGGGAGATGTGCCGTTGCGTGGACGACGCTCTCGATCCACGCAAGCGGCCAGCTTTCGACGTGCGCGACGAGCCTCGCAAGCGCGGGCAGCGGCGTGGCCGCGAGCAGCGCGATTCCTCCGATCATCGCGACGCCGACGACGGGAACGACGAAAAGGTTCGCAAGCGGCGCATAGGGCGCGATCACCAGAAAGGTCGACGCCGTCAGCGGCCACACGCCGAGCTGGGTTGCGAGCGTGAGCGCAAGAGGCTCGCGGAAGACGCGCGGTACGCGAACGCGATCGAGCCAGTCCGCAATCGGCTCTGCAAAGAGCACGATAGCGGTTACGCACGAGAACGAGAGCGCGAAGGACACCCCGCCGACCCAAGCCGGCCAAATAGCGGCAACGGCGATTGCTGCGAGCGCGAGCGTGTTGAGCGACAGCGCACGCTCGCCGCATGCGCGCGCCGCGAGCGCGACGGTCGCCATGACTGCTGCGCGCAGGGAGGGGACGTGACCGCCGCTCAGGACCGCGTAGGTCCACACGAGCGGAATCGTGGCGAGCGATGCAGGAACGCGCCCGGCGCCGATGCGCTTGAAAAGAAACGCGACCAGTGCAGCGACCACGCCCAGGTGCAGGCCGGCCGTCACGAGCACGTGGACCGTCCCGGTGTCCTGAAACTCCGCGCGCGCTTCGAGTGGAAGCGCGCCGCGAGCTCCATAGAGCATGCCGGCAAGAATCGTCGCGTCCGGCTCCGCGAGATAGCGGTGCAGCGCTGCGCTCGCAAAGGCTCGAATGCGTGCGGGCAGCGATTCGACGTTGCCGCCGGGCGGTGCTCGCGCGATCACGCGAGCCGCAACGAGACGCGCCGAAAGTCCGCGCTCGCGCGCGAGATCGCGTGACGACGGTTCGCCCGGATTGCGCGGCGTATCGAACGGTTCCAAGCGGCCGATCGCGACGATACGGTCGCCTGCCGAAACGCGCTCTCGAACGTTCAGCGCGAGACGCATTCCGTTCGAGCTTTGAATCTCGAACGAATCGCCCCACGGTTGCGATGTAACGTCGGAGACGATGACACCGTCGATTTGAGCGCGCCCGATTTCATTCTCCAGCTGCGGCGGAGCCGAACGATAGGTACCGAGCGCAAGCCCGAACGCGAGCGCACAAACGGCGACATAGTGCGCGCGCGATCTGAAAAGCAACGCAAGCGCAGCGAGCGCGCCGAGCACCATGGCGTCCTGACGCGGACAATCGCGTGCGACGACGATGCTGTCCAAGACGAGAAGCGCGGGGATGACGAGCGGTGCGCGCATGCGGCTCGTTCGCGACGCGCCGAGCCGAGGAAAGGGGGCTCCGTCAGCGGAAGCGCGGGCGGTGCGCATCATCGTCACCGGCGGCGCCGGATTCATCGGCTCGCACATCGTCGACCGCTTTCTCGAGCTCGGACACGAAGTGGTCGTGATCGACAGCCTGTGGTCGCATGGTGGCGGCCGTCGCGAGAACGTTCCCGCGCGCGTGGGTTTCGTGCACCTTGATATTCGCGACGATGAGGTCCAGCGTGTGTTCCTCGAGTTCAGGCCCGAGATCGTTTGCCACCATGCAGCGCAACACTCGGTCGCAATCGGTTCACGCGATCCGAAATATGACGCGCAAGTCAACGTCATCGGGCTTCTGAACGTCCTTGACGCTTCGGTCCGGGCCGGCGCGCGGAAAGTTATCTACGCATCGAGCGGCGCAACGTACGGGACCCCAAAAAGCTTACCGATGGACGAGTCGACGCCGCAGCTGCCCGAATCGCCGTACGGAATTACCAAGATGATCGGCGAGCACTATCTGCGTTTCTATAAGAACGAGCGGGGTCTGGATTATACGGCGCTGCGCTATGCCAATGTCTACGGTCCGCGTCAGGATCCCAACGGGGAGGCGGGCGTAATCGCGATTTTTGCCGGTAAATTCCTGTCGAAGACGGGAGTGCGCATCGATTGGGACGGCGAGCAGACGCGCGATTATGTCTACGTCGGTGATGTAGCGCGCTGCAACGTCCTCGCGCTCGAGCACGGTTCGGGCGGTAGCTACTCGATCGGCACGGGCAAGCGCACGAGCGTGAACCAAGTCTACGAAGCGCTGGTTGAGATTTCGGGTTTCCGAGCTCCGATTGAACGCGCCGAGAAACGTCCGGGTGACGTTCGGGACGCACAATTCTCGTATGCGCTTGCGAAGCGTGAGCTCGAATGGGAGCCGCACGTCGCTCTCCTCGACGGCATGCGGATGACGTACGACTACTTCCGCGAACGCACGGCCGCACGGACTTAGCGGCGCAGTAAGAGCGACTGCGGCGTTCGATCGCTCGCAGCTCGACTGGCGCTTCGCACTCCGCTCCGGCGCGGGCGTCGCAATACCGCTTATCGTCGCGCTGGCCGCCGGGCAGCCGCAATTCGGTTTTCCGCCGGCAATGGGAGCGATCGCGGCGGGGTTCGCGTCGCAGCAAGGCGTGTATCGAACGCGTGCCGCGGCAATGCTATGGACTGCCGCCGCAATGGCGCTCTCTGCATTTGTCGGCGCGCTGGCGGGACATTCGCCGGCAGCGCTCGTCATCGTTACGATGCTATGGGGCTACGCGTACGGCATCGTAGCAAGTCTCGGTCCGGCTGCAACGACGATCGGGATAAACTCCGTCATCGCGCTGATCATATTCGGACATCTTCCGGCGGACGTCGGTTCGGCAGCGCTCGAGGGCGTGCTCGTTCTGGCCGGCGGACTCGTGCAAACGTTCTTGCTCGTGATCGTGTGGCCGCTGCGGCGCTTCTCGGCCGAACGCCACGCTCTCGCGGCAGCCGCACGCAACCTCGCCGCATACGCAGACGAGATTGCCGCAGGTCGCGAAGTCTTGCCGTCGTCACAGCACATCGCAAACGTTCAGCAAACGCTTGCCGATCCGCAGCCGTTCGCGCGTCGCGGCGACGTCGCGGCGTTTCAATCACTGCTCGACGAGCTCAAGCGCATTCGCGGGAGCTTGGCGGCACTCGCGACCGATCGCGCCTTGAGCAACGAAACGAAGGCGATCGACGACCTGATCCTCGCAAGCGCCGCAATTCTCACTGAGGTTGCGGACGCGCTTGATGCGGCGCGCGAGCCCGTCGATGCGGGCGGAACCTGGGAACGCATCGCGAGTGCGGAAGCGCGTCTCGAAACGCAGCGGAGCGCGGCGGCGCACGTGCGCAGTGAAGCCCACGCTCTTGCAGGGCAGTTGCGCTCGGCGTGGCGTCTGGCGACCTTTCCGGCCGACGCGCCGGTTGCGACCGGCGCCGAGCAGCGCTCGCTGCTGTCGTTTCGCTTGCCGGCCATCGACGACACGATCGAAACGCTGCGCGCCAACATTACGCAGAACTCGCCGTACGGACGGCTTGCGCCGCGCGTAGCGGCAACGCTTGCGCTTGCAACGATTCTAGGCGGCATCTTGCCGACGGAGCACGGCTATTGGACCGCGATGACCGCCGTCATTCTCTTGCGTCCGGACTTTGCCCAAACGTTCCTGCGCAGCATAGGGCGAATCGGCGGAACGCTCGTCGGCGCCGTCTTCGCGACGGTGATCGCGGCACACGTACGTCCGGGCGTCGAGACGTATGTTGCGTTGTGCATCATCTTCGCCAGCCTCGGCTACTACGTGTTCAAGGCAAATTACGCGCTGTTTACGGTCGCGATCACGGCCTACGTCGCTTTCGCTCTCGCGTTGCTCGGCCAACCCGAGGCAATGGCACTGCGCGATCGTGTCCTCGGTACCGTCGTCGCGGGGATCCTGACGTTGATCGCGATCTTCGTGTGGCCGACATGGGAAGCAACGCGTGTCCGTACCGCGCTCGCCGACCTCATCGAGGCGCAGCGCAGATATTTGCGTCTCGTGCTCAGCGCCTATCGCGACCCGGCACAATATTCGGCCAAAGAGATCGCGGAGGCGCAACGGACGTCGTGGAGTCAGCGCGCGAATGCGGAGGCGTCGGTCGATCGGATGCTCGGAGATCCACATCTGACGCACGCGATCTCGCGGCAATGCGCCCTCGGCGTGCTCGCGGCGTCACGCCGCATCGGCTTCGGCACGCTGTCGCTCAACGCGCACTACGATCATACGGAGCACGCCATCCGCCCCGGCCTCCAACCGTTTGCCGACGCGCTCGATGGGGCGCTGGCCTTTGCCGGAGCTGCGTTGCGCGACGCGCAGGCGCGCGGTCAGACACCGCACCTGCGCGAAGCCTATCGCTCCACGCAAGAGCAGCTCAGTTCCGATGCCGACCCGAATGCAGCGATGATACTCGCGGTCGGCGACTCGCTCGTCGACGCCGTCAATACGCTCGTCGAGCTTTCGACTGCGGAGAACGACGCCGCTTAGCGCTTGGCCTCGGCGTTTACACGACGAGGCTCAGCAGCTTGTCCGTGACGTAGTGGCGCTTGCGGATCTCGTGACCGTCCAGGTGCGTCTGCACGTTCTTGTCGGCCATCGCAAGCGAAAGCGCGGCCTGCTCGCTCAAACCGGGTTCGGCTGCGATGCGCGCGCGAATCTTGCCGTTGACTTGCACGACCAGGGTGATCTCGTCGACCGCGAGAGCCGTGCGATCGTGTTCGGGCCAGCGTTCCAAATGGACGGACCGTTCGTGTCCGATGCGATGCCACAGCTCTTCGGCGATATGCGGGGCAAACGGCGCCAGGACGAGCGGCATCACGTGCACCGCGTAATACACGGCCGGATCGTCGTCGAGCCCGTCGCGCAGCGCATCCGAGAGCGCATTGATCAGCTTGTCGAGCTCGGCAACGGTCGTGTTGAAATGGAAGCGGCGCGTCATGACCTCGTCGCTCCCGGATTTCAGCGTCGCGTGCACCTGCCGTACCAGATCGCGCTGCAGCTTGCCACGCATCGCCGGCAAACGATCGACGGGGGTGTTGCGCACGTTTGCGAGCAGCGGTTCGCACGCGCGCCAGACGCGCGCCAAGAAGCGCACGCGGCCCGCAATGCCGGTTTCGGCCCAATCCATCGTGTCTTCCGGCGGTGCTGCGAACAACAAGAACAAGCGCATCGCGTCGACGCCGTGCCGCTCGGCAGTCGCATCGATGCCGATGACGTTGCCGCGGCTCTTGCTCATCTTCTCATGGCCTTCGCCGAGTACCATGCCTTGGTTGAAGAGGCGCGTGAACGGCTCGTCGTCCGGCGGTTGACCGTTCTTGCCCTCGATCCACCCCATATCGACGAAGAACATGTAGAAGAATCGCGCGTACAGCAAGTGCAGAACCGCGTGCTCGGCGCCGCCGATGTATTGATCGACGGGCAGCCAGCGCGACACGAGCTTCGTATCCCAGGGTGCGCGGTCGTTGTCGGGATCGATGTAGCGCACGTAGTACCACGAGGAATCGAAGAAGGTATCCATCGTGTCGCTTTCGCGACGCGCCGGACCGCCGCACTTGGGGCAGGTCGTGGTCATGAAATTCTCGTCGCGCGCGAGCGGAGAGCCTTCCCCCGTGATCGGAACGTCCGGCGGCAAGAGCACGGGCAGCTGGTCGTCGGGGACCGCGACTTCGCCATCTGTCGCGCAGTAAACGATGGGAATGGGCGTGCCCCAATAGCGTTGACGCGAGATCAGCCAATCGCGGAACTTGTAGTTGATCGTCGCCTCGCCGATGCCGAGGTCGATCATGCACTGCGTGATCGCGCGCCGGCCCTGCGGTGCCGGCAATCCGCTGAACTCTCCGCTTCGGACGAGGCGCCCTTCTTCGTCATCGACGAGATACGCGCGGTCGGGCGGTGCCTGCGAACCGTCGGACGGTTCGACGACGTAGACAATCGGTAATCCCATTTGTGTCGCAAAGTCGAAATCGCGGTCGTCGTGCGCCGGGACGCCCATGACGGCGCCCGTGCCGTACTCGGCCAAAACATAGTTCGCGACCAAAATCGGAACGCGCTCGTTCGTCAACGGATGAATCGCGTCCGCACCAATCGGTATGCCTTGCTTTTCCATGAGGCTGGTGCGCTCGAGCTCCGATTTGCTTCTGAGCGACTGCGCGAATGCTTCGACTTGCGCGCGCCGCGCCGGATGGACGTCCAGAATCTTTGCGACCAGCGGATGCTCCGGAGCGAGGACGACGAACGTGACGCCGTACACGGTATCGACGCGCGTCGTGAACACCGGGATGCGCTCCGCGAGGCCGTCCACGCCGAATGAGAACGTACAACCGTCGCTGCGCCCGATCCAATTGCGCTGCATCAGCTTGATGCGCTCCGGCCACCCCGGAAGACGATCCAGGCCTGCCAGCAGCCGGTCGGCAAACGCCGTGATCTTCAAGAACCATTGCGAAAGCAACCGGCGTTCGACTGCGTTGCCGCAGCGCCAGCACTTGCCGTCTTCAACTTGCTCGTTGGCGAGCACGGTTTGATCGAAGGGACACCAATTGACCGGCGCCTCGCGCTTGTATGCGAGACCCTTCTCGTACATCCGCAAGAAGAGCCATTGGTTCCAACGATAATAGCGCGGCTCGCACGTCGCGAATTCACGCGACCAATCGTAGCCCGTGCCGAGCAAGCGGATCTGGCGCTTCATGTTTTCGATATTGCTCAGCGTCCAGCCGCGCGGCGCGACCCCCCGTTGGATCGCGGCGTTCTCGGCCGGCAACCCGAAGGCGTCCCAACCTAGCGGGTGCAGCACATTGTATCCGTGCATGCGCATCAAGCGTGCAACGGCGTCTCCGAGCGTGTAATTCTTGGCGTGGCCGACGTGCAGATCGCCGGACGGATACGGCAGCATCTCCATCGTGTAGTACGGAGGGCGCGGGTCATCGAGGCGTGTCGCATACAAGCGATCGGCCTCCCACCGCTCTTGCCACTTTCGCTCGATCGTCCGAAAGTCGTGTCCCTGCGCCGCGCTGGGCGCGTGCTCGATTGCCATTCCGTTCTTTGTTTGCCTAAGGGTCGTAGGAGCCTGTCCTTGCCGTTCGTGCGGTCGGCGTGAACGAGAAATATGATACGGAAAGCCGTCCTTGCGGTTGCCGTCGTCGCTGCCCTCGCGATCGCCGCGTTCGTGCGGCCTCCGCGTCCGGCCCCAGCCCTGTCGTTCGCATCATCGAGCTCCTCAAGCGTGGCAGTGCCGCCATCCTCGTTGTCACCCCGGGCGAAGTCGAGGGGTCACGCGCACCGCAAACATCAACGCCGCTCGCGGCGTCACGACAACCTCCCGCTCCATCGGATCGATCTGAATCGCGCCGACGCGGCGATGATCGCGCGCATTCCGGGAATCGGAGAATATCTCGCGCAGCGCATCGTCGCATATCGCGGTTTGGTGGGCCCGTTTGAAACCCTCGACGATCTGAGCGATCTCGACGGCATCTCGGCGACTCGGCTGGCAAGCCTCGGGCGGTACGTCGTCGTACGATAGCCGGAATGCCGACGCTGCCCGCGTTCGTTCGCGAGCATCTTTCACGTCCGCGCGAGAACGTGCTGGTCGAACGCGTCGACGGCGCTTGGCGCGGTACCTCGAGCACGCAGCTTCGAGATCGGATCGATGATCTCGCAGTCGCGCTGCGGGAAACAGCCGGCTTGCATCCGGGAGACCGCATTGCAATAGTCGGCGAAAACAGCATCGATTGGCTCGTTGCGGATTGGGCGGTTCTGACTGCCGGTTTCGTCGTCGTGCCGATCTTCGCGACCCAAGCACTCGATCAGGTTGCGTACATTTTAAAGCACAGCGGCACCAAGTTGATCTTCGCCGGAAACCGCTTGCTCGCTGACCGCTTGCGTCCCGCTGCCGGCGACGTCCGCATCATCTCATTCGAGGGTGATGGCGCCGATGCGCTGCACAGTCTCGAAGCACGTGGAGGCGCTCTGCGTGCGTCGCAGAGCATCGATGCATGCTCGTACACTGCGGCGGCCGATCCGCACGCGACGGCGATCTTGATGTATACCTCGGGGACGACGGGAGACCCGAAAGGCGTGATGCTTTCGCACGACAACATCATATCGAACGTCATCGCCTCCTTCGGCTATGCCTTCAGCACGATCGACCCCGGTGAGGTCGTGCTCTCGCTGCTGCCGTTCTCGCACATCTACGAGCATCACGTCATCTACGGCTATTTGGTCAGCGGCGTCAACGTCTACATCTGCCATTCAGCCGACGAGCTGGCCGCCGATCTGCGTTCGGTACGCCCGGTTTTCATGACGTGCGTCCCGCGCATCTTCGAACGAATGCTGGCGGGAATTCTCGCAAGAGCCCGCGCGGCAGGCGGTCTGCGCGCGGCTCTCGTTCCGTGGGCGCTCGAGATCGGCAGGAAGTACGTGCGCGCGCAGCTAGCCGGAGGAACCCCCTCGCTTCCGTTGCGCGTGCAATACCGGATCGCGCACGGCCTCGTCTTGCGCAAGCTGCGTCCGGCGCTGGGCCTCGATCGCCTGAAATTCCTCTGCTCCGGAAGCGCGCCGCTGCATGTGGACGTGTCGTCGACGCTCGCCGCGGCCGACATTCCGATTTGTGAAGGCTACGGCCCGACCGAGTGCTCGCCGGTCCTTTGTGCGAACCGCATCGACACCAATCGCTACGGCACGGCCGGAAAGCCGCTACCCAACGTCGAGCTCCGGCTTGCGGACGACGGCGAGATCTGCGCGCGCGGCCCGAATGTCATGCTGGGCTACTATCGTGACGATGACGCAACTTCTGCGGCGATCATCGACGGTTGGTATCACACGGGCGATATCGGCGAGCTCGACGCCGACGGCTATCTGCGCATCACCGATCGCAAACTCGAAGTCTTCAAGACATCCACGGGCAAGTTCGTCGCACCCTCACGTGTCGAGGCCGCGCTCAAGCGTTCGATTTTCTTGAGTCACGCCGTAGTCGTCGGAAGCGGGCGCCCGCACCCCGTTGCCCTCGTCGCTCTGAACTGGCCGCTGGTGCGCGACGAGCTCGGCCTCGGGCAGAACGGCGACACCGGAGTGCTCGTCGCGCGCGCCGACGTGCGCGCGCTCATCGAACGAGAAGTGCTGAAGCGCACGTCCGATCTCGGCAAATTCGAACAGATCCGGCATGTCGCGATCTTGCCGCATGACCTGACGATCGACGCCGGCGAGCTTTCACCGACGCTCAAAGTGCGGCGCCGAATCGTCGAGCACCGTTACGCCGATCTGATCGAATCAGCGTATCGAACCTAAGCCGGGGCGCCCTCGAACTCGCGAACGGCCTTGCCGAGACGCTCGATCCCCTCGCGGATCACATCCTCATTCATCGCTGAGAAATTCAAACGCATGCCGTCCGCACGATCCCGATGCGCGAAGAACGTGCGTCCGGGAACGAAGACGACGTTGTCACGCGCCGCGACCTCGAAGAGCTCGTCCGTATCGACGCCGGGAAGCGTCACCCACAAGAACATTCCGCCCGACGGCGTGTTCCATGCCGCATCCTTCGGCATCGTTGCGGCTAGCGCTCCGATCATGGCGTCACGCCGCGAACGGTACGCGGCGCGGACGACGTCGAGATGCGCCTGCAGACGTGGCTCGCTGCGCACGAACTCGTAGAGCACGTACTGCGCCCACGGGCTGCTGCAAAGATCTGCACCTTGCTTGGCGGTGACGAGCTTGTCGTGCAGCGATTTGTTGCGTGTGATCGCCCATGCAACGCGTAGGCCCGGGGAAGCAATCTTCGAGCCGGTTCCCAGATACGTGATGCCGGCTTTCTTCGCGTACGAGATGAGCGGCGGTGGCGGCCCTCCCGCATCAAAACAGATCTCGCCGTAGGGATCGTCTTCCAGAATCGGCAGATCGTGCGCTTCGCAGATCTCGACGATTTTCGGCCGGCGTTCGCGCGCGAGCGTAATGCCGGTCGGATTCTCGAAGTTCGGAATCAAGTACAGAAACTTCGGACGCTTCTTCGCAGCGCGCAACGCGGCGTCGAGCTCTTCGGGAACGATGCCGCCGGCGTCGGTCGCGACGGTCAGATACTCCGGCTCGTATGCGTCGAAGGCTTGCAACGCACCGAGGTATGCAGGATCTTCCACGACGATGATGTCGCCCGGATCGATCAGGACTTTCGCGTAGAGATCCAGGCCCTGTTGCGAGCCGCTCGTCACCATGACGTCGCCGGGGTCGATGCTGCAGCCGTAGCGCGTATTCATTCGTTGCGCAACCCAGGACCGCAGCTCGGGGACGCCCTCGGTTACCGAATATTGAAACGCGGCGGCGCCGCGCTCGGCAACGACGCGATCCTGCGCCGCACTGAGCTCTTCGAGCGGAAAGAGCTCGGCTGCGGGCAGCCCGCCGGCAAGCGAGATCACTTCCGGCCGCTGCGTGACCTTTAGGATTTCGCGAATCATCGACGGCTGCGAGTGCTTCGCGCGTCGCGAGAGCTCGTGGTTCATGCTGTTTCCTTCGCGCCGATCAGCCGCAGCGCATTTTCGCGAACGATCGCATTTCGCGATGCGACGCTCAAGCCAAGTGCGTCGATCGCGCGCAATTCGGAGTCGTAGGGGTACGGAATGTTCGGGAAGTCCGTGCCGTAAACGATTTGACGTGCGTGCCCTTCGACCACGGCGCGATCGAGTTTGACCCGCATCGGGGAATGTGCGGCGAACGCCATGGTTGTGTCGAGATACAAGTTGGGGTAGCGCGGGAGCAGCGCCACGTACTCGGCGACGATCTCGCCGCCCATGTGGGCGACGACGAACGACAGTCGCGGATGGCGTCGCAGCACCCGTTCCACGCGGCCGGGTGCGCTGAGGTCCTGGCTCCACGGAATCGGACCGACATGTGCGAGGACGAACCCGCGGCCGCTCAGCTGCTCGAAGACCGGAACGAAACGTTCGTCGTCGACGTGCAGCCGCTGGACGTTCTCGTGAATCTTGAGCCCGATGCAGCCCTCGTCGAGGGCGGCTTCGAGGTCCGCGAGGTACGCGCGGTCGTCCAGGTGGACGGTCGCGAGCGGCAGCCCGTAGCCGCCCAGGCTCCGCGCGGTCTGGGCGAGCCACGCGTTTAGATCGCGCGCCATCCCCGTTTTATGGGCGTAGCTGCAGAACACGAAACGCTCGACGCCGTGCTCGCGCAGCACCGCAGCCACAGCTTCCGGGTCCGATGGCTGGTGCTCGAGCCTCCAGGTGCTGCGTTCGGCGAACCACCGCCGGATCGCAGCGAAGAGGCGCGCCGGATGGAGGTGGGTGTGAAGGTCGATCAGGGCTTGACCACGCTTATTAAAAGTATTCTGATCCTGCACTTCTTGGAGGGGGCCCGGGCACGGTTACGGACTGATGCAGCGCATCCTGGCGGTCTGCGCCGGTCTTCTGGCCGTCAACACGAACACGATCTATCCGCTGGTCCGAACAACATGCGGCAGTATCTTGACGTGATCTCTGCCACCATCGATCGTTTGAACAGAGAGCTCTATCAATCTGCCTAGGGAGGAACATCGATGAGCACCTATCGCGCGCCGCTGCGCGACATGCAGTTCGTCCTCAAAGAGCTTGCCGGAATCGGCGAGCTCGCTAAATTGCCCGGCTTCCAAGAAACGGCCGACGTGCTCGACGCTATTCTGGAAGAAGCCGGGACGTTCGCGAGCGAAGTGCTCGATCCGATCAATCATTCGGGCGATAGAGAGGGCTGCACGTGGCGTGACGGTGTGGTCACGACGCCGAAAGGCTTCAAAGAAGCATACGCTCAGTTCGCAAAGGCCGGATGGATCGGCTTGCCGGTCGATCCCGAGTACGGTGGTCAGGGCCTCCCGCAAACGATTCTGGGGCCGACGCTCGAGATGTGGAACGGCGCGAACGTCGGATTCGCAAACGGACCGCTGCTCAATCAAGGCGCGATCGAAGCGATCTTGCTCACCGGTTCGCAGGAACAAAAACAAACGTTCATCCCGAAACTCGTCTCCGGCGAGTGGACCGGGACGATGTGTTTGACGGAGCCGCAAGCCGGCAGCGATTTGGCTGCGGTGCGCACGAAAGCCGTCCCCGAGGGCGATCACTATCGGATCAGCGGGCAAAAGATATTCATCACGTTCGGCGAGCACGACCTAGCACCGAATATCGTGCACCTCGTTCTGGCGAAGCTTCCCGATGCACCTGAGGGCACGAAGGGCATCTCGATGTTCATCGTGCCGAAATTCTTGGTGAAAGCGGACGGCACGCTCGGTGAGCGCAACGACGTGCATTGCGCGTCGATCGAGCACAAGATGGGCATCAATGCGAACCCGACCTGCACGCTCAACTACGGTGAGAAGACGGGGGGTGCCGTCGGTTATCTCGTCGGTCAACCGCACCGCGGGATGGAATACATGTTCATCATGATGAACGCCGCACGCTTCTCGGTCGGCGTTCAAGGGCTCGCGATTGCGGATCGCGCCTATCAGAGCGCACTTGCCTACGCCAGAGAGCGCGTTCAAAGCCGCGACATCAAAGATGTCGCTTCGCGCGGCGCGCAAGCGGTGACGATATTCCATCACCCCGACGTGCGGCGCATGCTGATGTGGATGAAAGCGCAGATCGAAGCCATGCGCGCGCTCGCATACGTGACGGCCGCGTCGCTCGACCTTTCCAACAAGAGTACGGAGGATGCAGCGCGCAAAGAGCATCGCGCCTTCGTCGAGTTCATGATTCCGATCCTCAAGGGCTGGTGCACGGAGACGGCGATCGATATCTGCTCGACGGCGCTGCAGGTATTCGGCGGAATGGGTTTCATCGAAGAGACGGGCATCGCCCAGCAATATCGCGACGTGCGAATCGCCGCGATCTACGAGGGCACGACCGGGATTCAGGCGCTCGATCTCGTCGGACGCAAGCTCCTCCGCGACCAGGGCGCGACCGCGACCACGCTGATCGGCAGGCTCAAAGCATTCGCCGGCGAGCTCGCGAGCAGCGACGACGCAGACGTGAAGGCGATTTGCGCCGAGCTCGTGCGCGGAATCGACGCGCTTGCATCGACGTCGCAAGCAATCGGAAAGAGTGCGATGGGCGACCTGCGCTTCGGGATCGCATGCTCCGTCCCGTATCTCAAGCTGTGGGGGATCGTCGCGGGCGGGTGGCAGATGGCGCGCGCCGCGCACATTGCCGTCGCGAGGCTTGCCGCGCGTGACGCCGATACGGACTTTTACAAGGCGAAGCTCGCGACCGCGCGCTTCTACGCCGATCACGTTCTGACGCAAGCGCGTTGGCTGCAAGCCGAGATCGAGAACGGAGCTCGCAGCGTCATGGCGCTCTCGGAAGAGCAGTTCGAGCTGGACCGCAAGACGGCGGTCACGGTCTGATGCCTCTGTTCACACAAACGACGCGCGGCCACGTCCGCATCGTCACGCTCGAGAATCCGCCGATCAACGCGCTCGGGTTCGCGCTCTCGGGCGAGCTCGTCGCCGCAATCGACGCAGCCGAGAACGACCCCACGATCGCCGCGGTGGTCTTTGCCGGAAGCAACGGGATCTTCAGCGGCGGCGCCGACATCAACGATTTCCTCGAGCAACCGCCGCAAGACGCGCGCTCGATTCGCGACGTGGTCGCGCGCATCGAGCGCGGCGCGAAAACGTACGTTGCGGCCATCGACGGCAATGCTCTCGGCGGCGGCTTCGAGCTCGCGCTTGCCTGCGACTACCGCATCGGCTCGGCGCGCGCGAAAGTGGGGTTGCCGGAGATCAAACTCGGTCTGATTCCGGGTGCCGGCGGAACACAGCGCCTGCCGCGGCTGATCGGCGCACAGGCTGCGCTCGAAATCATGCTCAAGGGCGACCCGGTCGATGCCAAGCGGGCGCACGAACTGGGCATTCTCGATGAGATCGCCGGCGGCGACGTCGTCGAGGAAGCGATGCAGCACGCGCATTCGCCGCGCAAACGTATTTCTGCGCGGCGCGCGGAACTGGGCCCCAAGGGCCTCGGACTCTTTGCGGCACCGTTCGCAGTCGCGCAAGCCCACAAGATGGTTCCACCCGAAGAGCGCGGCGGATACGCTGCGCACAAGCTGGTCGATGCGGTTGAGGCCTCGCTCGAATTCGAATTCCAACGCGGACTCGCGCGCGAGGCGCGCCTCTTCGACGAGCTCGTGCGCTCGCCGCAGGCGCACGCGCTCATCCATCTCTTCTTTGCAGAACGCGAGCTCGGAAAGATTCCGGGGCTTTCACCGTCGCAGCCGCGGGAAATCAAAACGGCTGCCGTCATCGGCGGCGGCACGATGGGCACCGGCATCGCGATCACCTTCGCGAACGCCGGCATTCCGGTAACCGTCGTCGAGCCGAGCGCCGAACAGGTCGAGCGCAGCCGGAGAACGGTGCACGAGACATTTTCGTATCAGGTGCAGCGCGGACGCATGAGCGAGCAAGAGGCTCGTCAACGCGGTCAGTCGATCGAATTCAAGGCTGAGCTGCAGGCCGCAAAGGACGCGGACATCGTCGTCGAGGCCGTTTTCGAAAACATGGACGTCAAGAGGGACGTCTTCACAAAGCTGGACAGCGTCGCAAAAGCCGATGCGATCCTTGCCAGCAACACCTCGACGCTCGACATCGATGCGATGGCCGCGCAAACGAAACGGCCGGAGCACGTCCTCGGAACGCACTTCTTCGCGCCCGCCAACATCATGAAGCTGCTCGAGATCGTGCGCGGCAAGAAGACGTCGCCGCAGACGATCGCAACGGCAATGGCATTGGCGAAGAAGTTGCGCAAGGTCGGCGTGCTTTCCGGCAATGCCTTCGGGTTCATCGGCAACCGGATGTTCTTCGACTATTCGCGCGAAGCGATCGCGCTCGCCGAAGAGGGCGTGCCGCCGCAGCGCGTCGATGCGGTCATGAAGAAGTTCGGCATGGCGATGGGTCCGTTTGCGACGTTCGATCTTTCCGGCATCGATGTGTTCTGGCGGATCCAGCAAGATCGCAAAGATGCTGTCGGCAGGCGCACCGGGATCATCGATCGTCTCTATCAGCTCGGACGTTACGGGCAAAAGACGGGTGCCGGGATCTACAAGTACGTGCAAGGGCAGCGCGAGCCGATCCCCGATCCCGAGGTCGAGAACATCTTCCTCGAAGAGGCGAAAGCTGCCGGGATCGCACCGCGAGCGGTCGGGGACGAAGAAATTGTGAAGCGTCTCGTATATGCGCTCGTGAACGTCGGTGCCGAATTGCTGCGCACCGGGATCGCGCTGCGCGCCGGAGACGAGGACGTCGTCTACATCTACGGCTACGGATTTCCGCCGCATACGGGCGGCCCGATGTGGTATGCCGACGAGATCGGCGTCGCGAAGGTCTACGCCGATATCAAAGGATTCGGATGGGAAGTCTCGCCGGTACTGGCCGAGCTCGCCCAAAGCGGCGGGAAGCTCGCCGCGTATCGCTCGGTGGCAAAGGAGCTCGCACATGCGTGAAGCTGCGATCGTCTCTGCGGCGCGAACGCCGATCGGGCGCGCATTTCGCGGCGCGTTCAACCAAACGCACGGCGCGACGATGGCCGGCCATGCTGTGAAGCACGCCGTCCTGCGCGCCAACGTCGAGCCGGCCGAAGTCGAGGATGTCGTCCTCGGCGTCGGACTGCCCGAAGGCGCGACCGGTCACAATCTCGGGCGCGTCGCCGCACTGCGTGCAGGCCTGCCGCTGCGCGTACCGGGCACGACGATCAATCGCTATTGCGCCTCGGGTCTGCAATCGGTTTCGCTTGCGGCACAGCGCGTGATCGTCGACGGTGTGAGCGTCGTCGTCGCGGGCGGATGCGAGTCGATCAGCATGGTGCAAAATGTCGTCAACCGCCACAGCTTCACGGAAGAGTGGATACTGCGTCACGAGCCCGACGTGTATATGCCGATGCTGGTCACCGCCGACAACGTTGCGAAGCACTATAGCGTCACGCGCGAGCAGCAAGACGAATTCTCGCTGCAAAGCCAGCAGCGTACCGCGGCCGCCCAGGAGGCGGGAAGATTTGACGATGAGATCGTCCCGCTCGAGACCTGGAAAGTGATCGAAGACAGAGACAACGGGACGTTCAGCGAGGAGCGCGTCCTCTTGAAAAGGGATGAAGGGAATCGTCCCGAGACGACACTCGAAGCTCTGGCCGCTCTCAAGGGCGTGATCGATCCCAAATCGACGATCACGGCCGGCAATTCGTCGCAGCTTTCCGACGGTGCAGCCGCAGTCGTCGTGATGGACGCGAAGCTCGCGGAGCAGCGCAATTTGCGACCGCTCGGCTTTTATCGCGGCATGGTCGTCGTCGGTTGCGATCCCGGCGAGATGGGAATCGGGCCCGTGTTCGCGGTTCCCGAATTGCTGAAACGGCACCATCTGACGATCGACGACGTCGGCCTATGGGAGTTGAACGAAGCGTTCGCCGTGCAGGCGCTCTACTGCCGCGAAAAGCTCGGTATTCCGAGCGAGCTCTTCAACGTCGACGGCGGAGCGATAGCGGTCGGACACCCGTACGGCGTCAGCGGCACGCGTCTCGTGATGCACGCGCTGATCGAAGGCCGTCGTCGCAACGCGCAATACGTCGTCGTCACGATGTGTGTCGGTGGCGGCCAAGGTGCCGCCGGACTCTTCGAAGTCGCGCTGAACTAATTTCGGAGCGCCGGTTCGCGCTCCGAAAGCCGAATCTCGAGCGACCTCGAGACGAGATCGCGGCCGATATGCTCGGCACGGTGCGCATCTTGTTTGGCGACCGCGTCGATCAGATCGCGGTGAATCGCGGAGAGCCGATCGCGCCATTCGGGATGCGTGACGGCCAGCGCACGATAGCGGAAAAGGTCGTTGAGGCGATCGAGCGTCTTGCGCAGATACTCGTTCCCGCTGGCCTCGGCCAGTGCATGATAGAACGAGCGCACGCGATTGTCGGCGTCTTCACTTTCACCGAACGCGCAGGCGCGATCGATCGCGTCGTTCTCTTCCTCGAGACGCGCGACGTCGACCCGAGTTCGGGATTGCGCGGCGAGGCGCGCCGCGAGTCCGACCAAGACCTCCCGGACCTGATAGATCGCGATCAGCTCTTTGCGCCCGAGCCCGTCCGCGACGAACCCGCCGGCCGTTACGCGGCGGATCAGTCCCTCGCCTTCGAGGCGATGCAGAGCCTCTCGGACCGGCGTCCGGCTCATGCGGAAATCTCGGACCAGATCGATCTCGCGAATGACGACGCCCGGCGAATAGTGGCCCTCGGTGATCATCGCACGGACGCGATCGTAGGCCTGCTGGCTGAGATGATCGACCCTTCGGTGCCGGCCGTTGTACGAAACCTTTGTCCGCGTCGCGCCCTCCAATCCCGAAGAACACCCGCCTCCAAGCATACGGAGTATACGTTTCTCGGCGGGCGCTTGCAACGGGGAACGAGCTTCTTCACGCCGTGCGTTGGCTCCTGACTATGGGAAACATAGATCAGGACCCCGCCCCACGGAGCCTAGCGCGCGGTCGGATCGACGCCGATGTGCTTGGTGGCTTTTTCCGTGAAGATCGAATCGTCGATCGCGACGTTGATCTTGTACTGCGTGTAGTGCGCATCGGCGCGCGCGTGCGGGAACGGCGGCATCGCGATGAGCGCGTGCTCGTCGGAAAGCACCGCAAAGCCGTCCTCGTAGCTGTAGATCTTGTCGACGGTAATGCGTCCGCCGCTGTAATAGTTGTAGACGATTTCGTCGATCACCCAATGCCGCGAATCGACGACTACGGTTTCATGATCGAGTGAGCCGCGAACGCGCTCGACCAACCGCAGAACGATCTCTTTGACTCCCTTGCGATCTTGCTCGCCGTCGATCGTACAGATGAACTTCTTGTCCCAGACCGCCGGATCGCTCACGTCACTGTAGAGCTGCTCGAAACCCTTGGCGTACGAAGGCGATTTGGTGAAGATTACTTCGTGGCGATCGGGCTGTTTGTAGTACGTCATTCCTTCGAAGGTCGGATTTAGAAACGGGATCCCGGTGTGCAGCCGGATATCGACGTGGGCTTGGAACGTCGACAGCGTCGCGTTCCGTGCCGAGAGATTGGCGACGACTTCCTCGGCCGTCAACGGCCCGGACGTCGGTCGCGCGCTGACCTGCAGTCCGACCATGGCAAACAAAACCGGAGTTAAACACGCGGAAACGAGACGCCGTTTGATTTGGCGGACGCTAGCCATGCTGCAGTATCCTAGGTGGTGGGGCTTAAGCCGTGCTGAGAGCCGAGCTTTTCAACAAACTCTTAATCGAGTTGGTTACCATCCGCCGCCGGAATCGCCGCCGCCGCCGAACCCCCCGCCGTCGCCGCCACCCCAGCCGCCCGAATCGCCGCCGCCACCCCAATCGCCCGAACTCGAATTTCCCATGTCGATCTGGCCGGGGTCGGACTGGAAGCCCGAATTGTCGGGAGGCACGTTGCCCGTGTCGGTCCCTCCGAAGCCTGCCCCGCCGAAGTTACCGCCAAAATTGTTGTGTTGGCCGAAGATCTCATTGCCGAGCCAAGCCCCGCCCAGGCCCCCCAACAGGCCGCTCCAGAAGCCGCCGCCACCCCCGCCCCAACCCGGGCCGTAGCCGTAACCGGGGCCGTAACCCGGACTACCGTAGCCCATCGGCCCCGGGTTCATCCCGTAGGGGCCGCTCGTCGGGCCGGTGACGCGTGGTGCGAACAGCGCGCGGAAGAGCGCGCGCAAGACCAAGAACGCTACCACGACGATCAAAAAGAAGAATATCCAGCCCATGCTAAAGCCTCCGCGTTGCGTCCGCACCACGGGCGCGTTCGGATTGTACGAGGTGCGCGCCGGCAGGTGGCTGCGATAGTAGCTCATCGTCAGCGAAACGCCGTTTTGCAAACCCTCATCGAAATTACCGGCGTTGAAGCCTGCCGCGATCGCGTCGCGAATCGCCGACGTCGTGCCGGCGGGGAAAAACGTGTGCGATGCACGGTCGGGATAAACGCCGATTTTCTTCGGATCTTTCGAGATGAAGATCATGACGCCGTTGACTTGCTGTTGCGCAAAGACCCGCTCTGCGGCACTGTCGACGGTGGCGCCGTCGAGCGACGGCGTCGTGTAAACAAAAATTTCTTTGCCGGTCGTCGCTGCGAAATCGGTAATGCGGGTGTTCGCTGCTTGAACCGCCTGCGGTGAGAACAGGTGCGCGTTGTCGACGACGTATTGGTCGCGCGCGCCGGCAGGCGCCATATTGAGGGCAAGCACGACGAGCGCCGTGCTGGCTGCAGTCAAAATCTTCATTTTCTCGAGTTCTCCGGCTGCTGATACCCCCGGCCTTCCGGGGGAGTTTCAGCGTGCCCGGACGGTTACGACCGCGACGCCGACAATGCTTGCAACGAAGAGCAACAGGAAGACCCAAATACCCGCTCGGACCAGCGTCTGGCGAAGAGCTCGCTTACTTCGCGTCTGATAGGCGGGCATTGGTCGGCCCCCACAGCCGCTCGAGGTTGTAAAACGTGCGGCTTTCGGGCGTGAAGACGTGTGCCACGACCGTCCCGAGGTCGATCAATATCCAGTTGCCGTCGGAATAGCCTTCGGTGCGTGCCACGCCGAAGCCGGCTCCTTTGGCCTGCTCGATGATTGCGTCGGCGATCGCCCGCGTTTGCACGTTCGAGCGTCCGGTGACGATCAAAAAAGTGTCCGCGACGATCGTTCGGCCGTCCAGGTCCAGGACGGTGATATCTTCGGCTTTCTTGCCCTCGGCGGCAGACCGCGCAATCTCGATCAAATCAGGCAGTTTGCTTCTCCTTTCGTGAAAACAGTTCGATGGCGGCGGCAGTTTCCGGTGCAATCGAGTCTCCGGACGCGCCGTGAAAGGCGGTCGTCGAGAGCAACGTCGCACGCATAGCGGCATGCAGATCGATGAACGCAAGACGCTCCAGCGCGGTGCGTTCGGCGAAGTCGCGGCCGGGTTCGAGTGAATCAGCCAGATAGACGATTGCATCCAGCGCGTTCATCGATCCCGAGCCCAGCGTATGGTACCGGATCGCCGAGAGAATCCGCTCGTCCTCGATTCCGAAATGCTCCTTGGCCAGCTCGGCGCCGAGGCGGGCGTGCAAGACGCGCGGATGCGCTTCATCGAACGCGCTCAGGCGGAGGCCGTGCGCGCGCGATTCCGAGATCAGACGCTCGTCCGGGTACAAGCGCGCGAGGTCGTGCAGCATCCCCGCCACCAAGGCGCGTTCGGTGTCTTCGCCCCAGCGGCGCGCGAGCCGAACGGACATCCGCGCGACCCGCAACGTGTGCGCGTAACGATGCTGCTGAGCGATGTGCGCGTGCACGCGTTTGCTCAAGGCGACGAACTCGACGCCCGTCACTTCACCCGTACAATGCCGCGCGCAGCGCCCGCAGGCGGTTCCGGTAGAGCTCGCCGCGCAAATTGCCGGCCCACATCACCACGGCGTTCTCATTGTTGTCGCTGTAATACGCGCGCCTGACGCTCACGTTGGTGAAGCCGTACTTGCGATACAGGCGCTGTGCAACGTCGTTGGTTTCGCGGACTTCGAGCGTAATCCAGGATGCACCGCGCACCATCGCCTCGTCCAGCAGATGAATGAGCATCTGCTCGCCCAGACCACGTCCGCGCTGACCCGGCTCGACTGCGATCGTGGTGATGTGCGAGTCTTCCAGGATCACCCAGATGCCGCCGTATGCGACGATCTTGCCGTCGATGCGCCCGACGTAGTAGTGAGCCAGCTTGTTTTCGCTCAGCTCGTTCGAGAACGCGTTGGCCGGCCACGCGGTCGAAAACGAAACGGCTTCGATTTGAAGCACGACGGGGACATCTTCCGTGCGCATCGGCTCGATCTGCAAGCGCTGTCCGATGAGTTTCACGATTGTGTTTTTACCGCAGGCTGCTCCCCGTAATCGGGTGCAACCTCATGAACGCTTGCCGCGGCAGGGCGCATGCGCGCGATACGGGCGAGGGTGGCGGCCTTGAGCTCGGTTCCAACCGGGATGAAATGCACGGACAGTCCGCGTTCGAGGGCCGCGCTCTGCACGTCCTCCGTCGCGCCGATTATTGCGATTTCTTCACCCTCCGTCGTCACCCGCGCGAGCGTCGCTGTGGTCGGGCCGCATGCGACCTGCATCCGGGCGGGCTCCGTGCGCCGCATGCACGCGATTCCGGGCCTGCCGCACACGACGGTCAGACGCGGCACGCGCAGCTCGGCTTCCGCAGCGACGTCCAATATATCGAAGGAAGAGACGCCGACGAGCGGGAGCTTCGCGCCGAACGCGAGTGACTTCGCGAACGCAATCGTGATGCGCAAGCCCGTGAATCCGCCGGGCCCCGTGCCGACCGCAATGCCGCCGAGATCTTCGAGCCGAAGCGTTGCGGCATCGAGCAGCTCGCGCACCAAGCGCAGCCCGTCTTCGAGTGCAGCTTGATGTGAAAGCGACGTTGCGCTCACGTCGCCGCCCCGTAAGAGCGCGACCGAAAACGCGTCGAGCGCGCCTTCGAGCGCCAAGATCGGTTCATCCACGCGCGCGGATCGTGACCTCGCGCGGAGAATCGCCGCTGCCGCTGATCTGCACGTGCCATGCGGGCGCTGCGACCAAGCTCGGAGCGCGCTCCGGCCACTCGACGACCGTGATCGACGTGGGTGAAAACGCCTCTTCGAGACCGAGCTCCGCCAAGTCGGCTTCGTCCTCGATGCGATAAAGATCGAGGTGCTCGAGCTTGCCCGAGCCTTCGCCATAGCGATGCCAGAACGTAAAGGTCGGACTCGTGACCGGATCGCCGCCTACGAGCGCTGCGGCGAGACCGCCGACGAATGCCGTCTTGCCGCTGCCGAGCGGCCCCTCGACCGCAACGACGTCGCCGGCGCGAACGTGACGTGCGAGCTCGGCCGCCAGCGCGTGCATCGCCCGCAGGGAAGAAACCGTAAGACGTGCGGGGAACGCTTCCAACGTGTACTGGCGGCTGGGCGACATCGTAATCGGCATTATCTCCGGCGCGGTCTGTTCGGTTTTGGCGGCTTTCATCGAG